>Ga0316217_10004351_pt1 | contig 15400 bp, 15 predicted proteins | sample 1anoAmetaG_FD_203633 | JGI IMG/M metagenome (GOLD analysis project Ga0316217, IMG submission 203633) | Freshwater microbial communities from Trout Bog Lake, Wisconsin, USA - 1anoA | ecosystem: Environmental > Aquatic > Freshwater > Lake > Hypolimnion/Profundal zone | place: USA: Wisconsin... | reverse complement strand
TTCTAGATTGACGATATCCTGGCTCATGCGCTTCGTACCCGGCTCGGCATCACGCGGCTCGCCGCGCGGGATCGTCGACGATGCTGCGACCGCCGTTCTCGATCATGTATTCGAACTCGTGGCCGAAGCGCTTGATGAAGCTCTGTACGGGCCACGCGGCCGCGTCGCCGAGCGCACAGATCGTGTGCCCCTCGATGCGGTTGGCGACGTCGACCAGCAGGTCGAGGTCCGACTTCTTCCCCTCGCCCGCCAGCACCCGGCGCACGAGGCGGTTCATCCAGCCGGTGCCCTCGCGGCACGGCGTGCACTGGCCGCACGACTCGGCCTTGTAGAAGCGCGTCAGGCGCTCGAGCACCTTGACCATGCAGGTGGTCTCGTCCATGACGATGACCGCCGCCGAGCCGAGCGCACTGCCGGCCTTGCGCAGCGAGTCGTAGTCCATGTTCGCGGCCATGATCATGTCGGCGGTGAGGACGGGGGTCGAGGACCCGCCCGGGATCACGGCCTTGAGCTTGCGGCCGTCCTTCATGCCGCCGCAGACGTCCTCGAGCAGTTCCTTGAACGGGATGCCCAGCGGCAGCTCGTAGTTGCCGGGCCGCGCCACGTGGCCGGACACCGAGAAGACGACCGTGCCACCGGAATTGGTGACGCCGAGATCGGCGAACCACTTCGCGCCCTTGCGCATGATGGTCGGCACCGACGCGTAGCTCTGCGTGTTGTTGATCGTCGTCGGGCGGCCATACAGGCCGAAGCTCGCCGGGAACGGCGGCTTGAAGCGCGGCTTGCCGGGCTTGCCCTCGAGCGACTCGAGCAGCGCGGTTTCCTCGCCGCAGATGTAGGCGCCTGCGCCCGCGACGGCATACAGCTCGAAGTCGTAGCCGGAGCCGAGGATGTCCTTGCCCAGCAGCCCGGCGGCGTACGCCTCGCGAACCGCCGCCTCGAAGCGCGGGAACGGCTCAGCCAGGAACTCGCCGCGGATGTAGTTGTAGCCTGCCGTGGCGCCCATGGCGTAGCCGCCGATGGCCATGCCCTCGACGACCGAGTGCGGGTTGTAGCGCAGGATGTCCCGGTCGTGGCAGGTTCCGGGCTCGGACTCGTCCGAGTTGCAGACCGCGTACTTCGGGCCCGGCACGCCGCGCGGCATGAAGCTCCACTTCAGGCCCGTCGGGAAGCCGGCGCCACCGCGGCCGCGCAGGCCCGAGGCCTTCACTTCCTCGATGATCTGCTCCGGCGGCGTCTTCTCCCGCAGGATCTTCTCCCACGCCTGGTAGCCGCCGATGCTGCGGTACGCGGACAGGGTCCAGCTCTCGGGCAGCCCGAGCGGCTCGAATACGACCTGGTTCATCACACGCGACATGCGGGGCTCACTTCAGGCTGTCGAGCACCTGATCGACCTTCTCGGGCGTCAGGTGTTCGTAGTAGACGTGGTCGATCATCATCATCGGCGCGTTGTTGCAGGCGGCGAGGCATTCCTCCTCGCGCTTGAGGTAGAACTTGCCGTCGGGCGTGCTCTCGCCGATCTTGATGCCGAGCCTCTTCTGGATGTGGTCGACGATCTTGTCGGAGCCGCACACCATGCAGGAGATGTTCGTGCAGATCGAGATGTGGATCCGGCCGACCGGCTTGGTCTCGAACATCGAGTAGAACGCGGCGACCTCGTAGATCTGGATCGGCGGCAGGCCCAGGTACGCGGCGACCGCGTCCATCAGCTCGGTCGTCAGGTGGCCGTGGTTCTGGTGCTGCGCCGCGCGCAGTGCCGCGAGCGAAGCGGAACGCTGCTTGCCCGCCGGGAACTTCGCGACCCACGCGTCGATCTCGTGCCGGGTGTGCTCGCTCAGGACCGACGTCGCCGCCGATGCGCCCGTGGTATTTCCTTCGCTCATCGGTCGATCTCTCCGAAGACGATGTCCAGCGTGCCGATCACGGCCACGACGTCCGCGAGCATGTGGCCGCGGACCAGTTCCTCCATCGCCGACAGGTGCACGAATCCGGGCGCGCGCGCCTTCATACGGTATGGCTTGTTCGCGCCGTCCGACACCATCCAGATGCCGAACTCGCCCTTCGGCGCCTCGACGGCGGCGTACACCTCGCCCTCCGGCACCGAGTAGCCCTCGGTGGCGAGCTTGAAGTGGTGGATCAGCGATTCCATGTCGCCCTTCATCTCGACGCGCCGCGGCGGCGCGACCTTGTGGTCGGCCACGATCACCGGGCCCGGGTTCTGGCGCAGCCAGTCGATGCACTGCCGGATGATCCGGTTCGACTGGCGCATCTCCTCGACGCGCACCAGGTAGCGGTCGTAGCAGTCGCCGTTGACGCCGATCGGGATGTCGAAATCGACGCGGTCATAGACCTCGTAGGGCTGCTTCTTGCGCAGGTCCCAGGCGATGCCGGAGCCGCGCAGGCACGGACCGGTGAAGCCGAGCGCCTTGGCACGGTCGGGCGTGACGATGCCGATGTTGACCGTGCGCTGCTTCCAGATGCGGTTGTCGGTCAGCAGGGTCTCGTACTCGTCGACGCACTTCGGGAAGCGGTCGGTGAAGTCCTGCAGGAAGTCGAGCAGCGTGCCCGCGCGCGCCTCGTTCAGGCGGTTGATCTCGCGCTTGGAGCGGAACTTCGACGGCGCGTACTGCGGCATCGTGTCCGGCAGGTCCCGATACACGCCGCCAGGGCGGTAGTAGGTGGCGTGCATGCGCGTGCCCGAGACCGCCTCGTAGGCGTCCATCAGGTCCTCGCGCTCGCGGAAGCAGTACAGGAACATCGTCATCGCGCCGATGTCCAGGCCGTGCGCGCCGAGCCACATCAGGTGGTTCAGGATGCGGGTGATCTCGTCGAACATCACGCGGATGTACTGCGCCCGCAGCGGCACCTGGACGCCGAGCAGCCGCTCGACGGCGAGCACGTAGGCGTGCTCGTTGCACATCATCGACGCGTAGTCGAGCCGGTCCATGTAGCCGATGGACTGGTTGAAGGTCTTCGACTCGGCCAGTTTCTCGGTCGCACGGTGCAGCAGGCCGATGTGCGGGTCGGCCTTCTGCACGACCTCGCCGTCCATCTCGAGGACCAGGCGCAGCACGCCGTGCGCCGCAGGGTGCTGCGGGCCGAAGTTGAGTGTGAAGCTCTGGATGTCAGCCATTCGCCTTCCCCGGTGCGCCGGCGGCCCGGCCGTTGAGGGCAGGCTCATAGCGGTGGTCGTCGCGGATCACGCGTGGCACGAGCGTGCGCGGTTCGATGCTGACCGGCTCGTAGACGACCCGCTGCTTCTCGGGGTCGTAGCGGACCTCGACGTGGCCGATCAGCGGGAAGTCCTTGCGGAACGGATGGCCGATGAAGCCGTAGTCGGTGAGGATCCGCCGCAGGTCCGGGTGGCCGCGGAACAGGATGCCGAAGAGGTCGAACGCCTCGCGCTCGAACCAGTTCGCGCCCGGCCAGACGTCGACCACGGAGTCGATCATCGGCGGCTCGCCGCCCTCGCAGTAGGCGCGCAGCCGCACCCGCTGGTTCAGGGTGACCGACAGCAGGTGGTAGGCGACCGCGAAGCGGCGCTCCATCGGCACGGCCGGGGCGACGACGTCGTCGAGCCCCGCCACGCCGCGGCTGAAGCCGGAGTTCGTGGCCGTATGCGTGTTCCACTCGTCCATGCCGTAGGTCAGGTAGTCGATTCCCGACAGGTCGGCGAGCGTCTCGAAGGCCAGGCGCGGGTCGTCGCGCAGCAGGCGGCAGACCTCGACCACGTCGCCCGGCGCGACCTCGAAGGTCAACTCGCCGGTGATGGATGCGATGCGCTTGAGGCGCGCGCCGCAGAGGGTGCCGAGCGTGGTCGCGAGCGCCTCGAGGCGGCTCGGCGGCGGCGCCGGGGTATCGGTAGCAGGTTCACTCATCGGGCCACTCATCGGGCAATGGTGCTGGTGCGGCGGATCTTGTTCTGGAGCTGCAGAATCCCGTAGATCAGGGCTTCCGCCGACGGCGGGCAGCCCGGCACGTAGACGTCGACCGGGACGATGCGGTCGCAGCCGCGGACCACCGAGTAGGAATAGTGGTAGTAGCCGCCGCCGTTGGCGCACGACCCCATCGAGATGACCCACTTGGGGTCGGACATCTGGTCGTAGACCTTGCGCAGCGGCGCTGCCATCTTGTTGGTCAGCGTGCCGGCGACGATCATCACGTCGGACTGGCGCGGGCTCGGCCGGAAGACGACGCCGAAGCGGTCGAGGTCGTAGCGGGACGCGCCGGCCTGCATCATCTCGATCGCGCAGCACGCCAGGCCGAAGGTGACGGGCCACATCGAACCGGTCCGGGCCCAGTTCATGAGGTCATCGAGCCGCGCAGTGACGAACCCCTTGTCCTTGAGTTCCGCGTCGACTTCGGCGACTAATCCCATTCGAGCGCTCCCTTCTTCCACTCGTACACGAACCCGACGACCAGGATGCCGAGGAAGACGAGCATCGAGACGATGCCGACGCCCCCCACGGCCTTGAGCGAGACGGCCCACGGAAACAGGAAGGCGATCTCGAGGTCGAACAGGATGAAAAGGATCGCGACGAGGTAGTAGCGCACGTCGAATTTCATGCGCGCGTCTTCGAAGGCCCCGAAGCCGCACTCGTAGGCCGCGGCCTTGTCGGCGTTGGGACGGCGTGGCCCGAGCAGGAAGCCCAGCGCGATGAGGACGACGGCCATGCCACCGGCCACGAGGATGAAGATCAGTATCGGCAGGTAATTTGCGAGCATCACCAGCTTTCCCGGGCCGCGTGATTGCGCCCCGTGCTATCGGCGCATTCTAAGGCGGTGCGACGGTGCCGTCACGCCATAAAGACGGCGGAGTGGTCGTATGAGCCCCCATAGGGGCTGCGTCTTGTTCTTATTTTCTTTTCTTCGCGCTCAGCAATCGAGACGTGGTGCCGACGGCCGGACTCGAACCGGCACACCTTACGGTGCTAGCACCTCAAGCTAGTGCGTCTACCACTTCCGCCACGTCGGCAATCAATACGTCTCGATCGGGAAACTCTTCAGGGTCGCTTACTTCGCCGGCGCGTCGGGAGCGGCCGGGGGCGCCGCGGGCGCGCTGCCCGTGCCCACCGGCGCCGGCGCGGGGACCTGCTCGAGCAGGCTCTTCGGGGCCGCCGCCGTGCGATGGCTCGCCGCATAGGCCAGGGAAAGGCTCGTCGCGAAGAAGCACGTCGCGAGGACCGCGGTGGTCTTCGAGAAGAACGTCGAGGAACCGCGCGCACCGAAGACGGTGCCCGAGGCGCCCGAGCCGAAGCCGGCTCCGGCATCGGCGCCCTTGCCCCGCTGCAGCAGCACCAGCGTGATGATGGAGAAGGACAGCAGGACGTGAACGACGAGCAGTATCTGTTGCAGCATGTCTATTAAGCTTGCGCGCCGGTCGCGGCCGCGCAGATCCTCACGAATTCATCCGCCTTGAGCGAGGCACCGCCGACGAGCCCACCGTCCACGTCAGGCTTGCCGAACAACTCGGCGGCATTGGCCGCCTTGACACTGCCGCCGTACAACAGCCGCAGTTGATCCGCAATCATAACATCCCGCGCCGCAATACGCGCACGGATGAACCCATGGACGGCCTGCGCCTGGTCGGGGGTGGCGTTCTTGCCGGTCCCGATGGCCCAGACCGGCTCGTAGGCGACGATCGCGCGGCCGAAAGCGGCCACGCCTGCCACCGCCAGCACGGCATCCAGCTGCCGGGCGACCACCTGCTCGGTGACCCCCCGCTCCCACTCCTCGAGGCTCTCGCCGACGCACAGGATCGGCGTCAGGCCGGCCGCCTGCGCGGCCACGAACTTGCGCGCCACCAGCGCGTCGTCCTCGAAGTACAGTGCGCGCCGCTCGGAGTGGCCGACGATCACGTGGGTGGCGCCCACGTCCCTGAGCATCGCCGCGGACACCTCGCCGGTGAAGGCACCCTGCGACTCGGCGCATACCGTCTGGGCGCCCAGGCTGACGCGGCTGTCCTTGAGCTGGCGGCCGATCTCCCACAGGTAGACGGCCGGCGGGCAGACGATCACGTCGCAGGGCAGCTCGTCGCTCGCTTCCACGACGGCGTCGACAAGCCGCGTGTTGTCGGCACGCGTGCCATGCATCTTCCAGTTGCCGGCAACGACCGGTCTGCGCATCGGGGTATCCTCGAAAGGCGGCGGAGAATACCCGCCAAGCCCGCTTAAATCAACGTAAAGGGTCTCAGCCTGCGGCGGCCCGCACCACGTCCGCCAGCTCCTCGGCGGTCGCGCGCACGAGGTCGGCGTCCCGGCCCTCGACCATCACCCGGATCAGCGGTTCGGTGCCGGAGGCACGCAGCACGACCCGGCCGGTATCGGCCAGGCTGGCTTCGGCGGCGGCCAGCGCGGCCTGTACGGCCGGCAGCGCCTTCAGGTTCAGCCGCCGGGCGGTCCGGACGTTCAGCAGGACCTGCGGATACTTGGGCATCTGGGCCACGAGTTCGGCCAGCGACGCCCCGCCCTGCTGCAGGATCGCCAGCACCTGCAGGGCGCTGACGATGCCGTCGCCGGTCGTGGTCTTGTCCAGGCAGAGCAGGTGCCCGGAGGTCTCCCCGCCGAGCACGCCGCCGGTCGCCCGCAGCCGCTCGAGCACGTAGCGATCGCCGACCGCGGCGCGCTCGAACGGCACGCCCAGCGCGCCGAGGGCGTGCTCGAGGCCGAGATTGCTCATCACGGTACCGACCACCGGCCCGGCCAGCGTCCCGGCCGCGTGCCGGGCCCGGGCGATCACGTACAGCAGCTGGTCGCCGTCGACCGTGCGACCGAGGTGGTCGACCATGACGACGCGGTCGCCGTCCCCATCCAGCGCGAGCCCGGCGTCGGCGCGCACGCCCGTCACGGTCAGCTGCAGCAGCGACGGCGCCGTCGAGCCGCAGCCGTCATTGATGTTGCGGCCGTTCGGCGAACAGCCGATCGGCACGATGTCGGCGCCGAGGTCGGAGAACACCCGTGGCGCGACCTTGTAGGCGGCGCCGTTCGCGCAGTCGACGACCAGCTTCAGGCCCTTCAGGCCGACGCCCGACGGCATCGTCGCGACGCACAGTTCCTGGTACATCGCACCGGCCTGCTCGATGCGCACCGCACGGCCCAGCCGTTCCGACTCGACGGTCAGCGGCGGCTCCCCGAGCAGCGCCTCGATCTGGCGCTCGAGCCCGTCCGACAGCTTGCCGCCCTGCCCGTCGAAGAACTTGATGCCGTTGTCCTCGTAGGGGTTGTGCGAGGCGCTGATCACGACGCCGAAGTCGCAGCGGTAACGCTGCGTGAGGTAGGCGACCGCGGGCGTCGGCAGCGGACCGACCAGGTTCACGTTGACGCCCGCGGCGACGAAGCCGGCCTCGAGCGCCGCCTCGAAGAGGTAGCCGGACAGGCGCGTGTCCTTGCCGATGAGCACCGAACCGCCGTGCGGCGCCAGCACGCGGGCGGCGGCGCTGGCGAGCCGCAGCGCGAACTCCACGGTCATCGGCGCGTGGCCGACCCGGCCGCGAACGCCATCGGTGCCGAAATAGTGTCTGCCCGTCATCGCGCTTCTCCCGGGCGCCGCAGCGCGGCACCGATGCTGACTGCGTCCAGGGTCGCCGCGACGTCGTGCGCCCGCAGGATCGAGGCGCCCCGCTCGGCCGCCAGGGCCGCGAGCGCGACGCTGCCGGCACCGCGCTCGCCGACCGGGCGGCCCGTCAGCTGGCCGACCATCGACTTGCGCGACACCCCGACGAGCAGCGGCCCGCCCAGTCCCGTGAACCGCTCCAGCGCATTGAAAAGCGCCAGGTGGTGCGCGGCGTTCTTGCCGAACCCGAACCCGGGATCGACCACGATCGAATCCGCGGCGATGCCGGCCGCGCGGCATGCCGCGACGCGCGCGACGAGCCAGTCGCGCACCTCGGCCACCACATCGCCGTAGGACGGGGCCTGCTGCATCGTCGCCGGCTGACCCTGCATGTGCATCACGCAGACCGCCGCGCCCCCGGCCGCGGCCGCCTCGAGCGCCCCGGCAACCTGCAGGCCGCGGACATCGTTGATCAGGTGGGCCCCCGCGGCGAGCGCGGCGCTGATCACCTCGGGCCGGCTGGTGTCGACGGAGATCGTCACGTCGAGCTCCGCGGCGATCGCGCGCACCACCGGCACGACACGGCGCAGCTCTTCCTCGACCGGGGGCGGTACCGACCCGGGGCGGGTCGACTCGCCGCCGACGTCGATGATGGCCGCGCCGTCCGCGACCATGCGGCGGGCGGCGGCGAGCGCGGCCGCCGGATCGAGGTGCAGCCCGCCGTCCGAGAACGAGTCGGGGGTGACGTTGAGCACCCCCATGACGACGGGACGGGCGAGCGGCAGGATCCGCGAGCGGCAGCGGAGCGCCACGGGGTCCTCGCTAGGGGATCAGTGCTGTCCGGCCGGCGAGGCGACGCCGCCGAGCCCGGGCTTCTTGTCCGGCTCGACCGTCGCCGACGGCGGCGTGCCGGGCGGGGTGAGCGAATCCTCGTCCCAGTCCTTCGGCGGCCGCGGCTCGTTGCCGGCCATGATGTCCTTGATCATCTGCTCGTCGATGGTCTCGTAGCGCATCAGCGCCGCGGCCATCTTGTGCAGCTTGTCCATGTGCAGCGTCAGGATGCCGGTCGCGCGCGCGTAGTTCGAGTCGATGACCTTGCGCACTTCCTCGTCGATGACATGCGCCGTCACGTCCGACACCTGCTTGTGCTGGGTGACGCTGCGGCCGAGGAACACCTCGCCCTGGTCCTCGCTGTAGGTCTGCGGGCCGAGGCGGTCCGACAGGCCCCACTTGGTGACCATGTTGCGGGCCAGATCGGTGGCGCGCTCGATGTCGTTCGAGGCGCCGGTGGTGATCGCGTCCTTGCCGAACACCAGCTCCTCGGTGACGCGGCCGCCGAACAGCGTCGCGATCTTGCTCTCGAGGCTGCGCTTGGAGGCGCTGTAGCGGTCCTGCTCGGGCAGGAACATCGTCACGCCCAGCGCGCGCCCGCGCGGGATGATCGTGACCTTGTAGACCGGGTCGTGCTCGGGGACCGTCAGGCCGACGATGGCGTGCCCGGCCTCGTGGTAGGCGGTGTTGCGCTTCTCGTCCTCGCTCATGACCATCGAGCGGCGCTCGGCGCCCATCAGGATCTTGTCCTTGGCGCGCTCGAACTCGTCCATCGACACGACGCGGCGGTTGCCGCGCGCCGCGAACAGCGCCGCCTCGTTGACGAGGTTGGCGAGGTCCGCGCCGGAGAAGCCCGGCGTGCCGCGCGCGATCACCATGGGCTTGACGTCGTCGGCCACGGGCACCTTGCGCATGTGGACCTTGAGGATCTGCTCGCGGCCCTTCACGTCCGGCAGCGGCACGACCACCTGGCGGTCGAAGCGGCCCGGGCGCAGCAGCGCCGGATCGAGCACGTCCGGGCGGTTGGTGGCGGCGATGACGATGATGCCCTCGTTGCCCTCGAAGCCGTCCATCTCGACCAGCAGCTGGTTGAGCGTCTGCTCGCGCTCGTCGTGACCGCCGCCGAGGCCCGCCCCGCGGTGGCGGCCGACCGCGTCGATCTCGTCGATGAAGATGATGCACGGCGCGTGCTTCTTGGCCTGCTCGAACATGTCGCGCACGCGCGAGGCGCCGACGCCGACGAACATCTCGACGAAGTCGGAACCGGAAATCGTGAAGAACGGCACCTTCGCCTCGCCCGCGATGGCGCGCGCGAGCAGCGTCTTGCCGGTGCCGGGGCTGCCGACCATCAGCACGCCCTTGGGGATCTTGCCGCCGAGCTTCTGGAACTTGGCCGGGTCCTTGAGGAAATCGACGATCTCCTTGACCTCCTCCTTGGCCTCCTCGACACCGGCGACGTCGGCGAAGGTGACGTTCACCTGGTCCTCGTTGAGCAGCCGGGCACGGCTCTTGCCGAAGCTCATCGCCCCGCGGCCGCCCGCACCGCCCTGCATCTGGCGCATGAAGTACACCCAGACGCCGATCAGCAGCAGGATCGGGAAGCTCGACAGGAACAGCTGCATCAGCACGCTCTGCCGCTCCGGCGGAGCCGCCCCGAAGGTCACGTTGTGCTTCTTCAGGAACGTGATCAGCTCGGTGTTGTCGGTCTCCGGGCTGTAGGTGGAGAACGCCTCGCCGCTGGTGCGGGTCCCGACGATCATCTCGCCCTTGATGGTCGCCACCTTGATCGAGTTGTTCTCGACCTCGGTCAGGAACTGCGAGTACGGCATGTCGGGGTTCACCCCCGGCCGGCCGCCGAAGTTGGAGAACACCGCGAGCAGGACCACCGCGATGACGACCCAGAGGATGATGTTCTTCGTCAAATCGTTCAAAGCAAGCTCCCGGGGGGGCTCAAGGTCGGCATCAGAGGGACGCTACAGGATACGCCTGCCGGTCGCCAGCAGGTACATCTCGGCACTGCGCGCCCGCGATGCGGGGGGTTTCTTCATCTTGACCTTCACGAACTCCCGGCGCACCGCCTTGATGAATTCGTCAAAGCCAGCCCCCTGGAAGACCTTCGCCAGGAACACGCCTCCCGGCTTGAGGTGCTCCCGGCTGAACTCCAGGGCCAGTTCCGCCAGATGCAGCTGCCGCGGCTGGTCGACAGCATCGATGCCACTCATGTTGGGGGCCATGTCGGACATCACAAGATCCACCGGCCGCCCGGCGAGCGCGCCGGTCAGTTCGGCCAGCGGTCCCGGCTCGCGGAAGTCGCCGAGGATGCAGGTCACCCCGGGCAGCGCGTCCATCGGCAGGATGTCCAGGGCAAACACCGATCCCTTGCCATTCAATACCTTGGCCGCGTACTGGCTCCACCCTCCGGGCGCCGCGCCGAGGTCGACCACCACCATGCCGGGGCGCAGCAGGCGCTCGGCGGCGTCCAGTTCCTCGAGCTTGAACGCCGCCCGGGAACGGAAGCCCTCCTTGCGGGCCCGCTGGACGTAGGCGTCCGCGGCGTGCTCCTTGAGCCACCGCTCGCTCGATTTGCTGCGCTTTGCCATGCTCGATCAGACCTGAACGGGGGCTGCAAGGCCCCTATAATGCCGCGATGCAACTCAACGAACGACAGAAGAAGCACCTGCGCCGCCTCGGCCACGCCCTGCACCCGATCGTGAACCTCGGCCAGTCCGGGCTCACCGACGCGGTGACCGCCGAGATGGAGCGCGCGCTGGCCGACCACGAGCTGGTCAAGGTCCGCGCCCGCGTCGGCGAGCGGGAGGTCCGCGACGCGGCCCTGGACGAGCTGGCCACCCGGACCCGCAGCACCGTGGTGCAGCGGATCGGCAACGTCGGGCTCTACTTCCGCCCGAACCCCAAGCTGTCCCGGATCGTGATGCCGGACTGAGCGCCCGCGACGGCGTTCAGCGCCGCAGCTCGGTCAGCAGCGTCGCCACCACCCAGGCGGTCGCCGCGACGTACAGCAGCGTCGCGACCCCGTGCCAGACGGCGAACGCGCCCGCGGCGGCGGGACCGGCCTCGCGCGCCGCCTCCAGCAGCGGCCGCACCACCCATTCGCTGACCGCCAGCAGCAGCACCGGCGCCACCCGCCCCAGCAGCTGGCGACCGGTCGGCCGGGACACCTGCAGCCGCCGCTCGAGCAGCAGCAGCAGCGCGCACACCAGCACCGAGCCGAGCGTCGCGACGTGGAACAGGCTGCCGGCGATGCGGCCGGCGAGGTGGCGGTCGTCGAGGGTGGCGAACAGCGTCGGCGCGACCACCCCGCCGAGGGTCACCAGCCCGCCGGCCCACAGCGACAGGATCAGGCGGGGCCCGGCCCTCACTCGTAGCGGACCTTGACGATCTCGTAGGAGCGCACGCCGCCCGGCGCCTGCACGTCGACGACGTCGCCCTCCTCCTTGCCGACCAGCGCGCGCGCGATCGGCGAGGTGATGGCGATCAGGCCCTGGCGGATGTCGGCCTCGTCCTCGCCGACGATCTGGTACGTCACGCGGGCGCCGTCGTCCTGGCCCTCGAGCTCGACGGTGACGCCGAACACGACGCGACCGGTCTGCGGCAGCCGCGAGACGTCGATGATCTCGTTGTTGCCCAGGCGCTGCTCGATCTCGTTGATCCGACCCTCGATGAAGCCCTGCTGCTCGCGTGCCGCGTGGTACTCGGCGTTCTCCGACAGGTCGCCGTGGCCGCGCGCCTCGGCGATCGCCTTGATCACGTTCGGGCGGTCTTCGGACTTGAGCCGCTTGAGCTCGGCGCGCAGGCGCTCGGCGCCACGGATGGTGATCGGGCTTCGCTTCACGCCTGTAACTCCTTGTGCAGATCCTGGAGTCGATTCACCTCGACCTCCTCGAGGTGGTCGAGCGCCTCGCAGGTCGCCCGCGCCGCGGCCAGCGTCGTGTAGTAGGTGACCTTGCGCGCGACCGCCTCGCGGCGGATCGAACGCGACTCGCGCACCGCCTGCTTGCCCTCGGTGGTGTTGACGATCAGGTCGATCTCGTCGTTCTTGATCATGTCGACGATGTGCGGGCGGCCCTCGCGGACCTTGAGCACGCGCCGGCACTCGATCCCGGCCGCGACCAGCGCCCTGGCCGTGCCCTCGGTGGCGATGATCTCGAAGCCGCGCGCGATCAGTTCGCGGGCGAGCCCGACGGCGAGCGGCTTGTCGCGTTCGCGCACCGAGATCAGGCACACGCCGCGGCGCGGCAGCACCACCCCGGCGCCGGCCTGCGCCTTGGCGTAGGCCTCGCCGAAGGTGCGTCCGGTGCCCATCACCTCGCCGGTGGACTTCATCTCGGGACCGAGGATCGGATCGGCCTCGGGGAACTTCGCGAACGGGAACACCGGCGCCTTGACCGAGTAGAACCCGGGAATGATCTCGCCGCGGATGCCCTGCTCCGCCAGCGACTGGCCGGCCATCACGCGGGCGGCGATCTTGGCCAGCGGCCGGCCGGTGGCCTTGGACACGAACGGCACCGTCCGCGAGGCGCGCGGGTTGACCTCGAGCACGTAGACGATGCCGTTCTGGATCGCGAACTGCACGTTCATGAGCCCGACGACCTTCAGCGCCTTCGCCATCCGGCGGGTCTGGTCGCGCAGCTCGGCCTGCACGGCCGGGGACAGCGAGTACGGCGGCAGCGAGCAGGAGGAGTCGCCGGAGTGGACGCCGGCCTGCTCGATGTGCTCCATGATGCCGCCGATCAGCACGTCCTTGCCGTCGCAGATCGCATCCACGTCGACCTCGATGGCGAGGTCGAGGAAGCGGTCGAGCAGCACCGGGCTGTCGTTGGAGACCTTGACTGCCTCGGTCATGTAGGTGCGCAGGTCGTCCTCGTTGAAGACGACCTCCATCGCGCGGCCGCCGAGCACGTACGAGGGCCGCACGATCAGCGGGTAGCCGACCTCGCGGGCCAGCTGGACGGCCTGCTCCTCGGCGCGCGCGGTGGCGTTGGCGGGCTGCTTGAGGCCCAGCGCCTGGATCAGCTGCTGGAACCGCTCGCGGTCCTCGGCGACGTCGATCGCGTCCGGGGTCGTGCCGATGATCGGCGCACCGGCGGCCGCGAGCGCGCGCGACAGCTTCAGCGGCGTCTGGCCGCCGTACTGCACGATCACGCCCTCGGGCTGTTCCTTGGCGATGATCTCCATCACGTCCTCGAACGTCAGCGGCTCGAAGTAGAGCCGGTCGGACGTGTCGTAGTCGGTGGAGACGGTCTCCGGGTTGCAGTTGACCATGATGGTCTCGAACCCGTCCTCGCGCAGCGCGAGGGCCGCGTGCACGCAGCAGTAGTCGAACTCGATGCCCTGGCCGATCCGGTTCGGGCCGCCGCCGAGGATCACGATCTTGCGGCGGTCGCTCGGCAGCGCCTCGCACTCGTCCTCGTAGGTCGAGTACATGTAGGCCGTCGTCGTGGCGAACTCCGCCGCGCAGGTGTCGACGCGCTTGTAGACCGGGTGGATGCCCAGGCCGTGCCGGCGCTGGCGGATCGCGCCCTCGTCGATGCCCAGCAGCCTGGCGATGCGCGCGTCCGAGAATCCCTTGCGCTTGAGCTGGCGCAGCCGCACCGCCTCGAGCGCGGCGAGGCCGCCGGCGCGGATCACGCCCTCCTCGCGCACCAGGTGCTCGATCTGCACCAGGAACCACGGATCGATCTTGGTCAGCTCGTGCAGGCGCTCCAGCGACCAGCCGGCGCGGAACGCGTCGGCGACGCACAGCAGCCGGTTGGCGCCGGGATGGCGCAGCTCGGTGACCAGGTCCGCCTCGCGCTCGTCGTTGAGCGGCAGCGCGACGTGCTCGTCGAAGCCGGCGAGCCCGGTCTCCAGGCTGCGCAGGGCCTTCTGCACGGATTCCTGGAAGGTGCGGCCGATGGCCATCGCCTCGCCCACGGACTTCATCTGGGTGGTCAGGCGGGTGTTGGCGCCCGGGAACTTCTCGAACGTGAAGCGCGGGATCTTGGTGACGACGTAGTCGATCGACGGCTCGAACGACGCCGGGGTCGCGCCGCCGGTGATCTCGTTCTTGAGCTCGTCGAGCGTGTAGCCGACCGCGAGCTTGGCGGCGACCTTCGCGATCGGGAAGCCCGTCGCCTTGGAGGCCAGCGCCGAGGACCGCGACACGCGCGGGTTCATCTCGATGACCAGCACGCGGCCGTTCTTGGGGCTGACCGCGAACTGCACGTTGGAGCCGCCGGTATCGACGCCGATCTTGCGCAGCACCGCGATCGAGGCGTCGCGCAGGCGCTGGTATTCCTTGTCGGTGAGCGTCTGCGCCGGGGCGACCGTGATCGAATCGCCCGTGTGCACGCCCATCGGATCGAGGTTCTCGATCGAGCAGATGATGATGCAGTTGTCCGCCGAGTCGCGGACCACCTCCATCTCGTATTCCTTCCAGCCCAGCACCGATTCCTCGAGCAGGATCTCGCTGGTCGGCGACGCGTCGAGGCCGCGCGCGACGATCGCCTCGAGCTCCTCGCGGTTGTAGGCGATGCCGCCACCGGAACCGCCGAGCGTGAACGACGGGCGGATCACCGCCGGGTAGCCGATCTCGGCCTGCGCGGCGAGCGCCTCCTCGACGCTGTGCGCGATGCGCGCCCGCGGCGTCTCGAGCCCGATCTGGGTCATCGCCTGGCGGAACAGCTCGCGGTCCTCGGCCATGTCGATGGCCTCGCGCGAGGCACCGATCAGCTCGCAGCCGTACTGCTCGAGCACACCCTCGCGGACCAGGTCCAGCGCGCAGTTCAGCGCCGTCTGCCCGCCCATCGTCGGCAGCAGCGCGTCGGGGCGCTCCTTCTCGATGATCCGGGCGACCGTGCGCCAGTTCACCGGCTCGATGTAGACGGCGTCGGCCATCTCGGGATCGGTCATGATCGTGGCGGGGTTGGAGTTGACGAGGACCACGCGGTAGCCCTCCTCCCGCAGCGCCTTGCAGGCCTGCGCTCCGGAGTAGTCGAACTCACAGGCCTGCCCGATG
>Ga0316217_10004350_pt1 | contig 15400 bp, 8 predicted proteins | sample 1anoAmetaG_FD_203633 | JGI IMG/M metagenome (GOLD analysis project Ga0316217, IMG submission 203633) | Freshwater microbial communities from Trout Bog Lake, Wisconsin, USA - 1anoA | ecosystem: Environmental > Aquatic > Freshwater > Lake > Hypolimnion/Profundal zone | place: USA: Wisconsin... | reverse complement strand
TAATAGTGTACAATGCCGGCGACCTTACCACCGACTTTTTTACCCGTGGTGGGCCCGACAGGTTTAAAGGTGATTATTACAAAGGTTTTGATGCACCGCGTTGGGAGGTGATATACGGGGTTAGCTATGTGGCCCGGCTGGTGGCCCGTGCGGTGTTCGGGATTGAATACAAAAACTTTTTTTTGAGTCAGCAGGAAACGGAAGCCCGGGTTGAAAGCCTGAAACCGAAGTGGAACGAAACCTTTGCCAACATTGCAGCCGTTGCCCGGCAAAATAATATTAAAGTGTTGCTGATTAAAAAGCCTGAGCACAGCGAAGTTGACCTGGACGATTATGACCTGGATTTTTCATTTTTCGATAAAATGCGCGATACAATAGGTTGCTTTAAACAATACGACCTGCTGCCGTATTACCGCGATTCGTTTCATCTTTCGGCAGGTAAAACTGCGCCGTACTGGTGGCATATTGACGGGCACAACAACGGTAAAGGTTATGATATGATGGCACATGGGGTTTATACGGGCTTAAAGCAAACCTATCCCGAAATATTCACTACTTTAGACACAGTAAAAAAGGTGCAGTAATAATGGGTATTCTGGGAGCGATAAAAACAAATTTTCAGCTGGATAGAAAATACAGCGCTGCGGCCGCAAAGGGTTTTCACCCGATTGACCGTGAGCTGTACCGGCAGTTTAACAAATTCAGGCCACTGGGGCCTAAGCCTGTGTTTTGTTATTTGCCATATAACAGTCTAACGTTCTCCTTCGGCGGGCAGGTGTTTGTATGCAGTTACAACCGCGATGTGCTTTTAGGTAAATACCCCGATAACAGCATTGATGAAATATGGAACGGACCCGAAGCCAGGAAGCTGCGCGAACACATGTTTTATAACGACCTGGATTACGGTTGCCGCCACTGCAAATACTTTTTTGATAAAGGCAAGTTTACTAATCTGCGGCCATTGGCTTTTGATAAATACTCCGGCAATATGGATGCGGCTTACCCGCAGGTGTTTGAGTTTGAGTTGAGCAACGAGTGTAACCTGGAATGCCAGATGTGCCATGGAGAAGTATCGAGCAGCATACGCAAAAACCGCGAGCAATTGCCGCCCCTGCCTATGTATTATGATGATAATTTTGTAAATCAGCTGGTTAAATACATTCCCACTTTAAAAGAGGCCAAGTTTTATGGCGGCGAGCCTTTTTTAATACCTATTTACTACAAAATATGGGACAAGGTGCGCGAACTGAACCCCAACCTGGAGATGTTTGTAATAACCAACGGCACCCACTGGAACAGCAAAATTGAAAAGCTGGTGAACGAGCTGAATTTCGACATGGCTATTTCAATTGATGCTTTTGAGAAAGAGAAAGTGGAGCATATACGCAAGAATGTAGTATACGAAAAGCTGATGGATAACATCAAACGTTTCAGCGAGATACTTACACGCAAAGGCAAATACCTGTCGCTTAGTTTTACGGTGCAGAAGGATAACTGGGAGCAGTTTCCGCTGATCATTAATTTGTGTAACGAGGTGAACGCATTTATTTACGTAAGCTATCTTGAACGGCCTGTGCGATTTGCTTTGGCCGATATGACCAAAGATGAACTGCGGCAGATAAGGGCGTATATGGATAAATACAGCTTTGCTGCAGGTAACCAGCGCGAGCAGCATAACGCCAAATGCTTCGAAGACTTTAAGCATTACCTGGATGCGTACGTTGAAAATGCTGATGTAAAAAAATATGCCGATTACGAGTTTAACCGTGATATGCTTTTAAGTGCAGAGGCGGAAGAGAAGGAAGAAGTAAAAGAAGCTATACCGGTGCCATTTTCGGTTTTAGCTGCATGGGTTGAGGAGCAATATGCCAGCAACAAAACCTTTGGGCAAAAAATACCGAAAGAGATTTTACTGCGCGATGTGCAGGCCCTGCTGGCTGGCTTTACCGAAGATGACCGCAGCTTATTACATGCGCTTATTATGCAAGGCGCGTTTGAGCCTTTTATGATAAGCCTGAAAACAAATACTAAGGAGGAACTGAAGAGACAAGGGTATGATACTTTGGAGCGATACAGGAGATTGGTGGCGGTGGGAGTGTAGCAGGACGCTTTGCACATGCGGTGAAGTAAAAATGAATTAAAACGAATGTTCGATAGCATAACAAAATCTTTTTCTAAAAACCAAAACTACAAGCCCATATCGGCTGAAGTATTCAGGGCTTACAACCACTTACGGCCGGGTGGTGCGAAGGACCTGATTTGTTATGTGCCCTTCAGCAGTTTAACCTTTTCGTGGTTGGGTAAGGTTTATGCCTGCACTTACAACCGCAATATTTTAGTAGGAGAATACCCTGAAAATTCTATCCGCGATATATGGTTTGGCGAACCTTTAAAAAAGCTGCAGGGTTACTTGTTGCATAACGACCTTAGCTACGGCTGCCAGCACTGCAACTACTTTGTAGAGAAACAGAAATTTACCGGGCTTAAACCGCAAACGTTTGATAAATACTCAGACTATAAAAGTCATAAGTATCCACGCGTAATGGAGTTTGAAATCAGCAACAAATGCAATCTGGAGTGCATTATGTGCAATGGCAACACCTCATCATCTATCCGCCAGAACCGCGATAAGATGCCGGCATTGCCCATGCCTTATGATGATGCTTTTGTTGAGCAGTTGAAAGAATTTATACCGCACCTGCGCGAAGCCAAATTTTTTGGCGGAGAACCTTTTCTGGTGCACTCTTATTTTCAGATATGGGATGTAATGCTGGCGCTAAAGCCCGACATTAATATTTTTGTTATTACCAATGGTACGGTACTTACTGATAAGGTAAAGGAGTTGCTGACCAAAGGCAATTTTGAACTGGCGGTATCTATCGATTCTATCCGCAAAGAGCGGTATGAATACATCCGTAAAAATGCGCATTTTGAAACGGTAATGGAAAACCTGGATTACTTTAATGCTTACACCAAAAGCAAGGGCCGCACTATGTCGCTGAGTTTTACTTCACAAATAGAGAACTGGGATGAGATAGCAGAGGTAATTGCGTTTTGCAATAAGAAGGGCATGGTATTCTTCAATAGTTTTCTGACAGCGCCGTTTGAGTTGTCGGTCATTTTTCAGCCTTCAGAAAAGCTTAGGGCCATGCACGATTACCTGGCTAAATTTGAACTGACTGAGAGCAATGAACTGGAGCGCTATAACAAAAGCGTTTTTGCAGACTACCTGAAATACCTTAAATTTTACGAGGAAAAGAACCTGAACGGTATTGATTACAGCGAACAAAAAGATAATTATAACGATATGATAATTTCTGAACGCAGTGTTACCGGCCGCAAATATGCCGCCCGGAACGACCTTTTTAACGGCATCAGGGAGCATTATAAAAAGACCCCCGAAATGGCCGAACCGGCAATTAATAAACTGAATACGCTGTTTGAGACGGTAAGCAACAGCGCCATTGAAGATGCCGTTTTAAATGATATTTCGGCAGCACCGCTGGATAGAATGTTGTTTGATGTAAAGAACTGGACACAGGATGAGTTGAATGCTTTTGTGTTGAAGAAATATAATAAGTAGCATTGCAGAAGAGCGAAAGGCTGCAAAGGCACAGCCTTTCGGTTTTTCGGAGCCTCGCAATGACAAGTCAGAGGAATTTATGAAAAATGTAGTCAACAAATTACTGGGGCGGCTGATAAGCACGGAAAGCAGATCGGGCAAGGATCTGAGCAAGGAAGTAGTGGCTGAATATAATGCCGCGCGGGGCAGGTTGAACAGCACGCACATTTGCCACGCACCGTTCAGTAACATGTATTTTAATGTGCATGGTGATTGTGCACCCTGCTGGCTTACTTTTATTGAGCCTGATTCGTATCCCGAAAAATCGGTGCGCGATATCTGGTTTGGAGAAAAATACCAATCGCTTCGGAAACACTTGCTGGAGTATGACCTTACCTACAAATGCAATGTTTGTTTAAAAAATTTGCAATCGGGCAATTACACTTCGGTACTGGCACGTGCTTATGATGTAAATGAACCAGCCGAATACCCAAGTATGCTTGAGCTTGAGTTAAGCAACACCTGCAACCTGGAATGTGTGATGTGTATTGGTGAGCTTTCGTCATCCATCCGCAAAAACCGGGAGCGACTGCCTGCGCTTAAAAATGCGTACGATGATAATTTTATTCAGCAATTAGAAGAGTTTATACCGCACTTAAAAGAGTTGCGTTTTAACGGTGGTGAGCCCTGGCTGATAAACGCCGTGTTTAAAATACTGGAGAAGGTTGAAAAGCTGAACCCCAAACTTAAAATAGTAATTGCCACCAACGGAACGGTGATGAACTACAAAGTAAAAGAGTGGATGGGCAAGTTGAACATACACATTAACTTTTCGCTTGACTCGCTTACACCTGATATTTATGAAACCATCCGCGTAAACGCCCACTTTGACCGGGTGATGGAGCATTTTTTGTTTTATCAGCAATACACCAAACAGAACAACCGCACGATGTGCCTGATGGTTAACCCTATGCGTAATAACTGGTTCGAGATGCCTGAGTTTATACGGTTTGTAAACAAACACCAGATCAATATCTGGTTCAACACCATACACCGGCCGGTAGAGTGGTCGGTATGGGCCTTGCCGCATGCGGAGCTGGAGACGATATATGCGCAGCTAAGTGCTGTTGAGTTTACCAAAGAAGAAAAGAGCGGCCCTTTATCGGCATACAGTATTGCCATTTACAAGAACCTGGTAAACGTGCAGATTAAGAACTGGGTAGCGGAGGCTAAGGCACGGGAAGAGCGCGCCGCAGTAACCGGCCCGGCCATCAGCGAAGCCGATGCTAAGGTATTGTTCGAAAAAAAGATAACTGACTATATCTACTCGAATTTTAACGAGGGAGAGGAGCAGAAAAAATACCGCCTGCAACAACTATTTGCCAAAGTTGAGCAAATGACCAAAGTATTGCAGGAGCGTAACGGAGACAACGAATTTTTCAAAACGCTGAGTGAAGCCCCACCCGACATTATCTGGCAGCAATTTGAAAACCACAGCATTAACAGCCTGGTAGAAAGTTTTGAGAACAGGCTGCAGCAGCAGGTATAGCCTGCTGCCGGTATTTAACTGCATTAGTATTTCTTCTGCATCAGGTTATCTCTGTATTTGCTTTTTTCAGCGTTGAACCACCAGGAGTCTATGTAGAACTGTGTACGGATAGTAAGGATATTATCTTTTTTATAATCGCCGGTCCAGTTAGGAAGGCTGGTATTTTCGTTCATTACATAATCGTACCAAATCATCAGTTTGAAATAGTTGTATGGTATAAAGCTGTAACCAAAGCCGAGGGTAGCGTATTTCATATCGGTAACACTGAAACCCAGGTTGGGGGTAAGGTCTTTACCACTCACCTGCGACTGAGGGTCGTACCAATCGTATTTGACAGTGATGTCGTGCATCATGGTGTGGTTCTTTAACCTCATTTTAAACGACTGGGTAAGGTTTACGGAACCCCCGTTGAATTTGCGGATATAAAGATCGTACACCGGCGCGTTATTGGCTATACCCAACGGTATGCTGGAGGATGTTTGTGTGCCAGGCTGCGTACCGCCGATGGCTTCAGCCCTTAACGTAGTTATGCCCAGTGGGTAATCAGATTTAAGTTCCAGGTAGCCATCGAAATACTGGCGTTTCCAGGTGGTTTTTAAGTTGCCGGCGGCTGTGCCTATGTTGGTGTAGCCTAACATGCCTGTTGCCGAATCTTTTTTCAGCACAAATACATTATCGGTTGTTTGTAAAACGCCACCGTTGTAATAAGAGAAGCCGCCATTCAATCCAAATTTGCTTCCGTTAAAGTCCCACATTTTACCCAACTTAATGCGGCCTATAAAGTCTTTGCGGCTTTGGTAAGTACCGGTTTGAAAAGTACCACTGCTGGGGCCGTTGCCTATGCCCTGGCCGTTAACCAGATTGGCATCAGCCCTGAAATAGAGCTTTTCGAATTTGGCAGGCGATTCAATAACAATGGCCTCGCCCAATTCAACTTCATTGGGCAAAAGGGTTTGGTTTACGCGGCTGAATTCGGGCGACTCAAAGAAGGCGGGGTTAGCAGGCGTTTCATAGCCAAAAGGTCTTAAAAAGATACCTCCTTGCAGGCTGAACCATCCTGTCCATGGATCGATGATGCGGCCGTAGAAATCTTTTACTGTAAATGCCCTTTCGGTGGCATCGAACTGAAATGCAAAATCAAACACCTTCAGATCTTTTTTATTTTTGTGTTCAAAAGAAAGTTTAAAACGCCCGCGGCGCAGCAGGAACCGGTTGTTGGCCGTTGGGGAAAAGGTGCCGCCCTGGTAAGTACCTACGCCGTTGTAACCGGTAGCACCATAAGGCACTTTACCAGTGGTATCGCCCCGCTGCCATTCCATTTGCACGTAAGCCTGAACCCGTATTTCGCGCAGTATATTTTTCAAAGCGTTTTTATTGGCACCGGTGCTATCCCGGTGGGGGGGATTCAAATCATCATATAACCTAACGTAGTTATCCTGTGCAGAGGCATTAGCTGATACAAACAGAACAAGCAGTAACAGGTATTTTTTCATACTTTATAATTTGCTTTTAAAAAAGTGACATAGGGGCATAGCATTTAGGCGCAGCCGGTTGGTGGCCGGATATAACCCGCTTAAACCCACTTTATGCATGTGTTTAGTGCGCAACAACAAATTTGCCCGACTGCACAGTATGTGCAGCGCTGATAAGGTTGTAGAAATACATACCGTTTGCATAAGCCGCGGTATTTACCGAAACCTTGCGGGCACCGGTGGCGCTGATGGTTTCCAACTGGCTGCCAGTTACGTCGGTAATTTCTATCAGCGTGCCGGTGCTGGTTAAAATATCGCCTTCAAACTGCAGGGTTGATGCCGCAGGGTTGGGGTAACATTTTACCGCACTTATTGCAGGCACGGTGTTAACTGCAGTGGCTGTTTTCCAGCAATCAAGAATGGGCACGGTGGTTTGTGCCGCGCCTGCATAGCCAAGGCCATACATATCTTCGATTGTGCGGAGGATGCTGTAAAGTGTGTAGCTGGTTGCATCGTGGCCATGCTGAACCATAGGACCATAAAATACGGTAGGAATGTTGTTTGCAGAGCCGCCATCATCTTCATCGAAAGTATAAATGAAAAGGGTGTTGTTTTCGGGCTTTGCACACCAGGTAATAAAAGAATCCAGGTGCTCTTTAAACCAGAAATCGCCATTGGCAATGGCAGGGTTGCCATACAGGTTATGCATATCACTGTCTTCATTCGGTACCACGTAAGATACCGTTGGAAGTTGCGAAAAATCGGTAGGGAAAGCGGTATATGGCTGGTTAAGCGTATCAGGGACCTGGTTTTGGCCGGTGCCTACCCAATTAGTTACCGGGTTGTGTTTACGCACGTAGCTGCCCGAGCTGACTACGTCGGAACCTACAGCGGGAAGGTCCTGCGAATAGGTAACAAAAGTAAGGCCGGCATCTAATAATTCGCGGGCCATGTTAGGGGTAGTAAATGGATAGTTGAGTGGCAAACCATCATCCTGCACGCCTTGGTTATCGCCTGAAAACAGGTCGAGATAATTAGGCTGGCTGGGGTGCTGCAATGCGAACATATTGGCAAATACGTTGGCCTCTGAATCGGCAGCTATCTGGTTAATGAATGGAGCATATTGCAGATTTCCGATCACCTCGGTGTTGGCCTGGTTCTCTTCTATCAGGATAACGATGTGGGCCGGACGGGGTAAAACCTGGGCAAAGATCTGTGAGGTTGATACCAGCAGCAAAAGAACGCATAAGCACGATGCGGCTGTTTTTTGCAGGCGTAGAGACGAGGGGACAGGGGTAGGGTTTAATATCATAACAGCTGCTTTTTTTATTGTGAACAAAGCAAGCTGAGTGAGTTAAACTGATAGTTTTTAGGGTGTTAAGGAATTGTTATTGATTGGCCTTTAAAAAGGGGGGATTCATTTGTAAAGGATATGGAATTAATCATATGCCTTTTAAGCAAACAGGCCCCGCATCAGGAGCCTGTTTATATTTTTTTTAATGCTGGTGTTTTGTTGCTGTGCTACTTATAACCATCAGTCAGTGTTTTTAAGAACGCTACAATGTACTGTTCTTCCTGTGCTGTTAGATGCTGGTTACCGGTTTCGGCAGTATCAACATTGGCGGCAACTTCGGGTGGGGCAATGCCTGAACCGGGTACGTCGCGGACGTTGTAGAAATGAACTACCTGCTCTAAAGTATTATACACGCCGTTATGAAAATAAGGGGCCGATACTGCTACGTTGCGTAAAGATGAAACGCGGAATGCACCGTATTGTGTAGGGTCGTTGATAATACTGCCTAAGCCATAATCGATATAGTTTGTGCCTAATGCATTAAATGCTGAGGGAATGGTGTAGTACGGATTGTTGGGGTTGGCCGGCACGCCATCGTTGTTATAGGTGAAATCGGTGAAAAGCACCTTGCCGCTAGCGGGGTCGGGGGTTAGTAAGTGGCAGTTAACGCACTTAGCCCTTAAAGTATCGCTGAAAAGCTTCAGGCCGCTCAGTTCCTCTTCGGTAAGCGAGGCCTGGCCTGCCAGGTAATAATCGTATTTTGATGTAAAGGGGTTTAGTTCGGGGCTTCGCTCATATGCAGCAATGGCATCGGTGATGTTATTGAATGCCGTTGTGGCATCTGTAACATTGCCATACACCTGTTTAAACAGCGGGTAGTAACTGGCCTGCTGTAATTTTACAAAAACCATGTTGGCATCGGCGTTGCCCATTTCAAGCGGGTTTAAAAAAGGCTTCATTGCCTGTTCTTCAAGTGTGTTTACACGGCCATCTAAAAACAAGCCCCCTTCGTAGCTTGAATCTTCAACACTGTAATGAAACAGGGGATTGAACATGGTATATGCCGCCATGGGGGCGTTGCGGTTACCAAACAGGCCATCTACCGCGCCTTCTGATACAATGTTGTGGTTAGGATCGCTGAAACCGGTTGCGGCGGCGTGGCAGCTTGAACACGATTGCCCGGTGGGGTTAGATAGGCTTTTGTCGGTAAAAATGTCTTTGCCTAAAGTGATCTTCATGGCAGGGGTAGCTGTGGTTGCGGGGTCTTTTTTGCAGCCGGCAAGCCACATCATGGCTGCAAACACGATGATGGTTAGAGGGGTTAGTTTTTTTGTCATAGTTTATTATTTAGAATGATTCTAATTAAGAATAGGGCAAATAAATATCTTATTTAGAATGATTCCAAATAAGAAGCCCCAAAAAATGCAGCTATTTTATGCACATGGTTTATGGCCTATACAACAGGTGCAATAAAGGGTTGAAAATGATTTAACTAAACAGCGTTTGTATATCGCTTTGCAGGTCGGTAAGTGATCGTTCTATCAGTATTTTTGTGAACACGGGTGCTGAGGATTGCGATATCCGGGCCAGTACTTCGCGGCGTTTGGGGTGTTGTTCTATACCTGCGGCGATGAATTTTATCTTTTCGGCAGTGGCGGTTACGGTGTCGGTGTTGTTCCGGGCATCGTACAACTCGGGATAGCATTGTAATACTAATGGAATGCTGCCTGCCGGGGTGCTGGCAAACAGTTTGGCTATTTGCAAACGCAGTTGCTTGTCTTTATCATCGTAACCAAAGGCAGCTACTTCGCTTAGCTTTTCGATATTGTTGCGCACTTCATTTATAGACCAGCTAATGGTTTCGCCATTGTTAAGGTAGGCTTCAATTTCGGCGCTTTGCATTTGTGCCTGGTGGGCATAGGCCTGGGTTTCTCTTGCCTTTGCCTCTTCAAGCCAACCCTGCAGCAGGTTTATAAAATCGTTATAGGCGGCTATTGACAGGTTGCCCGGCGTGCGCGGGTTGCCTTTAACGGCAGGCGCGGGGTTTTCGGTTAACCAGGTAATTACCTCGTGTATGTAAGCAGGCGACTGATCGCGGATGCTGAGGTAAGCAGGAGAGAAGACTGCATTAAAGTATAAGGTGATATTTTTTTCGATACAAAATGCCAGCATTTGCGGCAGTTCCTTCCAGTTATAAGTAATTGGGCAGGCGGCTATGGAGAGGAAGGTTTTTTTGCGTTGTGTATAATTGCGGAAGTATTCCAGGTTCTCCATTACCTTATCGTAGCTGCCGTTTACTCTTATTTTGGGGTAGGTATCTTTATTTATTGAATCGATAGAAAGAATGATGCCAGCCTTTAATCCTTCAAGCAGGTCTTTGATGCGGTTGTTTAAGAAGGTGCCGTTAGTGGTAATGTGAATGCGTATGTTGGGGTTTATTTTAAGTATACGTTCCCAAATAAGCAGGTATATATCAATCATAAAAGGCTCGCCGCCTAAAAACTTGGCATCGGTAAGGTGGGGAATGAACTCGTCCAGTTCATCGACAAACTTTGCGTTATAGGGTGAGGCGATAGGTGGCAGGTTTTCGCGGTTTTTGCGGATGCTGGATGAGAAATAGCCGTTGCACATTACACACTCCAGGTTGCAGGTGTTGCTGAGTTCAAACTCCATAACCCTTGGGTAAGGAACAGTGCCTGTAACCGCTTGTTTTAAGTAATTAAAACGAGTAGCTAAGGTATCGGGGGCAAACTCATCATAGTATTTGGCGCGCACGCCATAATAATTGCCGGCTTGCAGCATTTTGCCGCACTCGGTGCAGCCGCCACCCAGGTTGTTTTGCTTAATGTAGCCGCGTAACTGATTGGCACTTTCGCCCTGCCATATCTGCTTTATGGTTTGCTGCGGCCATTGGCCCAAAATGTGCTGGGTGTTGTAGCAGCAGGCACGTACGTTGCCGTTCTGTTCAAAGTTGAGATTAACAAAGGGGGCATGGCAGATAATGCTTTTGAGCGTATTGTTGCGCGCATTGGCATAGCCCTTTATCACTGTGTTATCAGGAGTCATTTCGGGTGGGAAGTTAAGGAATAAATGGCGCCTTGCCCCATTTGAGATGGTAAATGTAAGGGTAAGCTGGTAGCACAGGCCCCCTGCCCGCCTTTGAATAAGCAGGCATGAGATTGGCGGAGGGGGACTTGCTTCTTTTTTCGCCGCTGTGCTTGAAAAAAGTGCAGAAGCAGGCTTTAAAGCTATTTCGACTCATTCAAATCATGCTTTTGGTAAGCAGCTTTTAACCTGTAACTGGTTGACCAAGGCTTATTTACATGTTGGTACCGGCGATGAAATGTGGATAACCTACCCTCAAAATTAAGTTAATATCAACAAACAGATATTTTTGCGTTACAAGGAGGTTTGGGGTGCAACTAAATGGCACGTGAAGGCTATCTTTTAACTGATTTTCTTAGTTTTATGCCCTATCCCCGTAATGACATTAAAGTATTTTGTAGTTTAAGGTGATGTGATTTTGTGGCCTTTTAGATGCGATTAATATTTGCGGTTTGTATTTGTCGCCGGTGGCAATTGCAGGACACAGGAAAACCGGATAATTTTTATGACGAAAGTTTACAACAAAGGGCATATAAAAAACAGTATTACATTCTGTAATTTATGCATTTTGATTCTGGGGTTGTTCTACAGCACGGCCTTACACAGCCAGTGTGCAACACCTATTGCCGTAACTCCCGGAACACCTTATATCGAAAATTTTGAGACCAACCCTGCGTGGACAACCGGAGGTACTGAAGATGACTGGGCGTGGGGCACACCAACCAAAGCCACCATTAACGGCGCAGGTAGCGGAAGCAAATGCTGGGTAGTGGGAGGTTTAGCGAATAATCCCGGCGATGGAAAACCTTACTATAACCATAATGAAAGATCGTGGGTGCAAAGCCCCTGTCTGGATTTTACGGCCCTGCAATATCCGTTTATAGCGTTTTTATATTTCCGCGAATCGGAATGGAAGTATGATGGAACCAATCTTCAATACTCCATTGATCAGGGTACCACCTGGGTGGTAATAGGCACAGCCGCCGAAGCTACCGATTGCATGGATGCCAATTGGTATAACCGTACCCCGGTTACTTATTTAACCACCCCGCTATCGAATATACAGGATGGCTGGTGTGGCAATGTTCAGGCAGAATACACGGATACCGGCGTTACCTGCGGAGTGGGCAACGGCAGTGGTGGCTGGATACAGGCCAAACATTGCCTGAGCATGCTGGCCGGAAAGCCTAATGTTTTACTGCGATTTACATTTGGTGCAGGCACCAGTTGCAATAATTTTGATGGTATTGCTTTTGACAGTGTAGCCATAAGTGAAGGTGTTGATGCAGGTAATTTTACCTATACCTGTACTAACTCGAACACTGTTTCGTTTACGGGGACATCAACCAGTGCATGTGCAACTACTTATAGCTGGAACTACGGCGATGCGGCCAGCGGAGCCAGTAACACGGGCAGTGGCACAACCAGCACGCATACTTTTTCGGGGCCGGGCACATACAGCGTTTCGTTGATTGTTAGCGGAGGGCCTTGTAATGCACCTGATACTATTATTAAAAAAATTGACATACTCGGCCTTACAGCCACTCCGCAAAACGGGGGCTGCACAGGATCGACAGGTGGTATTACTCTGGCTGTTAACCCTGTTACCGGTGCCGGAGCATATTCTTTTAACTGGGGCGGTGGTGTTACAACGCAAAACAGAACCAACCTGAGTGCCGGTACTTATACTGTTACGGTTACCGATCCTGATGGCTGCTCAAACACAGCTACAGCAACGGTAACTGCGTCATCAGCACCTACTATAACTGCAACCGGAGCAACGGTTTGCAACGGTGCTCAAGCTACTTTAACAACGTCGGTATCATCGGCGGGTGGTACTTATTTGTGGAGCCCCGGGGGACAGACCACAGCGCAGATTACGGTTTCGCCTACCACAACAACTACCTATACCGTAAGCTATACCGAATCGCCCTGCACAGCCGTTACTGCAACAGCAACTGTAACAGTAAGTGCTAACACTGTTTCGGTTAACAGCCCTTCGCTGTGTTCGGGAGGTAGTGCAACACTTACGGCTACCACTGCGGCTACCGGTGGCACTTACAGCTGGAGCACGGGCGCAGGCAATGTTAGCTCTATAACGGTTTCGCCAACAACTACTACAAGCTATACAGTAACCTACACCACACAAACCTGTGGTGCGGCTACAGCTATTGGTACTGTTAGTGTTGTTAATAACGCAGTGGTTACTGTAAATGATACTACCATTTGCCCCAATGGTAGTGGTACTTTAACGGCAACGTCAACCGTTGCTAATGGCACTTATAGTTGGTCGCCGGGTGGATATACTACGCCATCTATTATTGTTAGTCCGGCTGCAACTACGGTTTACACGGTTACATTTACGCCGGTGGGTTGTGCTACGGCAAGCGGTACCGGTACGGTAACAGTTGAAACACCACCTTCGGTAACGGTTACTGAACGCGACCCTGTATGTACAAGCCCAGGCGAGATAACAGCCACAGCAACCGGTGGCACCACGCCTTACCAGTATTCGTTAAGCGGAGGCGCTTACCAGCAGGCTGATAGTTTTAATAACCTGGCCTCGGGTAATTACACCGTGGTAGTAAAAGATACTTTGGGCTGCTTATCGAACACAGCCAATACTACTATTGCGCCTTATACGCCTTTAAGTCTGAGTTTACTGGTTGACAGTATAACCTGTGCATCGCCAACCGGGCAGATCATTGCTACCGGTAGCGGTGGCAATGGTACTTTGCAATACTCTATTAACGGAGGTGCTTTGCAAAATTCGGGCACCTTTAGTGGGTTGGCGGTGGGTAATTATGTTATAAAGCTGCAGGACGCCTCGGGCTGCACCACTACGCAAAATGTTACGCTTTTACCAGCCGGCACTATAACCGTAACCCCGGTGGCCGACAGTGCGCTGTGCAAAGGAAGTGCAAACGGCAGGGTCATCGGTTTTACCAACGGAGGAGTTCCGCCAATACAATATTCTCTGAATACAAGTGCGTATCAAAGTTCAGATACATTCAATAACCTGCCTGCAGGTAGTTATACGGTACAGGTGCAGGATGCCAATGGTTGTGTTGCCAGCGGCGCAGTGCAGGTGTTTGAGCCAACTACCTTACAGATAGTGTCGGTTACTGCTACCGGTATTAAATGCCCGGGCACTAAAAGCGGTACCATAACTGTTGTTGTAACAGGAGGCACCCCGCCGTACGATTATGCTGCCACTACTGATTCGGTAAATTTTGAATACACCAGCAATGGCGTAATTGTTGACCTGGATACGGGCAGTTACCTGATCATAGGGGCCGATAACAATGGATGTCCTTTTTATTCCAATGCCTACATTCAGGCAGCGGTTAAGGATTCATTTTCGGTGGTTACCGATTCAACCAGTTGCTATGGCAGCCAGTGGAAGGATGGTTCCGTAACAGTTACGGCACTGGTGCCGCAAAACGGGCCATATCAATACTCGCTTAACGGCGGGCCGTTTCAATCGTCGCCGGTTTTTGATAGCCTGGGCACGGGAGGTTATGTGGTGCGCACCTTAGATACCAACGGCTGCAGTTATGCATTGCCGGCTGATACTGTTTACCAACCTGCACCAAGCTATGCAGTGGCTTATCCTACCGATACCACAGTGAAGCTGGGGCAAAGTATACAATTAACCAGTTCGTTGATTGGCAGTGGTAATAATTCGAATCTTACTTACTCCTGGTCGCCACAACTGGGCCTTAGCTGTGTTGATTGCCAGAACCCTGTTTTCTCATCGTATGCCGAACAGAATAATTACACGGTTACAGTTACCTACAACGGACATTGCACTGCAGAGGCTTCGATAAATATTTATGTAAGCTTTGCAGGGCAGGTGTACATACCGAATGCCTTTACGCCTAACGGTGATGGCAACAACGATGTTTTTGAAATTTACGGCCACGGTATTGAGCGCGTTGATATGAAAGTATTTAACCGCTGGGGCGAAAAGGTGTTTGAAAGCCACAACCAGTTTTGGGGTTGGGACGGAACCTACAAAGGCACCTTGCAAATGCCGTCGGTATTTGTGTACGAAGCCACTGTTTACTTTCTGGATGGAAGCCAGCAGCAATATAAGGGAAGTGTAACTTTGGTGAGGTAGTTTAAATGCTATCCACCACCTACCCCGCCAGCGGGTACATTCTTGTTTTTCTTTCGCTTCGCCAAGAAAAATGATTAACTATCTGTGAGTATACGCACCAATATTTTAACCGGTAGCTGCTTATAACTTTTTTAACTCTGCTTAATTAAACGCCGGTGTTAATCCTTCTTGGGGTCGAGGTTTTCGACGATGCGGCTTTTAATTTCGAGGGCGCGCGATGATTGGGGATCGATGGCGAGGGCCTGGTTAATGAATTGCTGGGCGGTGGTATAGTCTTGCAGGCGGGCATAGGCAA
>Ga0316217_10004348_pt1 | contig 15402 bp, 1 predicted proteins | sample 1anoAmetaG_FD_203633 | JGI IMG/M metagenome (GOLD analysis project Ga0316217, IMG submission 203633) | Freshwater microbial communities from Trout Bog Lake, Wisconsin, USA - 1anoA | ecosystem: Environmental > Aquatic > Freshwater > Lake > Hypolimnion/Profundal zone | place: USA: Wisconsin... | reverse complement strand
CAACCCCAACCCCAACCCCATTATGATATGTAAAGCTGTATTATTACTATATCGGATAAATCTTTTATAAGATGGAGAGCTACCTTTATTTCTAAGGACACAGGTTCTTGCTCACCAGGGGCAAATAAGCGGAAATATCGATCTCTGCATACGCATAACTCACGCATGAGACCTTTTCCGTCAGTTCGTGGAAGTTGGTCAAAGTCAATGCTTCAACTATTCAAGTCGGACTCAAAAAAGAACAGCCGCATATCAAATGTAACACACTTTTCGACTTAGGCGAACTTGTCAGAAAGTAAAAATAGCTGCTGATGGTGATTAAAGTACAGTTGGAGTACCTGCCCACCATTGAGGAAGTCATAATTTTGCAGCTTGTAGAAGGTGCCAAAGAACAAAGGATAGTGATGTTGAATGAGCTGAAAGCAGAGATGTAAAAACTGGAAGAAAGGCTCAATTTCCAGACATCGAGCAACCGAGTAAAAATAGAGTCTCTTGATAGCAATCTTGGGAAACAGAACAGCTACTAATGCGAACTCCAAGAAGGTGTCTACTTGGTAGAGATAAGTGGAATAGTCATAAATAATAGTTACTAATAAGAGCAAAATTAGTATGGAGAATACGGCTTTGGCAATTTAAGCTTTAAAAAAGCAATAACTGCCACCATTTAAGTCTAAGAGCCTCAAAACAACCAGTCGTTCAAATTAAGCCATCCCATCAATCAAGGAGATGGCTGTTAGTATCCTTTCAAGTTCACCAAATTCATCTAACTGAAAAGAAAAGCACGTCTTAAAGTACAGCTGAATTCCTGTGAAGAGTTAAATCTCTCAGTCTGGAGCAGTTTCGTGGTCATTCAGCCTGCATTCAAGTTGTGATTTCTATCGTTTATTGGCAGGAAAGGTTGCTTGTCATATTGACTTATGACTTATAATTTGAATAGCTTTGTTGGATCTATAAACGAATTTTATGTAATAGGAACAATCAATATACGGAATTCAAGAATCAAGCATTCCAATCTAGTAAACCTGATTTAATGTAGTCTAGAGCTCTAGGCCAAAACATGGGTCACCAAGTAAAAGAAGCTCTTTTTCTATGGTGAGAATGAAAAAGAAATCAGCGAGCTCAATCGATATGAGTGTTAAAATTTTAGAATAACAGAAAACTGCAATATCTATTACCTCCTCAGCTGTAACTCTTTTAACTAGCTAAGTTGCAAAACGTTCATATTCCCGGAGGGAATACAAGCCCCTCAAATGTAATATATCTACATAGCCTCAATTTTTATGTGTCCAAAGAAGATTACACTCCAGTCTGCAGATACAACCAAAATGAAACCACATCCTTACGTAGCTCAAGAATACCCTAATATCTTCAGAGATTCACTTTTAGTTGTTCGAGGTTTCTAGAATTAGCCTGGAAAAGAGGGCTATATTCACAGTAAAGATTTTTTAATGCAGAGCTTGGAAATATCATCCGTTTTGGAGGTCTCTAATATTTGGTAATTGAAATATCCGACAAAAACTACTTACAATAATGCCTTAAAAGTCTTTTCTTGGGCTAAATAGAAATCCTTATAAAATTCCTAACAAACCAATAAAGGATGCTGCAAACAATGCAAACATGAGTAATCATAAGCTAATAATCCTCTATTTAGGTTATGTTTATGCAAAAATGATAAAGAAGTAATCCATTTTAATTGTTTTTGAAAATAGCTTTAAGAAGTTGTAACAAGATAGGATGGATACAATTTTTCTATCTATACCTTTCCTTCTAACCTCTCATGCCCAAAATGTTCGACTGGAATATCCTAAAGTAGTTTAAATGCAGGGTCAAACTGTTGAATTCGTTCAAGAGCTAAAACCCAAAAAGCCATACATAACCCTTTAAAGAGTGATACCAGTATACTCTCCCAAACCTATTTACAAGCAGGTTTTTACAATATTTCCTGACTGAAATGAGGTATTTAAATTCGGAAAAACCGGCTAATGCAACATTAAGTTCAAAGATAACAGCATTTCAAAGGAACAAGCTCAAATTTTGCTTCAAAATGACAAATTCTATTTGAAAGACCTTCAAAGCGATTTCGGAACTTCTGTAAAGTTTAGGGAAGAACTGTAGTTGAGATAAAAACTTAGTATCCAATATTCAAACACTTGTTTCACTTTTGTAAATTTGTAGGGATACTTTGCAGATTTGGACAATCTGGAATCAATCTTATCCAACGAAGATTAATACCGCAATTTTTTGATAGACTAAAGTGACAGCAAAGGGTGATTCTAATGCAGATTATTATAACTAAACATACGTTAATATCACTTTGCTTAAGTTTATTTTTCATAATTTAACCATCTCCTGAGAAGACTTCCATGAAAAAAACTAGTATTTACTAACAACTGTTCAAGAAGTTGTTACTAAGCTTAGAGTCTCTCATAGGCTAGCATCTAATTGAACTCATTATTTACTTTCTTCGGGTTTCTTGTGTAGGAAACAGCAAATATGGCTCTGAAGACACCTTTTACTTAGGTTTTTTATATTTAGTCTAAGATTTATATGGGCTTAGTTCGACTGCTTTTAACTCCAATTTATAAACCCAAACTATTATATATCTGATAAAATAAAATTAAAAGCCCTTATTTCTAGGTTTTTCTGTAAATATGGTGTTGTTTTTGCGCTTAAGCTCAGTTAGAAAAGTAACGATTGTAAGGCTTGCCCTTCTGTATTGAATTTATGTTTCTTGGGCTTCTACATTAAGGTGTTATTCTTTGCTTCTAGAATCATCAATCGTAGAGAATAAAGTCAATTTAACATGAGTTTACTCAGTTTCAAATCCTGATTTTTAAATCTATGCTGGTCTTGATCTAAAGTAATTCAAGCATTCGAAACAGTGTTTAAATTGGAAATTTCGCAAAAAAAATAATGCAAAGGGGGCAAACATAAGAAAGTACTCCATTTCTACAAAAAACAGCTTATATTGACATTAAAGCAAAATGGCTTTTGATTATTTTAGATCATAAAGAACTTGAAAAAAAAACTCACGTAATTCTTACAAAAAAAAAACTTATAGTCTTTCAGCGAACGTACAACAAAGCAATGAAAATTTTTAACTGCTTTGACTTGGCTTTAAGTAAAAATGATATAGAATTTCAAAGATTTTTAATTTTAACTTTTAAGCTCTCACGACTCTCTAGATTTGGACTATGCATTTTCTTCCAAGATGCACTGAGGAGGAGCTAGAGGGCTCAATCTGTAGAAATGGTAAATGTATATTAGCGGCAAGCGATTAATGAGTTTTATAATAATAACTTAGCTGATAGAAGAAAAAGATGCCTAACACCTTAAAGTACGCCAAAATAACGCTTTAAGTACCCCCTTTCTAATGAAGAAGAGAAAAAGGTTAGTAGAACTCGCATTGGAGCAAAAACTTTCAGTTAAACGAATTTGCCAAAGACTTTCCATCAAACTTTCTACTGCCAAACAAATCATCAAAAAATTCAGAGACACAGGCACCTTTTTTACCAAGAAATCTCACTCCGACAACCAAAATACTACTACTGCCCCATAGAATGAAATAGTTAAGATTTAAGAACTATAACCATCGAGAAACACATCTAGTCAAGAATCCAACGTTATTTTATTCCCATGCCCAAAACTACCTCTTTTAATGCCTAGTCTAGGTTATTTCGGTCACAGTTTTAACCTTCAGGCTCATTACCAAAATTTAGGATTACACTACTGGAGTGTGTGATTTGTTTGAACTAAATTGACAAATTAAATATCATAGGGTTATCAGAAAAAGTTATTTTAGCAGTTAAAATAAAGTTGATGAAAAAACCGAAAAAGAAAAAAACCAAAAGCATAACATTCAAATACGTACATTCCTGACGAATTTTAATGGCCTATTTTTTTTCTAGGCGTTTTTATTTACTTTCGAATCAAGCTTTGCGTTCTTTGGAGAGGATTTTTGCATGGTTTGATTGCTCTAGACTAGCAATTTTTGAAAAATCATGAGCAATTATCTAGAAACATATTCTTATACTTTCCTTATCTCACAATATTTGTTAAAGTATCTTTAGAAAAAGAAACCAGCTTTGGTCAATATTAGTTCATTTTTTGTAGATGGATTAAGTGAGGGGTATAATTCATTTGCTCCTTTTTGTCAAGAAGCTTCAAATAGTACCAGTTTTTTCAACAAATTCAAGCTAAGCAAAATGTAAAACGAAATTAACACGCAATCAATATCATTAAAACATGTTTTCAAAGAAGAGTTGAAGCAAAAAGAGTCTAATTCGTTATTTTTTCTTTCTAATTTATCCAAACTTTTGAATTTTTTAGTAAAATAGTGATTTTCAGTATTATTAATAGCTAGGTAGTATTTGTGTCAATAAATCTAATAAGTACTTTGAGTAAGGAGAAAGAAAGCATGGGAAATACCAAGGAGCGATTTTTCTATAACAAATGGGCTACAAAATACAAAAATGTAAAAAAAGGCATGTTTAGTAATTTTGTAACAAAATCTAAGTGTTTTCATCCCAAAAATAACCTAATAACGATATCTTAAATAGATTAAATGAGAAAATCTCTTCTTAAAAGGCCTAAGGAGCCACAGCTGCCTTTACCAAACATAGGTAAAGTACGATTAATTTCTAACTGGGCCTAAAAAACTGGCTGTAGAACTATTAAGCTTAGCTTTTGAGTCATAAACTCTGATCCAAAAGCTAAGCGCTTAACAGAATAAGCTCCTCTAAACTTAAAAAATATCAAGTTGATTGTATGTACCCCTAGCTTCGATTATAGATATCGGCGTTGTTAGAGTATGTTTTGAATCCCTTTTATAGCTTTTTTAAGGCTATTTTAGCTAACTTGTTAATTTTGCTTCTTTTCATACTTTCTATCCAATCTTTGCTTTTCCTTTCTGATATTTTTTATCTTTTGCAAACTTTTAAGGCTAATTAGATTAATTACAAAGTAATAGCATTTTTCGACTGTGAGATAGAAGCAAATCTCAATATTTAAGTAATTTTACCTTTGGTTAATTTAGTAAAAGTTTTTGCTGGCTATAATTTTCTCTATTATTAAAGTACAATTAATCTTGTAATTATATCATGGATTATGATCATCTTGAACTGGAGTTTGGTAGGTCCAATTACTAAAGTAATAGCATGGGTAAAAGAGAGGAGGCACAGTCCAATAATTTGTTGAATTTTGATGGACTTCTACGTTTTGTTACTGAGGCTGTTCCTCTTGAAAAACTTCTTCTTTCTATACCTAAGCTATTGGGTTCTAGATAGTTTCTTTCTTTTTTTTTGTATAGTTTGGCGTTTTCTTATGAAAGTAAGTGCCTGTTTGGTCATACTTTTTCAGAATTAACTTGACAGTCTAAAGCTTTATCTTCAGTTTTTTGGCAGCTTTACTTTGAGTGGTCTTCTAACGTCGAACCATTTGAATGAGTTGTTGACGCTTCTTAATAGATAAATAGCTACTTTAATAGAGATTTTGGCGTATCGTTTCGGTTTTGTCATAGAATAGCTCCTTTAATAGTTTAAATTATTCTAATAGAATCAAAGAGCAGGATAAAAATAGTCCTAAGGAGCAATCAACTCTCACCCAAAAGCATTCGTTAGGAATTCCCTGTTGATCGAGCTCGTTTTAATTATTTTAAATCTATATTTACCGAAGAGATGATTGATGCTTGTAGAATTCATTGAATCTACTTGGTTAATAAATTCATGTTTCTTAAAAGATTATGCATTTGATGACCTAATGCTGGCCTACACATATTCAAGCGATAGCACACTCAATTCAGGAGAAAAATTAAAGAAAATCAATACAACGTATGACGATAGTTATAATGGGTTTTTGTAAAAATTTAAATGTCATCAGTAGAAATGTGGCCGAAAAAGAGAAAAATTTTACCCTACGTTCTATCTTACGTTGAATTCATAGGAAAGAAGGCCTTTTCCAAAGAAGCCAGTTTGTATTGACTTCAGTATATAATAACATGTTTTTCCAAGTTATCATGAAAGTATCTTAGCCTTAAGCTTTAATTTTTTTTTTGAGAATAATGGGTTCTATGCTTCTAATTGCCTGAGAATGAGGCTATTGGTTCTATTGTTATTGATGAGAATAAAAGGTTTAGGACTGAAGGCTCTCTAAAAGAACTTTACATCTTAAGTAGAGATATTAATCCTTCAAGGTTTAGTACGTCCAAATTTGCTAAAAGCTATTATTTGTTCAACCTTAGATTGCATACAGATATGCTTTTCCTCATTCTTTGGTAAGTGTTGATGATAGGCAGTCTTAAGACCAATTAGCTAGAGTGACTTCAAGCAAGAAAGCAAGGAAGGAGTAGCTAAATTATCTCTATGAATATTATTCTCTAAGCAAGCGGAGAAAAATCCACTTTAGATAACTTTATTGTTGATCCACTGCATCCTAATTATTTTAACTGGCTAATAACTAGTTGAGTTGTTACATTAAATGAGTAATTTGAGCACTGAGGCCGCATTAATTGTATTTAGCTTTGCCTTTTAAGCAGCCTAAGTGATAAAATACCCGAAATCTGTAGAAAATCTTCGATATTTTCCGTAATTTCAAGAACTATTAACCTATTTGAAGTTGAACGTGTTTACAAAAGGTGATAAAAGGTGTATTACTTCATTTAAAACTGCAAGTTTAGTGTGAAGACCAAAGTTTTTTCTCAAAATACTTGATAAATATAGAGTGAGTAACTCTTTGATGCGGTATTACGCTCTTAATTAGAATATTTCATCACTTCTTAATTCGAGAGGCATGTCATTCTCTGTTTCTTACGTTTGAGACTATATTAGACAAAGTTGTTAGAACAAACTAGTTACCATCTTCAAATTGTTGCAAGGTTTTCTACAAAATACTCTAATATCCATTTTGGTCAAATTAAAAACTTGAAGTTCTCACTTTGATTTATAATCAATAAATTCAGGAACCTTAAAGGACTTGCTTTGGAATAAGCTTAGGTTAGATCTATGGCATACAAATCTTTGCCTTCAGTTATTAATGCCAAGAATTTTAAGGCTCCAGGATCCAAAAACAAGGAATGAACTTTTAGCTTTTAAAAGAAGGCAAGATTTCTGAAAGTGAATGATAAAGAAGAAAAATTTAGTGCAGAATTCTTGCAATTTCTTCACAATCCTTTTAACTAAACCTTTAAGGCATATCTTATTAAAGCGGAAATTCTGAAATGATCAAATTTCTGAATACGTTTTGGCTAGTTAATTCTTGGGTAATCTAAATTTTGAAACCCCATTTGAGAATCTATACTAGAGCTTATCCTACTTATCTTTGAAGATTCAATGGATTATTTTCCCATAGATGTTATAATGATGGTTTTATCCCGAGCTTATTTGCGATTTTCACGAAAAATTAACAAACCTTTAGTTAATACAAGAAGCTTTAGTGTTTTTTTGAAAAAAAACTTACCACTTAATCTAAGATAATTATCTTTGACCCAAGTAGATTTTCAAGTTTAAACTAATTTGAGGCTCAGCCATCAAAAACAAGAAGTAACTTTTCAAAGTACTACTGTGTTAAGAATTTTCTTAGATATTCCTCTTAAACTTGAAAAAAGAGATCTTAACATAATCCATACAAGTCCCGATTCCTCTCCTTGCTTATTATTCAACGTAAAAATGTTTCCTATTTTGAGCAATTCTGCCAAATAATGGTCTTTTTGTTGGCTTAAGCAAGCTTTGACAACTGCTTAGCTCTTCTCGAAAGTTGTAAAAAGTTATTTGATAGCTTTTAGAAGGAAAAAATATCTCCATCTGACTTTTGAGAAATAGTCGTTAATGATCTCGATTAAGAATTTTTTGCAGTATTTCGCAAAATTTAGTTTGCTATATTTAGGTATTGAACCTAATAATGTGTCTTTTCTTCCCTAATCTGTTCCAACTCACTTATTCCCTCGAATTCATCAGAAAATTTCGTTCTGGCTGGGTTTAGAAGTGGTTTTCAGAACCTTGTCTTTTGGCCCAAATGAGCGCCATTCTAAAATCCTTCTGAAGTAAGTGTTTGACAAGTAGCTCGACTTGTCGGTTCTAATGAATATAAGTTGCATAAGTATAGAATAAAGCAGCTGGGGAATATAGCTTCATGCTTATTCAAATAATATTGATTTAATAGAATGCATATTAGGTATATATCTCGAGAGAATGTTCCATTACTTCTATAAACTACCATTAAATTTTACTAATTTTTCAAATAACTTAGTAAAACTCTTTAATTCAAATTTTAAATTCAATAGAAGTCAAATTCTACATTTTTGATGTTTTTAAGTCAGAAAAAAACAATTATTACTAAGCTCTTCTCAAGTCACTTAAAAATTATTACCTTTTTATGTTTTTACAATCTGCAGTTATTTAGGGTACAAAATTTAAATGTTTCTTTTCCTTTCATAATTATTTGCCCTGAAAATTCTATTTTTACTATAATTTTAAATTTTAGAAGCAAATTTCCTAATCCCTAATCTGTTTTCAATTATTTTTGCTGTCCAATCGAGTTAGTTTGTGTAAAGCAGCCTTGTGTTTGTTCTAACTTTGTTTTGATTAATATGTTTGCACTTGTTATTTTTGTTATTGTTTTAAATCTTAGATGTTTATAGTGCAAAAAAATATAGTAAAGCAATATTTAAAGCTGAAAAATGTCTTAAAGATGGTGGTTTGTTTGCTATAGCAAATCTCATGCATTTTGGTGAATTATTGTCGTAAAAGCAATCTCTTCATTCAAACTAAAACATTATTGAGATTTGCCTAACCAGAGAGAAGCAATTGTTCAATAGCATTTTCTCTGAGAAATGTAAGATTAGTCACAAATGTAAAACAAAAGTTCATTCAGATATAACTCTTGTTTTGCTCAGCATGATAATGCAAGCTTTTTTAGTTTTGGTGAAGGTGGGTTTTGTGAGTTTAACTCATAGACAAATATTCAAAGAATAAAATACATAGCTGGATTTAATTTAAGCTGTTTTGTAACCTAATTTCAAAAGGAATAGTAAAAATTAACAACAAAAACCAAATGCTTTTCAAAGTTTAAATGAAACGAAATTTCAAAATCTGAAGCGAAAAATACTCCTGAACAAGTAAAAAAGTTCTGGGGTAGATAAAAAAAATAACTTTTTGGCAAGAAACCAGCTAAAGTTTACCATCATGAGTTAGATTGCTTTTTCAAAGATTATTAGCACAAAATTAGATCAAATATAAATAAGAAATTGCAATATTTAACGAAGCTTGGCACAGTAGCTTAAATACTTAAGTTTTCCTGATGATTATATAATCATAAAGTAAGCCTCATGAAAACATAAGCCATAAAGCGTAGATTGCAACAAGTTTCCCTCAATGTAATCCCTGAATAACTCAGAGAACAGAGTAGCTTATTGAAGCTGTCATTAAAAATGACAAACCTATCACTTATGCTGCTCGAAAATTAAGGATAAAATATTCAAAGGCAAGAAACATTATTATCAAATACAAAAAGCTTCAATAACTCGATAAAGGAGAAGTCAGCCAAGAAAATCATGCTACTTTACTTTAGGATCTTAACGTTACTGAATTAAGATATCAAGAACGAAGTCCAACGATCCAGTAAGTTAATTAGTTCCTAATAAGCCAAATTAACCCAAATTGGAATTCCAATTATCTCTATTACCAATTCCAACCAAATATGGCAAACAACTTGTATTTTTTATATCCGTGAGAAATGATGTTTCTTACTTTATGTCTAAAATGTTTAGCTTGAAAACTGTTTGATAAACATTGAGAGAACCAGATACTTGAATTTGTATAATGCATTTAAGATTTGTGTACCAAATTATAACAAACGTAATAATGCTGCTTTTTTATTAATGTTGATAATCAAAGTAACCTAGAAGGAACTTCACTCAATATTAAAAATTATTCATAGTTAAAGTGAAGCCAAATTGAAGTTTTAATCAAATTAAAAATCAATAAGTTTGTTTGGAAAAACTCTACATCACTGAATCAATTGATGGTCTCTAAGATCTTTAATTTTGATTAATTTCCAGCTTCTATGGTCATTTCGTTCGAGCTTTGGCATTTTTTACATCTAAAAAGGAATAATCATGGCAATCATCTAGCAATGGAATTCAAAATGGATTGGTCCTTTTGAGCATCCATCAAAAATAAGATAATTGTATCACAATTATGATGTTTTTGCTTAAAAATTCTTGAAAATGGGTGATTTAAAGCTGAGAATAATGATCTAATGATCTTTATATTTTTATGCCCTGGTGTAAATACAAATTTAAAAAAGATTCAAGTCAAAAATTACTAATAACCTATAAAAACTATAGTAATTTAGAATAGCTAAACCTTTTAGAGCTAAATTAGATTGATAATTATTAATTTGATCAAAATAGCTCTACTTGTGATTTTTTTCGCTTTCCCAAGACTTAAAAGAATAAAGGATTCAAATGGTCAATCAGATAGATGCTTTCCTTTCAAAGGATATGATTCTTTATGAAATTTTACTTGAATAATCATCTTTTTTAAGTTATGTATTTGACGCTGTTTTTAACTTTCAGCTAATTAATCGAAGAAAATGAAACATTTGCCCCTTTAAAAACTCAGGTTGTTTGTCATTCTTGAGAGTAAGCTGACATCTTCATTTAAATATTGTATTAAATGAATCCAAAAATCTTTTGAATGAATAAAGCATGATTTTTTTCTTCCTGTCAATTTTAACAATAGCTAACTGTTTTTTGACCATTTCAGCCTATTTAGGAATCTTTTGTTTGTTAATATTTTAGTTTTCTTCTTTAATAACTTTGAAGCCTAATTTAATATAATAAAGTATTAAAGAAATGAGACTTTTGAAAAAAAATCAGCAAGGGCATTCGCTATCGATTAAAGTAAAAAGTTTCATAGTCAGAGAAAGGATGAACTGATTTAAAGTGTGGTTTTAAAAGGTAAATCAATTACCTACGCTGCCAAAAAGCTTAGGCTAAGATACACTGTTGCCAGAAAAATCATCCAGCAGCATATTTCCTAACTAGGCGTTTCTAGTATGTCCCAATTTTAAGTCAAATAATAAGAAGAATTATCGGAATAAGAAGGAAGCAGGCAAGAAATAAGCGTTGGAAACTTTTAAAACAATCAAGAGTTTAACAATCTTAACTATTTGAGCAAAATCAACTAAACAGCTATCTTCAACTCTTTTTATCATGAGCCTATGCTTGTTCAAACGTATCTTTTCTACCCGATTGTTCCTGAGTTTAACTCAAATGGAATCTTTTGATAATTTCTTAAATAGTCTTCAATTATAAAGTGCTTTGAAGCAATTTTTTTAAACAATCTTGCCATTTGTAGCATATTTTTAAAGGACGAATCAAAGAAGAAAAAAATGCGTTTTTATTTTATTTTCAAAGATTAAAGATAATAAATGAATACATATAATTTGCACTTGAAAGCCAATTCTTCAACCTAAAATGGCTTAACTTTTATAACATTCTCTCGATAATTAAACTATTTCCAGCAAATATCTTTTCAGTCTTTTTGATGTTCAACTTCATTTGTTTTATAAAACAGGGAATATGTTACAATTGTCAAGCCGAAAACTTTCTTATTGATTATTAGTAGTCACTATTAAATGGTTTCTTTAAAAAAAGGGTTGACTTATGGCCTCCAAGACTCACAGTCATGATCAAATTAGAAGACAAGAAAAACTTAAGTTAATAAATAAGTAGAAATAGAGTGATTAGTTGACTACTTTAGTTATTTTGTGTTTCCAGAAACTAAATTAATACATTTTACTCTTTAGTATATTTCTTATTCTTTTGCAAAGGATCTTAAACCATTCCAAAGGTAAATCTTTGAAAGGTTTCATATGTTTCTACAGAGTAATTTCGAATGATTACAAGCTAGATGAATCTATATTTTCGTCCACTTTTCTTGTTAAGAGAAGCACTTTCAAACTTTAATCAACTGGATCAATTACAAAGTGTTCCGTCAGCCATATTTTTAGGAATGCTTCGCAGTTTTGAGTATAAAAAATCCTATCTTATGACTTCCTTCTGTCTGCTTGATATACAAAATGTTCTCAATCGATGTTATTCTCAGTCTTTTTTAGAGAAACAAAACGACTTCTTTGAATTCTCAATGAATAAAAGTCACTTTTTCTACTATGACAGAAACATTATATCATCCTCTCAATTTTTCGGCAAATCGATCATAATTCAGATAGGTTGATATGTTTTTCTTCACTTCTAAATAAAGCTATCGAGTTCAAAAAATGTTATAGTAAACAAAATGCAAGCTTTGGTTTCGAAAAGAGCAGAAATTATGCAAACCGAATGAAAAAAATTTCAATCTGTCCTCTTTGAATAGACATAGATACTGTTACAGTAAATTCTAACCTCCGCTTTTACCCTTCTTGAAAGTTTTTTTTTATTTTTCGAATGAATAGAAAAAAACAGTCCTTAAAACAATATATTTATGGATTGTTGAGTAAATAAAGATAATAAGAGGCAAGCCTAAGCCTCATAATAGCTTTAAACCGAGATAAATGACCTTTTGGGATAGTTGATGAAGATGATAATATCTGAGTTGAGAAAACTTAGATAAAAAGCCGATAACAGCTTGATATCTAAACTCAAAAGCTGATATATATTTTCTGTACAACTTTGTAATCTTTTCTTGTATACTTAGTATCTTAAAACGTCAGACAGAGTTTAGAAAATTATCATACCGTAAAATTTCTAAATAACGCATGCAATCATTTCTTGAAATGGAGTTTTGGCTTCAATATTCTTTCTAGAAGATGCTATAAATTTAGTAAAATCGTCTTTTATTTAATAAGTCATTCCTGAGGTGATTCTTCTCATTAGATTAGCTGGTTACTCTAGTCTTTATAGTTTTTAGAGTTTGGCTATAATGTCCTGGAATCTACAGAACTTTTTGTTTTTTGACGCTTTTTCAAAAACCAAAATCATCTTTTAAAAAAGATGAAACTTCCTTAATCTTAAGGGATACGCAAGATTCGGGGTTTGAAACTAGAAAAACTATCCAGCGACCATGTTGTTTAATTACAAGCTGATTTTGTTCTTTATAATAATAAGAAAAACTTCACCCAAACAATGCCTCACCACAGCTTGCCAAGATAAAAATACTCCAAAATTTCACTAAGGGTACATTTATGTCGACCTAGATAAGAAAAGAACTTGTCAATTTAGTTTTTTAACAAAATTGGAGCATTGCTAAAGCCGGGAGGCAGCTATCCATAAAGCCATCCACCGCAAAGCTTATAGTCAAAAAGTATCGGTAGACTGGAACCTTCTTTGAGAAAAAACACCCAAAGCCAGAATAAAAAACTGAGTAAAGGTTAAATCTTGATTTTCCTGACTAAAGTATAATGAGTTAGGAAAATGCAGGAATTAAAAACCGAAGTTAATAAATCCATGAGGAGGAGAATGTTTTTTTGGATGAAATAGGTTCTCCCCAGGTCAGCTTGGTCCCTATTAGCTACCTATACCCTTTAAATTCAATGAACTACTTTTTCTTTTATGGAATTTGATCGTCCACAATATATGTTTGAAAATATCATCTAAAATTCACTAAAAATGGTCAAAGGCGTCTTTCCAGCCCACCAACCTTCAAGAAGTACCAAATTTTTAGTAAATGGCTTGGTGGATTCAGTGCTTTTATTTATCTTTTTTGGTATGATAAGTAATAAATTAAGTAACAATACTCAAGTTCTTTTCCTGTTCGATATATACCAAAAGAGTAAACGCCAATTAAAAACCTTTGGTCGACCCATCTCTTGCGTGTTACGTCCGTCACTAATTTTGTAGCTAAAACAAACGAATACTTAGCGCCTCAAATCAAATAAAATATAGCCAAATGGACAAAAATCACTAAATCTTCAAAGAAACATCAAAATGTTGTTGGACCTATTCGCTTGATCCTGCCGATTCTGTCAATCAAACCTAGTAAAATATGCATATGCTTCAAAGCAACGATAAAGCATTGTTCTAGAAAAAAAATTAAAACCTGAATAGTAGAAAGATAATCTTCAGTGTATCTAAAATAATGGCCTTGATTCATTAAAACTAGCTTCTGATCAAGATTGACTATCCGAACTTAATGCTATCCCTTAAAATACCTCATCTTTGTCTAATACTCAAAATAAGAAAAAGCTAGAAATCTTCAACATAGAACAAATACTCAGGAATCTTAGCTTTTAGTATTTGTTATGCCACAGAGAAGCTTCAAAATGCGTTCGATTTGAGCTTAAACAATCCGAAATGGATCAATAGGGTTTGAGGAAGCTTGCCATGAGAAATTCAGTCGCTGAACCTATCACAGATGATTTTAGGTAAACCCATTCATATACAATCAAAAATATGCTCAATCACTCTACAAATACTTGAGCATCTACTAAATGCCAAATAATACAACGGGATCTTAGCTAACTTTCAGCTAAGATCATAAGAAAGGTGCAAAAGCATAAAGAAGGAAAAAGGAGAACAGCAGATTGGAGTTCACATGACCATTGAGCCAAATTCATACAAATCAACGTTATTTCCGTTGAGCTTTGGATGATGTATTCTGAAATTATTTACCCAAGTAGCTTAGAGTAAAAAATTAAAATTTGATTTGAACCAAGCTGGGATAATCTTACCCCCCCAATTATGCTTGCCGAGTAGAAGCTAAGCTAGCTATCTGCTGAAATGCTGGTAATTCTAATTAGGAGAAGGATTAAGGATAGAATACCGTCCACATGTTAGCCTATAAATAATGTAAAAGTGTTGCTCTATTACGTGGACTCCTTCTCAGCATCACTTATGATTGGGCATGATTAAATTTCGACGTTGATTTGACTTGCATTCATATCGATGTTATTATTTTTAACACAAAAGTATCAGTATCCCAACACAAAGCACGGCATTCCTTCAGAAAAGGTTGCCAACCCTGAATGGTGAGCGTAGGAAAGAAGGCAACATACTATTAAAAGTTACTAGACGATGATGGATTCGAGATTAAGATGCTATATTATAATATAAGCTTATTACTAACTCAATCGATGATAAAATTAGAAATATCAAATTCTAGACAGTTTTCGAGAAAATAACCACATCCAATGCTTTTTGGACACTAAAAACTTACATCTGCAACCTCTCTATCCCTTTTTGCTAATATCAAGTCACCATGATTGAATCTTGGATTGTCTGCCGCCTGCGCCCAGGCCAACAACTTTATTCCAGCCCCTCAAATATCGATCAGCCTGACTGTGTCTACACTCTAATAGCCGCAAGCAGTGAAAAAAAGCCAACTGAGGTAGCCCGGCATCATCAATAAATCCCTCATAACTCATCTATAATATAGTATGATTGCTGCGGAACAACCCAACCCATAAAAT
>Ga0316217_10004347_pt1 | contig 15405 bp, 14 predicted proteins | sample 1anoAmetaG_FD_203633 | JGI IMG/M metagenome (GOLD analysis project Ga0316217, IMG submission 203633) | Freshwater microbial communities from Trout Bog Lake, Wisconsin, USA - 1anoA | ecosystem: Environmental > Aquatic > Freshwater > Lake > Hypolimnion/Profundal zone | place: USA: Wisconsin... | reverse complement strand
AAAACTTAAACAGTAAAGGATTTGGCAAAAAGTTTAGCCATCAGATGTTGTGTAACAAACTGCGGCTAAGGTCTAGATTATGAAGCAATGGGTGTGATCTTTTCAGGACTGGTAATGACAGGTTTCTGGGGTTGCTTCGATGAGTTCAATCGTATTACTCCTTAGGTGTTGTCTGTAGTATCAGTTCAGCTCAAAACAATCCAAAATGCTTTAGTGCACTAAAAAAAGACAGTCTAATTGCTTAAAAAATAACTCTCAATCAAATCAACCGTTGGTATTTTTGTTACAATGAACCCTGGCTACGCCGGTAGAACCTAATTGCCTGATAACTTGAAAGCACTCTTCAGACCTGTTACTATGGTTGTCCCAGATCTCAATATCATTTGCGAAATTATGCTTATGAGCTAAGGATTTAATGAAGCCAGAACACTTGCCAAAAAGATGACAGTTTTATATAAATTAGCAAGCTAGCAGCTTTCAAAACAATACCATTATGATTTCCAATTGAGAGCACTTAAGTCTGTGCTGGTTATGGCTGGACAACTCAAAAGGTAAGATCAAACCCTTCCTGAAGAGGATACACTTATGAGAGCTTTAAGAGATATGAATATGCCTAAATTTGTGTATGATGATGTACCTCTCTTTAAAGGATTGATTGGAGATCTTTTCCCAGGAATGGATCCTGTGAGAAAGCCTTACTAAAAGAAAGATAAAATCAAAGAGATTTGTGACTCTTTGGGATTCCAGCCTTTACCTGAAGATATTCAAATTGATAAAGTTGTGCAACTATTTGAAACTATGGGTACAAGACATACAACTATGGTTGTTGGTCCTACAGGTGCAGGAAAAAGTTCAGTTATTCAAGTACTTCAAAAAGTCGAAGGAGCAGTCATATATACCATTAATCCAAAATCAATTACTGTGTCCTAGCTTTATGGTGAAATGCATCCGCAAACAAGATAATGGACTGATGGCCTACTTTCAAAAACTTTCAGGACTGCTAATGAAAAATCTCCAGGAGGAAAAGAGGAGCCCAGATGGATTCTGTATGATGGAGATGTTGATGCGGTTTGGGTCGAGAACATGAACTCTGTGATGGATGATAACAAACTGCTAACTCTAATCAACGGAGATAGAATAAGACTATAAAAATTCTGCAAGATGTTGTTCTAAGTTTCTGATTTGCAGTACGCATCTCCTGCGACAATCAGTAGGTGCGGCATGGTTTATGTGGATCCGAGAAATTTGGGATTCTAACCTTACTGGCACAAGTGGATGTTGAGGTTTACAAAAAGCAAAGAAAAGTTTGCAGAGTTTATTACAACTATGAATGAAATCTATCCTAGATACATTCCCGTACTCATGAAAAGGATTTTCTAAGGAGTTGATAACTAATAAACTTTCAAGCCACTCGAATTTACTTTGCCGAGGACTAATCTCAATTTGCAGACTCAGCTTTGTAAAATATTGGATTCCTTGCTCAATATTGAAAATTTGCCTGACCCAGACAAACTCGAGAGTATCTTTATTTATGCCACAGTGTGGGGATTGGGAGCATGCCTGTCTAATGATTCCAAAAAAATATTCGAGGATAAGCTCAGGTCACTAGTTTAGAAGCCAATGCCTGATAAAAAGATTAGCATTTTTGACTTTTTCTTCGATATGAAGAGAGAATGGGTTAACTGGAAGGATGAAATCCGACAATATGATATGCCTGACGGATTAAAATACAGCAAAATCTTGGTGCCAACAATCGATACTAAAAAATACTCTTACATTCTGGACCTCATGATTAAAAATAAGTTCCCTTGCATGTTTGTGGGTTAATCTGGAACTGCCAAAAGTGTCATCATCAGCAACTACCTCGGTTCATTATCAACTGATCTCTACATGAAACTTTAAATCAACTTTTCCTCAAGAACAACAAGTAAAGATTTGCAAGCTAACCTTGAAGACAACATCGAAAAACGCTCTGGCCGCATTTTCGGACCCAAGATTGTTGGAAAGCAACTTATTCTCATGATTGACGATCTGCATATGCCCAAAGTTGATACTTACGGAACACAACAGCCAATAGCTTTACTGAAGTTCTTTATTTAGAAAGGATTTATCTACGAAAGAACTGGTGGATTATAAATCAAGATAATAAAAGATACTCAAGTTGTTACTGCACTTCTTCCTCCTTCAGTTGCCAATATGGTCGATCCTCGTTTGCTCACACTATTCAGCTCTTATAACTTGATTTTCCCTTCACAGTAAAATCTACAAAGAATATACAATTCTATTTTGGCGAGCCATCTCAGGCGTTTTGCACCAGAAATACAGTAAGTAACTCCTAAAATAACTGACTGCACTCTTAAACTTTACAAACAGATTGTTTAATTATTACCTAGAACCCCTGTCAAGTTCCATTATATCTTTAACCTTCGAGATCTTAGCAGAGTTTATGAGGGAATGACTAGGTCGACAATCGATAAATTTACTACGAAAGAGTCCATTATCAGACTTTGGAGAAATTAATGCACGAGAGTCTTTAGTGATAGGCTTATCAACTAAGATGATAGGGCTGTAGTCGCTTAAAAGCTTATGACAACTCTAGTGAAATCCACCTTTGACTAATCTTTTGACTACGTTATGCAGAATCCTGTTCTCTTTGGTGATTTCCTCACTGCTAATCCAACTGATGAAACATTTATTGATCCAAAGCTATATGAGGACTGTGGCGATTTTGAAAAAGTGAAAAAGAAATTCGATTGGCTACTTCAGGAATACAACTATGACTAGAACAACATGTAAATGAACTTAGTTTTGTTTGATGACGCTTTAAGCCATTTGACTAAAATATACAGAATCATTCGTTTCCCCTTAGGACATGCATTATTAGTTGGTTTCGGTGGATCAGGAAAGCAATCTTTGACTAAACTAGCAACCTTCACAGCCAAGTATAAAATGTTTACTATAACTTTGACAAGAGGATACAAAGAAAAATAGTTCAGGTAGGATTTGAAAAACCTACTGAGCTTACTTTGCTAAGGCCCAGTGATGTTCTTGTTTACGGATGCGCATGTTCTTGAAGAAGGATTCCTATAACTTATCAACAATCTTCTGACGATTGGTATGGTTCCTGCATTATTTGATGAGTAAGGTAAAAAAGCTATGAGCGATAAGGTTAAGGATGAGGCAAAGCGAAACGGCGTTCAAGAAACTAAGTAAGACTTATGGAACTATTTTGTTTAAAAGACCAGAAATAATTTACACATAATTTTAGCAATGTCTCCAGCAGGAAGTACTTTAAGGATTAGATGTCGTAACTTCCCAGGTTTGATTTCCAGCACATCTATTGACTGGTTTTTCGCTTGGCCGAAAGAAGCTCTTGTATCTGTTGCGGACTTCTATCTTAAATAAGTCTAGCTTCCCAAAGACCATAGATAATAAATTGTAAATCACATTGTGAACGTTCATATGTCTGTTCAAAAATATTCTTTAGAGTTCGAAGAAAAGCTAAAACGTAAAAACTTTGCCACTCCCAAGAACTATTTGGACTTTTTGAAAACTTACAACCTCTCACTGGAAAAGCATATCAAAGAGTTCAATTTGCTTGTCACAAGATACGTAAATGGTTTATCTAAACTGAAATAAGCTAAAGAGTCAGTTTCAATTTTGCGATAGGATCTTTAAGTGAAGCAGAAATAGGTGAACGCTTAAACAAAAGAAGTATAGACACTATTAGCAGAAATTTAGGTCATCCAAGTTAATGTGGAAAAAAATCAGACTGCTGCAGTTGCCAAATAGAAATAACTGGACGTAGAAGTCGCATAAATTGAAAGACAAAAGGCTAAAGCAGACTAAATCCTTAAGAACGCTGAACCTCAAGTCCTCTAAGCTGAAAAAGCACTTGAAGTTGTAGATGCTAAAGAACTCACAACATTCAAATCTTTGAATAAGCCTCCATCTCAAGTCGCAGCACTTGGTATCACTATTATGATCTTGAAGCCCACTGGTACTTAAGATTAAAAGTAAGGGTGGTAAGGTGTCAGGAGAATGATTACTAACCCCTCTTCATTTATCAATACGCTCAAATAGTTCGGAAAGCGTATTGGAAAGGTTACGAAAAGACAAATAGAAACTGTGAAATAGCGCATTGATAATAAAGACTTCTAGTTTGAACGTATGTATGAAATTTCAAAGTCTGCCCACAACTTACTCTTGTGGTTAAAGGCAATGGTAAAACTTTATGATGTTCACAAAGAAGTTGAGCCTCTTAAAAAAAGAGTGGAGGAAATGGAAAAGATAACTAAGATTAAAAAAGTCTAGCTCTAGGATACCAAGAGTTTGGTAAAAACTTTAACTGAACAGCTTCAATAGGCAAATGAAAACAGCAGAAAGAAAAAGACAAGGCTCTAATAATTGAGTACGCAAGCTAGAACTATGGAGAGAAGATTGAACGCAGCTGAGAAACTGCTATCAGGTTTGGGAAGGTAATAAATAAGATGGTAAAAGGATAAAGACACTTTAAACCAGAAAATATATAACCTTACTGGTGATTGCTTGACAACCTCTTCTTTCTTATGCTATACAGGACCTTTTAACTTTGAATTCCGAAAGACAATGGTTTACTAAGACTGGAGAGAAGATATCAAAAAACGTAATATTCCAATGAGCTAAACATTCAGGATTTAATAGCTTTTAACAAATGATGTTGAAATAGCTAAATGGGCTTCTTAATAGCTGCCTTCTGACTAGCTCTCAGTACAAAATGGTATTTTGGCTACAAAAGCATCCCGCTGGCCCTTATGCATTGATCCTCAGCTACAAGCTGTAAACTGGGTTAAAAAAAGGTATTAAGGACCTACTTTCAAAGTGCTAAATATGAATGAAGGCCCATCAGCTTTCATGAAAGATCTTTAAAATACAATTAAAAGAGGTGGTGCTTGCTTATTTGAAAACATAGATTAAGAACTTGACCCAACAATAGATCCATTACTCGAGAGAAATATTGTGGAAAGAGCTGGACAAAGATTCATTAAGCTCACAGATAACTTTATTGACTATAATGACAACTTTAAGCTCTACTTTACCACAAAGCTATCTAATCCAAAATACACTCCTTAAATTATGGGAAAAACTATGGTCATTAACTTTACAGTCACGCTGCTGGGACTCAGAGACCAACTTCTTAATGTAGTAGTATCATTCTAAAAGCCGTAAAAAGAAAAACAACGTAAATAGTTGATACATCAAATGAGTTAAAATAGGAAAAAGCTTAAAGAAAAAGAAGATTAACTTTTGAGATCCTTGAGTGAGTCAAGTGGATCACTGCTAGATAACGAGCCTTTGATCATGACTTTAGAGTCGACTAAAAAAGTGTCAACAGAAATCGCTCAAGATATAGAGAAAGGCTAAATAACTGCCGAGTAAATAGAAATGGCAAGACAGAGTTATACTCCTGTCGCTAGGAGAGGAGCTGTTCTTTACTTCGCAATGTGCGGACTATCAAGTATAAGTCAAATGTACGAGTATTCACTGAACTCTTATTTGATAGTTTTCAATAATTCTCTCAGAGACGCCAAAAAAGACCCAGTATTGTAAACAAGGCTTCGAGCGATCATAGATAAGCTAACACTGAACGTTTACTAGTACACTTGCTTGGGTATTTTCGAAATACATAAACTTATGTTCTCATTCCATATGACCATAATGATTATCTAAGAAGAGCTTTTCCTGAATAGAAATTAACTAAACTTCTTCTTAAAAGGAAATCAATCCTTGAGCTAAGTTGATAAGGGTAAACCTTACAAATGGATGCCAGATCAAGGCTGGAAAGATGTTCAACAGCTGATTTTGATAGGCCCTGAGTACAAAGGAATAATCTAAGATTTATAAGGCAATGAAAAGAAATGGAAACAATGGTATGACCTTTAAAGACCTTAAAGTTAATAGCTTCCAGAAGGGTTTAACAAACTGACACCTTTCCAGATTCTGCTTGTGCTCAGAGTTTTTAGACCTGATAGAGTTGTAAATGGAATGAAGCGATTCATTATAGATTCTCACAAGAATGATAAGTTCGTCCAGCCTCCCACAGTAAACTACTAAAAAATCTTTAAAGCAAGTAGTGAGAAATCTCCGATTGTATTTATTCTGTCACCAGGTGCAGATCCACTTTCTGATGTCCAGAAATTAGCTGATGACGAAGGTTTTTCAGGCAACAAGTTTAAGTATCTTTCACTTGGACAAGGTATGTAAAAATAAGCCAACATATACTTATCAACCTCTTCCAACAGAGGACACTGGCTGATGCTTCAAAACTGCCATTTACTTTCCAGCTGGCTTAAAGATCATCTTGAAAAATTCTTGTAAACTCTTTCAAGGCCAAATAAAGATTTTAGATTGTGGCTCACCACTCAACCCACCGATGCTTTCCCTCTTGGTATTCTTCAAAAGGCATTGAAAGTTGTGACAGAGCCTCCAGATGGATTAAAACTGAATATGCGTTCAACATTATCAAAGCTCTCCTAAGAACAGCTAAACTAGTGTCCTCATTAGGCATTTAAGCCTCTAGTATTTGTGGTTAGTTTCTTCCACGCTATTATTCAGGATCGCCGCAAGTATGGAAAAATAGGATGGAACATTCCTTATGACTTTAACCAAAGTGACTTCTCGATTTCCTTTAGGCTTCTGAATATGTATCTCACAAAAGCTTTTGAAAACAAAGATTAGGCTATACCTTGGGGATCCTTGAAATATCTGATAGGTGAAGCTATGTACGGAGGGCGAGTAACGGACGATTGGGATAGGAGAGTCCTGATGACTTATCTTGAGTAGTACATGGGTGACTTTTTGTTTGATAAAAATCGTAAATTCTTCTTCGCAAAAACTCCTGAATTTGATTACATTTTACCTCAAGTGAGTACCTTAGAAGCATTTTTAAATAATGTTGGATAGATTCCATTGATTAACTCTCCGATGGTTTTCGGGTTGAATCCTAACGCTGAAATTACTTACTTCACTAACTCTGCTAAGCTGAATTGGGAAAATTTACTGTTAATGCAATTCGCTTCCGCAGCAACTGTTGGAGCAGCCAATCGTGAAGAGCAAATATAGACAACAGCTAACGATATTTTATCAAAACTTCCTGAAACACTGTGGGACATCTTCCTTCTGAGGTCTGAATGCCCAGATATCACCCCTACCACTATTGTGCTCTTCCAATAGCTTTAACGCTTCAACAATCTGATTTAGCGCATGAAAGATACATTGATCAACTTGAAAAGAGCTTTGAAAGGTTAAATTGGTATGAGTTCTGAACTTGATTAGCTGGCGTTATCTCTTTAGAACAGTAATTTGCCTGCTCGCTGGGCAAAGTTAGCCCCTCAAACTGAGAAAAAGCTCGGATCTTGGATGACCCATTTCAGTAATCGTATCAAGCAATACAACCAATGGGCAAAGATCTAAGAGCCTCCAGTAATGTGGCTTTCAGGTCTCCATATTCCTTAAGCCTATCTGACTGCCTTGGTGCAAATATCTTGTAGAAAGAAAGAATGGGCTTTGGATAAATCAACCCTTTATACCGTCGTAACTCAAAACAGAAACCCTGACTTTTGTAAGAAGAAACCTGAGCATGGTTGCTACGTTCAAGGATTTTACCTGGAAGGTGCGAGCTGGGATATCGAGAAAGGATGTCTCGTCAGACAACAGTACTATTTTATTTATTTAGACCCAAGGAATTGATATGCTAAATGCCGATCATACAGATCATTCCTGCCGAAGCCAGCAAGCTCAAAATCAAAGATAACCTTAAGACCCCTGTCTATGTGACCCAAAACCGTAAAAATGCGATGGGCGTTGGGCAGGTGTTCATTGCGGACTTGAAAACATCGGAACACCCCTCACATTGGATTCTTCAAGGAGTCGCTTTAGTCCTCAACGTCGACTATTGATCAAAATCAGTAAATTAATGACCTATTAACTAAAAATTAATCGTTTTCTTTTTGCTGTATACTATCTATTCAAATAACACCAACATTTTTTGGTAGATAATCAACTTAAACAATAAAATTGCATAATCAACTATACATTTGGAGTGCTCTAACATCATTAATACTTATTTTATAAAACTAGACATTTAATCAGTCCATGATTAAATGCAGTCACCAAAAGATCTATGCCCGACTTACCGTAGGCAACATCTTAAATAGCCACAGAGTGAGCCGCAGTTTTTTTTAGCTGCTCCGGTCTTATTCAAACCTTGCGAAAGGCTGTGAGATATATTTAGTCTTTTAAGAAATCATTGGTCTTTATTGATAAATCGCAGCAAATTTGTTGATATTTTCTGGCGAATTTAGGTTTTGGTGTGCTGAAAGATGAAGAGTTTACAAAAAATGATTGAAGTTTTTGAGATTTAGTTGACTTAAATTTGATGATTATAAATAGTCTTCTTGAATAATGGAAATGGGGCAGGGAAACGGATAAATAATCAATTTTAAACACCGTGGGAAGTGTGGTCAGAACTTTCCACTTCCTTCTCCATTCTGAGCACAATGACCGGATTGATGCTGGCCTTGTGGATTTGTTTCATTTTCTCAACGCCTCCGAATCGCGAAGTCTAGCGACCTCCAGTGCTGCACACAACTGAAAACTTCAAGAAACAATCTTCGAGTTGGTTCAGAGTTCTATAGTTGGCGTGTGCGCCCTATGTGGTCTCAATTTTGCGGGAGTTGATTTTTTTGCGGTGGGAGGCGAGGATAGCCTTGGCACTGCTATAATTGATGTTCAGGGTCTGTGATGCCTAAATAAGAGATGAATTACTTCTTTTATGGACATATTATGTTGGATAATGCATTAAAGGAAGCGTTATCTTAGAGTTTAGTTAACTTTGCTGTACTTCTTTTTAGTGTTGGAGAGGAGATAGGATTGGGAAATGCAATTGGGAGTGAGTTAATGGGCAGTCATAAACATGTTTTTTGGTCAAGATTTATATTAATAGACACATATTAGATGTTATAATGCATAAATGTAATGACGTTATTATTTTGATTTTTGTAACAAATGTTATGCAACTTGTAAATTTAAAAATCATTATAAACCTATAACCCTCACACCGCCCATCATGTCCCATATCACTCCTTCCCTTCCTCAGTTTTGAATCATTAATCTTATCCCTCTCTTCTCACGCAGTTTCAAAAATAATTCTGATCAAATTTGGGCGGAAAAGTTTAACAAATAAAGTCGGCCTTACAAAGCTCTACTTTTGTTTATTCGTGCTCAATATTACTTTTATGGGCTAACTGCGCTATTTTACTAAGGAATGGATTATTTATTGAGAATTGTTGGGTGGTTACAGGAATCTTAGTTATATCAAGGCTCGCTATTTTTGGGACAAACACACCCAATTTCACTCGTTTTGATGTAAAAGATTATAGATTTAATTTTTGGATAATCAACATTTGTTGCTACTATTAATCAACTTAATTTCATTCCAGAAGTATTTACGATGTTGGGATTTTGTCAAATGCATCCATGAGCCAATAATCCCCTCAGGCTCATCTGAATCCCAAATATAGGCTAGTTTTCATGGTTTCAAACATTAATTTAATAGTGAAAGTTTTGATTTTAGGATGACTCAAATATTAACTAAGGTCCCTAAATATGCACTCAGCTAACAGTTAGAAGATACTAAAGAATTGGAGGTAAAGTCAAAGAGTGTTTTGAAGGTAGATCTGATGAGCCAATAAGAGTACCTAACAGACAATTCAGCGTATTTGATGCATGATTTAGCAAGCGATTAGTGACTCTGAATTCAAATGTAAAGTAGCAATCTATGGCGCAAAAAGCTAGTCTGTGATTTCATTCTAACAAACTAAGAGTAATCTGAGAGTTTTGAGATGCCAATTTGAACAGAAGTCCCACATGAACAATTGGCCAAGATTAAAAAATAGTTCTATATCGAAATTAGCTGCAAAAAGGGTTATGTTTATTTATGCAGTTAACATGGAATATACTGGGCGTTCCTATACAAATATCAATAGTAGTAAAGAAGTTCAGGCTGGTACTCTAACCATCCAGTCTCTCCTTCCCTTATCAGGTACTCATTTGCTTCGGCTATCCTTCCTAGTCGGCTCATGAGTATGCCTTTGGCTACCCACAAGGCTGAATTAGAGACAAACTTTTCCGCGAGCTATAAATAATGCAAAGCGTCTCCAATATCCGACTAGAGAAGAGAAAGGTTAATCAAAGAAGGAGTGTGATAGGGTTCTTGGCTGAGCAACATTTTGTACATTGCAATCGCTTGTTCCTTTTATTTTTTTACTTCGTGGAGAAGGGCTTGCTGAATAACTAGTGCTTTACTTTGTAGGTTTTGAGAGGAGAAACGGGAAGCCCTTTGATCAAGATTTCTGCTAGACTTATTTGTCCTGCTTAAATTAGAAGGGGAATAATCTGAAGGATAGTCTTTTCTCCTTAGACTTATTGGTAGCCTACTACGAATGTTTACACCATCCCACCTTCGCCATTGAAAGCCGGAACAGTGTAGAAATATTTGTCGTCAAATTATGTGACAGGCATGCCCAGACTTGCTTGATGATACTATTGACAGTACTTAAGAAGATTTTATGGGCTTTTGCTTTTAAGGATTCTGTCCCGTGTTATATCGTATATCTCTTCTCCCAGCTCTTTGGCAGCTTCGACCTACTCGTCATGCTCGACTTCAAGCAGTAAACGATTCACTTCGAGGTAAGCCTTTATGTAGTATAGGTTTCTGACTCCTTTGTACTTTTTGTTGAGTTCTTCGATCAAGGTCAGAGATTTGTTGATCTTTCTTTGGCAGAAATAAATGCAGGCCAATAAACTGTATGGCACCCACTCTCCTCGGCCACTCATAATACTCTATTTAGCATGATCGTAAGCTTTTTAGGCATCTCCCATGGTAAGCAACAACTTTCCCAGACAGTACTGAGTTAAATAGTTATGGGGGTTGACTTTCGCGCTTTGTCTGAACACTTCTAAGGCCTGTAGCTGGAAAACTTAACGGTTACAAAGATACGGCTAATGGGAGGCTAAATTGAGGTAGGCGAAGCCCACATGTTGAAGCAGAGTTTCTTCCCGAAGAATGAGTTTTTTGTTTTAGTAGTGATTCAGCTTAGCATAAAGCAAGGCTCCTTATCTATCACCCAGAAACACCCCTTAAAATATTGCGCACATGCTAATAAGCACTTCTCTCTACCTCAAATTTTTGCAGGAAGGAGAAGATAGGACAGCTTGAAGACAAGCTTTAAGTCTTTGGTATTCTCTTGCTTCAAATAGTTAGAAACAGAGTTTTATTGTTTGCGATTAGTCATTGAAAGGACCGTCGTGCATTAATTCGAGAAAATTTAAGCAAAAACGAGATAATCCGAGCTTCAATCCTATAACAGTTGCTAGAGAAGCTACTCTATGCCTTACTATGCTTCTTTCAGCTTCCTCAAGTGCCAGATAAGTTTAGTCAAGTGATGCGGTGGTCCAATTGGAGAGTTTTTCAGCCGGCCCGCTTTACAGTATTTCCTCATCTTCCTATTCTGAGGAAACTGCATCTTCGTTTCCTTACAAAGCTTGTCCTTTCCTGAAGATCAGTGCTTTGATTATGAAGAAAAGATGGAGCAAGTGCTGATGGTATCTGTTAACAGTTTTGACTCTAAGGGCTTCATAGAGCTTTGAAAGGACGCTATCTTCTAGTTCAGTAAAATTGCGAACACCCAACAAAGTTTTGAGACAGTTATACAACAGAACCACTTTAGTCTAGATTGTTAGCAGCCGGGTTTATGACAATTAATCTCGGAGTATGGACTCGCATATATCGACAATCTTTTTTTCATGATTGCACTTCAAGTTAAGCTGATAAAGCCTGAGATGACTTATGATGGTGATCAGATGTTTGGAATACTTTTTGGTGATAGGGTGGAGAGACACAAGTTCTCTAATGAATTTTTCAAGCTGGTTTAGGTCAAGACTGGCGACGTTTCGATTTTGGATGGATTTTTTGAGATACAGTTAAAGCATAGAAGTACTGAGGATAATGCTTGAGCTTATTTTGCTCCATATCTAGTCCAATTTCGGTAATTTGTCACATTTTTTCCAGAGCGATTTTTAAATTTGGTCTTCGGGTTCTCCACTAACGACAATTTCGAAGTAAAAGTATTCCATCGCAAGCTCAGCTACAATCAAGACCATCTAATCCAGATTTTTGAGGTCATAAATAGATCGAACATAGGATTGTTTTTGTAGAGAGGCTGCTTCAAAATCTGCTTTATTCACAGCATTTATTATTATCGAGCGTGACTTGTTGGTCTCGTTATTAAGTGTATCAAGTGGGGAGGACTTAATGGAAAACTACTGCTCGACCAAACCCAGTTGGATTTTTTTCATGCGATTATTCAAACTATTATTAATGAATGTCTAGAAGATATAAGCAAGTTAGTTTGATTTTGGGGTTAAATTAGATTTGCCAAATTGGTTTCTTTTGTGGCACAAGGATAGCTTAAACATTTATTAACTTAAACCAAAAAGATATGAAAATCATCCATGAAACATCGCTAACAATTCAGCACTTGAAAATCAAGAGATATTTGCTAAAATTGTGGAATTTTTACTGAGCAAATAGCAATTATCTGCAGAAACAAGCAAAAAAGCAAGAAGCCTTCAATTAGCGTACCTTATATTGCCAATTTGAACAGCTAAATCTTTCAATTACTTCAATACATTTTCTATTGATAATTCTCTACTATCTTCAAAACACTCCATTCATATCCTGAAATGTGTCAAACAACCATAATTCAGTCACACTCTCTTACTTTCAACAACAAAAGTTTAATCATATGTGACTGGGTGTTCAATAAACAATTAAGCCGAATAAAAAACGTACTTTAGGGAAGATATCATTACCTCTTAGTATTTTATTTAGAAGGAATTGGTTTTGAAGATGTGAAGTAAAATCTAGATAAATAAAAGAGAGAAGATAGTATGAAAAGATTTATGATTTCTTCTTGAATGTTAATCTGCTTTAAAAGCCTTGATATTATGGGAGGTCTTATTGATTGAAGTAGGTGATTAAAAATCAGTAGTGAGTCAGCTCTGTAGATCAGACTAGTCGTGATGCTAGTCTTGAAGACCCAGTTCGCTCATGAGTCTCACAGTTTACTCTTTTTCCTCTTTGATCGACTCTTTCAAATCTAGCACTTCATTTTTCAACTACCAGATTTGTATTTTGGTCTGGTACTGCTCTTTCTGCAAGTTCTCCTGTTGCTTCAATCGCTCTTACTTTATCTACATCTCAATGGGCTTACTTATCGCAACTTTTTCAATTAAATCTAGTGATGACTACTCAGAACTTTAATCTCCTCTTCTAACAGTCTGTAAATTGCTGATGAACGGATTTGTTGTTCAGATATAGCGCAGAATTCGCTATCTCTCTCGAGGGTATTTCTATCTGGCCGCCTGCCCTGCTGAGCGGACTGCTGCCCACCGATTATTTTTTTACGCAGGGTAAGCTTTTTGGCTGCGATTTTGGGAGTGTACTAAGGGTTGAAGATGGACTATTTTTTATGAGTTTCATGCTTAGGCCTTTGCATATTAGCACTATATAACTTTATAGGGATTTAGCATAGTTTGAAGTAATAAAGCCAACTGATAATTTTTATGGCGCTATACGAAATACAATAGAAAATTATTGAGTTGGGTATCAACTATTGCTCTTTAGCTCCATTTATATTCAAACTATGCATTTGAGTTTTAAGAAGACAAGAAGAGCTTAAAGCTAAAAACCGATTTCTGTGCTTAAGAAGAGATACAAATGTAGGGTTTGCTCATTGAGAATATTTGGATAGGCGTGATTCTTGAGGAATTAAAAAGATTAAAAGAAGTATACCGAAGAGATTAGGATCTCTCAACTCCAGTCTTTTCTATACAGGTATATGATCAAAAGAAGTCTTCTTTTATACGTGAGATAAAATTGTGTTCAACTATCACTTGCTTTGGCCTAACCCAAATACTTCTTTTCATCTATTGTTTCCAAGATATTACTAGTTCCTTTAATCTAGGTATAATGAATTGAAACATTCGTTAGCGGGATAAGTGTTTACTTCGAGATGCTTAGGACACCGCAATAGGTATAAATAGTCCTTCTGAATCAGTTAGTGAACAGTTTGAAATCCTAGATACTCTGTATGAATACATTTGAACATTTTCAATGAGCTCTAATGCAATCGAAGAACACTTTTGTTTGATTTTAGGGAAGAGTAAGATTCAACAGAAATGGTCATGCAACTCAAGTACTAAAGAGCTGAACATCATCCGAAACATTGTTCAGAAATCACACCCCAAAGATACTAATACTTGATTAGCTGAGTGCAAAAATGCAGAAAATAACATTTGAATGGGTATTTTAATAGGCTGAAAATAATGATACTGTTGAGGAAAATCATACTTGTAGTTATCCTCTGATGAAGGTTTGCAAAAAGATGAATTTTTATACCTATCTTAATACTATTGCCACTGTTTATGTTGTAATAGAAAGATTATAACTACTTTTTGTTCTTTCTCCAAGAAAATCTTATTTTATTTATAATAAAAATTCAAATGTAGCGTAGTTTAGTGAAGGAATTCAAAAATAATAGCAGCAGCTTATTCAATAGTACCGTCCTAGGCACCCATTCTATTCTAATGAACCGCCAGCCTCTATCTCCCCGCAACGATATCCAGAAATCTATCGTAAAAGGCCTCAATCCACAAGAATAACGCAGAAGTGAGGTGAGCCTGCAAGCCGATATATTAGTGGTGTTCCAGGCCATTGAGATATAGCGTTTGACCTGGGACATCTAGGTGCTGAGGGGCAAAATGAGGGAGAGGCAGGATGTGGTGATAAATGCTGGGAGTTATGAAGTGCAGATTCGCTAATTGACCGAGAAGTGCAACAAAATCTAAAATTAAAAGTACAGCTACATGGAGGAATTGGCCAAAACCAAAGAGATGGGCGAAATTGTCTTCAATGAACTCACTACTCTCAAAGGTCGCTACGACGAATGCGATTTTTCAGCCGCAGAAAAATATAAATTGGAAAAAGCTCGCAATCATGAGCTGGCTCTGTAGATCTAAAAGTGGAAGAGTAGATATGCTTCTTTAGACAGAGCCAAATCGGAGGAAGCCTAGGCGAGCAGAAAAGCATTTGAGCTACATAGAGATACTGCGCTGAGTGCTGGAAGCAAGCAAATAGTAACAAAGATGTAGCTGTAGCGAGAGGAGATGATAGGTAGGTTGAGGGAGAGGAAGGAGCAGCTGGACTAAAAGGAGCTTGAGTTGAAAAAGATGAATAACTGCTATGAGCAGCTGCAGGTAAGGTTGAAGGAACAAGACCATAGCATTGAGGAATACGAGTAGAAA
>Ga0316217_10004346_pt1 | contig 15405 bp, 6 predicted proteins | sample 1anoAmetaG_FD_203633 | JGI IMG/M metagenome (GOLD analysis project Ga0316217, IMG submission 203633) | Freshwater microbial communities from Trout Bog Lake, Wisconsin, USA - 1anoA | ecosystem: Environmental > Aquatic > Freshwater > Lake > Hypolimnion/Profundal zone | place: USA: Wisconsin... | reverse complement strand
CTGCAATATCAACCAGTTACCCCTCTGCTTCTGTAAGACCCTACCCATCCCCTAGTCAAAACGACAAATAATCAAGTCCTTCCGGTATGTTATGCCATTTTATTCTTGACACGTAAGACCCTACTAGTTATCATCCCAGCATGGCGCATTTACACAAGAAAATGAAAAAGGGAAGACCCTACTACTACATCCGCGAAATAGCGCGTGTATTCGGCAATTTACCTTGTCACATGCCGACGACCAGCCAGTTTAAAGCGATGCAACGCATGGCAGCTCCTTGTCTTAGGTAGACCCTTCCTTACCGCCGTCCCTCTCGCCCCGATCCTCGCCCGACAGATCGGCCCCCATCCTGACCACGACCTGGTGCTGCACCAGTCCGCGCTCCAGGGGGATGGCGCCGCCCGGCACACGCCGGCCGTCCATCTCCACCCAGGCGACGCCTCTTTGGCAAGCATCGGGATTCTCCACCTGAATCGCGTAGAGGGTTTCGCCGTGCCGGTAACGCATGCTGAACCCTTTCCAGGCCGCGGGAATGACGGGATTCACCCGCAGCCCCGTGCCGGAAACCTGCAGGCCCAGCACCTCTTCGACCCAGGCCCGGTACATCCAGGCCGCCGACCCGGTGTACCAGGACCAGCCGCCCTGTCCCACCCGCCCCGGCAAACGGTACACGTCGGCGGCGACCACGTAGGGCTCGATCCCGTAGAGCCAGGCGCCCTGCGCGTCGCGCGCATGCTCGATCGGGTTCAGCAGGCGCAAAAGCTGAGCCGCCCGGTCGCCGTCTCCTTTTCGTGCCAGGGCCATGGCCATCCAGAGGGCGGCGTGGGTGTACTGCCCGCCGTTCTCGCGCACCCCCGGGGGATACCCCTTGATATAGCCCGGTGAAGGGTCCGCGTGCTCGAAGGGGGGCTCGAAAAGGAGCACCAGTCCCTCGTCCTCGCGCACCAGGTGACGCCAGGCCGATTCCAGCCCCCGGTCGGCGCGCTGCGGGTTGGCGGCGCCGCAAATCCAGGCCCAGGACTGGGGCAGGGAATCGATGCGCGCCTCGCTGTTGGCCGAGGCCCCCAGCAGGCTGCCGTCGTCGAATGTCCCCCGCAGGTACCACTCCCCGTCCCAGCCCGCCTGTTCGGTGCGCTGCACCAGGGAGTAGCGGCTGTCTAGATAGGACTGCTTCAGCTCGGGCTCGCCCAGGACCTCGCAGAGCTCCGCCATCCCCTGCAAGGTGGCGCACAGGAACCAAGCGAGCCAGACGCTCTCGCCCTTCCCTCCGGCACCCACCAGGTTCATGCCGTCGTTCCAGTCCCCGGTCCCCATTAGGGGGAGTCCGTGCGGACCGACCGTGAGCCCGCGCGTCACCGCACGCCTCAAGTGCTCGAAGAGGGTGGCGCGCTCGTAGGTGACCTCGGGGGTGGAGAAAACCTCGTGCTGGTCGTCGGCCAAGGGGGGCGCGTTCAGGAAGGGGACCTCCTGCGCCAGGATTTCCCCGTCCCCGGTGGTCCGTACGTACTGCGCGACTACGTAGGGGAGCCAGAGGAGGTCGTCGGAAATGCGCGAGCGGATCCCGGCGCCGGCAGGCTCGTGCCACCAGTGCTGGACGTCCCCCTCGCGGAACTGCCGCCCAGCAGCCCGGAGGATCTGTTCCCGGGCCAGTTCCGGGCGCGCGTAGAAAAAGGCCATTACGTCCTGCAACTGGTCGCGGAAACCGAAGGCGCCGCCCGACTGGTAGAACCCGGAGCGCCCCCAGATCCGGCAGCTCAGGGACTGGTACTGCAGCCAGCGGTTTACCAGGATGTCCGCCGAGCGGTCCGGGGTGTGGACCTCAACCGTGCCCAAAAGGTCGTCCCACCACCTTTTGCTGCGCTCCAGCGCCTCCTCCAGCGCCTGGTCCTCCCGGAACCCCAGCACCAAGGCCATGGCTTCCCCGGCGGACCCGGCCTCGCCCAGCATGCAGGTCAGGTCGCGTCGCTCGCCCGGTGCCAGTTCCAGGGTGACCCTGAGCACCGCGCAGGGGTCGAGCCCCGCCCCGGTCCTCAGGGAGAGTCGAATGAGTTCCATGCCCGCCGGGTTGGCGGGGGTGCGGTTGCGGCCGAGGAACGCCCCCCGGTCGCCGCCGTGGCTGTCGGAGCAGGGCGAGAGCGCCGCGAAGGCGACCCGCTCCCCGTACTCGGGGTGGTAGCGGTTGCGCGCCAGGAGCGCCCCGGACGCCTCGTCCCAGTTGGTGACGACGTGCATCTGGGAGTTCTCGCGGTTCTCCCCGAGGGTCAGTTCCGCATAATAGGTGAGGCTAAGCCGGCGCCCCCTGGAACTGGCGTTGGTGAGCCGCAGGCGCTGCAGCTTGACTGGCTGGCCCCCGTCCCCGTCCACCGGGACGAAGACGGTAAGCTCCTGCTCGATCCCGTTGCTGTTGTGCTCGAAAACCGAATAGCCCGCGCCATGGCGGACCCGGTAGGCCGTCTCCTCGCGTATCGGAGCCGGGGTCGGGCTCCAGAAGTAGCCGCTCTCCTCGTCGCGCAGGTAGAGCGCCTCGGTCGTGGGATCCAGCACGGGATCGTTGGACCAGCCGGTGAGCCGGTTGCGCTGGGAGTTCCCGTACCAGGTGAACCCGGCGCCGGATTCGCTCACCAGGGTGCCGAAGCTCGGGTTGGCGATGACATTCACCCAGGGCGCCGGGGTGTTGGTGCCGGGTCCCAGGTAGATGGCATATTCGCGCCCGTCCGGGGTAAAGCCCCCCAGGCTGTTGAAGTAGTCCAGCTCCAGGAAGGGGAGCGGGGCCGAGGGGTCTCGGGGCGCGCGTCCGCGGGGGAGCGCCTGCAGCGTTTCTGGAAGCTCCGCCGGCACCCCCAGTTGCTGGGGGAGCGTGCCGCGTGCCGCCACCAGCACGATGCTCGCCGCGGCCTTGAAGAGCGCCAGATCCTCCTCGGGAATCTGGACCGCGCTCTTCAGGAAGATTCCCCCCGGCTGATCGGACAGGACGGTGAGGGCATGGGTCTGGATCAACCCCTCCAGCCGCTCCTGGAGCGGGCGCTGGTAGCTGGCCGCCTCCTCGTTGAGGATCACCAGGTCGGTCGCCAGGCCGTGCATGCCCCAGTAGGTGTGGGCCTGGAGCATCTGGCGCACCAGGCTCAGCTCCCGCGCCTCGCCCACCGTGACCAGGACCATCGGTAGGTCACCTGATATGGCGTAGGGCCAGAGTCCCGCCTGCCCCTTGCGGTTTTCTTCCAGGCGTTCGGCGGGGGCCCGCAGCAGGCGGTTGGGAAAGAGCAGGTGGCTCGCCAGCTGCTGGAAACGGCGCGCCTCGTCGGGCTGGATGCGCAATAGCTGCAGCTGCTGCTGGGCCGCCCTCCAGGCGAAATCGAGCGCCCGCTCGGTCGCGTGGGGGTCGGAGTACTTGTCGAGGAGCAAAAGGACCGCCTCGCGGCTCTCCCCGGCGGCGAGCACCAGGGTGAACTGGACCCGCTCCCCCGGCTCCAGGGTGATGCTGCGCCTAATGCCGAGCATCGGGTCCAGCACGAAACCCTCGGAGTCCCCCAGGGTCCCGGTGGCTCCCATCGGGTTTGCCTGGGTGCGGCCGCGGCCGATGAAGAGCCCCCGGTCGGTTTCGAACTGCCACGGCATTTGCGGGGGCGGGCCGTCGCCGCCTGCCTGCAGCGCGAGGGTGTGCCCCACCCAGAGCGGCTCCTCGCCGGCGCCGCGCGCCCGCCGGTGGGCGAGGAGCGCCTGCTGGCCGGGGAGCGCCTCGGTCTGGATGAAGAGCTTGTTGAAGGCCGGGTGCTGGCGGTCCGTGTTGTGGGGCGCCAGGGAGAGTTCCACGTAGCTCGTGAGCTGCAGGGTGCGGGCGCGGGCCGAGCGGTTGGACAGGGCGATGCGGCGCACCTCCACGTCGTCCTCGGGCGAGACGCTGATCTCGGTCTCGGTGTGCACGCCGTCGTCGCTGCGGCGCAACACGGCCCGGTCCAGGGTGAAGTCGACGCTGTACCCCGCGGGCTCCCCGCCGACCGGGTGGTAGCTGCTGGACCAGGTGCGCTCAGGGTCCGCCTCGTGGAGGTAGCAGAAGATCCCGCCGCTGTCGCAGGTGGGGTCGGAGCGCCAGCGGGTGATCTCCCGTCCCCGCCACTGGCTGTAGCCGGCCCCGGAGTTGGTGACCATCAGGGTGTAGCGCCCGTTACTCAAGAGGAGGCTCCGCGGCGTGACGGTATGCGGGGTGGTGAAGGTGCTGACCGCGGGCGCTACCGGGTCGGCCGCGAGCGCGAGCGGGTCGATCTCGCGCGTGGAGAGGAGCTGCAGGGGCGGCAGGGCCGGGATGCGCTCCTGGAGCAGCGCCTCGAAGGCGCGCACCCGCGCGTCGGCGTGGAAACGGCGCGGGAAGGGGTCGCGCTGCAGGTAGTTCACCAGCGCCAGGAACGCCATTCCCTGGTGGTGGGCCATGTAGGCCTCGACGATCACCCCGGGCACCCCATGGCGCTGGGTCTGCCGGCTGAAGTCCATCGCCTCGAAGTAGCCGTAATCGCCCAAAAGCCCGAGCCCCGCCAGCCGTTTCAGGTTCCCGACGGTCTCCGACGGCGCCAGGTTCAGCGCCAGAAGTGTGGCGTAGGGCGCCACCACGAGCTTCTCGTCCAGGGCGCGCTTCAAGCCGAGCGACGGCACCCCGAAGGCATGGTACTGGTAGGTCTTTTCCGGGTCCAGGTCGGCGAAGGCCGACTCGGAAATGCCCCACGGCACCCCGAGCTTGCGCCCGTAGGCGATCTGGACCGCCACCGCCTCCCGGGCCGCCTTGTCCAGGAGCGAGTTGGCGTAGCTCTTCTGGAACAAAAGCGGCATCAGGTATTCGAACATGGTCCCGGTCCAGGAAAGGAGCACCCGCTGCCGGCCGACCGCGCCGTAGGGGCGCCCCAGGGAGAACCAGTGCTCCAGGGGGACGTCCCCCCGGGCGATGGCGACGAAGCTCCCCAGCCGCGCCTCGCTCGCCAGGAGGTCGTAACTTGAGAGGTCGAGGCGGCCCGCGGAGACGTTGTAGCCGATGGCGAACAGCTTTTGCCCGGGGTCGTAGAGAAAGGCGAGGTCCATCCCGTCCGCGAGGGCCCGGACCTCCGCGACGAGCCGCTCCAGCGTCCCGAGGGTTTCCCCGGCGAGCCACTGCGCGGTCTGATAGGCGCAAATCACCCGGTCGATCCAGCCGTCGAGCGGGGAGGCCTGCCGCAGGCTACCTTCCCGAAACACCCTGAGAAGCGCGAGCGAAGCGCTGCGTCCCCCCGCAAGCCCGGATAGCGAGGGGGCCCGGGAGAGGTCGTCCCGCAGGGCTGCCATGATGGTGGGGCCCAGCGGGGCAAGCTCGGAGGCGCTTTTCTCGCTGAGGATCTCGATCCAGCCGAGATAGCGCTCCGCGTTCTCGGTCCAGGCCGCGACCTGCCCCTCCATCTCGCCGGCCCAGGAGGCCGCACCCCCCGGGACCAGCGGCACCCGGAAGTTCGTCTTCATCTTCCGCAAAAGGCGCAGCTTGTCGAGCACCCCCGCCGGCGGATTCCCCCACTCGATCAAAAGCTCGTCCAGAAGGGAGCCGTCGAAGCCCCCCAGGCGCTCCTGGCCCGCCACCTTTTTCAGGATGGTGCCGGTGTCGAAAAGTCCCGCAAAGGCCTTGCCGTCCAGAAGCGGAGCCTGCGCCAGTTCGCCCAGCCCCTGTTCCAGCGCCACCAGGGCGCCCAAAAGGTTGCCGCTGTCGACGCCCGACACGTACCTGGGCTCCAGGGGCGCCAGGGTACGGATGTCGTACCAGTTAAGGAGGTTCCCCCGGTATAGTTCCAGCCGGCCGATGCTGGCCAGTGTGCCGGAGAGCCTTTCCAGGAGGCCGTTCAGGGTCAGGTAGCCAAGGTCGTGGGCGCCCAGGGCGCTGGCGAGCCAGAGCCCGATGTTGGTGGGACTGGTGCGCAGGGCGAGACGGTTTTGATGGGCTACCTGGAAGTTGTCGGGCGGCAGCCAGGATGTGTCCGGCCCGACGAAGGCGGAAAAGTAGCGCCAGGTCCTGCGGGCGACTTCCTTCAGGAAGCGCCGGTCGGCCTCCGGCAGGGGGGCGGCGGAGCTCCCCGCGCCGGGGGGCCGGTTCAATAGCCAGCCAAGGCCGGGGGAAAGGAGCCAGAGCGCGAGCCAGGGGGCGGCCAGGGGGAGGCTCGCGGGGCGCAGGCAGAGGAGCGCCCCGGCGAGGGCCACGCTGAAGAGGCTCCCTAGGGCGAGGCTGGCGACGAAGAGCGGCTGCCGGCGCGCGGCGCTGAAAGCGGTGGCCTGGGCCGTCCACTCCAGGAGCGAGCGCCGGGAGACCAACCGGCGGTAGCCCACCCGGGCGATGGCGTCCAGGGCGACCGCCGCCTGGTGGGGGAGCAGGGCCGCGTCGGCCGCTCCCCGCAGCAGGTCATGCCGGAGCTTTGCCGGCGAGAAGCATTTGAGCCCCTTGCGGGTGGTCGCCATTGTGAAGGACTGGGCCAGGGGGTGAAAAAGCAGCTGCATGCCGAGCGCCAGCGAGGCCAGGGCGCCGGCCCTGGGGGAGATGAAGCAGCAGGCGACCAGCAGGGCGAGGCTCGCGGCGGGCAGCAGGCTGCGGCGCAGGTTGTCGAGGATCTTCCAGCGGTTCAGCACTGAGAGCCGGTTCGAGCCGCGCCCTCCCAGGGCCTGCGGCACGCTCGGCAGGATCCACCCCGCGATCTGCCAGTCGCCCCTGATCCAGCGATGGGCCCGGCTCGAGTAACTCTGATACCCCTGGGGGAATTCGTCGTAGAGCTCGATGTCGCTGGCCAGACCCACCCGGACGTGGGCCCCCTCGATCAGGTCGTGGGAGAGCACCCACTCCTCGGGGAAGCGGCCGGCCAGCACGCGGCTGAAGGCGCGCACGTCGTAGATCCCCTTGCCGTGGTAGGACCCCTCGCCACTTAGGTCCTGATAGACGTCGGAGACCGCCTGGGTATAGGGGTCGATCCCGACCGCGTCGGCGAAGAGGCGGCTGAAAGTCGAGGCGCTCGTGGAGGTGAGGGTCGGGCTCACCCGGGGCTGGATGATGGAGTAGCCGCCGGTGACCCTGCCCCCCCCGTCGAAGCGGGGCTGGTTCAGGGGGTGCGCCAGGGTCTCCACCATTCTGCGGGCCGTGCCGTGGGGGAGCTGGGTGTCGCTGTCCAGGGTGATGACGAAGCGTATGTCCGCCAGCCGGTCCTGGTCTCCCAAGTAGACTAGGCGCGGGGCCCCCTCGCCCCGCGTCCCGTCGATCAGGCCGTTTAGTTCCTCGAGCTTCCCCCGTTTCCTTTCCCAGCCGATGAACTTCTGTTCCGATTCGCTCCAGGTGCGCTCCCGGTGGAACAGGAAGAAACGCCCGCCCGGGTGACGGGAGTTGAGCCCCTCCAGCTGTGCGACCGCGCTTTGGATCAGGCGGCCGTCGTCCTCGCGCGCCAGGGTGGCCGAATCGGTGTAGTCCGTGAACAGGCTGAAGAGGAGGTTGCCCTCCTTGTTGGCGAGGTAGCGGATCTCGAGCTTCTCCACCTCGTCCAGTAGCGTGGCCTCGTTGTTGAGCAGCATCGGCACGACGACCAGGGTGCGGAAGGCGTCGGGTATCCCCGTGGCCTCGAAGTCCATCTTGGGCAGCGGGCGCGGCGGCAGGAGGCGGGTGACCAGGTAGTTGACGATCTCGATCGCCAGCTGGCTCATCGGGATCAGGGCCAGGAACATTACCCCCAGGCGGGAGGCCGGGGAGCTCGCCGTCGCCGCGAACCCGGCCGGGAGGGCGCCCGCGAGGAAGAGCATCAGTAAAGCCGCGCAAAACCCGCCGATGGCGAGGGCGTAGACCGCGCTGTGGTGACGGTAGACCCACCCCAGCACCCGGTAGCGCCGCGCCTCGCGGCCGGACAGGAGCTGCACCAGCTTCGCGCGCCCCTTCCCGACCAGCCAGGCGCCGACGTGGTCCAGCGGGGGGTCGCCCGCGGCCCTCTGAGGCGCCTGCGCCGCCAGGCCGACCGCGCGCCGGGCCACCTCCGGCTCGCTGGCGCCGCTCGCGATGGCCAGTTCCTCGACCGCCCGGCGGCAGCGGTCCCTGGTGGCAAAATCCATCCCGGGGTAGACCCCCGACGGGTCGCGACGCAGGATCTGCTCCACCCGGCTCAGCTTCTCGAAGATTTCGCGCCAATCCAGGAGGGCGAGCTTGCGCAGGCTGGTGAAGGCGTTGCCGCAGGAGATCTGTTCCCTGGTCTGGCGGTTCTGCTCACGGGCGTTGAGCTCGGGGAGCGGGGTGTTGAGCGCGCGCTCCAGCCAGTTCTGGACGGGCGCCAGGGCGGCGGCCTCGTCGTAGAGCAGTCCCGCCAGTTGCGCCGCGAAATACGGGGTAGGTGCGGGCTCAGCGCTCGCCAGCTCCGCCAGTATCACGAAGAGCTGGTTGGCATCGCGGCGGTTGGCGGCCACCAGCCGGTTGGCCCAGAAATCGGCCAGCTGGCGCTCGCGCAGGTCGGCCAGTGCGGTGATCGCGAGGTTCTGGATGCTTTCGATGAGCGCTATGCGCAGCATCTGGGGGATGGCCCAGAGCTCCCCGATGGAGAGGGGGCGCGCGGTCTGGTAAGCCTCGATGAAGGCCAGGAGACTCTCCCGGTCCAGGTGCAGCTCGCTGTGGGAGACCAGATCCTTGGCGAGGCCGTAGATGCAGGGCTGCCCCCGGTGCGGGTCCGAGAGGAGGGTCGGCAGCTGCCGGTAAAAACCCCGGGGCAGGTTCAGCAGGACATCGCGGACGTTTCCCTCCAGGATGTACTCGTTGTCGAGGATCCAGTCGGCGGCTGGCGTGGCCTTCTGCTCCAGGCGGCTCGCCGCGCCGAGGTCCGCGCAGGCCTGGCGCACCCAGTGACGGGAGCGCCGGAGCCGCTTCAGGAGCTCTGCACCGCGCCCCGGCCTGCGGTCCACCTGCTGCTCCCTGGCATGGCGCTCGGCGTGTTCCTGGATCTGGGCCGGGGAGAGCTTTGCCTCGGGGCCCCGCAGCTCGGTCCGGCGCTCGCGCCTGGGGTGCAGCACGAAGAGCGCGGGTGGCGTGTCGCTCCCCTCCCGGAGCAGAGCCATGGGGCGCAGCAGGACCTCGACGGGTGCCTGGAGGACCAGGACCGTCTCGCCCGGGAGGAGCCAGCGGGCGTGATCGCGCAGGGCCGAGGGGGCGACGCCGAAGCGGGAGCGGCGCAGCACCAGCTGAGCCGTCAGGGCGCCGCCGGCGGCCAGGGCAAGGCAGGCGGCCAGGTCGAGCCCCGACAGGGGGCGCGGCCAGTGCAGTATCCGCAGCGCGATTGCCGTCGCCGCTCCGCACAGGCAGGCAACCAGCGCCATCCTGAGGGTACGGCGCCTGAGGAAGGGGTCGCGGTCCCGGGCCACCCCGTTGTTCCCCTTTTGCACCAGGGCTGTGCGGCGGTACCCCTGGAGCGCCAGTCCCCGAAGGGCTTGGCGGGCTTCGTCATAGTTCGAATAATAAGCGATGAGAGTGGCTAGCTTCACACATTGTCCTTTACTTGGGGCCTGGCTTTTCTGAACTTCCAACCACAGTGCAGGAGTATGATTGAAAAATGGGTATACAAGAACCGATCGGAACTGTTTCTGATGAGATATCGGATGAGAAACAAGCAATAGCATCGGCAGGGAGTAAGCCATTACCAGCCACTATTACTTTAGTATCCATAATTATACGTTGACTGTACGCGACCATACAGTTAATAGCGAGGAGGTTGGACCAGTTTGAGTTGGGAAAAACACGAATTAACCGGCACACCTGTCTGCCCCGGACGCGCTTTGCTCGCGCCACGGGCTCCGACCGTTTGAACTCGCCCTACCCGGTGACGATCATGAGGGTGGACAACATCGTTCCCACGCTCCTACTCAGGTGCGCTTTTCCAGGTAGGATATCACCCACGCCAGTGCTGCCATAGCCGCTATCCCTGCAATGAACCCCATATCCCCTCCTATTTATTTATCCTGCTCAGGTTTGTATCTGCCCGTTTCTATTTCGCGCTTCCCATGGGTAGAGGAAGCGGGCCATGTAGTACTCGAAGGGGTAGCCGCTCGCATAGTACCTGAGATTCTGCCGATTCCGCATGTCGATGCCCTCCAGTGTGGTCACAGCGGAGCCGAGGACGAGTGGATATCCCGTGTTCGCGAACGGGTCAGCCACGGTGTAAATCCCGTAGGTGGGCGGTGTCCGCAGCCAGGCCGCCCGTATCGCGTACGGAGGAGGGGCGAAGAACGGCAGCACCAGAGACCAATCGGCTCCAGTCGAGTACTCAAAAAGCAGGTAGTGTGCCAGTTGCGCCTCAAATGCAAGCGGCTGTTATCGCTTAATTATTCAGACTATGGTTTTGAGAACACGGGAAAGCCGTTATAAACATCCGTCGCCCGTCGCATAACTGTCATATATGACCGCTAGCTCAACATGGCGGGCAGCTGGTGAGCGCAGATGACTCTCAGAAGCTCTCCCTCCACGCTGAGCGAGCGCCGGGGGATGGATGTGCCCTATCGCCAGTGCTGCTCTGTGGAGCCCCCTCGCCCTTGCTCTCCCAACTTCAGCAAAGGACCTCGGTAAGTGAAAATTAGAACAGGTCAAGGCGCTGACCCCATGGCTATAAGACAGGTGCGCCAGTGTCAAGGAGCGGGAATGGAACCATAGCCTTGTCGTTGAGCGTGTCGGAATCAAACGATCTGGTTGAATACCTGAAAACCTTTCTAACGTGCAGGCTGCCGGTTAAAATTAAGGAGGGGCAGATCATTCTGCCCCCCTTTTGTCACTCTTTGTGTGCCAGGCCCGGCGCGTAAGCGGCACCCGATCAGGTGTGGTGCCCGATGTCCCTTCCCGCAATAACAACACTAATAGTTAATGTATCAACAAAAAAGGGCGGAAACACTAAAAATGTCCCCACCCTTTTATCCTGAGCCTTACGCAGCTATTTCACGTGGCACTGGCTGCATTTGGTCGGTCCCTTGCCCTTGTCCGCATGACATCCCTTGCAGGTCTGGTGTGCCCAATCCTTGCCCAAAGCGGCGATCTTGCCTCCCTGGTCGTTATCATGGCAGGACTTGCAGGCCACGGCCTCCTGATGTTTTTTGTGCGTAAAGGTGATGTTGCCGTTTTTGGCTGGCAGCACGATAACTGCGCTGCCGGCGGCAGAGGCATAGCCGGCGCAAATAAGGGATAGTGCAGACACTGCGAGGATCAGTTTTTTCATGTTTGTTTCTCCTTGTGAAGTATTTACTGGACACATTAGCATGAGGTGTGCCATTGCCTGAGTTGGATAAAATGGCAGCTAAGATGCTTGAATCATAGCGATCTCAACCCAATCTTGTTTGGCGGAGTCTGGGGCCCATGGGGAACCGTCATGAATATCCGCTACATGTAGCATAACTACCAGATATGGCAGATGATGAGGCAACTTGGTGTGTGTCAATTTGGGATGTTTTGATGGGAATTGAGGTGATCGGTGCCTCAACAATTGAAGTGACCCAATTGGGGTGGCCATCGGATAGTCCATAAATGGCGGGCAGACCGGAGGCTTCCGCGTACCCCATGCCAACGGGAACGAGGACCGCTGTGAGGGCGAGACCCGCTATTAAGTCTTTTAACAACCAACCGCGCTGATAAGTTTGAACCAGCAAGATGATAGGTAGCCAGCGGCGAAGCCCGAGGGGGCGAGTCAACCGAGCAAAGGGGTTTGCCTCCCCTTCCTTTGGTCGGGCTGTTGGAGTCGGAGTTGAAGTCATGAGCGCGCCTCGGATGGTTGGTGTTTAATAGTACCAGATAATCGCCATGACTGCCCATGCTCTTAAAGAAGACGAGGAGCGGTGTCTCAACGCTGGCATGGACGCCAACATTTCCAAACCAATTGATTTCAAGTCGTGCCTGCAACTGATACGAGAGACCCTTGAACGGGCGACAGCGACGACGGATCACAGGAAACCCGCGGGGTCAGCACAGGCATCAGGGGAACGCATCTGTGACCAGGTTAAGTGAGCGTCATTCGTCCTACAATGAGGCCCTCTGTCCGGTTGACGAGAGCCTGCTTACTGGCGTGTGTCCTCGTAATTTGCCGACGTCCCAAAGACCCCATATTTTTCGACGTTATTCTCTGCCAGTCCGGTCGTTTTTTTGACCTGATAAAGCCTCGCTCCCATGTCGATGTCCGACCCAGGTGACGGCAGCCAAATCGGATCTCGATAAATATCAAAGTTGAAATTAGCCCCTTTCCGACAGTGACAGGGGTATCCTAGACAAGCATCAGCATAGGCCTGCCCTTAGCGTGCTTTATATTCGTTTGGGACCCCAATAGGTCATTTACCTCTGTTCAGGGGCCTTCTTGCTGGGCAACAAGGGGTATACATGGTCTAAAATAGGAGTTTCTGGAAAGGTGGGGTTATTTAACCTGACATCCTCCCATTCTCGGATGTCGGCTGCATTACCATCACATCCTTTGTAGCAGCACGGACCGATTGAATTCGCATTGAACGCCCTCTCACAACGAAGACACCATTTCCATGAATGGGACAGTGACACCTGTTCTTCTGTCGTTCCTTGAGGCTGCGGGTTTATCGCTTTGGGCATAAAGCCTCCTTTACTTTACCACTTACCTATTTTCTCTTATCGTATTTTTATACCTCATAAAACCAATTAATCAATGTTTTATAGTGCACTGGCGTGCTTAAACTGGTAGGTCCAAAGAGACGAGGGCCCCCTGTGTCAGGATAGATGTCGCCTCGGAGGGGCCGTTTAGGCCCGGTTTTCTGGCCTGACGAGGCGGTGAGCGCAGCGAGCTCGCCGGTTTTATCAGGAATCTGGAACCGGTAATATCCGGCGGCCCCATTTTTTTCAACATCTGGGGGCAGCAAGGATCTATGATGACGTACTCTGAAGGATTCAAGTCCAACATGATTCGGAAGATGGCCTGCCCTAATGGCATCTCGGCCTCCGCTCTAGCCAAGGAATCGGGCGTTCCCCAACAGTCTCTGTCGCGCTGGCTTCGCAACGCAAATGTCGTTGATGGACCTGGTAACTCCTCAATCCCTAACGAACCAGGAAGAACAATGTCCCCAAAGCGCCCCCAAGACAAGTCTGCCGAAGAAAAGCTCAAAATCGTCCTGGAAGCCGAGACGGTTGCCGAAGAACAACTTGGTGCCTTTTTGCGCCGTAATGGCATCCATGAAGCGCAGTTACGTGAGTGGCGTGGCCTGATGCTGTCAGGGCTTCAAAAACCAGTTAAGCCTTCCTCAAAGCCCTCAGGGGAAACCCGGGGAATTCACGAACTGGAAAAAGAATTACTGCGCAAAGACAAAGCATTGGCCGAGGCTGCCGCAATTCTGATCCTCAAAAAAAAAGTCCAATCGATCTGGGGGGGGCGAGGACGAGCCCACGGACAAGAAGAACGGCAGATGATCGGACAACTTCTTGAAGAGGCAACCCTTTCTGGAGCTAGACTCGAAGCGGCCGCTGACGCCATCGGGCTGAGCATCCGCACTTTGCAGCGTTGGAATCTCCAAGGTGACGGATCAGATCGACGGCGTGGGCCGGGTACCGATCCGTCAAACAAGCTCGCTCCGGCAGAGCGGCAGAACATCCTTGATATTGCAAATTCTCCGGCTTTTCGGGATCTTTCGCCAAAACAGATCGTACCGCAATTGGCCGATCAGGGGATTTATGCGGCGTCTGAATCCAGTTTCTACCGAGTGCTAAGAAACGAAGGCAACATGACTCATCGGGAACCTTCTCGTCCCGCCACTAGTCGCAAGCCGAAAGAACATGTAGCAACCGGGCCTTGTCAGGTATGGTCCTGGGATATCACATACTGTGCGCCTCGTCCCGGCATTGGCCGGGGGCGTATTCTTGGAATGCATAGAGAAAGGAGGGTTGAGGAAATGCCTGCTCTTCGCTGTGGAAGAGCATGAGCCCAAGCGGCGGTGACCTGTTGTTAACTGGCAGGGTGACGTAGCCCGCAGGTAAAGGGGGATGAGGCGAGGCCGTTAAGCCAAGATGTTCTCCGAGGCTGAGTATTGGAAGGTTGAGGAACACGAACCGGTTAATTCGCATCTGAGGGTTGAAATGTCACCTCTGCCTACACGGCTTAACAGGCAGAATGCTGATGATGTGCACTAGATGTACGGGTGGCACATCCGAATGTGAGCGTATAAGTATGGCGCATCACAAGGGACATGGGGAGAACGCAGCCAGACCATGGTATCGGCATCGACTTGCGGCATGCAAGGATAAAGACTGCGACCGGCAGCCTCACCAATACGCTTTAAGTCCAAGAATATGAACGAGGGAAGGCATGACTGGAATGCTAACGGAGTTAACCCGGATGTCCGTCATGCTGGCAGAGCTCCCGTAGTAGTCCGAGGCAGGGAAAGCCTGCTACATGGCGAAGGGGAGCAGTTTAAGTCGCTTGAAGTGCAAACTACCTGACCTAATTAGGTGAAGACCTATGATAATCAGCGAAATGCAGCACAAGCTCGCAACATGGGCCGCAAGCGATCCGGCGCGTCAATTCACGCGTTTGCTTCGGCTCATCGTAAACCGGGACTGGCTTGCAGAGGCAGCTCGAATTGTACTGGCGTCAAGCGGTGCCAGTACACCGGGCATTGACGGAATAGACAAGCACAAGATGCAAAGGGGTCTTGAGGACAAATTGGACCAATTGCAGAATGACCTGTTGCAAGGGACGTATTGTCCGCAACCGGTGAAGCGAATCTATATCAAGAAGGCTAATGGCAAGTTAAGGCCTTTGGGTATTCCCACCCTGACCGACCGAATTGTTCAGCGCGCCATGCTCATGGTCATGGATCCAATCTGGGAGAGTGATTTCCCTCGCTGTTCCTATGGGTTCAGGCCTGAACGTAGCGTGCATCACGCTGTTCGCACCGTGAAGCTTCAGTTGCAAGATGGATCGGATACAAAAGGCCGTTGGGTCATAGAAGGCGATCTGGCGAGCTATTTCGATACGGTTCATCACAAACTGCTTCTGAAGTGTGTGCGGCGGCGTATTGCGGACAATCGGTTCGTCGATCTGCTCTGGCGTATCCTCAAGGCAGGCCATGTTGACAAGGGTCTGTTCAGGGCCTCCAGTGAAGGTGTTCCTCAGGGCGGTGTTCTCTCGCCGCTGCTGTCCAATATCATGCTCCATGAGTTCGATATGTGGATGGAAAGGACCTACCTGAACAAAAAGGTGCGTAAGGATCGCTGGGCATGGAACTTTGGCATCCAGCAGGGGCGTCCCATTACCATTCGTGAAAATCGCGAATGGAAACCTGCCGTTGCCTACAGTCGCTTTGCTGATGACTGTGTGCCAAGAACGCACCGAAGGATGACGCTTTCCTGAAAGTGCGGTGCTGCATGAAAGATGAGGGTAGGCCCCTCGGAGCCGGTTTGCAGGAGCA
>Ga0316217_10004345_pt1 | contig 15409 bp, 15 predicted proteins | sample 1anoAmetaG_FD_203633 | JGI IMG/M metagenome (GOLD analysis project Ga0316217, IMG submission 203633) | Freshwater microbial communities from Trout Bog Lake, Wisconsin, USA - 1anoA | ecosystem: Environmental > Aquatic > Freshwater > Lake > Hypolimnion/Profundal zone | place: USA: Wisconsin... | reverse complement strand
ACCGACAGGCCGCGGCCCACTTTTCCGTGATAGACCTCAAGCGGGCGCACTTTGGTTTTGCCCTGGCCGATGGCGATGTGTCCTGGGCCGTCGTGGCCCATCAGCACCAGGTCGTCGTGGAAGTCCAGCGCATAATACTCGGTAAACGAGCCGCCGGCTCCCAGGCAATCCATCGTCTTCATGGCCAGCGCGTTCTTGACTTCGTACTCGCCGGCGACCGGAATGTGGCGCGCGGTGAGCAGCGATGCGCCCAGAATGATGGAACTTACGGTGTCCTCGTTGGCCGCATTGCCGGAGCCCGAGTAGAAGTAGGCCATGGCGTCGAGGTCGTGGCGCGCGACGAAAGCGTCCAAGGCAACCGAAGTACGCGCGGCGCGGCGCAACTCTTCGGGCGGGCAGTCCGGTCGAACGTCGAATGCCTGGTGGAATTCCCCGACGCGGCGGGCGATGTCTTCTTCGCCGGCCTCGGCGCGCAATCCGCTCAGCTCGTCCACTTCCACGATCTCAACGTGCGTGCCGAAGACGATGGAGACCTGGGTCAGATCCGTCACGATGTCGAGCATTCCGCCGTAGTAGTGGCCCATCAGCCCCAGGCGCGCGTTGGCCAGCGTGGAGCGCACCCGCGCAGCCGCCAGCCACTGCTCGATCTCGATCCAGGTCGCGGGCTCGTCGAGGATGCCGGTGACCTGATGGAAGGGAAGGCGCGCGCGCAGCAGCACGTTGGCGATCTCCGGCACCGGGCAGGCGGAACAATAGGCGAGCCATTGGCCGGTCATGGCGGTGCGGTCTTCGAGCTTGTTGAAAGCCGCGTAATCGATGGCCGCCTTGGGTTGCAGATTCAGCACGATCGCCGGCACGCCCGCGCGCTGCACCAGGGGCAGCACGGTATTCGAGAGCGCATAGGTGGTGACGTAGAGAAACAGCACGTCGATGTCTTGGCGGCGGCACTCGTGCCCGGCTTGGTGGGAGCGCTGGGGAGTATCGATCAGGCCCAGGTTCACCACTTCGACGCCGGGACGCTCCAGGCGCGCCCCGAGCTGCGCGACGTAGCCCTCCAGGCGTTCTTTGAGCCCGGCAAACTGGCTCCAGTAAACATCGAGGCCGATGCCGCACAGGCCCACACGCAAGGGTTGCTCGGTTGTCATGGCGTTTCTCTTTCCTTGCTGCCACGTTGTCTTCGCGTCAACAGCAGACCCGCATCGCTCTTACCAGCTCACTACCGTCACCGCAAAGGGACTCAGCTTGAGTTTGCCGTCCGCGGGCTTGACGCTGCGCGCCGGGCCGTCGCCGCTCTCCACGTCGACGGTCAGCGCGCTGGCCTTGGCGGCGTCGGGCAGGGCAATCTCGAGTTCGCGATCCCGCTTGTTGGCCAGCAACAGCTTGCGTCCCGCGGGGGTAAGGAAAGCCTGCGCGGAGACGTCCCCTGCATCGGCGCCCGTGAGGGTAGTTTCGACCAGCGTGTCGCCGGGGTGGAAGGAGTCTTTGATCAGCTTGAGCACCCAGAAGCGCGCATTGGGCTTGTTGTTCTGCCAGTTCATCATGCTCACGCTGGGAAATTGCGTGGGATAGCCGATCAGTTGCGATTCGCCGACGATGTCGATCCGCTGCTTGGCAAGCTCGATATAGAGATAGGCGTAGAGCGAGCCGGCGAGGTTCCAGTAGGCCGGCGGAGGCGGAGTCTTGTCCGCATCCGTGTTGTCGGTGGGAAGAATGACGCCCAACTCGTCGAGATCGGTCTTTGTGGCGGGCGAAAGACGCTTGCGGATGCTCTCGACGTAACGGACGCCGGTCAGGAATCCGTCGGCTTGATCGAAGAAGGTGTACTGCCAGTCGGCGAGGGTCTGCCTGGCGGTGGGAGACGCATAGAAGTGGTAGGAGATATAGTCGAGCGGGATGCCCGGCTTGTGATTGGCGGGATTGAGAAAATATTCGAAGAAGCGCGGATTGTCGCGCGGAGCGGCGAGCGCCAGGCCCATGAACTTGGTCTCCGGACTCACGCGATGAATGCCTTGGACGATGGCATCGTAACGCGCCGTGTATTGCTCGGGCGTGGTTTTGTGCTCGAACTCCGGTTCGTTCAGAACTTCCCACACAGCCAGCTTGTAGTGGTAACCGGAGTCGTGGCGCACTCCATTCTCGTCGTCGAAGCCGCCGTTGACATACCAGCTGACGAGACGGGCGTAGTAATCGCCCAGCTCTTTGCCGGTGGGGTCGCGCAATTCGGCGCCCTGCGTGTAATCCCATGTGACCCGATTCGGGTCGGCGGGATAGGCGACCGGCTTATCGGTCTTGAAAAGCCAGGCCGGCATGGTGCTGAAGTTCATCACCGTGGGATGGCCTTCGGTAGCGGCCAGGAAGTCCTTGGCCATGGGATCGATGAGGGTGAAGTCCCAGGAGGTCTTCTGCGCGGTGGGCGGCTCCAACTCGGCCACGGCCAGCCGGGGATAGGGCAGCCAGGGCACGTAGCGCACATAGTCCGCGCCCAGTTCCTTGACCGCCTTGTAAGAGGCCGCGCCGAGGGACTCGCCGGGCCGCAAAGGCGGGTTGACCACCACTTGCAGCGTCGCGGTGGATTTCGATACGACCGTGGTCTTGTTCCAGTCGATGGAAAGCTGCGGCCCCGCTTGGGCGCAGAGCGAGCTTGCCATTGCCACCAGAGCCATCGCTGCGATGAACAAACCAGGGAAACTGCGTGCATTTCTCGTGTTTCGAATCCGGCTCACTGTCGCTACTCCTTCGTGCTTCACATTGGGTACGTCAGATCGGGATGCGCTCCCCATTAGATGTAGTCGCGGAAAAGCTCTTCGGAGGGGGCGGCAATCACGCCGCGGCCCACCAACATGCCATCGTCGGCGGCGACCTTCGATCCGGCGGCAACTGCTGCTTGGACGCTGGATACATCGCCGGCCATGAGCACAAAGCCCTTGCCGCCGAGCGCCATGGCCAGGTGAACCCGGAGCAGCGTCACATTGGCGGACTTGACGGCCGCATCGGCCACTTCGACGATGCTGGCGGCGGAAAAGGTCTCGACGACCCCGATCGAGCGCAACTGCTTGGGGTCGATCTCGACAGAGTTGGAGATCGCTTCCAGCACCGAGGGATGCACGCGGGCGATCTGCCGCCTCTCGATCAGGGAGGGCCCCGCGACAGCCGCGCCGGCCAGAAGCGCCGCCTCCACGGAGGTGACGTCGCCGGAGACCACGATGAGGAATTTGCCGGAGCAGATGCTGCGGGCCATGAGCAACTGAACCGCGCCGGCCTTGAGCATGGTATCCTCGACCCCGAATCCGGTGGCTACGCTGGAAACCTCGATAAGTCCGATGGACATGATTTGAGACACGGTTTTGGCTCCTTCTTCTAACTGAGGCTAGGCTTCGATGAAAACGGCATCGCTGCCGACGGTGACTTGGCCGTCGATGCTGGCGTGCACGCGGGCTCCGAGGCTACCCGGCGGCGGCGCGGCCAGCAGATCGCCCACCTGAACCCGGTCGCCGCACTTCACCACGGGTACAGCGGGAACGCCGGCGTGCTGCTTCAGGAGAACTTTTACCTTACGCGGCGAGAAAGAATAGTCAACCAGCGGGCCTACATTGTTGAATTGCCCCAGGCCGAGCCGGGCGATCAGCCGGCGCATGGGCACGCGCCGGAACTCGGCCAGAGGATGGGGAGTAATCGATGCGGGGTCGCCCTTGAAAGTCAGATCGCGCTCGCGAGCCAGCGGCTTGGCCTGCACGCAGACGTTCTTCGGATCGAGATCCTCGGGGCAGGCGTACAAGGAGCAGAGGTTGCACTCGCAACAATAGAGAGTGGCCACCATGGCGTCGCCGCCGATGGCAAAGCCCAGCGACTGCATGGCGCGGTGCGGCTGAATGGGATGGCCGAGCAGGAAGCGCGGGCAGAACTCGGTGCAGAAGCGGCACTGATCGCAGGCCGAGCGTCCAATGCGGTTCACCTGAATCATGGGCGCATTGTGGCGCTCGATGAGCTTGTGCGAGGCCGGGAGCACGACGATGCCGCCGGTGGTCTTGGTGACCGGAATGTCGAGGCTGGCGGCGGGCCGGGCCATCATGACGCCGCCCAGCAGCACGCCGATATCGCTTTCGGTGGCTCCGCCGGCGGCTTCGATGACCTCGCCGATGGAGATGCCCACGGGGACCCGCAGCGTAACCGGATTGGCTACCGCGCCCGCCACCGTGAGGTATTTGTGGGTTACGGGCCGGTCGAGGCCGATGTTCATCAGGGTTTCCACATTGACGACGGCGGCATCCACGTCCTTGGGCAAGCCGCCGGGCGGAATCACGCGGCCGGTGATGAGATGAACCAGAATGAACTCGTCCCCCGCCGGGTAAACGTCGGGCAAGGGCACCACCCGCACGCCCGCGGGAACCACGCGCTCCAGCGTCTCGATAATCTCTTGATATTTCTCCTTGATGCCAATGGCGGCTTCTTGCGCGCCGGTCAGCTCCATGGCCTTCTTCAAGCCGCGCAGGAAGGGCTCGGAGCGGTGCAGCAGCAGCTCCTTGTCTTTATGCAGCAGCGGCTCGCACTCGGCGGCGTTCACGATGACCAGCGAGACACGGGATTTGAACTTGACGGCGGTGGGGAAGCCTCCGCCGCCCGCGCCCACGATGCCGAGTTCCTCAAGACGATCGGTGGAGGGGTGTTGTGTCGGTCCCCCGGCCGTTGTAGCTCGCGAAAAATCTGCGTTTGCCGCCATTTGAACTCAACCTCGAAATATTTTCAAACCTGCAATTGACTCTGACGGAATTGTACTGTATTGTCTAAAATAGTTCAAGACGATTCATTTTGGTTCAAATATGAAATGCCTGATTCCAAATATCGGTAGCACTTCGTTCAAATATCGCGTCCTGGATATGCCGTCGGAGAGCGTTCTGGCGGAGGGGCGCGTAGAGCGGATCGGCCAGCCCGGCAGCGCGTGTCCGGACTATCCCGCGGCGATCCGTATTTGTATTGAAGCGATCTCCGGCGCGGGGAAGGCCCTGGCGAGTCTCGCCGAGGTGGGTGCAGTCGGGTTCAAGGTGGTTCACGCCGGACCGCTGACGGCGCCGCAGTTGATCGACGACGAGTTTCTAAAGGCGATGGAGGAGTTTTCCTTCTTTGCGCCAGCGCACAATCCCCCGTACATTGCGGCCATCAAGGCGTTTCGCCAGGAACTTCCCGGCGTGCCTCTGGTGGCGGTCATCGAGACCGGCCCCTACCGCTTTATGAGCGAGGCGGCGACAACCTATGCCGTGCCTTACGAGTGGCGGGAGACGTTCGGAATTCGCCGCTATGGATTTCACGGGGCCAGCCATCGCGCCGCCAACGAACATACGCACGCACTGCTGGGCCGCAAGGATCTGCGCCACATCTCCTGCCACCTGGGCGGCAGTTCGAGCGTGGCGGCCTTCCGCGACGGCGTGGCCATCGATACCAGCTTTGGAACCTCGCCGCAATCGGGACTGCCGCAGAACAATCGCGTGGGCGACATGGACACCTTCGCGGTGCTGCACATGATGAAGAAGCTGGATGTGGGGCCGGACGAAATGGCGCGCATTCTGGGTAGCCAGTCGGGGTTGGCGGGCATCAGCGGAACCAGCGGCGATATGCGCGATCTGGATCGGGCCGCGGCAGACGGCGAAAAGCGTTCGCGCCTGGCGCTGGATGTATTTGTCCGCGCGATCCGTCATTATCTGGGCGCATTTCAGTTGGAGTTGGGCGGGGTGGATGCCATCACTTTTTCCGGCGGCATCGGCGAAAACAGCGCCGAGACGCGCGCCGGCGTGTTGGCTGGGCTGACCGCATTCGGCATTGAACTGGACGAGGACAAGAATCGTTCGACCAAGGGACTGGGAGAGATCTCGACCGAGAACTCCGCGGTGAAGATTCTGATTGTCCCGGCAAACGAAGAGACGATTGTGGCGAGAGAAACGGCGAAGGTTGTTGCCGCAGCGCTCGTGGCAAGCTAACAAGCAGGAACACAACGCAGGTTGGGATTCTCAATGGGAAGCGGAAACAGTACATTGACGGGTAGAGTTGGCTCGCTCGATCGCGCGACGGTAGAGCAGATCGTCCGCCAAGTCGCACTGGAGTACTTGGGCAGAGGAAAGAGCGAACCTGCGCCGGTGCTCACGGTGCAGGCCTCGTCGCGGCACATGCACGTTTGCCGCGAGGATATGGACGTGCTGTTCGGTCCGGGCTCGGAGTTGACTTTCGATCGTCCGCTCTTTCAAGAAGGAAACTTCGCGGCCAAGGAGACGGTGACCATTGTGGGGCCGCGCAGCCGGTTGATTTCGAACCTGCGCATTCTTGGCCCCATGCGCAAGCAGTCGCAGGTCGAGCTGGCATTTACCGATGCGATCATGCTTGGTTTTTCCAATATTCCCATCCGGCTCTCGGGCGATATCGCGGGCACGCCGGGCGCGGTGATCATCGGGCCCAAGGGCGTGGTGGAGTTGAAGGAAGGCGTGATTCGCGCGGCGATTCACGTGCACATGAATCCGGCCGAGGCGGCGCAATTCGGCGTGGCCAAGGGCGATCGCATGAAGCTGCGCATCGGCGGCCCGGCGGGGGTGACATTCGACAATGTTCATGTTCGCATCGATCCCACCTCCCGGCTGAACGTCCACATGGATACCGATGAGGCGAACGCGTGCGGCCTGCATCTGACCAAAGACATTGAACTAACCAAGTAACTCGAAGACCGACAAAGAAGAAGAGAGGAAGCGATGAAGCAAGCGCTTGGAATGATCGAGACAAAGGGCCTGGTGGCGTTGTTTGAAGCAACCGACGCCATGCTCAAGTCCGCAAACGTGTCGTTCGCCGGCTGGCAGTCCGTTGGTTCGGGACTGGTGACCGCCTTCGTTGAAGGAGACGTGGCCGCTGTGAAAGCCGCTACGGATGCGGGCGCGGAAGCCGCAGCACGAATCGGCGAAGTGGTGAGCGTGCAAGTGATCAGCCGCCCGCACGACGAACTGCCGTCCTTTGTGCAACAGGACAAGAAGCCGGCCGCGAAGAAGGCCTGAGCCCAGCAGGAAGAGGAAATCGGATGAGTCAAGCAATCGGATTGATTGAAACGAAGGGCCTCGTCGGACTCGTCGAGGCATGTGACGCGATGGTGAAAGCCGCAAGCGTGGAGCTGGTGAAGACCGTGCAGATCGGCGGCGGCTACGTGACGGCGATTGTGCGCGGCGATGTGGGCAGCGTGCGCGCGGCAGTGGATGCCGGCGCGGCGTCGGCCAAGGCCGTGGGCGAGCTGGTCTCGTCGCACGTGATTGCGCGTCCCCACGATGCGCTCGTCGAAAGCTTGTTGAAGTAACTCGGGATTTGGAGAATCTATATGGCCAATGAAGCGATTGGAATGATCGAGACGAAGGGCCTGGTCGCACTCGTCCAGGCTACAGACGCAATGCTGAAGGCGGCCAGCGTGGAGTTCGTGGGCTGGAACAAGATCGGCAGCGGTCTGTGCTCGGTCTTCGTGCAGGGAGACGTGGGCTCGGTGCGCGCCGCGGTGGACGCAGGCGCGGCAGCCGCACGCACCGTGGGCGAAGTGCAGAGCGTGCATGTGATCGCGCGTCCGCACAGCAACCTCGGAACCGTACTGCCGAAATAACCGCGGGCGGCAGGCGTTGTTCTGCCGCGATGCACGAGGGATGCCGGCATGTTCATAGCGAAGGTCATCGGCAATGTTGTCTCTACCCAGAAGCACGAAAAGCTGCTGGGCATGAAGCTGCTCCTGATTCAGCCGTACATCAACAGGGACGGCGAGCTGCAGATATCCGGCAGCTCCGTGGTAGCGGTAGACAGCGTGGGAGCCGGGGTGGGCGAGTGCGTGTTGTTCACCCAGGGCAGTTCGGCCCGGCTCACGCAAACAACAAAAGATACGCCGGTCGACGCGGTCATCGTCGGCATTGTCGATGCCGTCGAAGTCGAGGGCAAAGTATTGGAGAAGCCATAAATGCAGATTCAGGAGCAGGTGATTGCGGAGATAGCCAGGGAGGTTGTGGCGCGGCTTCGCGTGCAGATGCAACAGCCCGGCGGCTCGGCCGTCAGGGCAGCCGCTGCGCGGGACGGAGTCTTCTCCACCGTGGACGAGGCCGCCAGCGCGGCTTTCGAGGCACAGAAGAAGGTTGCCGAAATGAGCCTGGAAGATCGCGGGCGCATGATCGACATCGTCGTCCGCATCTGCAACGATCGCCGCGAAGAACTGGGCCGCATGGAGATGGAGGAGACCAAGGTCGGCCGCCTCGATCACAAGATTCTCAAGCTGACCAACATGCGCTTCGTGCAAGGCGTTGAAGCGATGCGGAGCGACGCGCGCAGCAATCCCACCGGCCTGTGCATCATCGAGCGCGCGCCCTGGGGCGTGATCGGCATGATGCTGCCTGTCACGCACTCCGTGCCCACCATGGCCTCGAACGCGATCAACATCCTGGCAGCGGGCAACACCGCGGTCTTCGGGCCGCATCCCTCGGGCGCGAAGGTGGCGCAGTACGCTTTGCAACTGTGGAACCGCGAGATCGAGCGCGAACTGGGCGTGGCCAATGTGCTCACTACGATTGCCGAGCCCAGCATCGAAGCGGCCGAGCAGATCTTCAATCATCCCAAGATTGCGTTGTTGTGCGTGACGGGCGGCGCGGCGGTGGCCAAGGCAGCGGCCAAGTCGGGCAAGCGCGTCATCGCCGGCGGACCCGGCAACCCTCCTGTTGTCGTGGATGAAACGGCCAACCTGGACCGCGCGGCGCGATGCATCATCGATGGAGCTGCGTTCGATAACAACCTGCTGTGTATCGGCGAGAAGGAAGTTTTTGTCGTCGCCTCCGTGGCCGACAAGTTTATCGATGCGATGCGCCGCGCGGGTGCGTATCAACTGGATGCAGCGCAGATCGAGAGACTGTCGCAAGCGGCGTTCACCTTCGACGGCAATGGCAAAGGCTGCGGACGGGCGCACTTGAAGAAGGACCTGGTTGGCAAGGACGTTGCGGTGCTGGCCGCTGCTGCGGGTGTTCGCGTGCCGGCTGATACGGATCTCTTGTTTGGCGAGACGAACGAGGATCATGCATTCGTCCAGGAAGAGCAGATGATGCCCTTCGTTCCCATCGTGCGCGTGAGGGATGTGGACGAGGCCATCGCCGCGTCGGTGCGAGCGGAACACGGCTACCGGCACACGGCGCTGATTCATACGCAGAACGTCGAGACCGCGACGCGCATGGCGCGCGCCATGAACACCACGCTCTTCATTCACAATGCCGCGTCGCCTGCTTCGCTGGGCGTTGGCGGTCCGGGATATTTCAGTCACACCATTGCGACTCCAACGGGAGAAGGCGTCACGACGCCGCTCTCCTTTACACGCGAGCGGCAGATGATTGTCGGCAACGCGCTGCGGATCATCTAGATGTTTCTTGCGACCATTTGCGGCACCGTCGTTGCGCCGGTCAAGCATGCCACTTTGGATGGCTGCCGGTTTCTGGTCGCGCAACGGATTGAGGCGGACGGCAGCCTGGCGCAGGAGCCGATCGTGTTAGTGGACTGGCTGGGCGCGGCGAGCGGTTGCACGGTGCTGGTATCGACGGACGGCGACATTGCGAGGGCAAGGCTGGGCAACACAACTCCGGCGCGCATGGTTGTGGCGGGAATTGTGGACGCGGTGCAGACAGGCGGAAGCAAGCGCAGGGGGAATGCATGAGGATCGGTATCGTCCGCGGTCATGTGACTCTCAGCCTGGCGGTGGATGCGTTTCGCGGCAAGACGCTGGTTGTTCTGGAACCGGTGACGATGGAGAATCTGCGCGCCGGCAATGGATTGGGCGGGGGCAAGTCGCTGGTGGCCATCGACGAGCTGGGCGCGGCCGAAGGGCAGATGGTGGCGTTCACCGAGGGCAGGGAAGCGGCGAATCCATTCTGGCCGAACTCGGTGCCCGCCGATGCGTACTGTTCTCTGCTCGTCGATGCAGTCGACATTCATTCGAAATTATTTTCTTGAGGATTTGAGGTGCTGGCGTGAAAAACGAAGCGAAGAGTATCGATATTACCGGTCAGAAGCTGTTGTCCGTGCGCGATGCGCAGAGCGCTCATGCGGCGGGGGCAAGCCGCATCCTGGTCTGCGAGAACTGCGTGGTGACTCCCTCGGCGCGCGACTTTCTGGCGCAGAACAATATTGCTTTGGTGAGTAGCGCGGCGAGCAAGGCTGCGGCTCCCGCTGCTCATGCCGACGCTGCTCCGGTTACGGGTCTGAGCGCGTATGGCGCCAACAGCGGCGCGGCGCTGAGCCGGACCGCTCCGAATCCAAAGCTCTTTTTCACGCCGGAGGCCGAGGCGATCAAGAAAGAGATTTGCGCGGTTGGCCGCAAGCTGTGGATGCGCCAATTTGTCGACGGCAACGGCGGCAACATCTCTTATCGCATCGGCCCCAACGAGGTCATCTGCACGCCGACGCTGGTGAGCAAGTTCGATCTCACACCGGAAGACTTGTCGATGGTGGATCTGGAAGGAAACCAGATTGCGGGAACCAGGCCGCGCACCAGCGAGATCTTTCTGCACCTGGAGATTTACAAGGCGGTGTCCGAGGCCAAGTCCTGCGTGCACTGCCATCCGCCTCATGCCACCGCGTACGCCATCACCGGAAAAGTTCCGCCGAACATGGTGATCCCCGAGTTCGAAGTATTTGTGGGCAAGGTGGCCATCTCGCCTTACAAGACGCCGGGCACGGCGGAGTTTGCGCAGACCGTGATTCCTTTCGTGAAGCAGCACAACACGGTGCTGTTGCAGAATCACGGCATCATCTGCTGGGCAGATACCGTGACGCACGCCGAGTGGTATGCCGAGGTGCTTGAGACTTACTGCTGGACCTTGATGCTGGCCGCGCAACTGGGCACGCCCATCTCCCGCATTTCGGAGGAGCAAGGCTCCGAGCTGTTGGCCATCAAGAAGAAGCTGGGATTGCCCGACATCCGCTTCGACACCTCGAGGATGAAGGAGTGTCAACTCTCCGATCTGGAAGTGCCGAACTCCATCGCATTGACTCCAACTCCATGCGACGGAGGCACAGGGCGGCCCGCAGAGGCCGATCTGGAAGCGTTGATCAAGTCGGTCACGGATGCGGTGATGGGCGCTATCGGCTCGAAGTGACCCGAGCCATCCCAGCGTGGCGCACTGAATCACGACAGTGCGCCACGAGCCGCATTCTTGGATGCACTTTGCGGAAATGTCGCACAATGGTATTTCCGCGCCCGCCGCGAGTTGCCGAGTCTCCTCAAGAGAGCGCTCCGGTCAGGGTGTGCCTGTATGCGCAGCCCTCAACAGTCCGCGGTGAAAGTCGAAAATGCCAAAGGACCTTCCCTCGGGGGCTAAAGCCCTTGCTCATTTTGAGCCGCTTGCGGCACGACTAAAGAGGCTGCGGAAAAACCCCGAAGAACGGGTGAAAGTCCCGAAAAACGTCCCTCAGGGGCTAAAGCCCGTGTTGATTTTACAGCTAGTTACGGCACGACTAAAGTCGTGCCCTTTCAAAACTGTGCCTCAACATTCGTTTTTCCGCAGCCTCTAAAGTAGTGCCCTTTCAAAACCGGAAGTAGTGCCCTTTCAAAACCGGAAGTAGTGCCCTTTCAAAACCTGAAGTCGTGCCCTTTTAAAAGTTGAGCTTAACTACAGGCGGTCAACGTTTGCGGAGATCGGCGGGGATCGAGCCTGGTTGCGCAATCAGGCACTCGACGCCGTTGTCCTTGAGCGCCTTCTGCATCTCCGGAGTGGGCTCGATGTCGGTGACGATGGTGTCGATCTCGTTCAGCCGGGCGACGTGAATCATGGCGTCCTGGCCGAACTTGGAGTGATCCGCAACGACCACCACCTTGCGGGCGGCGGCGATCATGGCGCGGATGGACTCGACATTGAGGCTATTGGAATCGCTGATTCCTTCGGCGCTAATGCCGCGGATGCCCATGATGACAATGTTGGCCGAGACGCTGCGCAGCATCTTCTCGCAGATGGGGCCGATTTGTACGCCGAGCCGGGGATAGAGGTAGCCGCCGGTCAAAGTGACCTCGACCTGTTTGCTGTCCCAGAAGACTTGAGCGACGGGAATGGAGTTTGTCACCACCTGGATCAGCCGGTCGCCCATGTGCTTGGCTACTTCGACCACCGTCGAGCCGCCGCCCAGGATGACGGTCTGATGTTCCACGACGAGAGAGGCGGCCAATTTGCCGATGCGCGTCTTTTCCACCTGGGAACTCTCCGCGAGGTGGCCGAAATCCAGGGCTTCGTCCCTGGTTTGAAGCGAAATGGCCCCGCCGTGAACTCTTCTGAGAACGCCGTTCCGTTCCAGTTCCATCAGATCGCGCCGGATGCTGGACTTCGAGGCGTTGAAAAGGCGGCACAATTCGTCGAAATTCACGAATTCCTGCTTCGCGAAGAGCTCTTGGAGCTTCAATATGCGTTCTGCCTGTCTCATGGCTGCTCCCTCTTAAATACTACCAAGCAATTCACATTTCACCAGTAGAATCCCAAGATGGCTCGGTTACTGGCTTGGTTTCAACCGCTCTGAGATCGTGTGGATGAGAATTGTCGCCAATGCGTCATCGGCTGTCAAAAAGATTCACGGGCGCCGTCGCGGAGGCGGTCGCTTTGCCGACGCGAATCTCGAATCGGCAGGCCGGCATCGATCGGCCAGGCCATTTCCCCGGTGATTCTTGGCCAGATGGCCGCCGGCGGTGTTGGGCAGGATGACAGCGAACGGAAGATTCCATAATAGTGCACAAAGCGTCGTAATCGGTCTTGTCAAGGCCAGACTGCTTCAGTTATCGTTTAAGGGTGCGCTCCCTGTGTACAATTCGACAGCCTCTGGTTGAGCCGGTAGGAGCGGTGGTGTGCAATCTCATGGCTGGGCGGCGGCCCCTGTGTGGCATCGGGGACGAACCGGTGGACGGCGCGGTCGCACGGACTTTGGCTGTTTTGAAAGGGCCGGCATGAGCGGGAGTGTGAGCTTTCTGGCTGTGGACCTGGGCGCATCGAGCGGCCGGGTGATGGATTGCCGCTGGGATGGCGATCGCTTCCGCATCGACGAGCTTCACCGTTTTCCCAATGGAGGGGTCCGTTTCGGTTCTGGCTTGTACTGGAATGTGTTGGGGATTTGGGCGGAGATTCAGAGCGGATTGCAGAAATCGAAGGCCGTTGCAAACGGGGTTCCCGCGGGCATAGGTATCGATGCCTGGGGCGTGGATTTTGCCCTGCTCGACGATGGCGACCGTCTCTTGGGGAATCCACATCACTATCGGGATGCCCGCACGCAGGGGATGCCCGGCGCCTTGAGCCCTACGATGAATGGCCGCGCGCTGTTTCAGGCCACCGGCGTGCAGACGATGGAAATCAATACCTGTTTTCAACTGGCCAGCATGGTCTTGCACGGGGATGCGCAACTGGGAAGTGCGCGCACGCTGCTGATGATTCCCGATCTGTTTCAGTTCCTGCTCAGCGGCGAGAAGCGCGCGGAGTATACCGAAGCGACCACCACCCAGCTCTACGACCTGGGGGCGCGCTGCTGGTCGAGGGAGACGCTGGAGAAGCTGGCGCTGCCCGCGGGCATCTTTCCGGAGGTTGTTCTGCCGGGCACGGTGTTGGGGAATCTGCTGCCGGGCGTGCAAGCCGAATGCGGATTTCCCCGCGGCTTCCCGTGCATCGCCGTGGCCTCGCACGACACCGCCAGCGCGGCGGCGGCCATCCCGGACCTGGATGAAAGCAGCGTGCTGCTGAGCAGCGGCACCTGGAGCCTGATGGGGGTGACGGCGAAGGATCCGAATCTCGGCGAAGAGTTCTTCCGCGCGGGATTCACCAACGAGGGCTCGGCGGATGGGAACGTCCTCCTGTTGAAGAACATGACTGGCTTGTGGATTCTGCAAGAGTGCGTGCGCATGTGGAAGGCATCCGGCAAACACTACGCATGGACGGAAGTGGAGGAAGCGGCGTCAAGGGCAGCCGCATTCCGTTCGTTCATCGATCCCTCTGCCGCCGAGCTTCAATCCCCGGCCGACATGTGCGCGGCCGTGCAACATTATTGCGTGAAGACCGGCCAGCCGGTTCCCGAGACCGCCGGCGAAATGGCGCGTTGCGTCTTTGAGAGCTTGAGCTTTGCCTATCGCGATGTGGTGGAGAGCCTGGAGCGCGTGACCGGTCGCAAACTCGAGGTGGTTCGCATTGTAGGCGGGGGCTGTCTGAATCGCTTTCTCTGCCAGATGACGGCGGACGCCTGCGGGCGCGAGGTGGTTGCGGGCCCGGTGGAAGCCGCGGCGCTGGGCAACGCAATGGTGCAGGCCGTAGCAACGGGGCATTTGAAGGATCTTGCCGAGGGCCGTGCGGCTTTGAAACGGTCGGTGGAGTTTCAATCGTATTCTCCCGCTCAAGGCAGCAGATGGCGGGAGGCTTTTGAGCGGTACAAGTTGGTCGTAGCTCGCGGCCGCGATCTGCAAGATGGCGCAGGCGAGCGGTAGGTTCAGGGAAATAAGGCACTGAAACAGAGAGGGAGATGGAATGTCGACATATGCGATTCCGGAAGTAGTAAGCCCGAAGGCAGCGGCTGTGGACGAAGTGGTGCTGGTTGCGAACGGCGATCTGCGCCAATCGGCGAACGAGGTCTGTTGGGAGGCGCAAGCAGGTTTGGAGAAGATGCTGACCGAGGCCTTTCTCGAGGAAGGCATCAAGGTGCGCAGGGCTCACCCCTACGATCCCACTCTGAAGCATGGCTTCATCTTCGGGCAGAGGATGGGCATGGATGTCTTCGAGAAGATTCATCCCGATGCGCCGCTGGTGGTAGCCGAAGCGGTGTGGCAGTACAGCGGGCATTTGTGGGCGGGCCTGGTCTCGCATCGCGGCCCGATTCTGACCGTGGCCAACTGGTCCGGCCAATGGCCCGGCCTGGTGGGCATGTTGAACCTGAACGGATGCCTGCGCAAGGCGGGGATCTCCTACAGCACGCTGTGGAGCAAAGACTTCAAGGATCCGCTGTTCAAGAAGGGCCTCAAACAGTGGATCGCGGAGAAGGTCGTCACCCACGACACATCGCACGTGCATGAGTTTTTTCCCGCCAACGTGGGCGCGGCCGAGCGCGAACTGGGCGCTGCGCTGGCGAGTGAATTGCGCAGCCGCAAGGCCATCCTGGGCATCTTCGACGAGGGTTGCATGGGCATGATGAACGCCATTGTCGAAGACGCGCTGATGAATCCCGGCGGCATCTACAAGGAGCGGCTCAGCCAATCCGCGCTCTACGCGGCGATGCGCGAAGTGACCGACAACGAAGCGCAGAAGGTGCGCGACTGGCTGGACGCGAGCGGCATGAGGTTCCTTACCGGCGCGAACGAGGCCGAAGACCTGACCGACGCGCAGATTCTCTTGCAGTGCAAGATGTACATCGCCGCGCTGCGCATTGC
>Ga0316217_10004344_pt1 | contig 15409 bp, 14 predicted proteins | sample 1anoAmetaG_FD_203633 | JGI IMG/M metagenome (GOLD analysis project Ga0316217, IMG submission 203633) | Freshwater microbial communities from Trout Bog Lake, Wisconsin, USA - 1anoA | ecosystem: Environmental > Aquatic > Freshwater > Lake > Hypolimnion/Profundal zone | place: USA: Wisconsin... | reverse complement strand
GACTGGAGATAATTGCAGCAGATTTAAGGTATCCGCCTGAATATTATCCCAAGGAGTGGATCAATTTAACGGATGAAGAAATCCAAAAACTTCCCCGGGAACTGCTTAAACAAATTTATGACAAGCTATCATCAAAAACCAAGAGTCATTGGAAGCGATTTGCTCAAAAGCTTGCAAGTTTTGACGATGGTATATAAAATTGAAATTCCAATTTTGACACTGTCACTTAAGACACAGGGGATGACATTCGGATAAAATCGCAGAACGCACAGTCCTGCAAAGCGTGTTTTTAATCTCTTATATGCCAACTGATTATCGGCCCTTTTGGGGCAAGGGTAAAAGCCAGGGTAAAAAACTGAGCGATACTATGATTGACGGTAAATATTTTATGGATAACACATAAAAATGAGCTAACATTACAGAACAACGGAAAAGCCCCCATCCGTAAAAGGGGGCACCACCCTAAATTTTCAAAAAATGGCCAACTTTTATTGCAAATACTGCGGAAGCAAATATTCCAGCGTCTCCAGCCTTACCGCAGGCTCCTGCTCACGGAACCCGGAAGGGAAACATCATGCCCTGTATGAAGGAACAGAGAAGTCTGTGTATGTATGTAAATTCTGCGGAAGCAAGTATTCAAGCCTGACCAGCCTGACAGCGGGTTCTTGTTCCAGGAATTCCGGCAGCAAACACCATGTCCCTGCAATGTAGGACGCGAAATGTTTGGTAAAGTATATAACCAACCAATTGTCTTGCGAATGATGAATGATAAGGAAATTATAAAATTGCTGAGAGGTTTGTATGGTGATCAGATATTAGCCGTGGATGAATTGCCCAAAGCTTATATCCTGAGAGGTGTATCTAGCATAAAGGCCATTTATCTGGGCTGTGATCCCAGTAATAAAGATTGTACCAAGTTGCCATATGTCTTTACACATGATAGCGGCCTTGAAAATTTCACGCAGTTCCGCCAAGATCATACACTTCAATTGAATCAGATAGGGCTTGGTTGGGAGGATGTCTATACTCAGAATTTATGCAGAAATTATTTTAAAGATGAGACCGCCAAAAACCCTATTTGGGAACGGGTTGCGAAAGAATTCTGGATTGAAAGACTCAAAGAAGAACTGAGTTGCTTCGAGAATGAAATACCTGTGCTGCTTACCGCTCAGGTATTGCTTAAAGTACTGGGAACCGATGGTTACGAAAAGATACTTGCACCGGAATTTTATGAATGCAGATTTCCCATACCCGTTCCTGCATCAAAAAATAAGTTGAAGAGGGAGCTCATTCCGATGTACCGTGGCAAAAGCCCCAGATTCAACGTTTCTTACCAATTAAGAAATGAGCGCTGGTCTCAATACCGGAATTCAATCCTTAGTTATTTTAAGAAGCTGGATAGTAAGAAGTAGTTTTCGGGAAAGCAAAGGATTATCTCTTTAAATACTTTGGAAGGCTATAGTTACAGTTTTACCCATTGCATGGATGTCCCGTGCTTTCCATTAATATCGGTGCTGCTTACATTTTTGTCTCTCCCGATTTTGAAATTCCCCAGATCTGATTGCGCTCCCAATGCCCGGCCTATTTTGTTATGTGCTCCGTGCTCATTTTTAGAATTACTTACGAGGGATTGATATTCTTTCTTATAATTTGAATGGAACTCGGCAATTACCTCATGGGTGGTGAATCTAGAGGGCATCCGATCTATTATGGCTTTTAAAGTTTGTATCATGTGTATTAAATTAAAAATGCTTTTTTCAGCAGGCCAGAGCCTTTCATTACTATGATTGATGTATCCAAAATTAAAAATAATGATGCTATTCTGAAATTAATGCCTGGGGGCACTATATTATTCTTTCTGAAAGAGCTACTAGAACGAATTCATTACCGAGTAAAATTTTTAGCATGGAATCATCTACATTTTCAATCAAATTATTTAGCCTGCTTTTTTCATGAACAAGGCAAAAAAAGCTCCGGTAATACACAAAACACAGGTGCACAACTTATTTTAATTTTTAACAAAGGGATGTGTTTAAATCATTCATATGATGGACTATCAATGCTTTGGACGCTGTTGATTTTAGTATACGAAAAATGAAATTTCTGCACATCCTGTAATTAACCAAAAATCGGAACATACTTTTGCATCAACATTTTTAACTGCTTCTTTTTTTCTTCTCAACACAGAAATAATTTTTAGAATATGGATGCTTATAACAGCACTGTCCTTGAGGCAGAGCAAGGGATACTCTCCTCTATCATCAGCCATCAGCCCTCGTTTGGAGGATGGATGGACTCCGTAAAACCAAGTCATTTTTCAGATAACCGCAACCAAGTGATCTGTTCGAATATCATGCAGCTCAGCGAAAGCGGTTCTGTTATAGACAGGCTTGTACTTCAGAACCATCTCATCAGGAACAAACAGCTTGAGCTTGCCGGTGGAAATGAATATCTCAGGTCACTTGACAAGGGCATTTCCGACCCGGCAGTTTTTGATAAATATCTCGAAATTATTCATGATGCTTCCATAAAAAGGGAACTGATCAGCACCGGTGAACAGTTTTCCGCGTGGGGAAAAGATACAGGCCGGGATGCTATGGCTGATCTCAAAGAGGCCAGGACTATTTTATCGCGAATGGAGTATTCTTACCTGGGTAATTATATACTGGATGCAACGTCACTTTGTTTCAGTGAAATACGGGATCTTGATGCCAAGATGCAGAGTGGCGAACCTGTAAGGGGCATCGCCTCCGGCCTACACGAAGTGGACCGCATAACGGGCGGATTTGGGCCGGGGGAACTGATTATTGTGGCAGCCCGGCCTGCAATGGGTAAGAGTGCCTTCCTGCTGTCCCTGCTTGAAAGCGCGGCGATAGACAATAGAGTGCCCCTGGCCTGTTTTTCCCTCGAAATGTCTGCACAGCACCTGACACAGCGTCTTTTCTCCATTCGCAGCCATATCCCGTTTGATAAAATACGCAAGGGAAACCTGGAGGGATATGAGCATGAAATTCTGATGTCAAAAGCGGATGAAATCAAAAATGCCCCGTTTTTCATGATCGATGAACCGGGAATCAGCCCGGAGAGGATCAGGATGATTGCAAGGGACCTGTGCAACAGGAACGATATAAAAATGATACTTGTAGATTATCTCCAGCTGATGGGAGGATCATCATCCAAAAAATGGCGGCAGAGTAGGGAACAGGAGGTATCTGACATGACCCGCACTTTGAAAAACATTGCACGCGAGCTGAATATTGCCGTTGTGGTGACTTCACAGTTGTCCCGGGCCGTGGAGACAAGGGGTGGAGATAAAAAGCCAATCCTGTCTGACCTCAGGGAATCAGGTGCCATAGAACAGGATGCCGATAAGGTTTTGTTTTTGTACAGGGGGGAATACTACGGCCTAGAACAGGATTGTGAAGGCAATAGCACCAAGGATATTGCGGAAGTGATTGTGGCCAAAAACCGTTTCGGGCCGGTGGGGACTGCACGTACGCGCTTCATTAACCGGTTCGCGATATTCGAGAACCTGGACTTCCCGGAACAGCCTGGAGGTTATGACCGACCAGGTAATGCAGAACTGAAAAAAAGGATAAGGGAAAAGAACAACGAGATTTTCGATGATAAAAGGGAAGATGATTTCCCAGCGCCATTTTAGGGGATTGGCCATAAATGTATTATGAGTCAAGGTAGGCTATCGGGCTGTCGTTACTGCGGCCTGTTTGAAAAGTGTGTAGATGGAGCCGGGGAAATTTTGAAACAAAATTTCCCCGGCAGAGCCAAAGCAGATAATATAAAAGTCAATCCCCTTTTTTATGGAAAAGTTAACTGAAAAAGAAATCAAAATATACGCCAGGGCTCATGCATTCCTGAGTATAAAGGAACCGGAAGATCTGGCAGCCTGCCTTGGATTGCCTTTGGGTGTTATTCTGGATGCTATTGACGGGTCGGACACGGATTATTACACATTCAATATTCCGAAGAAAAAAGGCGGTTTCCGGAAGATTGATGCGCCCGGCGCTATCCTGAAAGGGATACAAAAACGGATCGGTTTCCTGTTGAATGTGATCTATTACCGGATGCGGCCGGCCTGTGTGCATGGTTTTGTAAAGAACATTCATGATGGTACGGAATCTTTCAGTATCGTAAGCAATGCAAGTGCCCATACGGGTTCAGGATATGTGCTGAACATGGATATCCGTGATTTTTTTCACAGCATAGATATCAGGAGGGTAAAAACCCTGTTTATGAGCTATCCATTCTTTTTAAGCAATGATATGGCCGCATATATGGCACTGCTGACGACCTATAGGGACAGGTTACCGATGGGGGCGCCAACCTCACCCGTAATATCGAACCTGGCCTGTTTCTTATTCGACCGGAGGATGATGCGGTTTGCAGAAGAACAGCGCCTGTCATTTACGCGTTATGCGGATGACCTCTCGTTTTCATCCAACCATAAGATCATGGATTCCACAATCCTTGCCATCAAGGGTATCATGCAGGATTACGGGTTCGTATTGAATGAAGAAAAGACTAGATTATATACCGGCGGAGGCAGGCAGCTGGTAACAGGACTGAAAGTAAATGAGAAAGTCAATGTCGACCGGAAATTCATCCGCTCAATCCGTGCCATGCTTCATAACTGGAGAAAAAAGGGAATTTCCGGGGCATCTGCTGTAAATGCGGGAACCGATGAATTCTATAATATATTGAAAGGGAAAATTGATTTCCTCAAAATGGTCAGAGGCGAGCATGATCCTGTCTACAAAAAATTAAGGACCGATTTTAGGTATCTGAGTGCAGCGCACAACCAGGTGATACAGGAGTAAGGGATTATTCATTTTTAAAACATATTGTATGAAAAAGAATTTGCCAAAACAAATCCGTAAAAAGGAAGAGTCCGATGACGATAACCCGTTTTTATGCAATGACTGCAAGAAATTGGGATATTGCAGATTGGCCGCAGAAGAGCACAGAAAGAAGGCTGAGGCGGAAAGACTTACTAAAGCGATCTACAGGATGGAAGATGCTGAGATCCGCAACCTCGTTCCTTTGAACCGCAAGGATATTACCTCGTTATATACGAGGCAGCATCTGGAAACCGCAGATCTTGCATTCCACCAGGAAGATTATGAGACAGCTATACTTCACTATCAGGCGGTGCTCGAAGGCTGTCCTTCGCAAAACACCACGCATGTATTTCTGGCGGTATGCTTTTATTTTATGAAGGATTTTGAATCTGCCATCAGAAGTGCCTTTTGTTATCTGGCCGAGGCCACACAGGGCTCCGGAAGAATAGAAAAGTTCATTGTTCATTGCCAAAATTGCCTGACCAGACAAAAAGCGGAGGCGGAAATTCAGAAAATGCAGGTTGCTGAGGCACGAGCAAACGAGGCCGTCCGCCTATTGCTACAAGAGACTTCTGTTGTAGATAAAAAAGTTGAAATCACCGGCTAAACACAAAACATGAAATTCGGATTCCGCATACCAAACCTCAACAAGCGTATTGCTGCCAGAACTTCGGTTAAAAGGTTGATCAGGCAAAGCCTTAACCTTAAGGCACCGCGCGGTTTGGGGTGGGTCACAAATCCGAAAAAAGCGATTTACAACAGGATTTACAACAGAACCACAACAGGTTGCATGGTGGTTATTCCCCTGATTACAGGAGGAATAACCTTCCTGATAATGTTTATGGTTATGATTTTACGGATTACACTACCTCATTGATGATCAGGCACCATGAGCCTCGATTCTGATTACGGTGCTCCGGGGCACCAAATAGTTTAAAAGTTTTTTTTACTGCGCAGATAGGCTGCGTAGTGCGACTTCATCTTTGTACCCATTTTATTCACTTTAAATCCTAAAACATGAAAGCAAAAGTTCTTTCGGTTGGTCAGTGCGACGCCCTGACCGTCGTGCAGCTCGCAACGGAGCCCCTCAATACGTTCGGATATATTTCCTATGCCAAAGGCCTTGAACTTAAAGCAGTGGAGATCATGGAGGCCAGTCAGAGCGGCTCAGTCAACGAGATTTATGCCATCAACCACTCCCGTCATTGTATCTTTATCATGGACGGTGATATCCTTGCGGGTGCCAAGCAAAACCGGGTGCTGAATACCTCTGTGCTGCTGAGCCCAGAGTCCAAGACCATGATACCGGTTAGCCGATGGAACCATAAATCAGTCAATTTCTCGGCCACCGATTATATCGCGCCGGTTGAGATGAGGAAGGCAAAATCCGAGAAGGTGGCCATGAACCTTAAAACCAGCAACAGTTTCAGGGCAGACCAGGGGGAAGTCTGGGACAGGGTGGCTTCCTACTCTGCAAAAATGAACATCCATTCTGAGACCGGAAATCTTTCCGACGTTTATGATAACAGGTCTTCAGTGTATGAAAAATATATCTCCAAGTTCAGTTGCGAGGAAAACGCCAATGGGATAGCATTCTTCATCAACGGAAAGCCTGTAAATATTGATGTATTCAACCGGACGGATGTATTTAAGGAATATTTCAGCAAGATGCTGAAAGGAATAGCAATGGATGCTTGGGGTGTCAAAGCGACAAAGGAAATGAGCCAGGCAGAAGCAGATTATACGACAATCGAGACCCTGGATAAGCTGGAGGCTGTAGATTTCGAACTTCACAAGGGGGTCGGCCTGGGTGAAGAAAAGCGTTTTAAAACAAATGAGATAGCTGGATTTGAACTGGATTACAATGGCAACCTCGTTCACCTTTCCGTTTTAAGTCTTGGTTAATTTGGTTGACACTAAGAGGGGGGCTGTTGCCGGCCTCCCTTTTTTAAAATGACAGTTGATTGCAATAATTCTAAAATGATCATTGTATGTTCCCTCCACAGGAGTTATTAAAAAAGGTGATTGGCAGGTACCTCTCCGAATCTGAGAATAAAGCTTTTCTGGCAGAGCTTGGCAGATATAAAAAAGTGACTAGCCCGGTATTTGTCAAAATCATGAAAAAACATTTTGATATAGAGCGCTGGCGTCTTTCACCGATTATATGGCAGGACATCTGGCTATATAATTTCTTTACATTTGAATTTAAGGGCCGGCTTGTGAACGGCGGCTTACTTGGTGATTATAATTATTATGTATTCATTTACCATGACCGTGAATTTTTTAAGAAGGTGGAAGAGTTGAACAGGATGAAGCCTCCCAGCCTATGGGGGGCGCAGTTCATACCCGATTCCGAAGATAAAGCCAAATCGGCCAACCATTTACTTACCGAAAACATTGCACCCGGTCCCCCTGAACCCCAAAAACGATAAGCTTTTATGAGCAAACATATTCTCTCAAAATCGACTTTCATGTATGGCTGCCAGTGCGAAAAGCGCCTGTTTCTTTACAAATTCAGACCGGAGCTTCGCAATCCGGAAGACGAACGACAGCAGGCAATCCTCGAATCCGGAACTAATGTGGGTCTGCTTGCCAGGGATTTGTTTAAAGGCGGGGAAGATGCCTCTCCTCCTGATTTTTATTCCTACGATAAATCCATTGCGAAAACGAAGAAACTGATAGAATCCGGAACGAAAGTTATTTATGAAGCGGCATTTCAGTTTAACGGGGTCATGTGCGCACTGGATATCTTGGTGAAAAAGAAGAATAAATGGTATGCCTATGAGGTAAAGGGAAGTACTTCAGTTAAAGAGCAGTATGTCCAGGATGCAGCTTTGCAGTATCATGTCATTACTAACTCGGGTCTGGAACTGGAAGATATCTCAATCGTTTATCTGAATAATGAATATACAAGAATTGGCGATCTTGATGTTAAGCAGCTATTCAATATTGAATCAGTTCTCGAACCGGTTATTGAGCGGCAGGATTCAATTACAGAAAAAATAGAAGAATTGAAATCTATGCTGGCTTTGGGGAAAGAACCGCAGGTGGATATCGGCCCCCACTGTTCGGATCCTTATGGCTGCGATTTCACAGAACATTGCTGGCAGGGTTTTCCAAAGGAGAATAATATCTTTTCGCTGGCCTACGGACCCGGCTGGAAATTATATGATGAAGGGTTCAAGCACCTGGATGACATACCGGAGGGCTATCCCTTGTCTAAACGGCCTGCCATGCAGCTGGAGTATTACCGCAGTGGTAACACCCTCATCGATAAGGAGGCCATCAGTGAATTTCTAGGCGATTTTCAGTACCCGCTTAATTTCTTTGATTTTGAAACGATCATGCCGGCTGTCCCTGAGTTTGAGTACTCACGTCCATACCAACAATTACCATTTCAGTTCTCACTTCACATTAAAAGGACCAGTAATTCAGATTTGGAACACCATGCTTTTTTAGGTGACGGGAGCAGCGACCCAAGGCAGGCCCTGATTGAGGAGATGATTACACTGTTGGGACATAAAGGCACGATCATAGGCTGGAACATTGCTTTTGAAAGAACGCGGATCAGTGAGTTGGCTGAAGATTTTCCGAAATACAAAAAGAAACTTTTGGCTTTTAATGATAGGATGATTGACCTGATCGTTCCTTTCCGGTCCAGGTGGTATTACCACCCCGATTTTGAAGGCAGTGCCTCCATAAAAAATGTATTACCGGTTTTGGTAACTGAGTTAAGTTATTCCAGTCTGGATATCCAGGAAGGTGGTACTGCGAGCCTGGTTTATGCGCAGCTCAGGTTCCAGGATGAAGCGACCAGACGAGTGCAGCGCCAACAGCTTTTGGACTATTGCCTTTTAGATACCCTTGCTATGGTCAGGATATGGGAAAAATTAATATTTACATCAACACAGTAAAAAATAAACGCTCATGGTAATCAAAGTCAGTGAATTGATCAAGCTACAGCCGAAAAAATCCGAATTAGCAAACAGACTTGATAAGCCCCTATTATCTGAGTTGTTTACTGCCAGAACAGGAACTTACGTAAATGACTTTACTCTATATATATCTTATTTTAACAATATACCTAACCTCATAGAGGAAGTAAGAATTGACTGCAAAAAAGCGCTCAACTGGTTTACGGAGGCATATAGGGCCGATATAAAGGATTTATATTTTACAAAAAGATATTTACGTGAAAATGATAAGAATCCTGAATACGATGACATCTGTTATATTTTATTTGACGATTTAATCGTAAATTTTGATACCAATTGTTCTAACGTTAGATTCCTTTTCCGAAATACAGAATTCTCCAAAATCGAAAACATCATCTCTGAAATTAAAAGGTTCAAGAAGAGAAGCCCTAAACGAACACCTTTAATTTCCCTTTTGATTAACACGGGAAATGGGGTTGAAACTGAACCTATGCGAATTTCAAAACCGAAATTAAATATTGAGGATAACTACAATGATGACTTCAAAGATGTGCACCAAACAATTATTAAGCGGCTTTCGAAGCAAAATGATAAGGGATTAGTGGTTTTACACGGCAAACCCGGGACCGGAAAAACGTCTTACATTCGTTATCTCATCTCCTCAGTCAAAAAGGGAGTTATTTTTTTACCTCCTAATATGGCAAGAGCCCTTACGGATCCTGATTTAATTTCTCTTCTGATTAAAAATTCTAATTCAATTTTTGTTATTGAGGATGCGGAAAATATAGTAATTGACAGGGAAAAAGATGGAAACTCACCGGTCTCTGCTTTACTAAACATTTCGGATGGCTTGCTCTCTGATTGCCTTAATATCCAGATTATATGTTCGTTTAATACCGACTTGTCAAAAGTAGATAACGCGTTATTAAGGAAAGGAAGACTTATTGCAAAATACGAGTTCAAAGAGTTAGAAGTATCAAAAGCGCAAGCACTTTCTGATAAGCTCGGGTTTGCTTCTAAGTTCAATTCATCCAGAACCCTTACAGATATTTACAACCAGGAAGAGAAAGAATTTCAACAGAATATAAACCGGAACTCCATTGGTTTTAGGGTCAGTGAATCTGTTATTTAGCATAACTTCGTCCACTATAATTCAATCCACGGAATGCGAGTATATCTGGTAACCCTTTGCTTTATTATTTCAGCTACCTTTATCACCATGGCACAGCTTCCTGAATTACAGACCGTCCCTCATGTGGACGTTAAAAAGTATTCTGGCAAATGGTATGAAATCGCTTCATTCCCGCAGATATTTCAGAGAGGTTGTCATTGTACGACTGCCGAATATACAATGACCGATAAAGGATATCTGATTGTTGAGAACAGATGCAATAGAGACAGCATTCACGGAAAGCAGTCATATATCAAGGGTAAAGCTTTTGTTGAAAAGAATTCCGGCAATGCGAAACTAAAAGTGCAGTTCTTTTTTCCTTTCAGAGCCAAATACTGGATAATAGATCTGGCTGATGATTATAGTTATGCTGTGGTCAGTCATCCCAATAGAAAATATCTTTGGATTTTATCAAGAGCACCCAAAATGAGTGATGCTGTTTATCAGCAAATAATAACCAGTCTGAAGCAGAAGGGCTTTGACCTTGCGAATCTTCAGGTAACCCAGCAGATTTGAAATAAAAAAAGCAGGCAATCGTCCCGGATATAGAAATCAGCGCTCTAAAGCTACTTCTGACGGTCGGATAATTGTTTAAGTGAAATTGCACATGAGTGCAAATAAATTAGATACAATCACAACGTTGGAAGTAAAAATATTAGCATGACAAATACGATAACGTTATATTCAATAAGCGAGTTGCTTGGGAAAAATTTTTTTATCCCGTCTTATCAAAGAGGCTACCGCTGGGATAAGCAAGAGGTGGAGGATTTATTGAGCGATATTCATTCTTTCGCTTTAAAAAAGTATAAAACAGAAAAGGAATTTTATTGTCTCCAACCAATAGTAGTCAAGAAATGTGATGAAAACGATATACATAGTAACAACTTGACGAGTGACCAGGATAACAATGTATGGTATGAAGTTATCGATGGACAGCAAAGACTGACAACCATTCGGATTTTATTTACTTATTTGATTAAAGAACTTTATAGAGATAAATCTTTGTATGATGCTCATAAAAAACGTTTGTATAGATTGGAATACGAAACGGGAAAAGTCAGCACAGAATTTTTAGATAGCATTTATCCAACAGACAAATTTATCGATTTGTATTTTATTTCTGAGGCATACTTGACCATTGAAAATTGGTTTGAAAATCAATCCAATCCTCAAAAGGCTAAAGAGAAATTACGCAACACGTTAATTGATACTCGTGAGGATAAAGGTGAAGATGGTATTGTGCAGGTAATTTGGTATGAAATAGCAAGTAATCCAGAAGGACATCAAAACGCAATAGAAACCTTCATACGTATAAACTTGGGTAAAATACCTTTAACCAGTTCTGAACTAATAAAGGCTTTATTCTTGCAGGAAAGGGAGTTTTACAAAGGAGAAAGTAAGGAGAAAGAGAACGAGATAGCTAAACTCAAGCAATTACAAATAGCAACGGAATGGGATAGAATTGAAAGTGCCCTTCATAATGAAGACTTTTGGTGGTTTTGAATAAATCCGAAAATGACACTCCAGCCAGAATTGAGTTTCTGTTTAACCTAATCAAAAATGTAAAAATCAGTAACGACCCCGAAATTGTTTACAGAAAATCAATAACTCCTATTCAAGTAGAGGCTCGAAAAAAAACGAACCCCACTATCGAAGAAAGAATTGGAAAGGACACTTATGCCAGTTTTCGTTATTTCTATCATGAGTTTGATAGACAAATAGATTTCGAGACTATAAACGCTGAATGGAATACGATAAAGCATTTCTTTTGGACATTGGAGGAATGGTATGAAAACCCGGTCTGGTATCATTACATCGGATACTTAATTTATTGTGGAGTGAGCATATTGGAGATATATACCATAACTAGATATGATTATGAAACATTGGAAGAAATCGTAACCAAAGAGGGTATCACTCAATCGTTAAAAAAAAGGATTAAGAGTGATTTCAAGAAAACAAAATGGAAAGTTGGTGCAGATAATTTGATCTTTCTTGACATCTCTTACGATGAGGAAAGTAAAGAATTTATTCGTGAGATATTATTATTGTATAATATAGAATGCATTGTTAGGCAGTGTAAGGCCAATAATCTAATTTATAAGTTTCCGTTTAAAACATTTAAGGAAATAAGAAATATTGATGGAGAAAAAATGAGTTGGGATGTTGAGCATATTGATTCTTTCAATTCAAATAAGTTACCTAATCGGGATACCAAGGTGGTTTGGCTTCAGTTTGCTTTAGCAGAAATTGAGGATAAAACGGCCAATGCTGAATTAATTTTAAGAATCGAGGAGTATATTAATAATGAAAAGTCAACACAAAGTTTTGAGGAATTGCAACAGAAAGTAATTGAGATAACCCAGGAAAATGAAAATGACGAGGATATGAAAAATAATATAGGTAATCTGACCTTATTAGATGCAGGAACTAACAGGGGATACGGAAATGCCCTTTTCCCTACAAAAAGGAAAAAAATAATTGAAAAGGATAAGTCCGGTGTTTTCATCCCAATTTGCACAAAGAACGTTTTTCTTAAATACTTTGATACATCAGGTAAAGGAAATGTTAGATGGGGTAGTAGGGATATTGTAAACTATAGTAATGATATAGCAGAAACACTAATTGTCGATTTTTTGCCTTCAAAACCAGTAATAAAAGAATTGGAATGAATAAGTACAATTTGATTGATATTCTTTCAAGTGGAATTGAATTTGAACATAAAAATTACAAATTCGATGGCATTCAGATTCCCATGATTCAACGTGATTATGCACAGGGGCGCAAAGGGCAGGAAGAAATAAGGAAAAGATTTCTAAAGTCAATCTTTGACGCCTTGGAAAACAAAAATGCACTGGACCTGGATTTTGTTTATGGCTCAAAAAAAGTGATTGATAGAAAGGAATTCTTTATACCACTTGATGGTCAACAACGATTAACTACGTTGTTTTTATTTTATTGGTACTTGGGAAATAGAGAATTAGCCCCTGAAAATCTTCCTAAGCTACGTTCAATTCTAAAAAAATTTAATTACGCTACACGCGTAACCGCGGGCAGTTTTTGCGAAAAAATATGCGATATCTCAATAGGGTACAATCTTGACCCAAGTAAGGAAATTGAGAATGCCTCATGGTTTTTCAATTCATTTAAAACAGACCCCACTGTTCAGTCAATGTTAGTTATGCTTGACGAAATTCACCTGGAATATGAAAAAAGGGGAAAAGAAGATTTGTATGCTCCTTTAAGTGAAGTAAAGTTTTATGTACTTCCGTTGGATGGTTTTGATTTGACAGACGAACTCTATATTAAAATGAATGCCCGGGGTAAACAATTAACGGATTTTGAAAACGTTAAAGCTGATTTAATTAAATGGATGAAGGATGAAAATAACCCCTATAAAGATACTTTTGAAAGAATAGTCGATTTTGGCGACCGAAAAATAAAATATCATCTATACTTTGAGTTGAGCATAGATAACAGCTGGACGGATTTGTTTTGGAAAATTTCAAAGAAAAATGATAAACCCAAGAGTAAACTAGTTGATCCATATATATTGCAATTTTGGAACAGATATTTATTAAACGCATTAATAGTTAATGGAGGGTTGAGCCAAGATACTATAGAAAATGACTTGGTCTTTAAGGAACTGTATGGCATCCAAGGAAATGATTTAAATTTTAAATACCATAAATTTGATTTCTATAGATCCATTTTGGAGAGACAGGACATTATAAGTCTGATAAGCATGGTATTTGAAAATTTGTCCGCCCATTCCACTGAAATAAGTGAAATTATCCGGCCAAGTTGGGATAAGAGTGAAAAATGGACTTTGTATTCTGAAAGCATTAATCAGCGACAAAGAATTTTGTTTTTTTCGGTAACACGGTATTTTGAGTTAAATGCTTTTGATTCACTAAAGTTCAGCGATTGGATACGTTTTGTTTGGAATATTATCATTGATCCTAATATTCGTAGTGTTCCTGCTATGGCAGGAGCAATGAGATTCATAAATCAACTCGCAGACCATTCGAGTGACATAAATAAGTTTTTATGCTCCACGGATTCAATTTTACTTTCAGGTAATGCTACTTATCAAGCGCAAATGGAAGAAGAGCATTTCAAAGCAATTCTAATTTCTAAGTCGGAAGAGTGGAAACAATTAATTGTTGGAGCTGAAGCACATCCTCTTTTTCAGGGTAACATAAAGTTTATGTTAAAAGATAATGCTGATACTGATATAGATACTTTTAAAAGGATCAAAAATAGTGCGTTCCGTATTTTTGAAAACAGCGATTTAAGTGATAAGCCTGAGAATTTCCTGTGGGTGCGGGCACTTTTAGCTAAAAGTGAAGAGATCAAATTGCCCATTATGTTGTCAAACGGTCGGTTTAATAATTGGCGTTATTTGATTAATAATTCTTTGATAAAGGGAATGAGATTGTTGGTTGAGGGTATTTCAGAAAATAAAAAACCGGTAATGGAAGTTTTGTCAGAAATTTGCCGGAATTATTCAAAAGAAGCTACACAAATTTGGGTATACCCTCTGGTTACTTGGGAGGGAATAAATCGGGAAACATTGCTTGGCAATTATTCTGAAAGCAGAAGAGTTCAGAAATACAATAATTATGGGCACGATCCTGAACATGTTTATTTATACAATAAAACAGTCTGGACAGAGAGCAATATATTGCTGTCAAATTGCAGGAATGAATTGGCGTCAGCATTGTTAGAATTTTCAGCTGATATTTATAATAGTAATGAAAAAAATGATATTCAGAATACCTATTTTCGAGGATGGAATTTGCAATTAGTTAGAATCGTTGAAGGTTTGACTTATACTTACAGCATTGACAGGGTCTCTGTTAAAGTTGGAATTAAGTCAACACCGGAATTGGAGCAGCGCTTATTAGAAACGAATTTTGATGATAATGAAAAAGAAACGGGCTGGATTTGCAGGCTGGAATTTGATTATGCGCATCTCGAACAAAATCTAATCCAGGGATTTATTGAATACATTGAAGCGGAAGTTTTTGATAAGTCAAATTCACTAAGTTTAGTTAATAAGATATTTCCGGCAAAGCCGGATCTGGGTTAAAAGTCACAACGCAGAACACCCCGTCCTGTGAGGGCTGTCATTAAATGCCTGGCCTTCAAGCCCTCTCATAACAGAAACCATGACAGGTAAAAGCCGGGGTAAAAAGAAGCCGCACTTTTTTGCTTTCTTAGCTGAGGACATCAGCAAATTCTTCCCAGAAGGGAATAATTCAAGTTGATTTTCGCTCAATGAACTGAGTTATTGCTGGAGCACAACTAAAAATCTATCCATTATCCAAGCATTTTAGTATCGCTATCACGGCCGATTCTTTTTCGTTGTTCCGCCTTACGCGCTACTTCGATTAGCCTTAATTTATTGGGGGCACTCTCTTTCATTTTCTTTTCTAATTCGT
>Ga0316217_10004342_pt1 | contig 15413 bp, 12 predicted proteins | sample 1anoAmetaG_FD_203633 | JGI IMG/M metagenome (GOLD analysis project Ga0316217, IMG submission 203633) | Freshwater microbial communities from Trout Bog Lake, Wisconsin, USA - 1anoA | ecosystem: Environmental > Aquatic > Freshwater > Lake > Hypolimnion/Profundal zone | place: USA: Wisconsin... | reverse complement strand
ATCGTCACGCTGACAGTCGCGGGATGCAACAGGTCACCGGTGCCGGAATGCGGGAATTGGGCCGTCGGCAACATTGCGCCGTCCACAAACACCTGATTCTGACCTTCGCCCAGATCCCAATTGACGCGCGCGTGGTAGATGCCGTTTGATCCCGGTGTCCAGCAGGTCACCACATCCGCTGCGTCGAGCGTGACAACCTCATTTGAATAAGCCGCAAACGTCAGCGGCGCAGTCGTGGTGCCGGAGCCAGCCGGCGCGAGTGTCTCATGGTAAACGCCGGCGCGAATGTAACAAGTGTCGCCCGCCGTCATGTTTGTCGCCGCCTGTTGGATCGTTTGAAACGGCGCGGTCAGACTGGTGCCCGGATTGGTGTCCGAGCCGGTTGGGGCCACGAAGTACGTGGTGGCGTGCGCGCCCAGCGTGCCGAGGCTGCCCGCCACCACCAGCAACGTTGTCCAGACGCGCAACCCCCGGTGACCGGTCGCGACCCGGCAAGCGTGATTGATGGGGCCGGCCCGGTGTGGCCCCGCGCTGCCGGAGTCGCCCGGGATCTGCAATTGGTGCATCCGCAGGTCGGGTCGAGTTCTCATTGAGGCTGCGAAACTTTCACTCCGTCTTCCTTATCCGGCCCGGTGACTTCCGAAAAGGAAAAAGTGGATCGGGCAGTCATGGCGGTTCGCCGCAGTCCCGCGGCGGCTCACTCCCACCAGAGCGAGTGGAGTTGTTGTAGGCCGACACTGCGTGTCGGCGGTTGTTGTCTTCACACGGCACCGCCGATTGCCGCACACGACAGCGGGTTTGCGTGTCCGCTTCTCGTCGGACTCGATTCGCAGACTCGGCTCCGTCGGCTCTACCAACGACTTGTTAATTTGGGGCCAGTGCCCTAAACTGCGCCCAAGTGGTTCGGGCGCATTCGGGCACTGCCAGCAAGCCGGCCCGCCTTGTAGCCGCGAGTCTGCTCGCGGTTTGTCGTTGATCGGTACCTGTCGAAGGGCCGCGAGCAGGCTCGCGGCTACAATTCCGATCTTTCGTGCAGCACCGACGATAACAACACTGGTGGCAGTGCGCAGATACACCCCAGCGGTTCAGGGTCGATTATTTCGGCTGGGAATACCGGCAGCGTGGGCGTATCGTTCCCGGTTCAAGCAATGGCCAAAGACTCCATCATCATTACCGGGGCGCGGCAGCATAACCTCAAGAACTTGAGCCTGACGTTGCCGCGCGACAAGCTGATCGTCATGACCGGCTTGAGCGGCTCCGGGAAGTCGAGCCTCGCGTTCGACACGATTTACGCCGAAGGCCAGCGCAAATACGTCGAGAGCCTTTCGGCCTATGCCCGGCAATTCCTCGAACAACTCCAGAAACCGGAAGTGGACCACATCGAAGGGTTGTCGCCGGCCATTGCCATTGAACAGCGCAGCGCCGGCAGCAATCCGCGGTCGACCATCGCCACCACCACCGAGATTTACGAATATCTCCGGCTCCTCTACGCCAACATTGGCCGGCCGCATTGCCACGCGTGCGGCAAACCGATCACGACGCAGACGACCAGCCAGATCGTGGAGCAAATCCTGGACCTGGGCGAGGGGACGCAAATCATGTTGCTCGCGCCGCTCGTGCGCGGGCGCAAGGGTGAATTCCGTGACATCTTCGCAAAATTGCGGAGCGAAGGTTTCGTCCGGGTGCGCGTCAACGGCGCGATTCTCGACCTCGCCGAGCCGGTCAAGCTCGACAAGAAACGCAACCATACAATCGAGCTGGTCGTGGACCGCATCGCATTGGCCATCAAAACCCGGCCGCGTCTTGCGGACAGTGTTGAGACTGCGCTCGAAAAGGGTGAGGGGACATTGCTCGTCGTCGCGTCCGGCACCCATCAGCCCTCAACTCTCAGCCCTCAACCCTCAACCTTTCCAGAGCGCTTGTTCAGCACGCAGAATGCCTGTCCGGATTGCGGCATCAGCTACGGGGAGTTCACGCCCCGGCATTTCTCGTTCAACTCGCCCTACGGCGCGTGTAAAACCTGTGACGGTCTTGGTCGAAAACAATTTCTCGATCCCGACCTCGTGGTGCCGGACAAGACCAAATCCATTGCCGGCGGGGCGATCACGGCGTGGCGGCGCGGCGGGCGGCGGCTGATCATTTATTACAAGATGCTCCTGCGCGGGCTGGCGAAGCACTACAAGATTGACCTCGAAACACCGTGGAAGGATTTGCCGGAAAAAGCGCGGCAGGAAATCCTCCACGGCACCACCGACGAAATCGAATTCACGTACTGGCGCAAAGGCGCGTGGCGAAAGCTGCCCAAGGTGTTCGAAGGCGTCATCCCCAACCTCGAACGGCTCTACGAGGAAAGCGAGAGCGAGTTTACCAAGACGCGGCTCCAGCAATACATGGTTGGCATGCCCTGCCCGGATTGCCAGGGTGCCCGGCTCCGCAAGGAAAGTCTCGCTGTCACCATTGCCGGCAAATCCATCATCGACGCCACGCGGTTGAGCATCACTGGCGCGATTGCATTTTTCGATTCGCTCCAGTTGACCGAGTTTGAACAAAAGATTGCCGACCAAGTGTTGCGGGAAGTCCGGTCGCGGCTCCGGTTCTTGTTAAATGTCGGCCTCGGCTACCTGACGCTCGACCGGCAAAGTGACACGCTCAGCGGCGGCGAAGCGCAGCGGATCCGCCTCGCCACGCAGATCGGGGCCGGCCTCGTCGGTGTGCTCTACGTCCTTGACGAACCGAGCATCGGCTTGCACCAGCGCGACAACGCCCGGCTGCTCGACACCCTGAAAAGCCTCCGCGACCTTGGCAACACTGTGCTGGTCGTTGAGCACGATGAGGACACAATCCGGCAGGCGGATCACATTGTGGACCTCGGCCCGGGGGCGGGCGTTCACGGCGGTTACATCGTGGCTGAGGGCGCGCTACCGGCGATCCTGGCGTCGCCAAAGTCGCTGACCGGCGCGTACCTGCGCGGCGAGTTGCAAATCCCGGTGCCGAAGGCGCGGCACAAGGCGAGCAAAGGTTGGCTTACGATCAAGGGCGCGCGTGAAAACAATTTGAAGAACATTGAGGTCCGGATTCCGTTCGGCCTGCTGACGTGCGTGACCGGCGTCAGCGGTTCCGGCAAGTCCACGTTGGTGGACGACATTTTGTGCAAGGCGCTGTTCCGTAAACTTTATCGGGCAAAAGACCGGCCCGGCGCCCACGCCGGGATTACCGGGATTGATGAGCTCGATAAAGTGATTGTGATCGACCAGTCGCCGATTGGACGGACGCCGCGGTCGAACCCGGCCACGTACACGAAGGCGTTTGATTTGATCCGGACGTTGTTTGCCGGGTTGCCGAATTCAAAGATTCGCGGCTATGGGCCGGGTCGGTTCAGCTTTAACGTCAAGGGTGGCCGGTGCGAAGCCTGCACCGGCGATGGCGTGATCAAGGTGGAGATGCACTTCTTGCCGGATGTCTACGTGACGTGTGAGCAATGCGCCGGCCGCCGGTATAGCCGCGAGACGCAGGAGATCACCTACAAAGGCCGCAACATTGCCGATGTGCTTGAAATGACGGTGGACGAAGCCGAGGAATTCTTCCGCGCTGTGCCGAAGCTGCGCGCTATTTTGCAAACGCTCCAAGATGTCGGGCTCGGCTACCTGAAAATCGGCCAGCAGGCGACCACATTGTCCGGTGGCGAAGCCCAGCGGATCAAGCTTGGCCAAGCGGGCAACCGGCCGCACGCTCTACATTTTGGATGAACCCACGACCGGTCTGCATTTTGCCGATGTCCACAAGCTCTTGGAAGTTCTCACCAAACTCCGCGATGCCGGCAACACGGTCTTGATCATCGAGCACAACCTCGACGTGATCAAATGTTCCGACTGGCTGATTGATCTTGGTCCCGAAGGGGGCGATGCCGGCGGGGAAGTGGTGGCAGCCGGGACCCCCGAACAAGTCTGCGCCGTGGAGCGCTCCCATACCGGGCAGTTTCTGCGGCATGCGTTAAAGCTATAGGTAGGGCACGCTATTGCGTGCCTCCGCCGCGACCGTGGAAGGAGTTGACCACAGCGCGACAGAGTCCGCAGAGTTCCGGTCGGAGCGGTCGCCGCCGCGACCATGAAGCGGAAACACTGAACCCGCCGCGGCGGGTAAACGTTAAACTCTAAACGTTCAACTCTCAACATTGAACTTTGAATTGGAGGGTGAGGCTCCTGCCGAACCGCGCCTCGCCGGGCCTTCGCTGCGCAGGCGGGCGGCCGCCAGTATTTGGATTTGCCGGCCACGCGCCGGGGCATCGCGGGCCGGCCTGCCGAGTGCGTTAGTTCGTGGCATATCACCTTGACCCGGCACGGCGAACAACGCAGTATCTGGCCGGCGCAGATGGCGAACAACACTCGGACAGTGATCATTGTCAAGCAGGGCGGAGCTTTGCTGAGGGAATATGAACTTTCACCCGGCACGTATGTCTTGGGCCGGGATCCGGCTTGCGGGATCCGCGTTCAATCCACCTTAATCGCGGACCGGCATGTGCAGTTGACCTACGACGGCAAGCAGGTCGAAGTCACTGACCTCGGCAGCCCGACCGGAACCGTCGTCGCTGGCCAGCGGCTGCAACAACCAACGCGAGTGGCCGACGCCGGGCTCATCCGCCTGGGCGATGTAACCGTCGAGATTCAGCAACCGCCCGCGGCACCGCCGCTGGGGCCGGCCGATCAGCCGTCAGTGACCCGCCTGAGTGCGTCCACTGCCGCGGCCGTGCCGCCGGTGCGGCGCACCAAATCGCGGGAGCGCGAGTACGAAGTGACCGGCGAAGTGGCGCGGGGCGGGATGGGCGCGGTGTTGCGCGCCACCGACCTGAACATCAAACGGACGGTGGCGATGAAGGTGGTGTTGGCGAGTCAGGCCGACAATGAGCAGTTGCTGCAGCGCTTCACCCAGGAGGCCGAACTCACCGGACAGTTGGAACACCCGAACATCGTGCCGGTGCATGATCTGTCGTTTGATGAACAGGGGCACGCATTCTACACGATGAAGTTAGTCAAGGGCGTGACCCTCCACGCCGTCCTGGAGCAGATCAAGAGCGGGGACGCGGCGACGGTGGCGCGGTATTAGTTGGCGCATTTGTTGACGATCTTCCAGAAGGTGTGCGACGCGGCAGCCTACGCGCACTCGAAGGGCGTGGTGCATCGCGACCTGAAACCGCCCAACATCATGGTGGGCGACTACGGCGAAGTGTTGGTAATGGATTGGGGATTGGCAAAAATAGTCGAGGGTGGAGGGTCGAGTGTTGAGGGTTCTGATTCTGGCCCTCGTCCCTCAACCCTCAACACTCAACCCGGCCTCACCCTCGCCGGCTCCGTCATGGGGTCGCCGCAATTCATGGCGCCGGAACAGGCGGCCGGGAAACTCGACGAGATCGATGCGCGCACGGACATCTTTGCGTTGGGCGGGATTTTGTACAATATCCTGACGCTACATCCGCCGATCAGCGTCGACTCGATCCCGGAGATGTTGCGGAAGATTCAGGAGGGCGAGATTCTGCCGCCAACGGCGTACAACACGAAGACTGGGCGCACCCAAGCCGGGACGATCAAGGTCGGGACGAAGACCTTACCCAATCCGCCGTTGATTCCGTTGCGGCATTGTCCGGCGGGCCGGATCCCGGAATCGCTGGCAGCGGTGGCGATGCAGGCGTTGGCGCTGCGGCGGGAAGACCGGTATCAGAGCGTCACGGAATTGCAGCAGGATATCGAGGCGTACCAAGGCGGGTTTGCGACGCGGGCGGAAAACGCGAGTGCGTGGCGACAGGCGATGTTGCTGGTCAAGCGGCACAAGAAGGAGTTCGCGTTGGCGGCGGTCGCGCTGGTGGTGTTGGTGGCGACGGTGACCGGCTTCCTGGTCAAGGTGACCAAGGAAAAGAACCTGGCGGAAGTGCAGCGCCAGCGCGCGGAGGTGGAGAAAGCGCATGCGCAAACCGAGCGCGACCGGGCCGAGACCGAGAAGGCACACGCCCAGACGGAGCGGGACCGGGCGGAAAAGACGCTGGTGGCGCTCCACGATACTGCGCCCAACTATTACGAACAGGCCCAGGTGATGATCGAGCAACGCCAATGGCCGAAAGCCTTGGAACGGGCTTCCATTGCGGTCGCGCTCGCACCCGAGGTGGCCGACTACCATGTAATGCAGGGCAACCTCCTGCAGGCTGAGTTGCGGATCGCGGAAGCCCGGGAGGCCTACGCCGCCGCCTTGCAACGCCAACCGGACCACAAGGTGGCCAAGGCGAACCTCGAGTTGTGCCAGATGTTTCTGCGCGAGGAAGACGGCCAGCATCCCTATCGCACGACCAGCCTGACTCCCATCCAGCGGGCGATGTTCCAGCAAGGGCGGACCGCCGAAGCCGGTGCATTCACGCGCTTCATTGAACAGTCAGCGACCAACCAGGTCGAGACACTGACCGCATGGTCGAATGTGATGGTCAGGGCGGGTTTCAACGGCAGCTGTCTCACGTTCGGTAACGATGGGCTGGCATTTAGCATGAGTGGAGCCTACACCAACGAGACGCTAGCGGTGTTTCAGGGCATGCCACTTAATTATCTTTTCCCTGGAGACACTGCACGAAAGGTCCGGGACCTACGCCCCCTCCAAGGCATGCCACTGCATTTTCTGACCTTGCATCAGGCACTCATTACCGACCTCAATCCATTGCAGGGGATGCAATTCCGACATCTCGACCTCGCCCAGTGTATGAAAGTGACCGACCTGACGCCACTCCGCGGCATGCCGCTCGAATTCTTAGCGATTAATGCGCCGGCTGTCAGTAATCTAAGTGTGCTCCAAGGAATGCCGCTCACGATACTCTGGATCGGCCTTACGAAAGTGTCTGACCTCACGCCGCTCGCCGGTCTGCGACTGACTGATTTGGATATTACTGGGACCGAGGTCAGCGATCTCACGCCGCTCCGCGGCATGCGTTTGACGTCATTTCATGCGGGTGCGGCGCCGGTCAGTGACCTTTCCCCCTTGAAGGGCATGCCGCTGGAAAGTCTGCAGATCGCCAATACGCCGGTCAAGGACATCAGCCTGCTGCGAGGGATGCCCCTAACTCATCTGGATATGGGCGTGACAGGTATTGATGATCTAACGCCGCTGACGGGCTTGCCCCTGAAATATCTCAATCTAAACAAATGTCCCGTCACTGACCTCAGCCCGCTGCGCGGGATGCCTTTGCAGCAACTGTACCTGCAAGACTGTGCCAAACTCCAAGACCTGACATCGCTCGCGGACTGCTTGCAACTCGAAACCTTGATCATTCCGGCTACCTGCAAGAATATCGAGTGTCTCCGGTCGCATCCCAAATTAAAGTGGCTCGGTTACACAACGATTGGTACGGGCAATTTAGCCCCCACTGTCGCCGGGTTCTGGAAAGCCTACGACGCGCAGACGGCCAGCGTCCCTGCTGGGCAGCCAACGCCATAAGTCGGAAGGCGGCCGGCACCCCAGAACAGGTCTGCGCCGTTGACCAATCCCATACCGGCCAATTCCTCCGGCACGTGCTGGGGAAGTAGGCTAACGGGTACCTCCGGTAACTGGTTTTTCCATGTCGGCCGCTTCTGCGAAGCGGAGGATTTAGGGAAATCGCCGACTCGCAGAGTCGGCCTACAACAGGTTGCGAATTACCGGAGATACCCTACAGGGTTTGTCTCGGGATTGCGGCACGCGGGTTTTGACGCAGTCGATCCGGCTCCGTCCGACTCGCGCCGGTAACAGTCACGACATCGAAATTCAGCTTTGACTTATGACCGGGAATGCTGTCTATTAACATCCAAGGTTGTAAACTCTTCACACGTGCCACATGATCGCGCGGGCGCGCGTTGGCTTTGCTGACACCGAGAAAGTGTCCGACTTCTTATGAGTAAAAAAATTCTATTAACAAGTGTTTGCCGCCCGATGGGGCCGCAAGTTGGGGATGCGACCTCCGTCGGGTATGAGTTGTTGTACCGGCAGGTGACGCGCGCCCAGGGCATCTTCAGCCCGCGCACGGTGAACATCCAATTTTCGCTGGAGTACATCGCGGAAAACCTCGACACGCCGACGGTGGTGCTGCAATACCCGTCGAAACGCGAGTTGATCAAGGAACTCAAGAAGGGCTATGATTACGTTGGGATTTCGTTCCTGATGGCGATTTTTCACCATGTGAAGGACATGGTCGCGCTGATCCGCCAGCACGCGCCCAACACCAAGATCATCCTCGGCGGTTACGGGACAGTCTTGTCCGACGAGGAACTCAAGCCGTACGCGGATTACATTTGCCGGGAGGAAGGGGTCACGTTTATGCGCCGGTTGCTGGGCGAGTCGGAAATTCCGATGCCGTACAAGCAGCCGTTGATTGTCAGCAAGCTGAAAGTGTTTGGGTGGGAAGTTTCGGGGACCGGCAAGATTTTCGCCGGGCTGGGCTGCCCGAATGGTTGTGATTTCTGTTGCACCTCGCATTTTTTCAAACGCAAGCACATCAAGCTGCTGCCCACCGGGGCGGATATCTTTGCCGTGGCGGAGCGGTATCTGGAGAAGGATCCCAGCCTCGTTTTTCTCATCATTGACGAAGATTTCCTCCTGAACAAAAAACGGGCGATGGAGTTTCGCGATTGTGTGATCAAGAGTGGCAAACAACTCTCAATCTTCGCGTTCTCCAGCATCAAGGCGCTCAGCCAGTACAAGGTCGAAGAGATCTTGGAGATGGGGATTGACGGGTTCTGGATCGGCTACGAGGGGACGCGCTCCGGTTACGCCAAACAGCAGGGCCGCCCGGTCGATGAGCTGCTCACGGAATTTCGCGAACACGGGATCACCATTCTGACCTCGATGATCGTCGGGTTTGATTATCAAACTCCGGAAGTGATCGCGCAAGAGCTGGATGGCTTGATGAAGCTCAAGCCGTCGCTGGGGCAATATCTGATTTACGGGCCGGTGCCCGGGACGCCGTTCAACGAGCGCGTGCGGAAAGAGAACTTGATGCACGACAAGTATGCGCAAAACCCGACGCTGATGTATCGGCGCGCCGACGGTTTCACCACCATGATGAAGCATCCGACCCTGTCGCCCGCGGAGATCGAGGGGTTGCAGCAGTGGTGTTTTGACCAGGATTTCCAGCGGCTCGGCCCGAGCATCTTCCGCGTTCTCGAAAGCCGGCTGCTCGGCTACCTGAAGCTCAAGGATTCACCAAACCCGATTCTGCGCCAAAAGGCCGAATGCTACGCGAAGGATTTGCGGTGCGCGTTCCCGGTTTTCCTGGCGGGGCGGCTCTTTGGTCCAAACGCAACGGTGCGGCATTGGATTGGTGATTTGGAACAACGCCTGTATGCCGAATTTGGCAAGCCGACGCTGGCGGGGCGCAAAGATTCCGTGCTGGCTGTCGGGGCCGCAATGTGGACGTGGCTGACGCTCCGGCTGGATCTGTTTCAGCATCCGAAATTGATGCGGACGGCGTACCGGTTGCCGGCCAAACGGTGGAGCGAGTCGCATCTGTGGGAATCAATCCATCATAATAACACGATTCCAGGGGTCGCCGTCCAGCTCGAATGGCAACACGCCCGGCAGCAAGTCTGGCTGCGCTTGAGTGGGGCGCTGTCGTCAGTTCAATCGGAAGGTCTGGGGCAGCGGCTCCATGAGTCGCTGGCGCGCAGCAAGAGCCGGCTGGTGCTGGATTTGAAAGATTTGCATTGGGACAAGGTGGACAACCTCGCGCCGCTGCGTGAGAAACTCGGGGCATATCGGTCCCGGATCAGTCTGGTCTTGCCCAAGCTCCAAGCGGCGCATCCCGAATTGATCCTGCTGGCCGGCATGTTCCACCACTACAAAGGCTGACCGGCGGAATCATCACTGCGGTCGGCGGGCTGGGGCCGGTAGAACACCGCCACCTTGCCGACCTGCATGATCAGCGTCGCTCCGGTCTCGGTCGCGACCTGCGCGGCCAAAACCGCGCGCTCGTCGCGTTCCTTTTCGAACCGGATCTTGATCAGTTGCCGGGCGGTCAAGGCCTGCTCAATGCTTTGCAGCACCGCGCTGGACAGTCCGGCCTTGCCGACGCGCACAACCGGCTCCAAATGTTGCGCCGCCGCCTTCAGTTTGCGAGGTTCAGAATTTGTCATGCCCTTCCTCACATCTGCTCAATGACATCAATGCCCAGCAGGTTCAGGCCGCGCTTGATGATGTCGGCGGTCAGCCGGCAGAGCGCGAGCCGGGATGACCGGGTTGGCTCGGTGGACTGGATGACCGGGCAGTTGTCGTAGAAGGCGCTGAACTTGCCGGCCAGATCGTAGAGATAGCCGGTCAGCCAATTCGGTTTGTCATCCGCCAGCACGGCTTCGAGCGTATCGGAGAACCGGAGAATATGTTTTGCCAGATCAAGCTCGGTTTGATGCGCGAGGGTGATCGGGGCGGTGCTGTCAGTGTGGCCGGCCTTACGAAAAATGCTTTGGACGCGGACGTAGGCGTATTGCATGTAGGGCGCGGTGTTGCCGGTCATCGCCAACATCTTCGCCCAACTGAAGACGTAGTCGGTTGTGCGATTTTGCGACAGGTCGGCGTATTTGACCGCGCCAATGCCGACCGCGCGGGCGATCTGCCGGCGCACGTCGTCGGGTAACTCCGGATTCTTTTCCGTGACGACGGCCAGCGCGCGTTCTTCGGCTTCGTCGAGAAGTTCGCCGAGTTTGACGTTCTGGCCGGACCGCGTTTTGAGCGGCTTACCGTCTTCGCCGAGAATCGAGCCAAAATAAACATGGCGGAGGTCGGGCGTGGCCGGGAACCATTTTGCCGCCGCGGCAAAGACTTGCTTGAAGTGTAATTGTTGCCGGGCGTCGGTGACGTACACGATCTCGTCGGGATGCCACTGGTCGATCCGGTATTTTAATGTCGCGAGGTCGGTTGTGCCGTACAGAAATGCGCCGTCGGCCTTCTGGACGATGAGCGGTGAGTCTTGGCCGGGAAAGAAAATGCAAGCCGCGCCATCGCTGGCGACCGCCAACCCGCACTGCCGGAGATCGGCGACGACGGCCGGTAACATGGGGTTGTAAAAACTTTCGCCAAATGTGTGATCAAAGTTTACCCCGAGCCGCCTGTATGTCTGCGCAAACTCGATCAGGGAGAGGTCGATGATCTTTTGCCAGATGGCCAGGTTTTCCGCATCGCCCTGCTGAAGCTTGACGAGTTCGGCTTTGGCATCGTCGCGCAGTTCCGGTTTGTCGTTGATAAATTTGTAAAGCCGTTCGAGTTCGCCAATCGGGTCCGCAGCCAGGGCGTCGTCGTTCCGGTACTGCTTCCAGCCGATAATCAGCATCCCGAATTGTGTGCCCCAATCGCCGATGTGGTTGTCGGTGATGACGCGGTGACCGAGAAATTTGCCGACACGTGCGAGGCTGTCGCCGAGAATTGTCGAGCGGATGTGGCCGACGTGCATCGGCTTGGCGACGTTGGGCGAACTGAAGTCGATGACGATCGTCTTCGGCTGAGCGGCGGTCGGTACGCCGTGGCGGTCGTCACGGGCCGCGGTGGAAATTTGGGCGGCGACGAAGGCCGGTTTGAGTTTGAAATTAATGAAGCCGGCGCCGGCCACGGTTGGCGGTTCGCAGATGGCGGCGACATCGAGTTTCTGGATGATTTGCTCGGCGAGGGTGCGCGGGTTTTCCTGGCGTTGTTTGGCGACGGCCATGACCCCGTTGGCTTGGTAGTCGGCAAATTTCGGGTCGGCCACGCGCAGCATGGCCGGGGCGCCGAGGGCGCGGTCGACAGTGGCGGACAAAATCTGCGAGACAGAAGGCATGGTTAAGCGGCGCGGAAGACGGCGAACATTTCTTCGGCGGTCCGGGCGTTTTCGAGTTGGGTGCGGCGGTCTTTGTTGCTAAGGAACCGGGCAAAGGCGGACAGGGTTTGGAGGTGTTGCTGGAATTGGCCTTGCGGGGTGAGGAACAGGACGCAGAGGCCAACCGGCTGATCGTCGAGCGCTTGGAAGTCCACCGCAGGATTGAGATGGGCGACGATGGCGACCGGCGCGCTGACGCACGGAACGCTGGCGTGCGGGATGGCCAGACCGAACCCGATGCCGGTCCCGTTGCTGGCTTCACGGTCTTTGACGGCCTTGACGACAAGCGCGCGGTCTTCGGCGCGGATTTTGCCGAGCCGCACGAGCTGGTCAATCAATGCATCAATTACGCCCCAGCGGTCCGAGGCGGACACTTTGGGGGCGAACTGTTCAAGGCTGAGCATGTCCGTGAGATTCATCGTCGCTGACTCCACGCAATTCGGGCATATTCCCACAATGCCGCGCACTTGTCGAGTGTCCAAACATAACAGGCCGGCAAGTTGTCGCCGTAAGCCCGGGCGAGCTTGGCAAAAGTCAGCGACTGCGACAACAGCGCGGCCGTTACGGTCAGCGCCAGCAGGTTCATCAAGTAAATGATGACTGCGGAGAAGAGGGCTCCCTGCGATTCGACATCGGGCTGGCTGACGGTCAGCAGCACCATGATCGTGAACGTGACGTGAAAACTCCAGCCCAACCCGACAAAAAAAAACAAAATCCAAAAGTGCGCCGTCAAATTCCAAACGGCGTGGGCAATGAAAAAGCCGACCATAAATAGCAACGCGTAAAACGGAAAGAAATAGGGGGCGAGCGTAATGGCCCAGTTGGTTTTGCTGGTGCGAATTTGGCCGCCAGCTTTGCGCACGCTCAGGCCGCTGACCCGCGCGCCCATCAGCAAGGCCCAGATGGCGTGGGTTAATTCGTGGCCGAGCACATAGGTGCGGACCGGTTTGGGCAGGAAAATAAACACCAGCAACCAGAGCAGGTACCCGGCGCCAAACGCCAGGGCCGGTGCGAGATTCGGGCCGCCCAGCACGCTGTGCCCGGCTTGCCACGCTGCGCCAGTAGTTCCGACACACGCGGGCAAAAGCAGGAGGGCAATGATGAGTTTCAGGATGCGCACTGTGATGCTCGCCGACAATCTTTGTTTCGCGCGGTGGTGGCGGGATGCAGATGCCACCCCCGGTTCAATGGGGCGCATCTGCGCACTCCTCCAAGCCACGGCAATGGTATGGTGGCAGTATCAAGATGCGCCCGGTTCCATCTCTGCCTGTTTTTCCCCGTTGACATTTTGGGTATGGCCGGTATGATGCGCCCTCGCTTAACTATAAGGATTTTGCACTAATGCCCAAAACACGATCAGCAGCAAAGCAGGCGCGCGCCAGTGTGCGCAAGCAAAGCCATAACAAGACTGTCAAATCACGGCTCCACACATTGGAACGCAACTTCGAGACTCTCGTCGGCGCCAAGAAAGCTGTTGAAGCGGCCGCCGCATACCGGGATTTGACCGCCGCGCTCGCCAAGGCTGCCAAAGTGCAGATCATCCATCCGAACACAGCGTCCCGGAAGAAATCCCGGCTCGCGGCGCATCTGAAGAAAATCGCCGTCGCGTAAGTCGCATTCACCAGCGTTCGGCCAGCAACGATACGACGCGCTTCGCCAGGTCATCCGCGATCAACGGCAATGCCTGTTCGTCCGCGCTCTCTAAATTCGTGCCGATGAACGTGTCGGCGTGGCCCTCGACCAGCAGCGGTGTAAACACCAGTTCGCCGGTCCCACGCACCCGCGCTTCGACCCGTGCTTCGATGGTGATCCGGTACTCGCGGGGGGCATTCACGTCGGTCCGCACCGCGCGCAGTTCCCGCCGGTAAAACTTTGTGATCTGGCCGGTCATCACAATGTCGGCCTCGGCGGCCGATTCAATCTGCAGCGTCCCATCGGCCTGAAACCGTTTGATGATGGCGTTGGTGACTTGGGCTTCGAGTTGCGGTTTGAGGGTTTTGTTCTTGAACATCGGCACGGCCACCGACCGGTACGGCAGGGCTTGCGTCGCGCCGAGATGGTAACCCGCACAGCCGCCGGTCAGCACCGTCAACACGGCAGTCAGCAAGCAACGCGTGGCGCGGTTCATTTCGCAGCCGGTTGTTGTTTTGCCAGCGGGGCGAGCAGGGTGATCTTGCGCTGCGCCTGATTGGCCCAGTCGGACCGGGGGTTTTGCTCGATGACTTCGTTGAAATAGATCACCGCCGCCCGGTAGTTTTTGTTCTTTTCGTAAAACCGCCCGATTTGGAACAGGCCTTTCGACTGCTCCTGCTTCAACTCCGCGAGCAACTGCCGCGCGTGCTCAGCCTTCGGGCTGGCCGGATAACGCACGAGGAAATCTTTAAATGCGGCGATGGCCTGGTTGGCGTTGTTTTGGTCATACTCGGCGCGCTGGGCCTCGGAGTGATAGGCCCAGCCGATTTGAAATTGCGCCTCCTCGGCGAGCGGGTCTTTCGGGTAACGATCCAGCAGTTTTTCATAGGCGTGGACCGCGGCGATATTGTCTTTTTCTTTTTCGTAGGCCAAGCCGATGTGAAATTGCGCGGCCGGACCGAATTTACTGAACGGCCCGTTTTTCACGATTTGTTCGTAAATCTCGACCGCCTTGTCGAGGCCGTTGAAAATGCGCAGGCGCCAGATTTTATGCTTCTCGCCGTTGAGAAACCGGTTGGCGAGGTCAAACTGCGCCTGCAACGCGGTGTCAAAGTGCGGGCTGTTCGGATGTTTCTCGATCAGGTTTTGGTATTCCTTGAACGCCTTGTACAGGTAGTTGAGTTGCGTCAGGGATTGGGCCAGTCCGAGCCGCGCCTCCTGGCAGGAAAAAGAAGTCGGCCAGCGTGTGACCACCCGCCGGTAAGCGGTCACGGCGTTGTCGTATTGTTTCCGCGCCTGAAAACTGCGGGCGATTTCGAGCTGGTCTTTGGGGTTGTTCGCGACGGTCATGCCTTCGCGTTCCCAACTCCAGCCTTCACCTTTGCGCCAGATCAGCGGGGCGGGACAATCCTGTGGTAATGCCAGCCAAAACATTCCGATCGCGCCCACCAGCAAGATCAGCCTCGTAGTTGATTTCATCAAGATGCCGATAAGCTACTAAAACATTCCGGCAGGGTCAAGGCTGGCGGTGCTTGGTGTCGCGGGGCTCAGGCGGCATTGGCCGCGTTCGGATTGACGGTGTCAAGGATTGCCACCGCGCGTAAGTCATCGTTGGTCTTGAAGACCGCGTAGAACTGACCGGTGCCGGCCGATGACGCATACGAATAGAGGATATTCACGCCGGCGAAACCGAGCCGCGTGCCAACAGCCGCGGCGCTGCCGACTTGGTCCGTCGCGCCCACCAGCACGACCGAATTGGCCCGGCAATTGTAGCCGGCGGTCGTGAGGGTTTCCTTGGCGAGCAGCGGGTTATCGGTCACCAGCAGCGCGACCGCATCTTGCCGGTCGCAGTAGGCGCAATAAGCGAGGACGCTGATGGAATGCTGGGCGAGCAGTGCCAACACGCGCCCCAAATCGCCCGGTTCATTGCCGAACC
>Ga0316217_10004341_pt1 | contig 15413 bp, 13 predicted proteins | sample 1anoAmetaG_FD_203633 | JGI IMG/M metagenome (GOLD analysis project Ga0316217, IMG submission 203633) | Freshwater microbial communities from Trout Bog Lake, Wisconsin, USA - 1anoA | ecosystem: Environmental > Aquatic > Freshwater > Lake > Hypolimnion/Profundal zone | place: USA: Wisconsin... | reverse complement strand
TCTGTTCGGGCCGTGCCGATGAGGTGAGAAGGAGACAGACGCCATGACCATGCCGTTGCGCGCCGCCCTCTATCTGCGCGTCTCGACGGCGCGGCAGGCTGAGCACGATGTCTCCATCCCCGACCAGAAGCGACAGGGCGAAGCGTGGTGCGCTTCACGCGGCTATGAGTTGGTCGAGACCTTTGTCGAGCCCGGCGCAACCGCCACCAATGACCGTCGCCCCGAGTTCCAGCGTATGATCGAGGCGGGCATATCGAAGCCCGCGCCCTTCGACGTGGTGATCGTCCACTCGTTCAGCCGCTTCTTCCGCGACGCCTTCGACATGGAGTTCTACGTCCGCAAGCTCGCAAAGAACGGCGTCAAGCTCGTCTCCATCACCCAGGAGATGGGCGACGATCCCATGCACGTCATGATGCGGCAGATCATGGCCCTCTTCGACGAATACCAGTCGAAGGAGAACGCCAAGCACGTCTTGCGGGCGATGAACGAGAACGCCCGTCAGGGCTTCTGGAACGGGGCCTTGCCGCCGATTGGATACCGGATCGTCGCCGCCGAGCAGCGGGGATCGAAGACCAAGAAGAAGCTGGAGATCGACCCGCTGCACGCCGACACGGTGCGGCTGATCTACCGTCTGTTCCTTGAGGGCGACGGTGTGAAGGGAGCGATGGGCGTCAAAGCGATCACCTGCTATCTCAACGAACACCGCATCTTCACGCGCGACGGCGGGCGCTGGGGGCTGGCTTCGATCCATCAGATTCTCACCCGCACGACCTATATCGGCGAGCACAGGTTCAATAAGCGATCCTTCAAGAGCCGAGAGAAGAAGCCCGAGAGCGAGGTGGCGGTCATGGCCTGCCCGCCGCTGATCGACCGCGAGACCTTCAACTTGATACAGGCCCGCCTTAAGGCCCGCGACCCCCGAATGACGCCGGCCCGCGTTACCAGCGGCCCCACCCTTCTTACCGGCATCTGCTTCTGCGCCAAATGCGGGGGTGCGATGACCTTGCGCACCGGCAAGGGCAGCGCCGGCGGCGTCTATCGCTACTACACCTGTTCGACCAAGGCCCGGCAAGGCAAGACAGGCTGCGAGGGCCGCTCGATCCCGATGGACCGGCTCGATCAACTCGTCGCGGGCCACTTGGAAGATCGCCTGCTTCAACCCGAGCGGCTGGAAACCATCCTTGCCAGCGTCCTCGACCGCCGCCAGGAACGCACCGAGCGCCGCCGCGAGCACCTGGCCGAACTGCACAAGCGCATCACCGAGACCGACCAGCGCCTCAACCGGCTCTTCGACGCCATCGAGTCCGGCGTTGCCGATCTCGACGCCCCCGGCCTGAAAGAGCGCATCGCTGGACTCAAGGCGATTCGGGAGCAGGCCAGCGCCGACGCCGAACGCGCCCAGGCTGCGCTCGATCATGCCGGCAATCAGGCCGTCAGCCCCGATATGGTGAAAACCTTCGCCCACGCGGCCCGCCAGCGCATCCGGCTGGACGGCGGCGGCTACCGCCGCGACTACCTGCGCGCCCTGGCCCAGCGCGTCGAGGTCGCGGACAAGGAAGTCCGCATCATGGGCTCGAAATCAGAACTGCTGCGCACCCTGGTCGCTGCCTCGGGCGGAAAACCCGGCGTAGCCGGTGTTCAGAGCTCTGTTCTGAAATGGCGCGCCCGGAACGATTCGAACGTCCGACCCTCAGATTCGTAGTCTGATGCTCTATCCAGCTGAGCTACGGGCGCGCTGTCGCCTAGGGGCGAGGGCGCGGAAACTAGCCACACTTAGGTCGCGGCGCAAGTCGCAATGCGCCAAAAATCGAGGCGCCAAAAAACTTGGCGAATTCGACGGATCGCAGGGGGTGCGGCCGGCGCGCGCTTGCGTCGCAAGGCCGGCAGGGAAATAAGGGAGGTCAGACGTCGGAACGCACAGATCGCCGCGCTTTTCGACCAGACCAGGACAGGGCCACGCCGAGATGAGATCGCAACGCTTGACCTTCGCCATGCTGGCCCTCGCGATCCTGGGTGGTGCGCCCCTGCCCGCCCAGGCGAAGGTTCGGGCGTTCCACGGGACCGTGGTGGCGGCCGAGCCGGACGCGGCGAACGCGGGGCTGAACGTGCTGAAGGCGGGGGGCGACGCCGTCGACGCCGCCGTCGCGGTTCAGGCGGTCCTGGGGCTTGAAGAGCCGCAGAGCTCCGGCCTCGGCGGCGGGGCGTTTTTGGTCTACTACAACGCCAAGACCCGTGAGACGACGGTCTATAACGGGCGCGAGAAGGCGCCGGCCACGGCGACGGAAAAGCTGTTCTTCGATGCCCAGGGCAACCCGATGTCGTTCGTGGCGGCCATCCTGTCGGGACGGTCCACCGGCGCGCCCGGCGCCGTGGCGATGCTGGCCAAGGCCCACGCCGACCATGGGCGCAGACCGTGGGCGAGCCTGTTCAGCGAGGCTGAGCGGCTGGCGGAGCAGGGCTTCGTCATTCCGCCAAGGTTCGGCGCGGCGATCAATTCCGGTTACCCCCAGACCAAGACGCCTGACGCGACCGCCTATTTCACCCGTCCTGACGGGCGGCGCTACGCCGCCGGAGACACGCTGAAGAACCCCGCCTACGCCGCCGCCCTCCGGCGCATCAAGGCCCATGGGGCGCAAGGTCTTTTGGCGGGGGAGACGGGCGAGGCGATCATCGCGCACACCCGCTCTGGCGATCCGCCCGGCGATCTGACCATGGCCGATCTTGCCGCCTATCACCCTGAGGTCGCCTCCCCGCTCTGCAGGGCCTATCGTAGCTACAAGGTGTGCAGCGCGCCGCCGCCGGCAGGGGGCGTTGGGGTGCTGGAGCTTTTGAACCTTCTTGAACACACCGACATCGCCGCGCGCGGGCCGACGGACCCCAAGGCCTGGTATGTCTTCGCTGACGCCAGTCGCCTGGCCTATGCGGACCGGGACCATTTCGAAGGCGACCCCGATGTGGTGAAGACGCCGGTCGAGGGCCTGCTCGATCCCAAATACGGCGCCGAGCGGGCGGCGTTGATCGGCACGCTTGGCCCCGAAGCCCCGCTTCCGGGGCATCCGGCGGGCGCTAGCGCCAACGGCCCGGACGCGACGCGGGAGCCCGGCGGCACCACGCATTTCGTCATTGTGGACGCTGAGGGAAATATTGTGTCGATGACGACCACGGTGGAGTCGATCTTCGGCTCGGGCCGAATGGCGTCGGGCTTTTTCCTGAACAACCAGCTGACGGACTTTTCGGCGCCGGTCGGCGTCGACGGCAGGCCCGCCGCCAATGCGCCAGGCCCCGGCAAGCGGCCCCGGTCCTCGATGAGCCCGGTGATCGTGTTCGATGCGCAAGGCCATCCGGTCGCCGCCTTCGGCTCGCCCGGCGGCAACTCCATCATCGCCTATGTCGCCAAGACCCTGGTCGCCTGGATCGACTGGAAGATGCCGTTGCAGCAGGCCGTGGACCTGCCAAACGTCGTCGCCCGGCGCGGCGTTGTGTCCGTGGAAAAGGGCATGGACCCCGCCGTGGTCGCTTATCTGCGGTCCAAGGGCCTGAACGTGCAGGCGGACGCTGGCGAGGTCTCCGGCCTCAACGGGGTCGTGCTGCAGGGCGGCGAGGTGGTGGAAACGGCGGTCGATCACCGGCGCGAAGCCGTGGCGCGCAGGTTTTGAGGCGGCCTGATACGACTCGGCGGCCGCTGCGCCATAACGGGCTCCAGAGCAAAACCCTATGTATTTAGAGCATTGTCTGCGCCGAACCGGTATCCACTTCGCCCGAAAAAAGCTCTAGGCGCCGCCCGCGGCGCCGATCCTTGGAAGCGTCAGGGCGAACACCGCGCCGTCCGCGTCGGAGCGGGCCAATACAAGCTCGCCCCCATGCCCGATGGCGAGCTCCCTTGCGATGGCCAGACCCAGCCCCGCCCCGTCCGGCCTCTGAGATCCGGAGAACACCTGGAACAGGCGGGCCTTGGCCCGGTCCGGAAGCCCAGGACCATTGTCGGCGATCTCGATCCGGACATGTTCGGCGTCCTGCGACGCCCTGACCGTCACCCGCCCGGGGCGGTCCGCCCTTGGGCTCGCCTCGATCGCCTGCCGCGCATTGCGAAACAGGTTAACCATGATCCGGTGCAGATGGTCCCGGTCGGCGACGATCTCGATATCAGCGCTGGGGTCAATGACGAGGGGAACGCCGTCCGCATTCAGCCCGGAATCCTCCGCCGCGTCCGCCAGAATGTCAGAAAGCGCAAGCGGAACCAGTTGCGGCGCCGCCTCCTCGCTCTTGCCATAGGCCAGAACGCCCTCAGCCAGGCGCACAGCGCGGCCAAGGGCCCGCTCCAGCCGGGGCAGCGCCTGGGCGACCTTAGGGTCCGCCGACGCGGCGAGACGATCGGAGGCGAACTGGGCGGAGGTGAGCATATTGCGCAGATCATGATTGATCTTGGCCACCGCCTCGCCCAGCGCCGCCAGCCGGGCGCGGCTGTGCAGGGCGGCCAGAAGATCCTCCTGCATCTGATTGAGCTCGATCTCCGCGCGTCCGATCTCGTCGCGCCGGCCTGACGGCTTGAGCCGCGCCAGAGGATCGTCCGGCCTCGCCCGGAACCGCTCCATGGCGAGGGTGATGCGGCGCATGGGACGCACTAGGGCCGCGTTCAAAGACACATAGACCAGCACCCCGGCGACCAGGGAAATGAACACCGAGCTTGCCAGAATACTGCCCAGATAGCCGATCAGATCCTCCCGCAACGGCCCCTCCGGCGTGACGATCTCGACAAAGTCCCCATCGCGGAACTGCGGACGGGCGACAACGCGCAGCATCCGGGGCTCCGCCGACCCCAGGGTCTCGAACGGCGCCGCGAGCTTGTCAAAGCTGTTGCGGTTGCGAAGATCGATCAGGGACGGCGCCTTCTCCATGCGCGGCGCGGCGAGCAATAGCCGGCGAATGCCGTGGGACGACACCGCCACAGTGACGACGCCCGCGCCTTCGAGAAGTTCGGCCGTCTTTTTCTGGGGAATGGCGCCGGGGGGCGCAAGCTCGACGGCGACGGACGCCTCCTCAGCGAGGCGGGTGCGGACAATCAGCCAGTTCTCATGAAACGCCGCCAGCGACGGCGCCAGGATCATCAGTTCCGCCAGCATCACAAACAGCGCAGTCAGGGCCAAAAGTCGGGCGGAAAGCCCCACTGGCCAGCCTGGACGACCGAGCTTTGGAACGCCGGTCATGGCTTCTCGTTTTCCACCGGCCTCAGCCTCGCGCTTCGCCCCTCGACTACTGCAGTCATGGGCGTCCCGCAATCGCGCCGGTCCGGAATATCGGTGTCTAGGGTTTTCGCCACGTTCGCCTGTATCGCCAAGCGGCGGGGATAAGCGCCAGCGCCGCCAGTCCGGCCAGGGTCGCCAGCCACTGCGGCTGAAGCAGCAAAGCCGGATTCGGGCGCTCGCCGCGCTCAAACATCCGGCCAAAGTCCGAGCCAATGGCGGCATAGACGATCGTCGACGGCGCGATTCCGACGACGGTCGCCGCCAGATAGGCCAGCAGTCTCATCCGCAAGAGACCTGCCGTCACGTTCACCAACCAGATCGGCACCCCCGGAATGAGCCGCAGCATCAGGATATAGGTAAAGGCGTCGCGGCTAGCGCCTGCCTCCAGTTTCTGCAAAAGGCCTCCGGCGCGGACGGCGCGCGCTCTCAGCGTCTCGCCCCAGGCGGAGCGGGCCGCAAGGAACATCGCCGCACATCCCGCCGTCGCGCCGGTCACCGCCGCCGCCGCGCCCTCCCACAAGCCAAACAAAAAGCCTGCGGTCAGCGTCATGACCAGAGCCCCCGGCAGGGACAGTCCCGTCACCAGGACATAGAGCCCCATATAGATGACGAGGCTTGCCGCCGGATGGGCCTGAACCGCGTGCTGAAGCTGGTGCCGCCGCGCCTGCAACTGGGACAGACTGATGAGATGCTGCGGGTCCAGCGCAAGAATGGCGATGAGAATGAACGGACTAACCGCGACGATGGCGATCAGCGTCCCCCGACGCCGATCCACGGCGGCGGCGGCGCTCTTGGCGATGTCCGAGAGGGGGTCGGTCATGGCGCCGTCCTTAGCCGACGGCGAGGCCCTGGTCTCGAAACATCTGCAATATACGCGGCACGCATCGCGCAAGTCTTGCGCCGCGGCGGCGCCGTCGGGGACGGGCGAGATGTGCGACGTCCGACGCCTGCAAAGACGCAGAATGGCGTCTTCCCGCGTTCAGCTGTTGACTCATCGACGTCGTTGCCGCATAGACCCGCGCTCATTTGATACTCTAGACTTCGCAACGGAGCTTTGACCGTGAAGCGCACCTACCAGCCAAGCCGCCTTGTGCGCAAGCGCCGTCACGGTTTCCGCAGCCGTATGGCGACCAAGAACGGCCAGAAAGTCATCGCCCGCCGCCGTGCGCGCGGTCGCAAGCGTCTGTCGGCCTAAGCGTCGCCGGTCTAGGCGTCGCCTGTCTCAGCGTCGCCTGTCTCAGCGTCGCCTGTCTCTGTGGCTACGGCGCAAGGTCGTCGGCGTATGACGACGGTCGACGGTGAAGAAGGCGATGGGAACGATCGCACGCCTGACCAGACGCGCTGAATTTCTGGCGGCGGCCAAGGCCGCCTACTGCGCCAAGGGTGCGGTGCTGATCCAGATGCGCGCCCGGCAGGACGGCGACCCCCAGATCCGCGTCGGATTCACCGCGACCCGCAAGATCGGCGGGGCGGTTGTGCGCAACCGGGCCAAGCGCCGCCTTCGCGAAGTCGCCCGCGCCTGTCTTCCGGCTCTCGGTTTCGAAGGGTGCGACTATGTCTTCGTGGCGCGATCCGGCGCGCCGGATCGACCGTTCGCCCTCCTGCTTGAGGACGTCCGCCGCGCCCTCACCCACCTTGCAAAGTCGGCGACTCCCGTGCGTGAACAGGCGGCCCCATGACCACGTCCCAAACCTTCACCGGCGATGCGCTGGAACATGCGCGGATCCTGTTCGCCCATCCCATCGACTTTCTGATGGGCTGCGTGCGCATGGAGGATCTTCCGTCTGCCGCCTTGCCCGAAGTCGCCTTCGCCGGTCGCTCGAACGTCGGCAAGTCCAGCCTCATCAACGCCGTCGCCGGCCGCAAGGGCCTTGCGCGCGCCTCGTCCGAGCCTGGGCGCACTCGGGAGGTGAATCTGTTCGTAATGCAGCATGGCGCGCGTCTGGTGGACCTGCCGGGCTATGGCTTTGCCCGCGCGGGCAAGGGCGACACGCGCAAGTTCCAGAATCTCGGCCGCGCCTATCTTAAGGGTCGGCCGAACCTGAAGCGCGTCTATCTGCTGATTGACGCCAGGCACGGCCTGAAATCGACGGACGACGAGGCGCTGGACGCCCTCGACACCGCTGCGGTGTCCTACCAGATCGTCCTGACCAAGGCCGACAAGATCCGGCCCGCAGAGGCGGCATCGGCCGCGGCGGCGGCGCTCAAGGCGGTGGCGAAACGTCCTGCCGCCTTTCCCCGTGTGGCGGTGACCTCGTCCGAGACCGGCGCCGGGATCGCGGACCTTAGAGCCGAGATCGCCTTCGCCATCGGCGCTCTGGACGAGGCCGCGCTACTCTAAGGATCTGATTTCGCACTGATTTGCGGAAAGCCGAAAAGCCGCTTTCGCCAAAAATGTTTTAGATCCGCATCAGTTGATCTTCGTAGACATGCTGTCTTCGAAGTCGCGAAGGATATCGATATATTCATCTGCAGCGATGGGGGAGACGCCGCTGGACCGGGTTCTGTATCGCCAGAACTGCAGCACATGCTGCAACTGCCCCATGGTCTCGCCGAGCAACAGAAACTGCTTTGGGGAATTGAGCAGGAACCGCTTGAAGGCCAGGGGATTTTGCGCCGCGGTCATCTGTTTGTAGGCATTGTCATAGTTGAGGATCGTCTCGACGAGCCGGTTGTAGGTTTCGACCATGCCGCGGCCGATGCGGCGCCGCGACGCCTCCAGCTGAGCCTTGCCTTCGGCGTCGATCCCGCGATCAGGTTGCCGGGATCGAATATCCTGAATCAGTGGAGGAATGTCTTGTTCAATCGTTTTTGCGGACCACTTATAATAAAGAAACCCTTTCCAGCAGAACATACCCTCCCGAAATTCTTCATCCGTTAGCCTAAGAACTTCGCGCAAAGGATCCAGATCGCGGTCGTAGGTGCTGGAGAGCAGCTTTTTGACGAGGCGGGTGATGCTTTCATTCTGGGTGTGCCCGCTCAGCGACATGGAGACGAGCTGCGAGATCTCGACAAAGACGAACGCTTCCATCTGGGCGATATTGGCGAGGCTGAGCTCGAAGTACCGCGGATCCGGAAATACGCCGAACTTGGCCAGCCATTCCCGCAACAGAAACGGATCAAAGGACGGCAAGGCGTCCAGCGCGCGCATCACCTTCAGGTCCGCCTGCCGGGCAGAAATGTCTATTCCCGTCGCATCAGACAATATTTCTATATAATTCGGCTGGCCGAAAAATATATATCGGCCGCCAGCATCAAGATTTGAAAGATCCAGCGGAAGCAGAACCTTGGTCGCCGTTGCGCGGCCGTCCTCGAATATATCCGTTTCATTGCGCCGCAAGCGATGCTTTATTATGAAGCACTTATTCAATATAGGGTGCGTGAATATGGGCTGCTCAATGGGTTCGTTATCGTGCTGAGCGTTTTCCCAAGTGCGAAGCAAATCAAGAACACGCGCCGTGGACCCTGCCTTGTGCAGGCGCGACAAGCTTCGGACGCTATTTTCGACTTGTGGGCGAGCCATGTTCTGTCGGCGCCTCTAAAGCAGCTCTCCAGAGCCGTTCGAATGTGCAAAATAAATATCTGCGACCCTTTAAGGATTGACCAACAATGGCCGACTTTGATGGCCGGGTCCCGATTCCGCTCTCCCCTTCAGGTTCGGTTTCGGCTATTCCCCGCGGCATGACCGAACCGGCCGACATTGAAACCATCGAGGAACAGGGCTGGGCGACCGCGCAGACGCTCGCTGAGGCGCTTCCCTATATCCAGATCTATGACCGCGAGACGGTGGTCATCAAATACGGCGGGCACGCCATGGGCGAAGAGGCCGTCGCCCAGAAATTCGCCGCCGACGCGGTATTGCTGAAGCTCCTCGGCGTCCACCCCGTGGTCGTTCACGGCGGCGGACCGCAGATCAGCCGCATGCTGGACAAGGCGGGCGTATCCTCGACCTTTATCGACGGGCTGCGCGTGACGGACAAGGCGACGATGGAGGTCGCCGAAATGGTGCTGTCGGGGGCGATCAATAAGGAGATCGTGCACTGGATCAACCGGGCAGGCGCGGAAGCCGATGTGCGCGGCGTCGGTCTTTCCGGCAAGGACGCCCGCCTGATTACCGTCGAAAAGGCGACCCGCACCCGAAAGGACCCGGAATCCAAGCTGGAGCAGGTGGTTGACCTCGGCTTTGTCGGGGAACCCACGCGGGTCGATCCCAAGATCATCGAAGCGCTGATCTTTGCCGATCAGGACTATGTCCCCGTCATCGCTCCCATCGGCGTATCGAAGGAGGGGGACACCTACAATATCAACGCGGACACGGTGGCCGGGGCGCTTGCGGGCGCCCTTCGCGCCAAGCGCATGCTGCTCCTGACCGATGTGGCGGGCGTGCTTGGCGCCGATGGACGCCTCATCCGGCAGATGTCCGTGGCGGAAGCCAAAGCCGCCATCACCGGCGGCGTCGCCAAGGGCGGCATGATCCCCAAGCTCGAGACGGCCATCGCCTCGGTGGAGGCCGGCGTGGAGGCAGTGGTCATCCTTGACGGTCGCCGCCCCCACGCCATGCTGGTCGAGCTGTTCACCGAACACGGCGCCGGCACCCTGATAACGCCATGACCGCCGTCGATCTCAAAGACGCCGCCCGCCCGCCGATCGGCCTTGAGGGCGTCGACACCTGGATCTTCGACCTCGACAACACGCTGTACCCTCCGGAAACGGAGTTCATGGCGCTGATCGACAGCCGGATCACCGAATTCGTGATGGCGGAAACCGGCCTGGCGTTCGAGGCCGCGCGCGCGCTCCAGCTGCGCTTTTTGAACGATCACGGAACCACGCTGGCGGGGATGATGGGGCAATACGGCATTGATCCCTATCGCTTTTTGGACGAGGTGCACGACGTCTCGCACGACCGGCTGAGCCCGGACCCGCTTCTGCGCGAAGCCCTGTCGCGTCTCAGCGGTCGGCGCCTCGTCTTCACCAACGGGTCGGCGCGACATGCCGAACGGGTGCTGAACTCGCTGGCCTTGAGCGATCTCTTCGACGACGTGTTCCACCTCGAGGCGGCGGACCTGACGCCAAAGCCAAGGCCCGGCAGCTATGCGTCGCTGATAAAAACGCACAATGTCACGCCGACCACCTCGTGCTTCTTCGAGGACAATGCCAAGAACCTCGCCCCCGCTGCGGACCTTGGCATGGTCACGGTTCTGGTCGGGCCGCATGCGTTTGACGAGCCCGGGGACTTCATCCACCACCGCGCCCGCGCCCTCGCCCCGTTCCTGGCCGCCATCACCTTCGCCGACGAGAGCCCGTCATGACCGACCTGAAGACAGAGATTGAAGCCCTGTGGGAACGCAGAACCGAGCTTGGGTCCAAGGACTCTTCGGCGCGGGACGCGGTCACCCACGCGCTGAACAGCCTCGACGACGGGACCGCGCGAGTCGCCGAAAAGATCGACGGCGAATGGGTCACGCACCAGTGGCTGAAGAAGGCCGTGCTTTTGTCCTTCCGTCTTTGGGACAATACGCGCATGGGCGCCGATCAGCCGCCCGGCCCCTGGTGGGACAAGGTGCCGACCAAGTTCGCCGGCTGGGACGATGAGGACTTCCGCGCCGCCGGAATCCGCACCGTCCCCGGCGCCATCGTGCGACGCGGCGCCTATGTGGCCAAGGGCGCGGTCCTGATGCCAAGCTTCGTCAATATCGGCGCCTATGTCGGCGAAGGGGCCATGGTCGACACCTGGTCGGCGGTCGGCTCCTGCGCGCAGATCGGCGCGCGGGTCCACCTGTCGGGGGGCGTCGGCATCGGCGGCGTGCTCGAACCGCTTCAGGCCAATCCCACCATCATCGAGGACGACTGCTTCATCGGCGCCCGCTCGGAAGTGGCCGAAGGGGTGATCGTCGAGCAGGGCGCCGTGCTGGCCATGGGCGTCTACCTTTCCGCTTCGACCAAGATCATCGACCGGGCGACGGGGGAGGTCTTCAAGGGCCGCGTTCCGGCCTATTCCGTGGTGGCGCCAGGCAGCCTGCCCGGTTCCGGCGGCGGACCCGGCCTCTACTGCGCCGTCATCGTCAAGCGCGTCGACGCCCGGACCCGCTCCAAGACGTCGATCAACGAGCTCTTGCGGGACTAGGCGCTGACACATTCATAAGGCTCATGCGTCAGCGCCCTAGTTCTTTGAATATGCATCAATTTTCCAAGCCTCGACTGTCGTCTCCGTTTGGATCGATGCACTAGAATAATACCCGAGGATTCATGATGCGGCGTGGATCCAAGGCCTGCCGGACCGCACGCATGGCGGCCACGGCCACGGGGTCCTTGTAGCGCAACGCCTCTTGCGTTTTCATCGTCCCAAGACCGTGCTCGGCGCTGATCGATCCGCCCAGCCCATCGACAATGTCGTGGACGATCCGCGCCGCCCGATCCCGTCGTTCGGCGTGTACGGCTTCGTCGCCGCCGACTGAAGCCAGCACATCATAGTGGATATTGCCGTCGCCGACATGCCCGAAGGCGCAGATCCGCACGCCGGGAAAGGCCTGCAGCAGCGCCGCATCCGCCGCCTCTATAAACTCTGGAACCTTGGCGACGGGGACCGAGACGTCGTGCTTCCAGGCTGAGCCTTCCTGCTTCTGCGCCGCCGACTGGCTCTCTCTAAGACGCCACAGGTCATGGCGCTGCGTTTCCGACTGCGCAACGACCGCGTCGAGGATCAGCCCTTCGGCCAGCGCACGTTCGAGACACCGGGTCAGCGCCGCCTGCGCCTCTCCCTCGACCGCGCCGGCCAGCTCCATCAGCACACACCAGGGGGCCGCACCACTCAGCGGGTCTCGCACATTCGGAATGTGTCGCGCCGCCAGCGATACGCCCAGCGCGCACATCAGCTCGAAGGCCTCCACCGCCCCGCCGCTTTCGGCCTTGCAGAGACTGAGAAGGCCCAGCGCCGCGTTCGGCGACGCAACAGCGACCAGCGCAGTCGCCCGCGAATTCAGGATCGGGAATAGCTTCAGCGCCGCCGCCGTCACCACCCCGAGCGTGCCTTCGGCCCCGATCAACAGCTGTTTCAGATCATAGCCCGTATTGTCCTTGCGCAGGCGTTTCAGACCTGAAAACACCGACCCGTCCGGCAAAACGGCTTCAAGGCCGAGAACAAGCTCGCGCATCACGCCATAGCGCAGCACCGCCACGCCCCCCGCATTGGTCGAGATCAGGCCGCCGATCGTCGCTGTGCCTTCGGAGGCGAGGCTCAAAGGGAAGACGCGCCCCGCCTCGGCGGCGGCGGCATGGGCGGCGGTCAGGGTCGCGCCCGCCTCGATCACCAGCACATCATCCGCCGGGGACACCTCACGGATCCGGTTGAGGCGGGAGAGCAACAGCAGCACCTCGCCCTGCGGGATCTGACCGCCGACCAGGCCGGTATTGCCCCCCTGCGGCGTGATCGGAACCTTGTGGGCCGCACACCAGCCCACGATCTTCGCCACCTCGTCCACGGACCTCGGCGTCACCAGCAGGGGCGTCGCACCCGTCCAGCGGCCGCGCCATTCGATCAGGTGCGGCGCAATCTCGCCTTCATCCTCGCTCCACCCCCGATCGCCGATCAGGGCTTTGAGGCCGGCAAGGTCAGGTGTCGCGGTCATGACGACGTCGCCTCCGTCTGCAGGGGTGCGCCGGCGCCAAACCGGCCCGGCGCCATGCGTTGCTTCAAACTCATCTCCAGCGGATCCGGCGCGCCGACCAAAGTGGCGACGAGGCTCTCGGCCAGGAGGGGGGCGAGGGTGAAGCCCCGCCCGCCAAGCCCTGTCAGCACCGAAAGTCCAGGGAGGATCCCGCCGCACAGGGGCCAGTGATCCGGCGTCGAGACCCGCACCGCCGCCCGATGCGTCAGCGCGGCGGGCAGCGTGGCGGCGAATTCCGGCCTCGCCTCCGTCAAGGCGGCAAGGTTTTGCGCATCGTCTTGCGCCCGCGCCCGCGCATCGTCGTCGCCTCTCTGGTGCGTCGCGCCAAAGAGCACGCCGCTGCGGGTCGGAATCAGATAGCCGCCCCAGGCGGCCGCCTCCCCCTTCAGTCGCTTGCGGGACAAGGTCACCTGCCCTCTGACGGGCCGCAGGCCGGGCGTGTCCCAAAGTCTGCGGCATCCCTGTCCCCCCGCCAGCACGACGTGGTCAAACACGCCAAGCTCGTCCCCGTCGGGCGTAAGAAGCGTCCACCGGCCGTCCGTGGGCGCGAGCCGCGCGACCGGCGCGCGAGTCACCTTTGCCCCGTCAAAGAACGCCCGCAGGGCCGCCAGAGGTTCGATGACCAGCGCGTCGCGATAGCGCAGGGCGCCCATGGCGAAGGGCTCCCCAAGCCGGGCTGCAGCCTGTTCGGAACCCAGCCGCTCAAACCCACCGAAGCCATAAACGTCCGACGCCGCCAGACGGTCGAACCTCTCCGCATCCTTGGCCTTGACCTCAAGCTGAAGCGCCCCGCGCGAAATCAGCGCCGCTTGCGCCTCCAAACGATAGATCTGAACCGCTCTGGCATAGGCCAGCGCATGGAGGCGCGCCACATCGCCAAGGCCCGCATCAAGCCTTGGCGTCACCAGCGCCGCCGGGTTTCCGGACGCGCCGGCGCCCGGCGCATCGCTTTCGAACACCACCGCCGTCAGGCCCTGCCGCGTCAGCGCGCGGGCAAGGCTCGCCCCCGCAATGCCAGCCCCGATCACGGCCACCTGCGACAAGGATTGGTCTTGCGCCGCGCCGGGAAAGATCGCCTCCAGCCGCTCGCGCTTGCGGCCAAACCCCGGGCGTTTGTCGACCGAAAAGCCCGCAGCGGCGAGACTGCGGCGAACATCTCCGGCGACGGTGAAGGTCGCGGCCCGCCCGCCCGGCGCGGTGAGACGCCCGATCTGCGACAGGACGTCCTGCGACCACATGTCCGGGTTCTTCGCCGGGGCAAAGCCGTCCAGGAACCAGGCGTCCATCTTGGCGTCGAGCCCCGTCAGCGCGCCCCGCACGTCGCCGACGTGGATCTGCAGGGTCGCGCCGATGTCCGCAAAATCGATGATGTGGCGCCCAACCCTTGGGCCCGGCCAGCCCGTAAGCAGGTCCGCCGAAAGCTCTGCAAGTTCGGGAAAGGCGGCCAGCGCCCGCGCCGCCTCATCCGCCGTCATCGGAAAGGCTTCGATCGAGACAATGGACAGCCTCGCCTCGGCGCCCGGCCTGTGACGGCGCCAAAGATCAAGAAGGGCGAGGATATTGAGACCCGACCCGAAGCCGAGCTCCCCGACCGCGAACTGGCGGCGCCCCGCAAACCGACCCGGAAGACCGCAGCCGTCCAGAAAGACCGCGCGCGCTTCGGCCAGCCCGTCTTCCGCCTGAAAATAGACGTCGTCGAACTCCGTCGAGCGGGGCGTATTCCCGATCCAGTCTAGATCAGGCATGGCGGCGGCTTCCTCGCGTTGTGAGTGCGGTCATAGCGCGCCAGGAGAGGCGCGCAAATGCGCGACGACAGGACAGGGCTGAGATTGTTGGGTATGGAGAGCCATGCGCCTGAAAGACCTCCCCAACCTAATCACGCTTTGCCGGATCGTCCTTGCCCTCGTGGTCTACGTTTTCCTGGCCTGCGCAGCGGGTTTGTTCCCCGCCATCGGCGAGGCGAGCGCGACCAGGCCCGTGCTGCGGCATCTGGCCCTTGGGGCGTTCGTGATCGCGAGCCTCACTGACTTCGTCGACGGCTGGCTGGCCCGCCGGCTGGGCGCAAGCTCGGCCCTTGGGGCGATGCTCGACCCCATCGCCGACAAGATCGCCGTCGTCGCTGTCATTGTCGGTCTGGGGGCGCTGGACCCGCAGCTGGTCGCAACGCCGGGCGCGCTGATCCTCGCCCGCGAGCTCGTGGTCTCCGGACTGCGGGAGACGGGCCTCCAACTGCCGGTCACAAAGCTCGCCAAATGGAAGACGACGGCGCAGCTGGTCGCCCTTGGCCTGTGCATCGCCGCACAGACGTGGGGCGAGCTGCGTAGTCTCGCCGCGCTCACCCTCTGGCTCGCCGCCGCCCTTACCCTCTGGACGGGGGCGATCTATCTGAAGACGGCGATCACCGCGCGCAGACCCTGACAGGATCAGTCCGAGATGACGAGTTTTCCCCGCACGAGCTGGCTGTAGTCCTCCATCAGGGACAAAGAGATGTTGCCCGGCGTAAAGC
>Ga0316217_10004340_pt1 | contig 15414 bp, 29 predicted proteins | sample 1anoAmetaG_FD_203633 | JGI IMG/M metagenome (GOLD analysis project Ga0316217, IMG submission 203633) | Freshwater microbial communities from Trout Bog Lake, Wisconsin, USA - 1anoA | ecosystem: Environmental > Aquatic > Freshwater > Lake > Hypolimnion/Profundal zone | place: USA: Wisconsin... | reverse complement strand
CTGAATAAAATAATATTAAGTTCCTCCGACTGGGTGTGGGAAGTAGATACGAATGGAATATTTACTTATTGTTCCGATAATATAGAAAAGATTGCCGGATGGAAACCTGCGGAAATAATAGGGAAATCGATACTGAATTTCATGCATAGTGAATATAAAGATCAATCGTTATTAAAACAGATTATATCGAATAAAGATAAAATAACTGACCTGGAAAACTGGATTGAACACAAGAATGGATCGGAGATATGTTTGTTAACGAATGGATTTCCTTCATTTGATAAAACCGGTAATTTTAAAGGATATATAGGGGTTATAAAAAATATTACCGACTGGAAAAATAAAGAAAACAGAATCAATGAACTGAATGAGCATCTGAGTACATTGATTGAAGCAATGCCCGATGTAGTATTTTTCAAAGACCATGAAGGTAGATGGCTGATTACCAATAATGCTGCTAAAAAGTTATTTAATTTAGGAGAAACCGAATGGATAGGTAAAACTGATTTAGAACTTGCAGAAGCTCAACCTGCTTATACTACTATATATGAAATCTGTAAAAGAACGGATGATGCAACCTGGGAATCGGGTACTATAAATATTTCGTATGAAAGTGGAAAAGATTTAGCTGGTACAGAACTTCATTTTCATGTTACTAAAATTCCGATATTCGATTCGGATGGTAAAAGAAAAGGACTGGTAATAATAGGTAGAAACATAACAAAAGACAGACTGGAAGAACAGCGTCTGAAATTGCTGGAAACCGTTATTTCTCATGCCAGCGATGCTATTACAATTGTAGAGATAGATCATCAGGATATTAAACAATCTAAAATTATTTATGTAAACAATGCCAGTTGCGAAATGGCAGGTATCAGCCGGGAAGAATTTTTAGGCAACCCTCCCCGCATATTATTCAATAAAAAGCTGGATGATTCGATACTGGAAAGAATAAAATCTTCAGTAACAGAAGGAACCCCATTAAAAATGGAGATGCAGGATACAAAAGGCAATGATGAAGTATTCTGGTCTTTGTTTTCTATTACACCTGTTTCTAATTCTGAGGGTAACTATACGCACTGGATAGGCATTAAAAAAGATATTACCGAAGCTAAGGTACATGAACAGGAAATAAAGAAAGCTATTATAAAAGGGCAGGAGAATGAAAAGTATTTCATCAGTGGCGAATTGCATGATAATATAGCACAGATACTGGTAGGAGCTAAGCTTGCCCTGAGTCTGGTGGCAGGTAAAACGGAAAAAGAAATAGAAAGACTAAAACAAACCAATGAATACCTGGATATGTCGATTAACGAAATCAGGTATTTATCGCATAGTCTGGCACCATCGGCATATTATCAGAAGAATCTGATCAGTTCAATAGAACAGTTATTAAAAAATATAAATAAGGAAAATACATACGAAGTATCGTTTGAGTATGATCAGATTGATTATTCAGAAATAAGTGGAGAACTGCAATTGAATTTATATAGAATATTGCAGGAACAACTGCAGAATATAGTAAAACATTCGGAGGCAACTGTAATAAATGTGCAATTGCGATATAACAGTAATAAACATATTCATCTGATAATTGCTGATAATGGAAAAGGGTTTGATACTAATTTAACTTCAAAAGGTATCGGTCTTCAGAACATTAAAAACAGAGCAGAAACTTTTTCCGGAGATTATATAATAAAATCCAGTGAAGGAAATGGATGTGAACTGATAGTAACAATTCCTCTTCAGTAATAATTATAGAAATATAAGGATAAAAAAAAGCTACTGACTAAAATCAGTAGCTTTTTTGATATTTGGTGGAGAATACCGGGGAGCTCACATCCTTCGACAAAAAGCAGGTTAACGGCAACTACATCATTAAGTTTGATATTACTTTTGGAATAGGTAAAGTACACCGGTATTTTATGTTGCACGATGTAGATAATTTTTTTCTGCATCATGCTGAAACAAGACCGGAACTGAAAAACGTTGATTTTAAATTCAATGGTACCCTATACAGATACGATGAAACCGAAAATAAATGTATTATCCGTATTCCTTCCAGTGCTGAACATTATTTCAGGGTAGGGGATGATTATTTTGAATATATAGAGATACCGGATAAACATAACAACCTTACAAAGACCTACCACAAGCGGAAAAAGGAAACCATCAAGGATGATAATGGTAAGGATATTTTCAAGCACGTACCAAAGTACAAAGCTTTCTGCAATGTTCCCGATCACATTAATTATCAGCTGGTTATCAATAACTGTTTCAATACTTACCATCCATTTGTTTACGAACCGGAAGAAGGGGATGCAAGCAGAACGATTGAATTTATAAAACACATTTTTGGGGAAGATGAAATAGTACTGGATGAAAACTTTAGTGTAAAACGGTACGAAATAGCGTTGGATTACCTTACCATCCTGTACAAGCATCCACAACAGATTTTACCGATACTTTGCCTGGTATCCCGCGAAAGGCAGACAGGTAAAACAACCTTTCTGAAATGGCTTAAGCTGATTTTTGTAGAGAATTGCGCTATTGTTGGTAATCAGGATTTTGAAAACAATTTCAATACACATTGGGCTTCAAAGCTGATTATAGGATGTGATGAAACCAAAATTGAACGGCACGTGGTAATGGAGCGGATAAAAGGAATGTCCACGGCTTCTACCATCATGAAAGAAGGTAAGGGTGTTGATCAGATCAGCATGGACTTTTTCGGTAAGTTTATTCTGCTATCCAATAACGAAGATAATTTTGCCACCATTGACCGTGAAGAAATCCGTTTTTGGGTAATCAAGGTACCTGTAATTAAAACCAAAGATGTTGACCTGATAGACGACCTGTTCAATGAAATACCATCCTTTCTGAACCTGCTTTCACAACGTAAAATAATAACACAGAAAAGAGAAAGGCACTGGTTCGATACACGTTTATTGAAAACTGAAGCATTGGATAAGATTGTAGCTAATAGTGCACCAACGATGGAAAAGAATATAAGACACAACATCATTTCTGTATTTGAAAAAATAGACAATGATACTTTATGTATAAGCCTTGATGATGTAGTAAAATATCTTGCAAAGTGCAATGAAGAAAAGAAGAACTATGTAAAAGACATTCTTCATGGTATGGGTTACAGAACTAAGGACCCAAAAAGAAAAATATTTACACCAATTATTGAAGAATTGAGAGTGGAAAATAAATGGGATTATAAAATAATTACAAAAGAAGTGAAGGGTAGATACTACGAATTTAAACGAGAGGATTTTATAAATGAAGAAATGGAAGATGATATTGAAAACAAAGACACTCTTTTTTAATCATGGAAAATAAAATAAACTTTAGTTACAACTGGAATAAGAAGCTGTATACACACTATTTTACTACTATCAGGCTGAAATCTGATAAGTTTAAAATAGGTAATCCATACAAAATATTTCTTACCGAAAAGTTTTGTTACGAGGGCCTGTGTATAGATATAAGAAACTGCAAAATTGATGAACTGCCAGAATACACCTGTTATCTGGATACCGGATACAGTAAGCATGAAACTATAAAGATGCTGAAAACCATGTACAGTAAGCATGATATAGACTGGACTACACAGCAATTGTCAGTAATATTAATTCAGAATTTAGAGTGGGAAAAACCAAAAGATTAAGCTATGCATACTATACATACAAAAGATGTTGTTTTCCTGCTGGTACTGTTCATCATATTTGAGATGTGTTATTTCATTGCTATAATACTACTGGCACGTATGGCAGAAAGGAATAATAGGAAAACAAAAAAGAAGAAATATTCTTAATTTTACAACATGAAAAAGATGCAATTACTTTCAACGGAATATTTGCCATACTATATAAAGAAGCAAAAGTTTACTTTAAGAAAGCACCTGAATACTATAGATAAGAAAAAGTATAATCCTGAAAACTTTGAGTTATTCAGTGGTGAAAGCAGTGTTTTCAGTTCTCAAATAGAAGGCAGCACCGTTACAGAGAGTGACTGGCTTAATTATAAAATTTCTGGTATTGGCAAGGGAACAGAAAGAATAAAAGAAGTACAGGATTTACAAAATGCTTATACGTTCTGCAGATCTAATACAATTACTAAAAAGAACGTACTGGAAGTTCATAAAATAGCAAGTAATACCATACTAAAGGATAAAGCCTATAAGGGCAAAATCAGAAAAGTACAGGTATATGTAGGTAATAGTTTTAAAATTATTTATACATGTGCTTCACCAGAAATAGTAGAACAGGAATTTATTAAGCTGGTATCTGATATTGAATATTTGAATACACAAAAGCTAACAGTAAATGAAGTATTCTACTTTGCATCTTTTATACATCTGATGTATGTAAAGATTCATCCATTTGCGGATGGTAATGGCAGAACAGCAAGACTACTTGAAAAATGGTTTTTAGCACAACATCTGGGTGCTGTTGCATGGTATATACGATCTGAAAAGCATTACCGGATTAAAAAGGACAATTATTATAAATACCTGAATGATTGCGGCGACAATTACAACAACCTTGTTTTAGGCAATAGTTTACCATTTTTACTGATGTTGCCTTTTGCTTTACGAAATAGTCATTAAGTAAATAATATGAAAACATGCAAGCCTCTCAATTTTGAGAGGCTTTTTTATTGCTTAAAATTTAATTATTTCGGGAAAGCTGAAATCAGCGGTAATAATTGTTTTTCTTTCTCTTTTTTCTTTCAATAAAAATATTGTTACAGTTTGTTACATTGTTACAATGTTGATAATCAAGGACTTATGTGTAATATTCTATTTTCAAATTGTTACAGTTTGTTACAACTATTAATACTGCTTTAAGGTTCATTAATTTTTTCTTAATCCAATTGTTACAAATTGTTACACCTAACTAATTGATAATCAAGCTTGTAACAATGTAACAATTGTAACAAAGTTTTCTTTGTCAGTTTTTTTTGTGTAAAAAATAAAAAGTAAACAGAGGCCAAAAGCCTCTTATAAATGGTGGTTTAAGTCTCAAATAGTTAAATTTTCTTTGCATTCAAATTAATTACAATGCCAGACGAGACTTTACAGGATAATTCAATTGAAAACAAAGAAACTGTAGAAAGTACTGAAAATACAGCAGCGGTTTTGCATATTGAAAACATTGAAAACGAAAACAATGAACAGATTACAGTAATTGAAAACGAAAAACACGAGGAAACAGTTACTGAAAAAGTTCTGAAAACAGAAAAAGCCGAAAATGAAAGCGGTAAAACAAAGAAACGCTTTTCCATGACAGTCAATTTCACCAGTGAAAACGAGTTTAAGCACGTAGATAAAATAGTACAGGAACGTATTGCTGCTGGTGCCACTATTAACTACAATCATTTTCTAAGGCAATGTATAGATTTCACAATAAATCATGGTAAAGTGTTCGGAAAACAGTATTTCGGAATACCGGAACATGAACATAAGCTATTGAAAGATGCTTATTTCACAACTGAAGAAAGTAAAATTCCAACTATTAAATAAGCATACATGAGTAACTTCTATATGTGCATACCAATACCGTTTGAATTGAAGCCAAAGTTTACTGTTTTAAAAAATATCAGTACCGGAAAACATATACCTCAAAATAAAGCAAGAAAAATTAAAAGACAAACAAATAATTTCAAAAGGAAATAGTATGATTAGTTGGATTAAAGTAATATTCATGTTTTTCTATTTATCTGTTTTCAGACGTAGAATTACATCATATCATATTTCTGTAGCTGATGGATATGGAACAGAAGAATTTTTGCATATATCTACAAGTGAATTTTTCAGTAAAACAAAGAAATATATTACACAATTCAGAAGGTATTCTATAAAAATTGAAAACATTTATGGGTACAACCATATCACTTTAGAATTTTATAATTAAAATAAAATATATGACAGAATTAGAGGCATTACGTAAAGAGAATGCAGAAATGAAAGCAGACATCAAATTGCTGAAAGAAAGCGTACTGGAAGTAACAGACGTTTTAGAGATCACGGAAAATGGTGTTCTGAAAAAAGGCTTTGAAATGTCCGATATTTTTGGAGTGCTTACCTCACTGACTAAAGGCTTCATGTTCAATAAAGATAAGTTCATGAAAAAGTTCGAACCACTTAAAAAGCTGATGCCAATATTAGCCAAATACAATAATATATAGCAATGATAAACGACATAACTACTGCAGAACAGGACCAGGAACTTGATAAGGTAATAGTCGATGTATCGCAACCAACTGAAGAGGTTGCCGAACCGGCCCCACCACCGGAACCGGAACCGGTTCAAATTGAACCGGAACCGGACGAACCGGTAGAAAAGCCTGCCAGTGCAGCCGCTCAAAAGTTCGGGGCTAAATTCTGTTTATCCTTAATCAATTCAGCTACTGAATTACCACTGGCATTTGCAGCTGATAGAAAGCTGAAGAAGAAAGCAAAAGCGATAGGAGGGGAGAAAGGCGAAATAATGTACAACAGTGCCGTAGAAAGGTACAATGTAACTAAGGAGGTAAAAGACTTTACTACAGAAGAACAAAGCCTTATTAATCTACATATTAAAGTAGAGAAATACCTTGCCGCTCTTCCATACTCTAAAGAGGAAAAAGCAGAACTGATGGAACCATTAATGGAAATGATTAAGGATAATAATTTCCAGATACCTGCATGGCTTGTTATCACTGGTACCATCATTATCAACACTACTCAAAGGATTATCAAATTATCTGATATTTAATCAAATGGCACGTTCTGAAAATTATCTGATATTAGTAGCCGGTAAAAGGTTTAGCGGTAAGACAACAACATCTATGAAGCTTGCTGAAGCAACAAAGAAAAGAATAATAGTTGTTGATCTTAACGACCATCCAACCTATAAAGACTGGCCAAAAGTATCAATGGAAGAACTGCCAAAGTTTAAGGGACAAAAGGGCTATGTAGTAATAGGAGACAGTAATATTGATGAAGTTTGCGAAGTTATCAATAAGTACCAGGTAAATGCTTTTCTGATATTCGAGGATGCAGCAAGGTATATTCCGCAAACTGTTAATAAAGGTGGATTGATGAACCTGGTAATTGATTTAAGGAAACGGAATTTCGATGTACTGTTTATGTATCATGCACTTTCCTTTATACCTCCGTTCTTTGCCAAAATGTACAATATACTGGTAGTACATAAAACGAATGAGAATATCAATAGTAATAAGCTACAGGATAAGTTTAATAATTGGGTGACCACTATACAGCCCAAAGCAATTGCAGTGAATAACAATAAGAACGAACACGCAAAAGCCGTAATCTACAGCCATGAATAACAAAATACAATCTGTTACTACATTCGGTAAGCTTGCCAGGTGTTATGGTCTGCAGCCAAGAACGCTTATGTCGATGATTGAACCTTTCGATGAACTGAAAAAGGAATTAGATAACTATCTTAGATTATCAGGCAAAAAAGGTTTAAAAGCTTTGCCACCTGCTATTACCAAAAAAATAATAGATGTATTAGGAGAACCATAAATTTGCATAACTATGATACAAAAGAAAAATGAAACATACTACCATAGCGGTTGTATTACTTTCAGAAAAAGAAGTATAGGTATAGTATTCAGCGGACAATCTGCAGAACATATTATGAAAAACTTTCTTACCGACCCAAAGTCGCATCCTATTACTCATATAAGGATACAGCAACTGGCAAAACAGATAAAGGACTGGGATAAAAGCGGCGATAAAAGATATTTTGGTACCATTACCGACAACAAAAATGGTGTAAGGTACAGAATTGTTACAGAAATTTATCCTACATTTGCAGTGATAATAACTTGTTTTAAATATTAAAAAAGGAGGCACTATGACATGGAGGGAAAAATTAGTTAAGATACTAGGGCGTGAGCCTGTAGAAGGTAGCCTGGAATACAACCGTAAAATAATGGGTTGGCGAACACTGGAACAAAGTGCAAAAGATTTGTTTGAAGGTGAAATAAAGCAAGTACCAGGGCAAAAGGCAAAAGCCAAAAAGCTAGGACTTATTTAAAATTGTTTTGTAAGATTAAATAGAAAAGCCACTGCATAAGCAGTGGCTTTTTGTTTGGCACAACATTTGTTATATATTTGCCTTGACAATCAAATTTATATGTTCCATTACAATCATTCATTTATTAAGTTATTCCCGGCACATCGGTGCAAGTCCGTAGCTTTTCTATCTCGTATAGATTTGGTTGTCAGTGACCGGGATATTTTAAATTGTTTTTGTTATGACAACCAACAAAGCGACATTCACTGTACCTACAGCAGCTGAATCATTAGACATCGTAGGAAAATTTATACACTTTGCCTCCTTTCAGGAGTACCAGGAAGATTTAATGGAATTATCCGAGTGGGCAATGAGTAGTAGTGAAGCTGATTATTCAGCACTTGACCGGCTAAATAAAATTCACCTGATTAATAAACTACAGAAGCTTTTACCGGCACTGTATGTACTGTATCACGGTGAAGTGATAGAAGACTAAAAAAGAATAAAAAAAGCCTCCGTTCGGGGGCTTTTTTATGTATGTAAAATCCTTTGAAACCCTTTAACTGCAAGTATCAGCGTGTATAGACCCTAACTGTATAACGCTACCAATATCCTTACCACTTTTACATCCTCAAAATACAAACAAAAATTCTCGTTATGGAATTAAGTAAAAACAAATGGGTTAATGTAGTAATCTTCTTAGCACTAATCATAGTAGGGGCAATGGTTGCACTGGCTTGCAGTTCTCTTATTAAAGATGGTTCTGGCAATACACGACTTTCTCCATTCGGTTTAGGTGCAGTAACGCCTACACCACCAGCTCATTAGAAAAAATAAATAATGGAAAAAAATAAAACGACCATTTTAATTGTTCTGTTTATACTGATAGTGATTGTGGTAATGTACTTCATGACTAAAAAGAGTACAACAACATCTTCTACAGTAAAGCTAAAAGCAGCACAGGCAGCGGCTAACAATGGCGGTGGCAAACCAAGTCTGTTTTCTTCTATTATGGCAGCACTTAATCCGGCAAAGCCAGCGGCTTCACCTTCGGGTACACCATCCAAATCAAGTGGTGGTAGTAGCGGCGGTGGAAGTGGTTCGGGCGGCGGCTCTGGAAGTGGTGGAGGTAGTAGCTCCGGTAGTGGAGATGACAGCGACGACGACGACAGCGATTTAGACCCGTATAATAGCAGCGATGACAGCGGTGATGATAGTACTGATGATAGCAGCGATGACAGCGGTGATGATGACGGCGGCGATGATTAAGTTTTTTTTTATTAATTAAATATACATTTTATGTATCCACAAAAACAAGGTAATCAGGGTTCTACCTACACAGGCAAAAACGACCCTACTATTGATTTCGGCGATGCTAATCATTTCGGTGATGCAGATGCCAGTAACAATAAGTTTATTATCAAAATCACTAACACTAACGGTGCCGATAAGGTTATCGCAATTAACCAGGCCTTCAATGGTGGTGTTGCCGGTAATACGGTGGACGGTGTTGTAACTGATGGTGCGATAATCGACGGTGTTACCGGTGCAGGTTCTCCAAAACTGATTGAAGATTTCAAAGATTTCATCAAGACAGGTAAGGCTATTCAGATTACGAAAATGAAAATCGTTTCTACTGTAGCTACACAGCTTCAGAGTGCGTTAAACCTGGTTCGTAAAAGTCCGTTCAAGAACGAACAGAACAGAATCATCACTATTGCAGATCACACTTCACAGGGTGACTTGAATACACTGATGGTAATGGTAAACGAAGAGTTTCAGCTGGACACTGATACCGACTTAACTGTTCCGGTTGTGGCCAATTCTACTTTAACAATCACTTTGTATGTAGGTGGTATCCTGGATACAAACAAGTCATTGTTAAACAAGACTGCAGCGGCTTCTTTGAATCCTGCTGTAGCTGGTTTAAAGGCGGCAAGAAAAACAAAATAGTAGTAGTAAATTAAACTATGCAAGACTTACAACAAATACTTTCGTTATACCGCTATAGTGTAGCGAAAGTATTTTGTTTATATGGTCTTACCGGCGTGGCCGAACAGGATTTATTAACGGGTGTAATCTTACACAGACAGCCGTTTATTAATGACCTGGTTAATCAGATAAACACTGATAGTTTAACACAGCTTCCACAACAGTACGGCAACGGATTAGTAAGCAAATTTTGTACTGGTGAGGACGTAGGCAACTACTTGAATAACGTACTCGGTTATATCGATACGTTAAGCCTGGAAAAGGCAGAGCAAAAATTAAAAGATTACACGGTTTTCGCAATTGCGGGCGTGTTTCTGATACTGATATTATTTATTATTTTAATCACACGTAAATAAAATTACAATGGCAAAAGGTTTAAAAGCAAACGGTACATTAAAGAAAGGCTTTAAATACAAAAAGGGTGGGGCAGTAGTTGAGGTGAAAGCTAAAAAGACTACAAGACACAAAAAAAGAAAATAGCCTATGCACCAAGAAACAGTTAGTATTTCTATGGAACAGATTGTAACATCATTTGGTATTATAATATCGTTCCTGCTTGCAATTCTGGCTTTCTTTCTTCGTATGTTGGTTATGGAGTTTCAGGATTTTAAAAAGAGCGTGACAACATTAAAAGTTGATGTTGCCAGGCTTAACGAAAAAGTATTTGATAAGTAAAAAATAAAAAAATTATGAAAAATTTCTTTGCTAAGATTTTCGCATTTCTCCATGTGTTATTTGGAGGTGGTTTAGAAACATGGATTTCTGACAATGTACAGCCGGCTATTGATTTCGTAGAGAAATTGAAAGCCTTTTTGAGTTCACCAGCAGCGGATATTATTGCCGCTCTGATACCAGGTAATATTGCCGAGGAGGTTAAAACACTTCTACTGGCTAATATAGGTAAGGCTCTGGATGCCTTAGAGATAACGGAAGAAATAAACAATGCAGCAACAACAGCTGATAAACTTACACTATTAACGCAATATCTTCTTACGCTCTCACCTAATATCAGGAATGCAGTGTTTATGAAGATAGCCAGCCAGTTAGCCAAAACAACCGGCAATACCGATACTATTAAAGGTTATTCAGTTGACCTGTTAGTTCAAAGCCAGTATGCTAAACAGGCCGCTACTGCTGATGGTACCATTACCGCTGATGATAATACTGCACCAGTTGCTGATGTTGCACCTGTACCAGTTGCTGATGTTGCACCTGCACCAGTTGCTGATGTTGCACCTGCACCAGTTGCTGATGTTGCACCTGCACCAGTTGCTGATGTTGCACCTGCACCGGTTGCTGATGTTGCACCTGCACCAGTTGCTGATGTTGCACCTGCACCGGTTGCTGATGTTGCACCTGCACCGGTTGCTGATGTTGCACCTGCAGCAGTTGCTGATGTTACACCTGCAGCAGTTGCTGATGTTACACCTGCAGCAGTTGCTGATGTTACACCTGCAGCAGTTGCTGATGTTGCACCTGCTGCCACCGCTCCTGTTGGCGATAATTCAGCAACAACTACAGCGGCTGCAAGACCTGTAAATACGTTCATGAACCACTAATTGTAAGCTATGACTAATCCGATTGATTTTACAAATGTTAATGCGCTGAATGGTGACATTTTCGGTGACTGGGGTTTAGGTGACGGTTTAAATACAGTTGAAAGTACCTTACTAAGTGGAACTTCTGTACCAGGTACTACAGCCAGTGCCTCTGCAAGTGTAAAAGCTGTAAGCAAGTCAACATCTACTACTGCGCCGGCAAGTAATACCATGTATTATGTTGTAGCAAGTATGTTTGTTTTATTGGTTTTACTTTACTTCATGTTAAAACATTAGTATGTCATTTATTAAAGATATAACTACAAAGGGGAATGCCAAAACTGGTGGATGGTTCGGGCTAATTGTCGGAATTATTCTAATCCTGATTATCATCATTGTACTATGGAAAGTATATACTTCTGTAGTAACAGCAGCAAATGCTTTTGGTGATACTTTGGGCGATACAGTAATGGCTAATACTTATGGTGTAGATGCTGCAAGGGTTACAATATGTAAGCAAGCAGCTCAAAGTTGTGTTGATGCTACAACTTTAAAGTATTGGCACGATCACCAACCTATAATAGATGCGCTTAACACTATTACTACTGATGGTGAAGCAAAACTTACATCGGTATATTATAAACAGCTTACTGGAAGAACTGTACAGAGTTTACTTAGTAGTTGGGATTTCTTTCAATATGCAAGTCAAATTACATTAGCTTCTTCATTCGTATAAAATAAAATAAAATGAAAAAAAAGACAATCTTTATTATCGTAGGTATTCTGATAGTTATTGCTATAGCTGCCTACCTGTATTTTAAAAATAAAAGTGCCGCTGCAATTCAGCCTTCTGATGGTAGCGATAAAACAGTTACTTCAGCAGGTTCTACAGTTGCGGCTAATCCATTGGCACCTGTTGTGCCATTTTCGGCACAAAGCTTTTTAAATGGTAGTTGGGTATTTTCCTATAATTACCAGGGTGCCAGCGGTACAGAAAAAGCTACAATAGCGAATAATGTTTATTCTATTGATGGCGTACCAACTTATAATCTACAGAATGTAGCTTATAACCAGGCAACCAACACTTTGACACTTACCAAGTCAAGAATAAGCAATGGGGAAACACTTCCACCAGAAACATTGATTGTGGATACTGTTAACAATAAAATGAACGGTACACAAGGTACTGCTACCAATGTTAATTACATTAAAAGCTAATTATGTCGAAGAAAACGTTAATTATACTTTTTATTGTTCTGATAATATGTGTACTGGTATTGTTTTTCTTTCAGGCAAAAGCACAACCTGCTACAACAGCAAAAGGAACATCCACTTCACCTGGTGTGACTAAAATACCTGGTGATGGAAGTACATTTTCGTCAACTGATAGTACCAGCCCTGTATGGCCATTACAAAATGGTAGCCAGGGTGTAGCTGTAAAACTGTTACAAATACTTTCAGGTGTTGATCCTGACGGTATTTGGGGGCCTGATACAGACACAGCAGTTCAAAGTACATTAGGTAAAAACATAATCAGTCAATCTGATTTTATCAATGCCTGTATAATTCCGGCTGCTACTGCCAGCGATTTTCCTTTAGCAGTAGGTTCTACCGGAAACTATGTATCAGCTCTACAGGCTGTATATGGTTTAGATATTGACGGAACCTTTGGCAGCGATACAGATGCAGCATTAAAGCAGGATGAAATTAACGGACAAATACCAGGTACAGATTTTCAACACATTGTAGCCAATACATTAAATATACCAGGCTACTAAAAAATAAATTTTATGGATACTACAAGCGGCGGCGGTTTATTGCAAAGTCTATTAGGTACCGCACCTACTATCAGCACTTCTGTAAATATTACCATGGACGACAGCACCATTATAAAGCTGTGTGCGGCTATACTGATTGTAGCCTCGGTTATTTTACTGGCTCATAAACTTATTAAGTAATGAAGAACCAACCTGTATTTATTATTATTGGTTTAGTGATTTTAACGGTTGTTGTATATTTATTTTACAGCAAAATGTTTGCATCTACCAATACGGTAGTAAATAATAAAACTATTCTTACTACACCAACAACTTCTTCAGTATCAAATAATTCAGCGGTGCAAGCTTCTGTTTCAAATACTGTGGCACCTATTATAAGTACTCCGGCTGTAATAGCTACAGCCAGTACACCGGTTGCCGATTCTACTAAATTGTTTGATGCCAATATTTATATGCAAAGCAATTCAGATATTGCAGCCGCTGTAAATAATGGTTCGTTTACTTCGCCACTCGATCACTACAAGCAATGGGGAAAATATGAAGGCCGTATAGCTTCAGTATATCAGTTGAACCAAAACGGCGGTAAACCTTACCCCGATCCTCATGGTTCTGCACTTGCTTATGTTGCCGCTCACGGCGGTTACGGACCACCGGATATGAGTTCACATAAATATTACGGAGGTATAGGCGGTTCTGTATTATCAACAGTAATTACCGTGGCACCTTATGTGGTAGCAGCTTTATAGATCAATTAAAATATTTATATGGAACTTTTACTTACAAGAGATACCAGGACACTAAACAGTACTACAGGCAAATTGTCGGTAGATGGTGTATTTTATTGTTTTACACTCGAACATACAGACCGTGGTTTAAAATCCAACATGGATTTAGCCGAAATTCAGGCACGTAAATTATACGGTAAAACCTGTATTCCTGAAGGCCGTTATGAGGTTACACATTCTTTTAGTGGTATATTCAATACCGATATGCCATTGCTGATGAATGTACCGGATTACGACGAAACAAGGATACATCCAGGCAACACAGCAGCCGACACTTTGGGCTGCATACTGGTAGGACAAAGCCGAAGTGCTGATATGATACAAAACAGCCGTCTGGCATTCGCTCCATTATGGGAAAAGATGCAGGCAGCATGGAACAATAACCAACAGGTATTTATCACTATTCAAAGGGCACAATAATGAATTGGTTTAAGACTACTGATAAACTTATTTATGATGCAGTAAGGGCGGCGGTTCCAGGTAACGTTATGCTTGCTTATTTAATCATTGCACAGGCAAGGGAAGAAAGCGGTAATTACGATCCAATACCATTAGGTAAGGGTGGTAAAGGTTCACCAGCTAATCAATACAATAATTTTTGGGGGCTACAATGGAATTCTGAATATGCCCAATTTGGTGGGTTTAAAACAAATGTTACCATGAATAATGGTGCAGCATATTACACAGGGTTTCCTACTATACAACAAGCTGTACAAGGCTTATTATATTTATATCGTGATGGAGGTAAATATTCCGGTGTTTTAGAAGCACAAAGTGTAGGTGATTTCTTAAAATGTCTAAACCCTGAATTATATACTGACAGTTTGGGAGGTGCCGCTAATTATAATTCAGAAATTCCACAAATTGTGCAATCTGTAATGTTAGCGCATCCACCAGTAGCCGATGACTCATTAGTAACTAATGGGTCGGGAAAAAAAAATCAGCTATATACAAGCTTTCTCGCTACTGGCATTAATAATATGCTTGCTATTCGCCATCAATTCTTTGGTTTCTAAAACATAAACAATGCAGGTTGTTCTACACGGTAAATACATCACAATAACAGGGGAACAAAGCCTGCAAAGGCCGTTCAATTCTGCATCGGTAGTTAAAACTACAGATGGTGTACAGCTATTATGGCAACCACTGGACACTGTAAACATTTACCTTGCTTCTATTACTACAAATCTGGATGGTACAGCCTTAACCTACGAAACTGTAGATGATATGTACAACGATTACATTACAAAACAACAGGCACTATGACCGTAATACTATA
>Ga0316217_10004339_pt1 | contig 15414 bp, 12 predicted proteins | sample 1anoAmetaG_FD_203633 | JGI IMG/M metagenome (GOLD analysis project Ga0316217, IMG submission 203633) | Freshwater microbial communities from Trout Bog Lake, Wisconsin, USA - 1anoA | ecosystem: Environmental > Aquatic > Freshwater > Lake > Hypolimnion/Profundal zone | place: USA: Wisconsin... | reverse complement strand
CCCCGGCCGCGGCCGAGGCCACCACCTGGCCGGCCCGGAACGCCAGCTCCCGGCAGGCCGGCAGGGCATCGGCGGGGCGCACCGCCAGGATCACCAGGTCGGCGGCGTCCACCAGATTCTGGTTCGATTCGGCGGCCTGGGCGCCCCAGCGTGCGGCCAGCTGCCCGGCCCGGCCGGCGGCGCAGTCGGAAACCCGCACCCGGCCGCCGGCGCCCCGGCGGTGGAAACCTTCCAGCAGATACCCGGCCAGGTGGCCGGCCCCGAGCACCCCGATCCGGCCGCTCACGGCCGGCGCTCCCGGGCCAGGGCCGCCAGGGCCGCGAGCATGTCCTCCACCCGCAGGCAGACCCGGGCCCCCAGCGCGGCCAGCTCGGCGCTGACGTCCACCGGCAGGCTGTCGGCGCTGTCCTCGGGCACCTGGTTCAGCTTGCCGCCGATGAAGACCGGGAGGTCCAGGCCGAGCCGGCCCAGCTCCCGGCGCAGGGCCGCCAGGAAGCCCAGGGCGACCCCGTTGAAGGTGCTGATGGCGATGACGTCGGCCCGGGCCGCCAGGGCCTGCCGGGCGACCGCCTCGGGCTCGGCGCTGACCCCCGCGTCGCAGACCGCCACCCCCACCGCCGCCAGCACGGTCTCCACCAGGATCTTGCCGTATTCGTGGACATCGGTGCAGGTGACGCAGGCCGTGAGCCCGGCCGCGGCCAGGGCCGTCCGGTCAGCCGCCGGCAGGGCGGCCGCCATCCCCTGGCCCTGGGCCTCCAGGGCGGCCACGGTGGTGGCCCGCACCAGCGGGACCCGCCGGCGCGGGGCGTCGGCCCGGGGCTCCCCGGGGCCGAACCGTTCCTCCAGGCGCCGGGCGCCGATCCGGCGGAGCGCCAGCAGCAGCTCGAAGGGATTGCCGAGATCGATGCCGGCCTCCCCCAGCCCGTGCAGGGTCCGCGCCTGGAAGCGCCGCCCGCCCTCCACCAGCCGGTCCGCCAGGGCGTCGGCCCGGGCCAGATCCAGCAGCGGCCGGTAGCCCTCGGCCCGCTCCATGAGGCGGTTGGCGAACAGCTGGGCGTCGACGATCTCGCCGATGTCCGGGATGCGCATGGCCTCGGTCACCGGCACGGGATTCAGCCCGTGGCCGGACGGATGGGTGCGCTGGGCGAGGATGTCGGTGAGCAGGTAGCCGGCGAGGTTGGCGTAGTTCTCCACCGCGCCCGCCCCGTAGATGGTGGTGTTGCCGTAGACCATGCTGCCCGGATGCGGGCTGGCCCGGGCCAGGGCGCGCTGGAAGGCGAGCCGGGTGAGGGGTTCCGAGAAGGTGTGGCCGTAGCAGTGACTCATGCGGGCGCCCAGGAGGTCCTCGACGATGTGGCGCTCCAGCAGCGCCGCCCCGATCCCGCAGGCGAGGTCGCAGAACAGCGCGGCGAAGCCGTCGTCCAGGTTGGAGTGGACCAGCACTTCCACCGGCTGGGCGGCGCACAGGGCGATGGCCTTGACCGTCTCGGCGGTGGTGCCCACGTCGTCGTTCCAGCGGGGCATGCGGAAGGTGAAGTACTGTCCCAGGTTGCCGATGGTGGTCGCCCCGGCCTGGAGCGCGGCGGCGGTGTTCTCCAGGGCCGCCGGGGTGCCGATCACGAAATCGCCGAAATGCGGCGCCACCGGCGCCATCCCGGTGAGGGCGGCGAAGTCCTCGGGCCGGTCGAGGATCAGCCCGGTGCCCCGGGGCATGCGGGCCCGCTGGGCGGCCGGGTAGCCCATGCTCCAGTCCAGGCAGATGCCGTAGCGGTCCACCCGGTAGCCGGCCGCCGCCACCCGCTGGTGGATTTCGGCGAAGGCGCGCCGGGTCTTCTCGGCGCTGCGGTAGCCCACCTGGGCGTGCAGCATGAGGGCGCCCTCGGCCATCCGCCGGCGCTTGTAGTCGGCCTCGGAAACCACCCCCCATTCGGCCAGGAAGGGGCAGGGGCCGACCCGCACGCTGGCGGCCAGCCCGCGGCCCGCCGCCAGCAGGTCGGCCACGGCCGGCAGTTCGGCTTCCGGCAGGATCCAGCTCCGGTCCAGCTCCAGGTCGGCCTGCGCCGGGGGCGGCATCAGGGCCGCCGCAGGAACCGGCCGACCTGGAGGATCACCTGGTCGATCTGGTCGGGCCGGGTGTGCAGGTGGGGCGCGATCCGCAGGCCGGGTCCCCGGGGGGCGACGATGATCCGTTCGGCGGCCAGGGCCCGGGCGAGGGCCGCGTCCCGTTCCGGGTCGCCGGTGCCGAGGCTGATGAAGGCGGAGCGGGTTCCGGGGGTGAGTCCGGAATGGACCCGGAGCCCCAGGGGCAGCACCCCGGCCAGCAGACGGTCGAGCACCGCCCGGGTGTGGTCCAGGACCGTCGCGACCCCGGCCTCCAGCAGCAGGTCCACCGACGCCTCCAGCACCATCATGGCCGGATCGTTGGCGCCGCCCACGGAGAAGCGCCTGGCTCCGGGGGCCCAGGCGCGGCCGGGGGCGCCCTGGACCGGCGCCGCCTTGGATTGCCAGCCGGCCCGGTCGGGCTGGATCCGGTCCAGCACCGGGTCGGCGACATAGAGGATGCCCAGCCCCGGGATGCCCAGCAGCCACTTGTAGGTGCCGGCCACCAGGACATCGATCCGGGCCCGCTGCACGTCGATGGGGACGGCGCCCAGGCTCTGGATGGCATCGATGACCGAGACCACGTCCCGGTCCCGGCAGCCCTGGCCCAGGGCCTCCAGGTCGATCCGGTCGCCGGTCTGCCAGTGCACATGGCTGGCCACCATCGCCCGGGTGCGGCGGTCGACCCGTTCCAGCAGGGCGGCGGCCGCGGCGCCGCCGCGGGCCCCGGGGACCCGCCGCACCTCGACTCCGCGCGCCTCCAGCTGCAGGCAGGCATAGACCAGGGACGGGAACTCGTCGTCCGGGAGCACCACGTTGTCGCCCGGGGCCCAGGCCAGGCCGTTCAGGGTGCCGCTCACCCCGTCGCTGGTGCTGGGCACGAACCCCAGGGAGGCCGCGGGGGCGTTGAGCAGCCGGCCGAGCTTGGCCCGGAGCGGGGCCGGGTCGAAGTCCTGGGTGCCGGCCTGGTAGAGGTGGAACAGCTGCTGGCGGTCGGCCACGTAGCGCCGGAGCGCCTCGGCGGAGCGGGCCGGCAGCGGGGCGGAAGCGGCATGGTTGAGATAGGTCGCCTGCGCGGCGATGGGGAACTCCGCCGCCAGGTCCAGGGCGGGGATCCTTCCGTGGTCCAGGGCGGGTTCAAGCCGTTCCATGGGTCTCTCCGATCCGCTCCGGGGCAGGGAAATGAGGCTGACGCTGAAGAAATCTTAGCGTCCTCAAGGTTTTTTTTGGTATTGATGATTCAACTTGCGGCCTGGCCGGCCGTGCCGGAGCCCGGCGGCGGCGGCGGTCCCCCCCGCCCGGAGCTGGCAGGGTTCGCCAACGGGCTCCCAGCGGGCGGCTCGCCCGGATGGCGGCCGGGAGCGGGGGCAGGGGGAACCGTGCCGAAATTGGATGTGTTCACACGGAGTTTACACCCTCCGTGAGACTAAAATATAAATTATTAAAGTAAAATTTAAGGGAATTTCCCTGAAAATGTAATCGATTTCAGCTATTTCTTGGCAATTTAAGTCTAAATTATGTCTGAATAGTGACAATTAATCTCTATTTTAGAATAAATAATACCGATTATGATCATATTTTGGTGAGCCTGGATGCCCGGAGGTCCCCGGTCATCCCCTCCGGCCCCCCGGTGCTTGCACATTTAAAATTTTAAGTTAATATTGATTTGAGAACGGTTCTCAGGAGATTGCTCATGAACGACTGCGTGATCCAAGAAGTCCGGAAAGAGGGCTCCGAGGCTTCCCAGTCCATGGGTGCGGTGCTCACGGACACGTTGCTGTCGGTGCTGCGCCTCACCCTCATTTTGCCCGGGAGCCTCAAGGAGCTCCTGGCGCGGCGGGCGGGCCGCAACCTGGCGATGGTGCCGGTCCCCGCCCCCATTCCCCATCCGGTCCGCCTGCGCGCTGCAGGTGGAACCCGTTCGTCGGAGGTCATCGAATGATCACACCCTTCAAATCCCGCTGGACCGGCGCGCACCGCGCCTACTCGAACAACCCGGAACGCTTCAGCTCGGTCGATGGTTCCGTGGAGACCTGGTCGCGGGAACTCACCCGCACCGAAGACCTGCCCGTCGAGATCGCGGCCCGCATGCCCGAGCTCTTCCAGGACTTCCCCTACTGCGTTCGCACCCCGGCCCTGAACGAGGAGCCCGAGAGCTACCTGTTCCTGGACGGCCCCCGCGTGGCGATCCTGCGGCGCACCCCCGGGGGCGTCTCGGTGTTCCAGTCCGAACTGGACGCCATCGACGCGCTCGAGACCGAGACCACCCTGCTGCAGTCCAGCCTCACCTTCCACCCCCGGAACGGCGAGGCGCAGGTGGTCCGCTTCAACACCGTGGTCGAGGACCTGTTCTCGCCCGTGGTCCTGGCCTTCCTGGAAGTGCACGGAGCCGGGGCGGACGAGGCCGCCGCCTTCCGGGGCGTGCAGCCCAATCCCTTCGACGACCTGATCGCCCGGGACTACAAGTACCACGCCTACGCCAGCAGCATCCTTCCCGACGAGGCGCCCCGGGCCAGCTTCTACCACCCGACCGAGACCGTCCACGGCCTGTTCAACGGCTCCCGGCTGATCCCCTCCTACCTGCTGGTGGCCACCGGCCCGATGCTCTACGGCTTCTCCGAGAAGGAGCCGTTCCGCGACCTGGAAAAGACCAACTACGGCCTGGTGGTGCGCTACATCCCGGTCGGTTCCGGGTTCGCCCTGGGCGAGCGCGCCCTCCGGGGCACCAGCCACTACCGGATGGCGGTCCTGAAGGCGGGGGCCACGGCCTTCGAATTCCCGCTGTCCAGCGCCAACGAGGCCGAGTTCAAGGCCTTCGCCGAGAACCTCGAGGTTCCGGCGGTCGCCACCACCTGGAACCGCAAAGTCGGGTAACGTGATCCTGGCCGCTCCGGCCCTTCCGGCAGCCCTCCCGCAGGGACGGCGCCAGGAAGGGCCGGACCGCGTCCGGGCGGGACCGGGCCATCCCGGTTAAAGTGGTAGGGATGGGTGCGGTCCGGCCGCTCCAGAGGGAGGGCCATTGGTCTTTCGACGAACGATCCTGGCTGCCGTCCTGGGCCTCTCCCTGGCGTCCGGCCTGGCCGCCCAGGGCCAGCCGGAGTATGCCGCCTATCCCCCGCTGCCCGGCGGGGTCGCCTCCACCACGGTGTGGGACCACCGGGGGCGCTATGTCGGCCGGATCCTCCCGCAGAAACGCTACTGGGTCGGCATCGAGCGCGTTCCGGTGTTCCTGCAGCGGGCCCTGGTGGCGGTGGAGGACGCCCGGTTCTACGAGCACGGCGGGATCGACCTGCGCGGCATCGCCCGGGCCCTGGTGAAGGACGTGCTGAAGGGCAAGCTGGCCGAAGGCGGCTCGACCATCACCCAGCAGCTGATCAAGAACAAGTACCTCACCGCCGAGGTCTCCCTCGACCGCAAGGTCAAGGAAGCCCGGATGGCCATGGACTTCGAGAAGAAGTACTCCAAGCAGCAGATCCTGGAGATGTACTTCAACGAGATCTACTACGGCAACGGGGTCTGGGGCCTGGCCCAGGCGTCCCGCCTCTATTTCGACAAGCGCCCCGAGGACCTCTCCGAGGTCCAGTGCGTGCTGCTGGCGGGCCTGCCCAAGAATCCGAACCACTACAACCCGCTGGGCAAGCCGGCCGAGGTGGCGGCGCGCCGGGACACGGTGCTCAAGCGGATGGCCGACCTGGGGGTGATCACCGCCGCCCAGAGCCGGGCCATCCGGGCCCAGCCGACCGGGGTCCGGGACACCGGCCAGGCTCCCCAGTACCTGGCCGAGATCCGCACCCGGCTGGTGGAGCGGTTCGGAGCCGACGCCGTCGAGCAGGGCGGGCTGGACGTCACCGCCGCCCTGGACCTGGACCTGCAGCGGCAGGCCGAGGCCGCGCTGCGCGCCGGCCTGGCCCGGCTGGCCCCGGGCCTGCAGGGGGCCCTGGTCTGCATGGACCCGGCCACCGGCGATGTCCTGGCGGCGGTGGGGGGCGTGGACGGCAACCAGAACTCGCTCAACCGCGCCTTCAACTCCCGGCGCCAGCCGGGTTCGGCGATCAAGCCGCTGATCTACGCCGCGGCCCTGGCCCAGGGCGTGACCGCCAGCAGCCGCTGGAACGACACCCCGGAGACCTACAGCCGGGGCAACGGCGAGCCCTGGACTCCCCGGAACTACGGCCGGGAGCGGTTCGGCGAGCTCTCCCTGCGCCAGGCGCTGGCCTATTCCAACAATGTCATCACGGTCAAGCTGCTGCAGAGCATCGGCGTCCCGGCCTTCACCGACTTCGCCGGCCGGATGGGCCTGGCGCTGCACCCGCAGAACGGCCTGGCCCTGGCGCTGGGCGCCGAGGAAGTCACCCTGGCCGACCTGGTGCAGGCCTACACCCCCCTGGCCGCCGGCGGGGTCCGGGCCGGGGCCAGGACCATCCTGCGGATCCACGACCCCCGCCGCGACGCCTGGGACGAGACCGCCCCGGCGCTGGACCAGGTGCTGGATCCGGCCGCCGCCTACATCACCACCCAGATGCTGAAGGACGTCATGACCTATGGCACCGCCAAGTCCCTCAAGGGCTTCCTGCGCGACCACCCGTCGGCGGGCAAGACCGGGACCACGGACGACTACCTGGACGCCTGGTTCGTGGGCTACACCCCGCAGCTGATCACCGGGGTCTGGGTGGGCTTCGACCAGCCCCGGTCCGGGGGCAGCGGGTTCACCGGCGGACTGGCCGCCGCCCCCATCTGGGAGCGGTTCATGCGCAAGGCCGTGGGGACCGGGGCGGGGGCCGATTTTCCCCGGCCCGACACCGTGGTGACCGCCACCATCGACCCGGCGACCGGCGGCCTGGCCACGGACCGCTGCCCGCAGCGGCAGGAGGCCCTGTTCCTGGCCGGCACCGAGCCCACCCAGCCCTGCCCGGTCCACGGCCCGGACGAGGGGGCCGCACCCGGGACCGGGGCGGCGACAGGAAACCCTTGACGCCCTTGGGGCCGGAACCGAAATAATGAAGGATGCAAAATAGCCGGGGCACCCAGGCACCAGGTCACAGGTCGGCATGGCCGCTGGGCTGGAGGAGCCTCCTGGGACCGGCCGTGGTGCTGGCGGCGGTCTGGGTGGGGATCGCCTGGCTCGGCTCCGGCCGGATCTACGACCACCGGCTGGAGGCGGCGCTGGCCCAGGGACGCGGCCAGGCGGCGGTGGCGCTGGACAACGTCACCCTGGGGATCCGCCGCAGCCTGGGCTACCTGCACGGGATCCCGGCCAGCCTGGCCCGGGACGACGAGACCCGGGCGCTCATGGCGACCCTCGCCGGAACCCAGGCCCCGCCCGGGGCCGGGGTCCCCGGGCGCCAGGCCAAGTGGTCCAGGTTCCCCGCCACCGCGGGGCTCTCGGCCTACCTGGCCGAGGTCCGGGCGGACCTGGGGGTCGACGTGATCTGGCTGCTCACCCCGTCCGGCGAGGCGGTGGCCGCCAGCAACGCCGGCCGGCCCGATTCCTTCGTGGGGACCAACTACGCAGACCGGGAGTATTTCCGCACCGCCATGGCCGGCGGCAACGGCTCGCAGTTCGCGGTGGGGCGGCGCAGCAAGGTGCCGGGGATGTTCTTCGCGGCCCCGGTCCGGCACCACGGCCGGATCGTCGGGGTGGTGGCTGCGAAGATCGACCTGCCCTCGATCTCCCACTGGGTCACCCAGGCCGACGCGTTCATCCAGGACGACCACGGCGTGGTCATCCTGGCCCAGGATCCCGCCCTGGTGATGCGGGTCGGGGAGGGCGCGGACGTCGGCCGGCTGCCGGCCGCGGAACGGGAAGCGCGCTACCTCAGGACCTCCTTCCAGCCGCTCGGCATCAGCCCCTGGGAGCGCCCGGCCGCCCCCGGCCTGAAACGCGTGGCCGGCAGCCCGGATCCCGAGCTGCTGACCTTCCGGGAGCTGCCGGAGGACCGCCTGCGGGTGACCGTGCTCCACCGGATCCCCCAGTTCCAGGCGTTCGCCCGGGACCGGCGGCTGCTGTTCGGGCTGGTGGCCGTCCTGGGCATGCTGGTGCTGGCCGGGATCAGCTCCAGCCTGGCCTACGTGGGCTCCCTGACCCGGGCCCGGGGCGCCGCCGAAGCGGCCAACCGGGCCAAGGGGGAATTCCTGGCGGCCATGAGCCACGAGATCCGGACCCCCATGAACGGCATCATCGGCATGACCAACCTGGCCCTGGACACCCAGCTGGATCCGCTCCAGCGGGACTACCTCGAGACGGTGCGCGCCTCGTCCAGTTCGCTGCTGGCGATCCTCAACGACATCCTGGACTTCTCCAAGATGGAGGCCGGCAAGCTGGCGGTGGAGTGCATCCCGTTCCCCCTGCGGGAGACGGTGGCGGGGGCGGTCAAGACCCTGGACCAGGCGGCGCGGCAGAAGGGCCTGCGGCTGGGCTGCGAGTTCGTGGGCGAGCTGCCGCCGCGGCTGGAGGGCGACCCGGTCCGGCTGCGCCAGATCCTGGTGAACCTGCTGGGCAACGCGGTCAAGTTCACCCAGGAGGGCGGGGTCTCGGTCCGGGTGGCGGGCCAGCCCGATCCCAGGACCGGCCTGTTCGAGCTGGCCATCGCCGTGCGCGACACCGGCATCGGCATCCACCCGGACCAGCATGCCTCGATCTTCCGCGACTTCTCCCAGGTGGACGCCTCGGTGGCGCGGAAGTACGGGGGCACCGGCCTGGGCCTGGCCATCTCCGCCCGGCTGGCGGGCCTGATGGGGGGCTCTTTGCGGGTGGAGAGCGAGCCGGGGCAGGGCAGCACCTTCCGTCTCCAGTGCCCCTTCCGGATCGCCCCGGCCCGCCCGGAGGCCGCCCCGGCCGCGGCGCCGGTGGCGGAGCTGGCGCCCATGGCCATCCTGCTGGCCGAGGACAACCCGGTCAACCAGCGGCTGGCCCGGGTCCTGCTGGAGCGGCGCGGGCACCGGGTCACCCTGGCCGGCAACGGCCTGGAGGCGCTGGACTGGCAGGCTCGGGGCGGGTTCGACGCCGTGCTCATGGACGTGCAGATGCCGGAACTGGACGGGCTCGAGGCCACCCGGCGCTGGCGGGCGGCCGAGGCCGGGGCCCGGCGGGTGCCGATCATCGCCATGACCGCCAACACCATGCAGGGGGACCGGGAGAAGTGCCTGGCCGCGGGGATGGACGCCTTCGTGTCCAAGCCGGTGAACGCCCAGGAGCTGTTTGCCGTCCTGGCGGCTACCATTCTGGGAGCGCCCTCCCCGCCACCCCCCGCCTGATGGAACGCCCATGCCCAAGACCAGCGGACGCCTGAACCATTTCACCGAGTCGGTCATCCGCCGGATGACCCGGGTCGCCAACCAGTTCGGGGCGGTGAACCTGTCCCAGGGGTTTCCCGACTTCGACCCGCCGGCGGCCCTGCTCGAGGCCGCCGTGCGCGCCGCCCGGGAGGGGCCCCACCAGTACGCCATCACCTGGGGCGCCGCCAACTTCCGGGCCGCCCTGGCCCGCAAGCAGAGCGCCCGGATGGGGCTGGCGCTCGACCCGGACGCCCACGTGGTGGTCACCTGCGGGAGCACCGAGGCGATGATGGCGGCCATGATGACCGCCTGCAACCCGGGCGACCGGGTGATCATCTTCTCGCCGTTCTACGAGAACTACGTGGCCGACACCATCCTCTCCGGCGCCGAGCCCATCTACGTGCCGCTGCGCCCGCCGGATTTCGCCTTCGACCCGGACGAGCTGAGGCGGGCCTTCGCCCTGAAGCCGCGGGCGCTGATCCTCTGCAACCCCTCGAACCCCTCGGGCAAGGTGTTCACCCGCGAGGAGCTGCTCTTCATCGCCGGGCTGGCCGAGGCGCACGACGTCTTCGTGATCACCGACGAGGTCTACGAGCACATCCTCTACCCGCCCCACACCCACACCTACTTCGCCGCGCTGCCGGGCATGTTCGAGCGGACCATCTCCTGCAGCTCGCTCTCCAAGACCTATTCCATCACCGGCTGGCGCCTGGGCTATCTCCTGGGCCCTGAGGCGGTGGTCGGCGAGGCGCGCAAGGTCCACGACTTCCTGACCGTGGGCGCGCCGGCCCCGCTCCAGGAGGCGGCGGTCACCGCGCTGGGGTTCCCCGACAGCTACTACCAGGACCTGCAGGCGCTCTACGGCGCCAAGCGGGACCTGTTCCTGGGCTACCTGGACCGGGCCGGGCTCGCCTACACCCGGCCCCAGGGCGCCTACTACGTGCTGGTGGACATCGCCGAATTCGGCTGGGAGGACGACGTGGCGTTCGCCGAGTGGCTGGCCCGGGAGGTGGGGGTGGCCGGGGTCCCGGGCTCGAGCTTCTTCCGGGAGCCGGTGCGCCACCTGATCCGCTTCCATTTCGCCAAGCGTCCGGAGACCCTGGCCGCGGCCGGGGAACGCCTGCTGGGATTGCGGGAACGGGCCGGACGCGGCTGAGGCCGGCGACGGTGCTAGAGTTGAGATCATGAACCCGGTCCAAGCCACCTCCAACCCCGCGGTGCTGGTCACCGGGGCTTCGCGCGGCATCGGCCGGGCCATCGCCCTGCAGCTGGCCCGGCGCGGCTGCCGGGTGGCGGTGCACTACCGCGGCGACGCGGCGGCGGCCCGGGAGACCCTGGCGGCCCTGGCCGGCGCCGGGCACCGGGCCTTCGGCGCCGACCTGGCCGACCCCGCCGGCGTGGCCCGGCTGTGGGCCGAGGTCACCGCCGCCATGGGCCCGGTCGCCGCGCTGGTGAACAACGCCGGGATCTACGAGGGCCACCCGCTGGCCCAGACCGGCTTCGCCGAGTGGCAGCAGGCCTGGCGCCGCACCCTGGACACCAACCTGCTGGGGCCGGCCAACCTCTGCCACTGCGCCGGGATCGCCATGGTCGCCGCCGGCGGCGGCCGGGTGGTCAACATCTCCTCCCGCGGCGCCTTCCGCGGCGAGCCCGCCGCGCCCGCCTACGCCGCCAGCAAGGCCGGCCTCAACGCGCTCAGCCAGTCCCTGGCCCTGGCCCTGGCCGGCCAGGGGGTGTACTTCTTCGTGGTGGCCCCGGGCTGGGTGGAGACCGACATGGCCGCGGGGCACCTGGCCGGCCCCGGCGGCCCCGGGATCCTGGCCCAGCATCCCCTGGGGCGGGTGGCCTCCCCGGAGGAGGTGGCCGCCGCCGCGGTGTTCTGCGCCCTGGACGCGCCGGCGGCCATGACCGGCTGCATCATCGACGTCAACGGCGCCTCGTACCTGAGAACCTAGGAGCCCCACATGGCTGACGAAAAGAAGGAACCCTGGCTGAACTACCTGGCCCTGACCACGGTGGTGGTGGCGGTGTGCGCCACCCTGTCCACCTTCAAGGGCGGCGGCTATTCCACCCGGGCCATGCTGAGCCAGGTGAAGGCCTCCGACCAGTGGGCGTTCTACCAGGCCAAGAGCGTGAAATCCAACCTCTACGAGCTGAGCCTGGCCACCACCCAGCTGGAGCGCAAGGCCCTGCCCGCCATCACCCCGGCGCCGGTGCAGGAGGCCTACGCCAGGGAGATCGAGGATTTCAAGGCCAAGGTGGCCAAGTACGACCAGGAGAAGGCCCAGATCCAGTCCGACGCCAAGGCCCTGGAGGAGGCCCGGGACCTCGCCCAGAGGCACGGGGCGCCGTTCGGCATCGCCGTGATCTTCCTGCAGATCTCCATCCTGCTCTCCTCCATCGCCGCGCTGCTCAAGAAGAAGCCGGTCTGGTACCTGGGGCTGGTGGTGGGCGCGGTGGGGATCGCCTACTTCTTCGACGGCTTCTTCCTCTTTTTCTAGGCGGACTCGGTGCCCGAGGGGGGCAGCAGGGCGTCGAAGGCGTTGTCGATCTGGGCCTTCAGGCGCCGGGTCAGCTCCTCGGCCTCCATCGGCCGGCCCAGGAGGTAGCCCTGGAACCGGTAGCAGCCCATCTGCACCAGGGCCCGCAGCTGCTGGTCGGTTTCCACCCCTTCGGCCACCACCCGCATGTCCATGTTCCGGCCCAGGTTGACGATGGTCTGGACGATGGGCATGGAGGAGACCACCCCGGGCTGGCTTGGGAACAGGCCGCGCACGAAGATCTGGTCGATCTTCAGGGTGTCCACCGGCAGGCGCTGCAGGTAGCTGAGGGAAGAATAGCCGGTGCCGAAGTCGTCGATGCCGAAGTGCACGCCGAGGGCGTCCAGGTCCTGGAGCACGGTCTGGCTGGCCTTGGCGTTGTTGAGCAGGGTGGACTCGGTGATCTCCAGTTCCAGGCAGGCCGGGGACAGCCGGGATTCCCGCAGGGTCCGGGCGACCGCGTCCACGTAGCGGGGGTGGGTGAGCTGCAGCGGCGAGACGTTCACCGCCAGCCGCAGCGGCCGCGGGCTCATGGCCTGCCAGATGGCGGCCTGGCGGCAGGCGGTGGCCAGGGCCCACTCGCCCATGGCGTGGATGAGCTGGTTCTCCTCGGCCAGGGGCACGAACTTGGAGGGCGGCACCGCGCCCAGGACCGGGTGCTGCCAGCGCAGCAGGGCCTCCATGCCGAAGATGGTCCCGTCCGCCGAGCACTGCGGCTGGTAGAACAGCATCATCTCGTTCTTGCGGATGGCCTCGCCCAGGAAGACCTCCATCTGCTGGCGCTCGAAGGAGGCTTCGCTGAGGGTCAGGGTGGTGCACTGGATGGTGTTGCCGCCCGCCGCCTTGGCCCGGTTGGTGGCGTTCTCGGCCTCCTTCTGGAGGATGGCGGCCTCGTCCCCGTCCTGGGGCGAGACGCTGATGCCGATGCTGGCGGTGAGCCGCACCTCCCGCGGGCCCACCCGGTAGGGGATCCGGATGGCGTCCAGCAGGGCCTGGGCCCGCCGCACCGGCTCCAGGGGATCCTGGATCTCGGGCAGCAGCACGACGAACTGGTCCGAGCCCACCCGGGCCAGGGTGTCCTCCGGGGCCAGATGGACCTGCAGGCGCCGGGTGAGCTGCAGGCAGAGGTCGTCCGCCTCGTTGAACTCCAGGGTCTGGTTGATGGACTTGAAGCGGTCCAGGTCCACGAACAGCACCGCCACCATGCCTCCGCGCTGGTGGGCGCGCAGGATGGCCTGGCCGGTGCGGTCCCCCAGGCGCATGCGGTTGGGCAGGCCGGTGAGCGGATCCTGGTCCCGCAGGACCTCCAGCTGGGCCTTCAGCTGGGTGAGTTCGGACCGGGCCTGGGCCAGCTCATTGATGAGGTCCAATGGATTCATACTTTTTATGAATTTTCCATCGATCTCTTGAAAGTCTGGAAGGGAGGCCACGCCGACGACTCCTAAGGGTTTCCCAAGCTAAGCCCTGTAGTCAGGGGGTACAGGCTTCACTTCTAGTGTCGCCCGAGCGGACGCCGATTGCGAAGGAAATTATACCATTCATGAGGCTTGCTTGTTTTTTCCAAGGACGGCGGCGTTGCCGCATGACAATAAAAAAACCCCACCGGGAGGTGGGGTTGGTCTTTGGCTCCGGCGATAGGGATTGAACCTACGACCCATCGGTTAACAGCCGATTGCTCTACCACTGAGCTACGCCGGATCGCGAAATTCAATTCTACCCAATCCGGGCGCAGGTTCAAGGGGAGCTTTTCAGTTCTTCTGCAGTTCCAGCAGGATCTGGCGGGCGCAGGCCTTGAGGGTCTCGATCACGCCGGTGCCCTGGGAGGCCACGGCCTCGAGCATGGGCTCGTTGCGGAAGCGCAGCAGCTCCTCCATCTCCCCCAGCGGCGCGGCGGTGGGCATGTCCCGCTTGTTCAGCTGGAGCACGTAGGGGATCGTGCGGATGTCGAAGCCGTTGTCCCTCAGGTTGGTGGCGAGGTTGGCGATGGACTCGATGTTGGCCTCCAGCCGGGGGCGCTGGCTGTCCGCCACGAAGATCACCCCGTCGCAGCCCCTCAGGATGAGCTTGCGCGAGGCGTCGTAGAACACCTGGCCGGGCACCGTGTAGAGGTGGAAGCGGACCTTGAAGCCCTTGATCACCCCCATGTCCAGGGGCAGGAAATCGAAGAAGAGGGTGCGGTCGGTCTCGGTGGCCAGGCTCACCAGCTTGCCGCGCTTCTCGGGGTTGGCCTGGGAGTGGATCCACTGGATGTTGGTGGTCTTCCCGCACAGGCCGGGGCCATAGTAGACGATCTTGCAGTTGATCTCGCGGGAGGCGTAGTTGATGAAGGTCATCGTGGGATTCCGGAGGGGGGGCCTGGTTCAGTCGCCGAAGAGCTTGTCGATGTCCTCATCCGTGATTTCCGAGAACGGGCTTTCGAAGCGGGGGGATTCGCTGAGCTGGGACAGCGCCCGTTCCTCGACCCGTTCGAAGATCTCCTGCAGTTCCCGGCTGGCCTTCTTCACCCGGAGCCGGACCAGGGCCAGGCTGGAGCTCTGGTCGAAGATCACCACCAGGATGCCGCGCTTGCCGACGATGGAGATGTGCAGGTTGTCCTTCTCCCCTTCGTGGAAGAGCAGGCTGAATTCCTTCTCGCCGATGAGCTTGGCCAGGCCGTCGGTGGCGGCCACGTTGCCGGCGGTCAGCGAGGCCAGGCTGGTGGCGTCGATGCTGCGCACGTCGCCCGCGGCGGCGATCTGCTGGCCGTTCTTGTCCACGAGGAAGACCACCTTGCTGGCAGAATCCTGCTGCAGGCGACCGATGATCTCCTGCAGCTGCTCGAACTCTTCTTCGAACATGACGAGATCCATCTTCGTCACAACTCCCTCCAGCCGGTTTCATTCTCCAGAGGATACCGCACTTGTCGGCCCAGTGCGGGCGACCCCGGGCCATCGGGCGGATTGCCCCGATTCCGCCTCCGCTCCCGCAAATCGAGCGCGGGCGACATCGGTCCTTGGCCTTCCCCGGGTCCCGTGGTATTCTGTCAAATCCACGCGCAAGCGGGAACTTACGTCCAATTGGAGAGTTGTCCGAGTGGTTTAAGGAGCACGCCTGGAAAGCGTGTAAAGGCGCAAGTCTTTCGGGGGTTCGAATCCCCCACTCTCCGCCAGCATATAGCGCCCCGCAAGGGGCGCTTTTTGCTGGCGGGGAGTGGGGGATTCGAATCACGAATGGCGCCCAGGCAGGGAAACCGGAGCACGCCTGCGTGCGGAGGGGTCCGCCGCAGGCGGATTCCCGTGGGCAGCCAGTCGTGCGGCCCGAAAGATGGAACAAGGGGAGCAAATCTGTCCGTGACGCTCATCACAAATGTTGATAAATATTGTCAACAATATATTCAGCCGCCGAAGAATGCTCCCAACTCCAAGAAATAGCTCGACCTTGACATGCATCAAGGAAACCCGACCGAATGAGTTGGATATTGATGTGCAGGCGGAACAAGACTGGGGGTACCGGATCAAGA
>Ga0316217_10004338_pt1 | contig 15421 bp, 9 predicted proteins | sample 1anoAmetaG_FD_203633 | JGI IMG/M metagenome (GOLD analysis project Ga0316217, IMG submission 203633) | Freshwater microbial communities from Trout Bog Lake, Wisconsin, USA - 1anoA | ecosystem: Environmental > Aquatic > Freshwater > Lake > Hypolimnion/Profundal zone | place: USA: Wisconsin... | reverse complement strand
TGTGGCTCTTGCCGTCCGCGACCGTCCCGGTTTCCCATGTTTCGCCATTCGGCACCAGCCAGGTTCCAGCCAGACGGTCTTGCAAGCTCCGGCGCAATGCGAGCGAGAACAAGGTCAGGAGCGCCAAAACACCGGCCGCAACCAACACCGACCAAAGGGGGCCGGTGAAATGCCCTGCGGCCTTGACCAGCATCGGCGAGCACAAGAACGGGAGCCAGGCGATGAAATTGCGCCAGAAAGTTCGCAGACGGGAAGGTCTGCCATTTCGGCCCACCACCGCCATCCCCAAGATCCGCATGGCCAGCCCGCCGCGAAACAGGAGCGCAGCGGCGAAGCAGGGAAGGACCACAAAGATCAGCGTGCCAGCATACAGCATTATCGGCAGAATCCAGGCCATTTGCGGGAATAATGAGGCCTTTTGATCTGCCACCGGCGGGATGACCTGGAACTGGGATTCGGTGGCTGTCTTCGCTTCCATCAACTCTTCCGGAGTAATCTTCGGATGCGTTGCGATGATTCGCTCGGCGAGCACTTTTTGTGGTGGCAGGATGACTGCATTTGCCACGGCCCCATTCCATTGGAGGGAGTTGGTGATTACCGGGCGGAAACGTCCGGCAATGTAAATTTCAAATTGTTGACGTTTCTTCTCCGCTTCGGGCGGCTGGACGGTTGCGTTCGTGCCGACCACTTCCAGGGGCTGGCACTGAATCAGACAATTTTGCAACGCGATAATCTCCGCCGTGCCCTGTTTGCTCATCAGGAAAGTCCCCGCCAACTGCGCCACCGCCATAAACACCGGAAAACCCAGCGCAATGGCGAGCATGGCCCAGCGCCGCCGCCGGCTGATGGCGGCCGCTTTGCCGATGAGCGAATGGAGTTGCGTCCAGATTTGGCTTAGGTCCGTTTCGGCGGCCAGCCGCTGTAAAAAGCCCCGGGCATGGAGCGGCAGCGGCAGATCCAGCGCGGTCGCGCGGGTTTGTTCCAAACTCATTGGCTGGCCGGTCAACGCGGAGAGAGCCATCTGACGGAGGAAATCCCGCAGATTCGATAACTGTGGCGGCTCAACCGGAGCGCCGGTCTCCCACCCGGCGCGACGGAAGGAGGAATCCTGCGGACCCGCAAATGGTGGCGTGCTCATCGCCTCCGGTTGGTTGATCCCCGGCGCGGGAAAATCCAGAAGCTTGGCGCATCCATCGGCGGTAATCCACACGCGGTCCAGGCGCAGGACGAGCGGGAGGGAACCATCTTTTTGACCCGCTTTCAACTCGGCCGCCAGATCGAGCAGCCAAAAGCGAACCTTTTCCCAATCCGGTTTGCTGGAGACGAGATTGAGCAACGGCTGCCCAGCGGACGCTTCGTAAGCGTCCCAACTGTCGTCACCGTCCCGTCTGCCGTTCAGCCAGCGGAAGCGCCCCGTACGGGCGAGGTGCCGCAAGGCCATGGCCACCGGCGGCGTGGTGGCGGGCACCCGGCGCAGCCAAACCTTGCGCAGCAACCGCGCGTCGTAACCCAGCACGACTGTGGCGTCATCGCTGCGCCCGAGTTCGGCCAGAACGTGATACGGCCCAATTTGCACCAGTTCACCGGTGGCTGGCGGGGCTTCCACCACGGGCAATGAACTTGGGCGGACGGGCTGGGTTGGACGAGCGAGGACCCGGGTTCCACTCCACAAATCGTGCAACGCGGCAAAGCCATTCTGGCGGCGGCACGTGCAAAAAACCAGAAGTTGGATGACGGTCGGTATGAACCAGAGAAAAAAGGATCCGGGATGCTTCATCATCAGATCCACACCAAACAAAGCGAGCCCCATCGCCGGCAAGGAGGCAAATCCGCTGAACAACGCGGCCCGGAGCAAGCCCCGGTACACCCCCGGCATTTTGCCATCAAGTCCAACTACGCGCAGTCGGCAGAGAGCTTTGCCAGGAGAAGCTCCGCGCAGACCCTCGAATAAGCCAAAGTAGGCCACTACCAGCAGATAGAAGAAAACGGAATACAGCACCTGCTGGCCCTTCCCAAGACTCGCCAGAGTACTGTTGGTGAAGCCGCCGAAGAACAGCGAAAATATGAACCAGCCTGGCAGGTTCAAGAGGAGCAGATCAAAGACATAGGCGCCGAAGCGCAAGGCCAGGGTCGCCGGCGTGGGGCTGAACGAGGCATAGGGCTGCAATGCCCGGCGCAAGGCGGCATAATTCTCGAAGCGCGCGCTGGAGTCTTTTTGCAGGCAGCGCAGCACCGCCCGCGCCAAACCTTCGGGAATTCCGGGCCGCAGCCGCGCCGGGGAGGGCGGTTGCTTCTCCAGCACGGTGACCAGCAACTGCACCAGGTTGGGCGCCTCGAATGGCATCCGCCCTGTCAGCAGGTAATACAGTGTCACCCCCACCGAATAAAGGTCCGAGCGCACGGTCAGTTCCTCCCCGCGCAGTTGTTCCGGCGAGGAAAAGGCCGGCGTGCCAAGCAGCGAAGCCGGCCCGGTCACGTTTGATTCCGTCCGGACCGCCGTGGTGATGGACAGGCCGAAATCGCCAATCTTGACGGTTCCATCGGGGTCCACGAAACAATTTGAAGGCTTGATGTCACGATGCAACACGCCCGCTTGCTGCGCGGCTTCCAGCCCGGCGATGAGCTGGAGCAGCATATCCACCGCTTCGCTGGCCGGCAGCGGACCGGACGCCACCACGCGGTCGCGCAGCGTGCCTCCGCCCACCAACTCCATGGCGATCACCGGGGTCCCGGCGATTTCCTCGGTGCCAAACACATAGACGCTGTTGGGATGGTTGATCGCGGCGGCAATCTGGCCCTCGCGCAAGAATCGTTTGCGCGCCTCGGGTGAATCCAGGGCCTGGCTCAAGATTTTTAGCGCCACGCGGCGGCCGGTTTCCAGATCCTCCGCTTCAAAAACCACGCCCATGCCGCCCTGCCCCAGCAGGCGGACGAGGCGGTAATGCCCGAAGACCTCGCCCGGTTGGGGAATGCCTTTCAACGCGGGCGGCGTCGGCATGACCACGGTGTCTTGCGGTCCTTTTTGCGGCTGGGTTTCCAAGCCGGCTTCGAGCAGGCATTTGGGGCACAGCCCGGTCGGGAGCTGGGCGGGCAATTCCGCGCCGCATTTGACGCAGCGGATGGGCGATTGGTTCTGGCTCATGTCGTTTTGTTTTCCGACCCTACTTTAAGCAAAATATCGCGAAGGTAACTGAATTTTTTCGGCGTGGCGGCGGACTGGCGTCCGCCGCAAGTCAGATTTCTGGGCATCGTCGCGGCGACAAGCTGTCGCCGCCCCGTCCGGAGAGGGGACCGCTTGTCCTCGGCTCGCGCGGAGAAAAAGGGATTGTCTGCGGGCCGGGAACGTGCTTTATTGGCCAAAACAGTGATGGGAAAATTGTGGCAAACAATGTTTTTGTACTTTTGAGGTGCCGTGGTTGCATTGGCCAGGAGCGGTTTTGGTTGTGGCGGAGAGCATTTTGGGAGTGAGTCTCTTGTTGATTGATAAATACAAGTCGGCATTGTTATGAGATTGGAATGACGCCTTATGGGAAAACCTAAACGAAAACTTACGCCAGCGCAGAAGCGGGCACGCAAGAAACGCCGACAGGAATTCATGACCATTTTTGTGAACGGCAAACAGGTGCGAGTCCGCCGGCCAGTCAAGATTGAAGGCATGGATGTGGACGACTTCATCCGGATGAATGCAGATCCAATATTTCTCCACCAGAACGGACTATGGGAATACATGAGCGAGAACCATGAGGATTGAATCTTCCGAGAAGTCCCAGCACCGAACGACCGAAACTGGTTGGAGTTGCGGTGGTTCTGGGTTGATCGAGTGCTGGATGGGCGATTCAGCCCGTATTGCGTTACCGGGGGGAGGGAGAATCATCCTCATGCTCATCCGCATGCTCATCCTCACCCTCCTTGACTTCCCTCGGTGCCCCGTGGTTGCCTAAAGCTGCAAGCGTTTGCGAAAAAAGCTCTCGGTCCCGCGTCTGGATTCTGTATATCCTTGGGCGCGGTCAAAACACCTGTGTTTTATGAAACTGAAACTGTATTCCGGTTGTTGGTCAAGCTGCGTGCTCATTTTGACGGCGCTTGCGCTGCACGCGCAATCGTCGCCGAATCCGCCCGCTGGCATTCAAATTGAGCGCGGCGTGGAATTTCTGGCGGCCGGCCGACAGGAGCGGGCGGATCTTTACCTGCCCGCCGACGTTCCGGCCAGCGGGCGGCATCCGGCGGTGGTGATGATTCACGGCGGCGGCTGGAGCAGCGGCCGGCGCGACGCCGGACGCGAGCAGAACATCGGCACGAACCTGGCCCTGCACGGCTATGTGGGCATGAGCATTGACTACGCGCTGGCGAGCAAGACCCGCCCCACTTGGCCGCAAAATCTTTATGACTGCAAAACCGCCGTGCGCTGGCTGCGTAAGAACGCGGAGCGGCTGCGGGTTGATCCGGATCACATCGGCGTCATCGGCGGCTCCGCGGGCGGGCATCTGGCCGCCATGGTGACGCTCACCACGCCGGCCGACGGACTGGATCCGCAAGAACCTTACGGCGAGTTTTCCTGCCGCGTGAGTTGCGGGGTGGATCTGTATGGCATTGCCGATCTGCGGACCTTTCACGACGCTTCGATGCTCGGAAAGACGGCAGCGGAAGCGCCCGAGTTGTATCGCCTGGCCTCGCCGGTGACTTATGTGCGCAGCAACGCGCCGCCGCTGCTGATCATCCACGGCACGGCGGATACCACGGTGAACGTGAAACAGTCCGAACTCTTCGGGGACGTGTTGCAAAAGGCGGGCGCAAATTATCAGCTCCTCATTATCCCCGGCGCGCAGCACACCTTTGATTTGCAGCCCAAGCAGCGCGACCTGCGCCCGGTGGTGCTGGGCTTTTTTGATCAATATCTCAAAGGCGCGAAGTGAACCGCTAACGAATCTGTTCAACCACAGATGGACACAGATGAACACAGATAAGGCGGCGATGTCGCGCCGCCGGTTTCTCGGCACGGTCGCTTTGGCCGGAGCCGCGCTGCCCGGCCCGTTAACTCGCGCCCTGGCCACTGGCGCTGCGGACCCTCCCGCCAGTTCCACGGATGCCATTCCGGTCATTGATACCCACATTCATTTGTACGATCCGTTCCGGCCGCAAGGCGTGCCCTGGCCCAGCCCGGAAAACAAGGCGCTGTACCAAACGTCGCTGCCGGCCCGCTACCGGCCCATCGCCCAACCGCTGGGGGTGGTGGGCGCCATCGAAGTGGAGTGCAGCAGTTGGCTGGAAGACAATCAGTGGGTGCTGGACGTGGCGGCCAAAGAGGATTTCATCGTGGGAACCGTGGGGCATCTGGAGCCAGGCACCCCGGAGTTTAGAGTGAATCTCGAACGGTTCCGCCAGAACCCGCTCTTCCGTGGGATTCGTTACCTACTGGGGCGACACGCTGGCAAGGAACTCGACCGGCCGGAATTTATCGCCGACCTTAAAGCCCTGGCGGACGCGGACCTGGTTCTGGATACGGCCAATCCGAGCGTGGCTTTGCTGGCCGACGTGGTGCGCGTGAGCGACCGGGTTCCCCATTTGCGCATCGTCATTGACCATCTGCCACAAATGGCGCCGCCCACGGAAGCTGCGGCGCAAACGGCCTACGTGGCAAGCCTGAAAGCGATTCGGGCCCGGCCGCAAATTTTCGTGAAGGTATCCGAGGTGTTGCGCCGGGTGGACGGGCGCATCCCGACGGACCTCGCATTCTACCGGCCAAGACTCGATGCCATTTTGGATGTGTTCGGCACCGACCGGGTGCTCTACGGGAGCGACTGGCCAAACAGCGATCAATGGCTGCCTGTTCCGGTCGGATTCAAACTTGTCCAGGAGTACTTCCTGGGCCTGGGGCGGACGGAGGCCGAGAAATTTTTCTGGAGGAATTCAGTCAAGTGCTACCAATGGAGACGGAGGACGAACGGCCAGCCCAAGTAAGCCCCCACTGAACCCGAAAATCGGCCGGTCGCGAACCCTCCCCCTGAACCCGGGAAACATCCAACATCCAACATCGAACGCCCAACATCCAGAGAAGACGCGGAAGGGAAGGCATGGGATGTTCGATGTCATAGCAAGATCACTTCGGTTCCATTTTGTCCGTCGCAGGCAAAGGTGTGTGCCCGTTCAATTCCGCCGGCGCGACGCCCTTGGCCTGATCAGACAGAAACTGTCCCAGCGGATTGCCGGGCAGGCCTTTCAGGCCGGCAATGACGCACGCGGCGTTGAATTGCGCGCCGGCGTCGCTCGTATGCGTGCCTTTGTCGGCGAAGAAGGTCTCCACCTTTTCCCGGCCGGCTTTTTTGTAGGCGTCGGTGATGACCAGGGTGAGATCGAAAAACAGGGCGCCCTGGTTCTTGGCCACTTGGGTGTCCCACTCGGCCAGGCTGGCGAAATCGCGCCCGTTTTCCCAGCGTTGTTTGTGCGGAATGGGCGAGCAAATAATCACCGTCGCGCCGCGCGCCTTTGCGTCGCTGGCAAACCTGGCCATATACCAGCCGAAGGTGTGGACGAGTTCCCGGGAGCCGTCGGGCATTGTGTCAGCGACGGTTTCGTCGCCGATCCCCGGACCGTCCGCGCGATGTTTGTTGGCGGGGTCGCCGATGCGGCCTTGATCGTTGTGGCCGAACTGAATAATGACAAAATCGCCCGGCTTGAGCGCGTCGGCCACCTTCTGCCAGCGGCCTTCCGTGAAATACGTCCGCGCGCTGCGTCCGCCGATGGCGTCATTGACGACATTGATTTTGTCCGGGTCAAAGAATGGCTTGAGACGTTCGCCCCAGCCCCAGAGTCCCGCCCCCGCGCCGCCACTGCGCACGGTCGAATCGCCGACGACGTGCAAGGTCGGCAAAGCGGCGTTGTTGATTTTTTCCGCGGCAACTTTTGACGCGTCCACCACCGGACGCTCGTCTTCCGCGGCCAAGACGATTCCGGTCTGGACGAGAAGGGAAATGAACCAGATGAGAAGTGTTTTCATGGAGTTTCAGGGCGTGTTTTCAAAATGAAAATTACTCCGGTTCAATTTTGTCTTTGGCGGGAACCGCTGGCGCGGGCGCAGGCTGGTGCAAATCCGCGGGTGGAACGCCATTGGCCTGCTCGGAAAAGAATTTCGCCAGCGGATTTTCCGGCCCGCCCTTGAGCGCGGCCACCACGCACGCCGCATTGGTTTCCGCGCCTGCCCGGCTCGTGTGCGGGCCGGCGCCGGCGATGAACAGGGTTTTCACTTTTTCCTGGCCGAGCTGGTCATATTGGCGGGCGATGATTTCGTTGATATCGAGGAATGGGGCGTGCTCCGCAGCGGCGACCCGGCCCGCCCAGCCGGCGTAATCCGCCTGATTGCGCGCGGCGCGGCCATTTTTCCAACTGTTGCGCGGGATGAGCGAACAGACCATCGGCGTGGCGCCTTTCGCGCGCGCTTCGGCGATGATCGTTTTTTCATACCAGCCGAACGAGTGGACCTCCTCCACTTGCGTGGTGATCAGGTTGGTGATGCGCTGCGTTTGCTCGCCCGCGCCTTTGATGGTGCCGCGCGCGCGGTTCGTGTCGTTGACCGCGCTGCTGTCGTTATGGCCGAACTGCATGATCACAAAATCCCCCGGCTTGAGCATCGCTGAAACGCGCGGCCATTGGTCGCGGTAAAACGTGCGGCTGCTTGTGCCACCGAGCGCGCGATTGACCACGTTAATCCGGTTGGTGTCGAAATAAGGCGCCAGAAAATCGCCCCAGCCCCATTGGCCGCCCGTGCCGGTGCCTGAGCCATTGCGCACGGTGGAATCGCCGATGAGGAAGAGCGACGGCAGGTTGGGATGGGCGGGCACATTTTCCACGCGCTTGGATGTACTGGCCGTGGCGGGTTTGGCGGTCTGCGCGTAAACCGGCAGCAAACCGCCGCTCAAAATGAGGGCGAAACAGAGGAGAAGTTTGGAGTTCATAAATGCTAAATGAGAGAAAGCGTCAGTTATTTCTTATAGATTTTTATATTCCGATAATAGACTTCCATTTTCTGGCTGGGTTTTTCCTGGGCATAGACGCCACACTTGAAATGCCATTCCTTGCCACCATTGTCCTTGGTCGTCAACACCGGCTTTTCATTGATGAAAACTCGAATTTCATGGGTGGCGACATCATGGGTCACGTTCAGATGAAACCACTGGCCATAGATGTTTGACAACAATGGTTCGTCCTCATACCGTTTCAAGGTGCCGCCATAAACGCGCAATTGCAGCGCGGTGGCGCGCCCTTCTGCGCCAAAGATTTGCATGACGGTAACCCGGCTCGTGTTCGTCACCACTAAAACATCGGCCGCAAATTGATGCTGGCCCGAAACATATTTATCAAAGGATATTTCCGTACGTGGCGGCCTTTTGCTCGATTTGGTGTCCGGCTTGTCCGTGGCCAAGACCCAAAAATGATGCGTGTCCGTTTGGGCATCGTAAACATAACGGTCGCCAGGTTTCAAATCGTAGGGAGACTGGATCTTAAAATGAACATGTTCCGGCATCCAGCTGGTCGTAAGTTCTTGAGCCCTAACCAGACAACCGAAATTTAACGCCAAGGCGCAAAGCAGCCAAGGGGCGAGGCGGAAACATCCAACATCCAACATCCAACGCCCAACATCCATTGATTTCCCAAATTGGGCGCCCCCGAGCATTCGATGTTGGATGTTGGATGTTGGATGTTGGATGTTGAACGGTCTCATGAATTCCTATTTATTCGCGGATTTAAGGGCGTCCGTGCGGAAGGGCGCGGCGGGCAGGCCGGAGGCATTGTAGAGCTGCCCGCCGGCCGGATAATTCACCCACGCATAACGCACCGCCGCCGGCGCGGCCACCTCCGGGCTGCTCACCAGCACCGTCTGGCCGTCAATCTTGGCGTTGGCCGAAACAAATTTGCCGTCCGCGCCGGCGATGGTGAACCACTTCAAGGTTCCGTCTTTGGCCACCAGTCCGGCGGCATGGGAAAACTCCACACGAATCGCGCCGCCTTCGACCTTCATGGCTTGATACGCCGGGCCGGAGTATTCAATTTTGCGGTCATAGACTTTCGCCAGGGCGATGCGCGCGAGGCGGTCGCCGACGTCCTGTTTGTTTTTCGGATGCACGTTTTTCCGTTCGCCGATGTCGGCGGCCACCGCCATGCCGGTGTTGGGCAGGTCGAGAATCGTGGCCTGGGCCTCGCGCACTTGGGGACTGTTGCTGGCCGCCTCCTGACCCGCGAGTTGCACAATGTAAAACGGAAAATCGCCTTCGCCCCACCGCGCCCGCCAATCACGCACGAGGGCCGCCTGCACGCGCGGGTACAGCGCAATGCCCGCCGCGCCGCCCACGATGGATTCGCCCTGATACCAAATCGCCCCGCGAATCGCATACGGGATGACCGGATGAATCATGCCGTTGAACAGCACGGTCGCGTTGTGCTGATCCTGCACCGGATCGCGCGGCCCGGAATTGCGCCGGCGCCCTTTGCCGCCGGCGGCCGCATTCGTGGCGGACACATCCTCGGAACGCGGCGGCGCCACCACCGGCAGCGGGTTGGTGCGAAATTGTTCCACGGCGGCGTCAAAGCGGTCGAGCATGGGCTGTAATTTTGGATCGGAAGCCAGCGCGTCGCGGGCAATCCACGCCTCAGCCGTGCTCGCGCCAAACGCCAGCGTGATGATGCCCACCGGGGCCTTGATGTCCCGCTGCAAGTCCCGCGCGAAAAAATAGGCGACGGCGGAGAAGGCCGGCGCCGTTTCCGGGCTGCAGACCTGCCATTCACCGCCCACGCGGTTCTGGGGTGTATAGGCTTTGGCCGCGACGCCGGTGAACATGCGAATCAGCGGGTAATTGGCGGCGGCGATTTCCTGCTCCTCGTTGGTGACGCCGGCGAAGTATTTCACCTTTTTCGACAGGGAAAAATCCATGTTAGACTGGCCGGAAGCGAGCCACACTTCACCGACCAAGACATCGTCGAGCTGGATCGGCTGCGCCGTCTGTGAGCCGGAGACGGTGAAGGTCCGGCTTTCCGCGGAAATCTCCATGGGCTTCAGGTCAAGGCGCCAAGTGCCGTTGGCGTCGGCGGTCGCGGACGCTTTCTGGCCGGCAAATTCCACGGTGACGGCTTCGCCGGCCGCCGCCGTGCCCCAAACCGGCACGTTTCTGCCGGTTTGCAGAACCATGTGGCTGGTGAACGGGCTGGCGAGTTTGACCTCGGCCTGCGCCGGTCGGACAGCAAGCAGGGTCAGGAGCAGCATTGCGATTGCGGGCAATTTCTTCATGGAATTATTGAGGAGGGTTTATCATCACCAATCATTGTCTCTTGGTTTTCGGCACTGGCCGCGTGTACTTGTCAAAGGCGGAGAGCGCCGGCAGCGCGTTGCCAGTTTCATCGAAGAAGCTGCGCGAGAGGAGCCCGCCGCGGCTGCCGACCGCCGGTTCCCACCAGAAAATCCCCTGACCGCGGTTGCCCGGCACGGCCAGCACGATGCGGGTGACTTCGTCCAGAAATTCCCGCTGGCCGGCGGGGGTTTCCGGAAACGGTTCGGGCCGATCCGCCGTTTCGCGCGCCGGACGCCAGTGATAGGCCGTCTCCACCACGATGACATCCTTGCCATAGGTCTTCGCGGCGAACGCCAGATTCTCGCGCAAATCCATCAGCGTGCCCTGCCACCACGGGTAGTAGGAAAGACCGATCACGTCATAGGAAATCTGGTAATGATTCAAGTTGTCGAAGAACCATTTGGTCTTGGCGCGGTTGCCGCCCTGGTCAATATGGATCATGATTTTCGGCGGCGGATTTGTGCCGCGCCCGGCGTCCACGCCCTGGATGCCGGCGCGCAGATAGTCGGTGAAGTTTTCCCAATGCTCGGGGATCATGCCATCCGGCCATAACATTCCATGCGATATTTCGTTGCCCACCTGCACCATGTCCGGCAGCACGCCGGCCGCGCGAAAGGCGGCGATGGTGTCGCGCGAGTAGGCGAAAACCGCCTGCACACGGTCGGGATGCGACAGGTTGATCCATGTTCCTGGCGTCGGTTGCTGGCCGGGGTCAGCCCACGAATTCGCGTAGTGAAAATCGAGCAGGAATTTATAGCCGAGCTGTTTGGCCTCCTTGGCCATCGCCAGCGTGTAAGCGAGGCCGTTGGGCAGATTGTTGCTCACCGGTTCCACAAAGATGCGCAATCGGATCCAGTTGTAACCGTGGTCCTGGAACATCCGCAAGCCGGGCATGGTGTTCGCGCCATCGTGGAAAGTCGTTCCCCGATCCTCGGCCTGTTTGAGAAAAGACAGGTCGGCGCCGAAGGCAAATTCCGAGGCGCGGGCGGAAAGGCCGCAAGAACCAAGGGCCAAGCGCCAAAGCAATACCATGATCCAAATCCGGCTGGCGCGGTTCCCTGGCAGAATCCCAAAGGGATTCCGGCTCAAAGCCCAGGGTTGCGCCACCGGCGCTACCCTGGGTAACAGTCGCCAATGGATTACAACCCCAACGGGGTTGCGGCCTGTCGGGCGACGGGCGGCGTCCGAGCCACAACCCCGTTGGGGTTGAGCAAACAACCCACACCTAGCCCAGGGTAGGCGCAGGGCGCCAACCCTGGGCTTTGGGCCACAATCCCTTTGGGATTGCCAACATGGTCGCATGATTTCGTTTTGGACGCACATTGGGATAAATGATGCCAGAACCGCCCGCCAAATCACCTCGACAGTTCTGGCGATGCCTTGATGACCACGGAGCCGGCCTGCAACCCAGGCGCGGTGGCCGTCAGGGTGATCTTGCCCAGCGCGTCGTTTGCCCGCACGAAGGCCACGCACTCGCCTTGGAACGCGCGGCGCGCGGCGGCTTGAAATGGTTCATGGCTCGCGTTATCCGCATTGTCCACGGCGGCAATGACGCCCGGGCCGGACACCGTGAACGAAATCAAATCATCGGCGCGCGGAAGCGTGACGCCTTTGGCATCCACGATCGTGGCGCGCACCGTCACCACCGCATCCCAGGCCGGTGAAAGCGTCTTCGTTTCGGTGGTCAGCATAATGCCCACGGCCTTGCCGGCGGTGCGCAGTTCGTCGGTGGCGGCGATACTTCCCCCTGCATTGCGCGCAATGGCTTTCAAAACCCCCGGCGCGAAGGGCGTCGGCCAGGTGCGCGGCGAGGCGTCGGCGTTGATGTCCTTTTTGCCCAGGGACTTTCCGTTGAGAAGCAGTTCCACCTCCTTGCAGTTGGAATACACTTCCACGTTTTCCGTGTGCGGCTGCAAATCTTTCGGTGTCCAATCGGAAAACAAGACCTGCGTGTGGCGCTCTTCCGCGCCGTAGCCGGGATCGGTCGGCATGGCCTCGGTCTGGGAAACACGGCGGGCGATGGCCACCATCGGGGTGTCCGTCCACCAGCTCTGGCGTTCGCGCGCCAGCGGGCGGATGGCGCCAGTGCGGTCCAGCAACCCCGAACCGTGCCCGACGACCGGCCAGCGGCGCGATTCGCCGAGATAATCAATGCCCGTCCACAGGAATTGTCCGGCGTAAGGCGCATGATCGCGCATGGCCACCCACTGCTGCCGCACATGCGTGTTCTCCGTGCCCAGAATTTTGCGCGACGGCTTCTGCTCGTGTGCGGCCAGAATTTCGTTCTCCCGGTAATTTTGGCCGACCACATCGAGCAGGTCCGCCAAGCCGTCGTCGTAATCATGACTGACATTTGGCCGGAACAACGCCTGCGTCACCGGCCGGGTCGGGTCGGCGGCATGGGCCACGGCCACCAGGCCCGCGAGGATGCGCTTCGCCTTTTCGGCTTGCGGCGTGTCATGGATTTCATTGCCCACGCTGTAGAGGATGATGCTCGGATGATTCCGGTCGCGCAGAATGGTGTCCCGTTCATCCCGCTGCGACCAGTCATTAAAGTAGAGATGATAGTCCTGGGGATTCTTCGCCACCGTCCAGCAATCGAAAAATTCATCCATCACCAGCAGGCCCAGGCGGTCGCACAAATCCAGAAACTCCGGCGCGGGCGGATTATGCGCGGTGCGAATGGCGTTCACGCCGAGCGCTTTCAGCGTGGTCAAGCGGGCCTCCCAAATCGAAAGCGGCACCGCCGCGCCGAACGCGCCGCCATCGGCATGGAGGCAGACGCCTTTGAGCTTGAAATTCTTCCCATTCAGCCAGAAGCCGGTGTCGGCCGCGAAATGGGCGTCGCGGATGCCGAACGTGGTGGTCAACTCGTCCGCCACTTTTCCCGCCAGGCGCAATTTGCTGACCGCCCGGTAAAGTTTGGGCTCATTCAGATTCCACCGTTGCGGGTTGGGAATGGCGATGGACTGATCCAGCGTGGCCGCCGCGCCGGCCGCGAGGGGCTGGCTGGTTTCCATGGCACCCACCGGCTCGCCATCCGGCGCCAGCAGCGTGGTTTGCACGCTAAGCTCGCGGGGCACGGCGGATTCGTTGGTGACGGTGGTGGCAATTCGCACCGTGGCCTCGCTGTCGGAGAGCTTGGGTGTGCTGACAAATACGCCGTCCGCCGCGAAGTGTGCCGGGTCCGTGACCACGAGCCGCACGTGCCGGTAAATGCCCGCGCCGGCATACCAGCGCGAGGCCGGCTGGGCCGACGTATCCGCGCAAACGGTCAGGAAGTTGTTCGTGCCATTGCCGAAGCCGAGCATGGCGGCGGGCAGTTCGTAACGAAAACCGACGTATCCATTCGGGCGATGGCCGAGGTGGCGGCCATTGATCCAGACGTCGCTGTTTTGCATCACCCCGTCAAACTCCACAGACACGCACCGGCCCAGGTCTTCCGCCGGCAGCGAAAAGCGCTGGCGGTACCAGGCCACGCCACTGGGCAGAAACGCGCCCGCGCCGCCGGCCGGATTGGTTTCCGCAAACGGCCCCGCGATGCTCCAGTCATGCGGCACGGCGACCAATTTCCAGGCCGAGTCGTCAAAGCCGGGCTGTTCCGCCCCGGGCGCATCGGCCTGTAAAAAGCGCCAGTGGTCGTCCAGCGGCAGGACGTCACGCGCCCCGGCGACGCCAACCGCCGCCGCCATGAGTGCAAGGCCGGCCAGAATTCCCAGCGATATCTTCATCAGGCTTTTGACGAGCAGCATCCGGCAAAGGTGACAGAAAGGCAAGCCATGAGAAGGTGCGGGAGAAAATGCTTGCGCGGGACGCCCTGAAACGATTGGATGACGGAAACCATGAACCGCACTGCCTTGCTTGGAATTCAGATGAAACTGTTCAGCGCCAGCCTGACAGTGGCGTCAATCTTGGTGGCTTCGGCGCGCGAGCCGGTGGACGCGGTGAATCCGTTCATCGGGGCGGGAAGCCTGGAAGGCACCTACAAGGGTTTTCACGGCAAGAACTTTCCCGGGGCCGCGACGCCGGCCGGCATGGTGCAATTGAGTCCTGACACCATTACCGGTGGGGACAACGGCGGCGGTTATTCCTACGTCCATACCACCATCGAAGGTTTCAGCGTGAACCACATGAGCGGGGTCGGCTGGTATGGCGATTTGGGTAATTTCCTGGTCATGCCCGCCACGGGGCCGTTGAAGACCTACTACGGCGAAACTGACCATCCCGGCAGCGGCTATTTATCGGCCTACGACAAGGCCAACGAAATCGCCCAAGCCGGTTACTATGCGGTGACTCTCACCGACTATCAGGTCCGGGCGGAGCTGACCGCCGCTCCGCATAGCGGCATCCTCCGCTTCACCTTCCCGGAAAACCCGCGCGCGCGCATCCAGATTGACCTGGCGCGGCGCATCGGCGGCACCTCGCTGCACCAGACGGTGAAGGTCGTTGGCGACCAAGCCATCGAGGGACAAATTGATTGCACGCCGGCGGGCGGCGGCTGGGGCCATGGCAATGGCAAAGCCAATTTCACCGTTTATTATCATGCGGAGTTCAGCCTGCCGCTCACGAACGTCGGTGTCTGGAGCGCCACCCTGCCGGCCGGCCCCTACAACGACATTCTCCGCCAAAAAGAATTCATCCAAGCCTGTGAAACCGCCGCTGTGCTGCCCGGCTGCCGGGAGAAAGACGGGACGCATCTGGGCTTCTACACCGAGTTTCCGACCCAGGCCGGCGCGACGATGCTCCTGAAAATCGGCATTTCCTATGTCAGCATCGCCGGCGCCCGCGCCAATCTGGGCGCGGAAATTCCGGGCTGGGATTTCGAGTCCGTCCATCAGCAGAGCCGGCAGGCGTGGGCGAAGGAGTTGGGCCGCATCACTGTGGCCGGCGGCACCGAAGCCCAGCAGACCGCCTTCTACACGGCCATGTACCATGCCATGATTGATCCCCGCATGTTTGCCGATGTGAACGGCGATTATCCCGGCGGAGACCAGCAGGTGCATCACACCCAAGCCTTCACCAAGCGCACCATTTTCAGCGGCTGGGATGTGTACCGGAGCGAGTTTCCGCTGCTGACCCTGATC
>Ga0316217_10004337_pt1 | contig 15427 bp, 13 predicted proteins | sample 1anoAmetaG_FD_203633 | JGI IMG/M metagenome (GOLD analysis project Ga0316217, IMG submission 203633) | Freshwater microbial communities from Trout Bog Lake, Wisconsin, USA - 1anoA | ecosystem: Environmental > Aquatic > Freshwater > Lake > Hypolimnion/Profundal zone | place: USA: Wisconsin... | reverse complement strand
CGCAAGCTGCGGCCCAGGCGGTCAAGTTTCCAGACAATGAGCGTGTCGCCGTCCTGCAATGCCTTGAGGCAACGGAGCAGGGAAGGGCGCTTGGTCGTGGCTCCTGACAAGCCCTCGTCTTTGAAAAGCGTCTTGCATCCGGCCCGCTTCAGGGCCGCGAGCTGCAAGGCTGTACTCTGGTCGTCAGTCGATACGCGGGCGTAGCCGTATTTCATGGTTTAATTATGGCCTTGACATTTGACCCATGCAAGCCCTTGAAAACGCGGGACGGCAGTCGTGGGTCGAAACTTACCCTTTGTGTCTCAGTGCTCGCATGAAAAAAGGCGCAAGACATCGAGCCCCTTAAGCCTGCGGCTTGCGCCGACACACTATGCAGGGGTAGGACTCAGAAGCTCAGGAATCGAGCCTTAGCCCAGCTTTTAAGATTTGCTCTCGCTACTTCCCAATCCGAAAGTGGAAGTCGTTGTGGCTGATTTCAAGATGAAAACTCGCAACCAGAACAATCAAGACGGCCAAATAAGGATGGCCTGAAAGCAAGGCCACGGCAAAACTAAATATATTTTCTTTCATTAGTTCCTACAAGTGATTGACATTAAACGAGATACGTTCTAATTCTAGTAACAACTCAGATTTAATATACTTACCCAACTTCATTATAACACATTCTTCAACCTCTGTAAACTCTTTTTTACGTTTTTGTGGATGCGGCAGGCCAACTGGAGCACCGGCCTTCTAGGCCTGTGCTCTGTCTCGCTGGTTCGGCTGTTTATCCAAGTCTCCCTGCTTGAAATTCTGCTACCGCCCATGACCGAGCTGATGATTCGTCTGGAAATTCCTTCACGAGTTCATCTTGGACACCACGGGGCATCGATTTGGCAATTTCTACCATCCCTGTTCCTGGATTGTGATTGATGTAGTGGTTGGTGGGTATTCCTCCAACGGAGATCATGGAGGAACGTGGTCCAGCTCCAGGCCTGTTCATGTGATCAGTTGCGTCTGTCATAACGTGATCCTCTCAGTGATCAGATTCTACTGCTGCTGGTTTGGTGCATTCAGCCGCTCAATGAGATGCCACATTTTCGAGGAGTAATATCGTTCTGACTGAGCTTTCGCATTTCCACGGTCCCCATCAACCGCGGCGACCGGGGCCATCGGCCCTAGAAAAGACAGAAGGACAACAAATGACACTTCTTCAGATCACGACAGAACTAAGTGAGGACACTACTCTCTGGAGGTACATGTCGCTGGACAAATTAGTGGATCTGCTTGCCACGGCGGAATTGCACTTCACGCCGCTCGCCTCGTTCGCCAAAAGCGATCCGTGTGAGGGATACCTTCCGGCGGTCGCAATGGAGGCGGACGCCTCGATTTTCCGCCCCAAAGTGAACGACGCGGAAGAGGCCAGGCGGCTGGTCGAGGAGCATCGGAAGCACATCGGGCAGGAACTGACGGAAGAGGAAAGGGCGCTCGTCGGGAAGTCAATTGCTGATCTGAAGGAGGCTCCGCGCCTCTACCACGTAGCAATCGCGAAGGCGATAGCTGTCAATTGCTGGCACATCAACAACGGCGAGTCCGAGGCAATGTGGCGTCTTTACGGCGATAGCGGCAAAGGCGTTGCCGTCGAAACGACACTCGGGGCGTTGAAAGAGTCGATCGCTGCAAGGGATTCGGCCTATCGGGTATTCATCTACCCGGTAAAGTATCTGGACTTTTTCGACGATACGCTCAAACCAGCAGCTTGTGTCGTAGAAGGGCAGCGCGCGCCTTTGCTGAAGCGGCTTTCTTACGAACATGAACGTGAGGTGCGCGCCTTTCTGATGCGCGTTCCCGAGAGCGCGAGGGCTGCGGAGAATTTGGAGACATGGAAGCCCGTTCCGGTCAGGATTCCAATCGATGTCAATCGCCTTGTGAAGGCCGTGCATGTTTCGCCATATCCGGCGGAGCCATTCGCCAGCAGCGTAAAGAGTATTTGCGAAAAGTTCGAACTGTCCGGGAAAATCGTCAAACTCTCTCGACTGTTATCGGCGCACGAAGAGCTTTTGAATAGACTTTCGCTCTAACCGAAAAGTCGGTAAATATTCACTAAATCATGGCCTTTTGGCGCTGTCTCAAGACCTAACCTTTTTGAGACAGCGCGGCGGCGTGGTGCGTGTTCGATACGAACCCCTTGTGTCCCACAGCCAACAAGGGCGGCGGCTATAATGGTCGCCATGCGCCTAAAGACTGGGCATCTTTGGGAATCATTTCACTGCTTCACATCGACGCAACCATCGACATAACCCTTGCGCCCGTGAACTCGGATAATATCTTCGTCACCGACCGTGACGTGACCGACATATTGAACAACGTCGCCCTCGTGCACGTTGGTGATCGCTAATGGATCGCCTTCTCCATACTTGTCACGGTCCCAAACGATATTGTCGCAGGTTATAGTTGCTTCAAGGCCAGCGCGTTTCTCTTTCCTCGGCTTCGGCTCTTGAGCTTCATCACTGTTCCCGGCGTCCTGTGTCAGCTTTACATCGACGCAACCATCGACATAACCCCTGCGCCCGTGAACTCGGATAATATCTTCGTCGCCGACCGTGACGTGACCGACATATTGAACAACGTCGCCCTTGTGCACGTTGGTGATCGCTAATGGATCGCCTTCTCCATACTTGTCACGGTCCCAAACGGTATTGTCGCAGGTTATAGTTGCTTCAAGGCCAGCGCGTGTCCCTTCCCTCGGCTTCGGCTTGTCATGGGTCTCCCCCTGTGATGGGTTAACAATGTACTTTGCAAAAGGATCGTCGGCTTTGCTGTTCGCTTTGTTCTGGGTCTCCCCCTGTGATGGTGGGGTACTGGCGGGAAAAAGGTCGTCCAAACGATGGGAAGTGTCCACAGCAGTCTGTTTAGGCTCCGAACTGAGTTGTGAGACGATGTGGACGACCTCGCCAATGGCAACTAATACAGCAAGAACAATCACGATAGCCTTAGCTGGTTCGCTGTGTGTCTTTTTCTTTTGCCAATACCACGCGAGCCCAGCCCATCCAGCGGCCTCTAAGAGATAGATTGGAACAAGCCCCTTGACTATTGATACCAGCAAACTGATAGCAGAGAAGGCCCCAAATACCAAGGTGCCGACTCTGATCGCTGTTCCGGCCACTCCGTCTCTAGTCGGCTCAGATTCATCGGTCAGGGTATCTGTCACCGATTGGACTTCCGGCGGAGGAATCGGGGACTCATTCACTGACAAGGCATGAGTAAAGGTGTTGCCACAGTGCGGGCAAAACTTGAACCCATCCGCTGAATCTTTGTCACATACATTGCAGACCATTTCTTTTCCGCACTGCCTTTCCCAACAATTCCATGATTCCCGGTCCGTTCACTTTCAGATACTCTATTTGGTGATCGCATCGACGACTTCTTTTAGAAGTCGTTCCTTGATGTGAATAGCGGCTAAGGCAGAGCCAAGGTTGTACCCCAGGGTGTTGTACGGATCACCTCCCTGTCGCGTGGTCTCCGTGCGACCTCTAGATGCGATAAGAGTGCCTTGCTGACTATACGCATTGAGGTACAGCCCATTTGTTGTGTCCGTGTATGGCAAATTGTCATGTGTGGTCGATGTGGTGGTCGTGGTCACAGTTCCATCGTAGGTGTAATTCCAAGAACTGCCGTAGTTATTGGTAACTGTTCCGCTGCCAGAGACGGGCGTTATGTCTGTCTGAGTGTTCGTCCTTACTGTTGGATAAAGTCCATTGAATGCAGTCTGTGCCGTCGAAAAGACAAATAGGAAATTGATCGCAGAGGAATTTGGAGATTGAGAAAAGCATAAGCCTGGGTAATTTTTTTGATTCTTCTGTGTCCACTTTTGAGCAAATCCTGGTACTCTTGGCGAAACCTGACCGTTTTCGGCGACTGCGAACGAAATGTTCCTTGAGCATTCGCCCTTCGCTTGTATGGCTATCGCGCTGGTCGCCAGCCGGTTTGCGCTTGGATAAAGAGCCGGTGGAGTGCTCTGTGTTGGTGATGGAGTTGCTGGGGTAGCTGAATCTGCGGCGCTCGACGGAGATGCTGGCGCATCTGCTCGGCGTTTGGCATCAAGACTTCCGTACTTGCCAATTCTCTCGTCTAGTCGCGCGAACGGAAAGCGGAAGGTCTCGTCACCTATCTTGACTACGACCGTCACCTTCTGGGCATCAGGGTCTACGGGGAAATGGAGGAAGCCTGAGCCGGGATTTTCAGAATTTGCGACTGTGATTGTTTGATTTAAGTACTGCTTGTTAATTGTTACGTCCTCTGTAGGCTTCTTCGGGGTCGGGACCGTCACCGCGTAAAGAACCATATTCGGAGCTGAATCGGTCTCAAGCGTGACATTCTCCATTGGATTAAACGTTATGGGCCCTTTGTCCAGAGGAAAAAAACCGAATGCAACGCTAAAAGTTGTTCTCGACCGTGAAAGTCCTACAGAGATGCCGATATTTGACGTACTAAGCATTTCAAGGAAAAGACCTGAGCCATCAGCATGCCAGCCCGGATTGATAATGCTGCTCTCGCAGGTAACATCCTGCGTGCATTCGCTTGACCAGGTTCGAACCTTGTCCTGCTGCGCAAACAATGGATGGATGAAAAATGCTAGGGCGATACTGGCAACAACATGAGGTTTGAGCATTGGCTTTCCGTTCCTCAAAAAAATTGAAACAACTCTAATGCCCGATTTCCTATTGATCTGCTCCGAGTGCGACTGTAGAGGTCTAAATATCGAGGCGCAATTCCAATGTGTTGGAGTCAAGGTACTTAAAATGACGGGCCTTCACGACCTTGGGAGACTTCATCATGCTGAGTTGTACTGTGTCTCCTACATTTGGAACGGCGGCCTCAGTTGCGTCCATGAAATCCTGGAAGTTACTCTCCCCCCCAGGCTCGCGGGTTGCAGGCTGAACAAAGATTCTCAGTTTCATCTGCGCGCTCTCCCTCGGGAGCGATTATACTCCGGGCGGGGTGCCGGGGCCGCAGGGGGCGGCGGCATGTTCCCTTAGAGGCCCAAGCCAAAGTCTTCTCCTTGCTCCTGCTTCGGCGCAATCTCCCGCTGCGGCGTGACGGCCTGCTCCTGCTTCTGTTCTGGCTTCATCTCCGGTGCATGGGCGCTGCTGTGCGATACATCATGTCCCAGCGCCGCTTCCAGCTTTTCGCGGTCGTTGGTGAAGATTTGCGCGTCGTATGCGCCGCGCGAAACGGCAACGTAGGCCATGCGGTTGTTGAGCAGGTCTTTCGCCCCCAACTCGGTATCGACGTGGATCAGCACCCGGTCGGCAGTCTGGCCCTGGCTGGAATGACTCGTCACGGCGTAGCCGTGGTCAAGGTGCGGATACTTCAGTAAATCGATCTCGACCTCGCGGCCTCCATCCATCTTCAAGCTCATCCGCCCATCCTGGCCGATGCCCTCGACGGTCGCCTGCTCGCGGTTGGCCAGCTTCAAGTCGCGCGACGGCGCGGTGAGCTGCACCCGATCCCCCACGGAGAAAGCCCGCTCCTGCTCGCAGTAAACGGAAACACCCTGCTGGCGCCGTGGATCGTAGCTTTGTTCCGTGCCGTCCTTCCGCTCGACGGTGAGCCGGTTGTTGTCCGCATCGACGCTGACAACGCGCGCATACTCGCCTTTGCCGATGCCGGTCTCTTTCGAGCCGCGGCTGTAGCGCAGCACGTCGCCCTCGTTGTACCGGGCCGCCCACGCGCGATCCGCTCCGGTGAGGTCCTGGCGCGGCACAAGCACCTGGGCGCGGTGTTCCTCCCTGCCGACAACGCCTTTCGCCTGTAGCTCGGCATGGATGGCCTGGTTGATTTCCACGCGGGAACGGTTGTCGGGCGAAACGACCAGCGTGTTATCGGGCGACTTGGCATACTCCCTGGCAATAGCCGCGATGCGGTCTCCATGACCTGGCACCTCATGGATGCGGCCCTGCCGCTCCAGTCCGGCGATAGCCTCTCCCACCTGGCCACGCGCAAGCTGCTCGACGGTCTGTTTCAGATCCGGGTCGCGCTGGCGGACGATTTCCTCCAGCTTCACCGTCTTCATGCCCGCATCCTGGAGCTGGGCGAAGATGCGGCCCGCCTCGACGGATTCATGCTGGCGGGTGTCGCCTACCAGCAAAACGCGGTCGTTTGGATGCAGGCGGCGCACAAACTCGTGCATCTGTTTGGTGGACGCAAGCGAACTCTCGTCCATCACATAGAGCCGGTGCTCGCCGGTGTCCGGTCGCTGGCCACGGGCAAGATGCATCTGCAAAGTTTTGGTCTCGATACCGGCCTCGGCCAGCTTATCCGCCGCGCGGCTCGTCGGCGCAAAGCCTTCTACCTTGTACCCGGCCTGCTCCGCGCCCTCGCGCACCACGGCCAGCGTCGTCGTCTTGCCCGCGCCCGCGACTCCATCCAAACCGACGATCTTCTCCCGCGACAGGAAAATCTCATCGACCGCCTGACGCTGGCCGGCATTCAGCTTCGGGTGCCGGTCTTCGGTTGCGATACGAATGTCTGCCGGTACCAGCATCGGGTCGCTATTGCCGCGCCGGTTGCCCTCCTGCATCTGGCCGATGGTTTCGCGCTCCATGCGCAACATGGCGGCGGTGGTGTACTGCTGGCCCGCGCTGCCGAACCTGGCCTCGGCTCCAGTAGCGCGGAACTCGCCGGTCTGGACCCTGCGGTCGAACTCCTGCCGGACCTGATTGAAGTTCGCCTCGCCCATGCTCCTGCCGAGCGCCGCCGACAGAATCGCCCGTTCGTTCTCGACCGCCGAACGCTCGAAGAGGTGATCGCGGGCGTAGGTTACGGCTGCCTGGGCGACTTTGTCGGGAACGTATGAGTGCTGCCGGACCTGCTGCCGCGCCTCGGCAACCACCCTATCCGCCTGGTTGCCATGCAGCGCCGCCAGCTCCCGATGCTGCCGCAACACCTCTTCCGGCGATAGCAGTTGCTTGGAATCTCGCGTCCGGTGCGCGGCGATCTGCGCCGCTGCCGGTCCGTCGAGGCCGCAGGCGCGCATATGGTCCTTCACCTGCTCCCGGCGCAGGCTGTTGGCCTCCATGTACTCTTTCGTGTATCCCTTGATTTCCGGCTGGCCAGACTCGCCGCGCTCGATTGTGTAACCGAGATTTCTGAGCCGGACGGCCAGCTCCGATCGGTAGACATTCGTGGCATAGTTCTGCGAAGCAAAAAGCTCCTGGGGCTGGAGGGCGCGGGTCTGGCCGTTCTCCCGCTCGGTGACGTTGAAAATCACCGCATGGGTGTGGAGCTGCGGCGCGGCGTAGCCTCCGACTGGCCGGGCAGTGTCGTGCTCGAAGGTCGCGGCGACAAACTTCCCCGTCGTCTCCGGTGCGCGGATGTTGCCAATCCGCGCCTGGGTATATCGCTCCAACTCGGACAGGGCCGAACGGACACTCTCCCGGTGCGCCTCCCGTACCTGGTCGTCGCCGCCGACCAGGGCGGTCAACGAAACCGACTTCGGCGCGGAAAATGTCGCATCCCAGCCCGCCCGGTGCTCGACCGAAGTCGTCTCCCTGCCGAACTGTCCGGCGTAGGTTTTGGCCGTCTGATGCCGGACGAGCTGCGCTTCCGTCTGCGGGTGCTGGCCTTCGCTCAGGCGGGCGAAGTGCTCCGCGCCGACAGCGCCCGAAAGGCCCCACTCTCCGGCAAGCCTGCCCTGCCACTCGCTCGTGGTCTGCTGGTCACGGCTCCAGTAGTTCTGCTCGTTCGATGTGAACTCCCGCGCGTGGTACGTCCGCGCCTGGCCTGCCGAAAGTGGTTGCGAGATGGAAAGCATAATGTTCGCCTCGGTCCTTACGGCTGCTGCGTCACTGGCGCTGCCTCAGTCTGTGGTTGGGTCTCCTGAGTGCTTTTCGGCTTCTGATTGTGTTGGATATGGTGGGAAGCAGGCGGAGTGCTTTGGGGCGCATTCTGCGGAGAGGCTGGAGCATTTTTGAGAAGCAGAATGTAGTCCGCCGCTTCTTTGAGCGGGCGGCTGGCAAAGTACCACGTCCCGGCCCCGCCGATCACGATGCCGACAAGAACGGCGATGGCAAGTTGCTGCCAGCGGAAGATTTTGGTGAAGCTCCTCCAATGGTTTGAAGCTGCTTCCGCGTGCCAGGCAGAACTCTCCAGCTTCCGCAGTGCCTCTCCGATAGTCGTCATCGGGCCAACGATGGCGCTCTCGATCTTCGCGCCCATTTCGCTGACGGCCGCTTTGCGAATGGCCTTCTCTGCTCCGGCCTCGATGCGCGCCAACGCCTGGTCGGCGGACTGGCTGACCAGGCGGGAAACCTCCTGCGTCGTCCGGCTCACTTGTTGGGCGATCTGATCGGGGATGGTGCGGTTGGACGAAAGCTCTGCCAAAACCAGCTCGACCGAGGCGGCTGATCGCTGCCGCGCCTCCCGCAGAACTGTATCGCGTATCCATTCTGCCTGCGACTTGCCGTCCCGTTTGGCCGCCGATTCGACCTCCTCCAGCTCCTCAACAGAGAGCCGCGTCGCCGCCGTTTTGGGGCGCGGAACCGTACGCGCTTCCGCGTTTGGAAGCGGCTGCGAGTCGGGATCAGGGCCGGTACGAGTGCTGCTCATGGGAAGTCCGCCTCTTTGCTGACATGGTCTCAGAGCCTCCGGGCGTCAGAACTTCCCATCTGGACGTTTAGAGCCATATCATAGTAATTAAACGTGTTAACAGAAAATCTCCAAAAATGATTTCACCTGAAAGCAGCCGCGTTTCTGGCGTAAACGTGAATTTCATAAGTAACTGATTCTATGAATGTTCACGCAGGAGAACATTTTGGTACCACACAGTTCCCGTTTGGGGGTGATGTGTCAATACTTCTTCCGATGCGAAGCAGCGCGGTTGTCTCTTTATAGCAGATAAAGGCTGGGATTGCCTCTGCGCGGCGGCTGGATGACTGAGTTTTTTTGAAGGCATGGGGAAAGCTATCTGTCCGATGTCGGCTCTAATTTCTCTGAGCGTAGAGGGGTCAAGGCTGGCCCGCAGGCCACCGCTGAAAGCGGCGCGTAGCGGCCTTTACGCCTCGTAGCGAATCCACCATTGGGACTGGTTTGAATTCGAAGCGAACGCGAAGACATTCAAACCATGGACAGGCAGGTTTTTCGGGCGGTTGCTTTTCAGCGCAATGGAACGGAAAACCGGGTTAAGCAAATGGCCCATTTTGTACCGAATCGTTGCCGCTCAATTCCGCCGGTTCGGGCTTGCAAAACACTAGCGTACGATTTTTTCCGTTTCGTGAGCTGGCAGGATGGCCCAACCTTTTGCCAGCAGCTCCAGATTGAACCTCTCGGCGTTCTGAAAAGCTGGGAGTCTAGAGTCGAGCCAAAAGCTGCGCATCTTGTCCTGGTTTGAAGCGCCGGGGTAGAGCACGGACATTCTGACGGCCTGCATGAACTGGCCGTGACTGAAGAGGACCACCGTGCCGTCCTGGTCGGGCAAACTTCGCAACCTGCCCAGCGCAATTTCCGCGCGTCCGAGCAGTGAGACGAAACTCTCCGCGCCTGGTCCGTCGCAATAGATCGGGTCGGCGGTGTTCCAGTAGTGTTCGATGTGGGGGAGCCGTTCTCTTCTTGCGGTTCCGTTCCACCGGCTGGGTTCCAGGTATGTGAATTCCTCGATGGGCCACTGTTGTACGGGGACAGCGGAAAATCGGTCGCGTGTCGGCTGTGCGGTTTGCTGTGCGCGGAGGTACGGGGAGACGACAATCAAAGCCGGAGCCTCGGTCCATTCATCGGCGATCTGCTGCGCCTGTTCCCTTCCCTTTTCCGTCAACTCCAACTTGGCCAGGTCGTGGCATGGCGTTCCGGCGTTTCCGGTGCTCTCTCCGTGGCGAACAAAAATGGCGCGCATAAATCCACTTTACGCGGCGCGGGAAAAATCCGGCCGGAAACGGACTGAAACGCCGGATTCATAACCCGTGGGTCGAGGGCACGTCATACGGATTTATGGATGGGCCGGGTAGGCCGCATTGTTCCGGGCTCGTTCTGGGGCTTTTCTGTCCGATCCCGCACGGCTCCACACTTAGGTACAAAGGCCGGACCGACCCCACCATCCACAGCAAGGTTTTTGTTTTTGCACTTGTGCGGGGTGGGTGCGGGAGGGGCGCTAGCGCCCTCCCGCTGAATGCGAGCGAAGCTCGCTGGCCGCCCGTTAGGGCGCTCCGCTTTCTGCGTAGCGAAGCGGAGCAGTGGGACAGCTTCGGAGTTGTTCACAGCTTCGGGGTCAGCGACTACTAAAAAGTCTATTTATCTTATCTATTTAAAAGGGGGGGCGTTTCACCGTACTAAAACAGCAAAAAGGGGGGGCGTTTCACCGTTTATAGGGGGGCGTTTCACCGTGGAAAACTTTTAGGAACCACAGGGTTTTCAACAAAGGGGGGGGGCGTTTCACCGTCCCTTTTATCCCTGCGGTCACTGTGTTTTCTGAGGTACAGCAAGGCGGCTGGCATGAATGGCAAAGCCACCCTTGGCCTTCGTGATGATGAGACCGGGGTACACCGTCGCAATCTTACGGAGCGCGGCGTTGGCCTCCTTTTTGAAGTCCTTGAGGTCGCCGTAGTCGGTGCCAAGCTGGCTGCGCAACTGCTCCCAGGAAAGGATTTGCGGTGGCAGGTCCTTTTGCACAATAACGAAAGCGCGGTAAGAGATCAGCGCGTAAAGATCGAGGGCCAAGGGCGAACGCTTCAAGGCCCGGAGCGCCCGCATATCGACGGGGACGGGCGAAGCAATCACTGCGCTAAAGAACTTTTCGCCTAGCAGAATCCAGCTTTCCCAAAGTGCTGACTGGTCGGGATGAGAATGCCACCACAATTCCCCCTCTGGCGCTACCGCCATATCGCGCCATGCCTCGCCCGGTGCGCCCGATGGATCAGTCCCCGTCGCCTGGAAACTGATGTGGCACCGGAACAAGCGGCGCATCTGGTCCTTGAGGCGTCGGCTGTCGCTGCGCTTTCCTCCCCCGGTGTTTGGGTTGAGGCCAACGGCACGGACAAACTCGTTAAGGCTACGACCCAAAATAAGACGGCGGCTTTTCGTCCGCACTGCTTCGGTAATGGCCCAAAACAAAAGCAGCCGGGGGATGGTTCCATACGGGTAGCCGATGGATTGGTCTTTGTCACCATCCCAGCCGGGCTGAATGAGCAGGGCGCTATTGCCAGTGCGCCGAATCCATCGTGGGGAGCTGTCGCCGGGGTCGCTGTGTGGAAGAGTGCAAAGGACAAGCTGACGGGCGATAAATGCGCGTTCGGCTGCGTCCGGCTCCGATTGGATAGCTAGCGCGGCGTCAACAAGTTCAAGCTGTGCGCGAGTGGGGGGCTTGAATTTTTTGGCAAGGGTTTTCACAAGGGGGATTTCTCCCGCCTGGACAAGCCCTTCCTCGCCGCGCTTCTCTGCCCTGCTTTTCACCATGCGCTCATACTCCCTGCGGTATATTCCTATAGCAATATACCGCTATAGCCCTATGCCTCGCCGCTGTAGGGCTGTGGCTTGCCGTACTTTGCACAAAGATCGTTGATCGCCTCACCTAACAGTTGTTTCAGGTTTCTGCCGGTGTTCTTTGGCTCGGCCTGGACAAGCAACAAAGCTCGGCGGACTTCCGGCGAATAGTGTCCGCCGATTAAGACTGTCGCCGATGGGGTCTTTGCTTTCGTGGCTGAGGGCGCTGCCGTGGCGGTGGCCTGTTGCGGTTGATGCCCTGCTGCGGCTCTAAGCCCTGCGGTTAATGCGCTTTTCTTCATGTTGTCCCCCCTTTAGGGCTATAGCGATATAGGAGTATAGGTCGCTCATTTCCTGTGCGGCCTTCCCCTTAGGCTCAAACTCGGCGGCGCTCTGGCCGATATTCCCGGCGTCACCATGAGCGGCGCGGGCAAAGATCACGACCGGGCAAACGGCAAAGCCCTGCTCGGTCGCGGCCTCTTGGGTTTCTACGTGGCGTTTTCCCTGTACAGGCGCACGATTGACCAAGACGGCGGAGGGTGGATTCCCGGCCAGCGTCAACACATCCTTGAGGCTTCCAAGCGTTTCAATGTCGTATAGCTGCGGCTGAATGGGCATTAAAACGAAGTCGGCGGCTTTAGCTGCGGCTATCAGTGCATCCGTACTCTTGCCGGGAGTGTCGATGATGGCAAAATTTGCGCCTCCCTTGGCGGCGGCTTCGAGCACCTGGCCCAACCGGGACACCTGGCAGGAGACAACGGCAGGCGCTTCCTGGCCTCGCCGGTCGCTCCAATTCGCGGCGGTCGTCTGCGGGTCAAGGTCGATCACGGCAACAGAACGGCCAGCCAAAACCGCCTCTACGGCAATCCCTAGCGCCGTTGTGGTCTTCCCGTTCCCGCCTTTTTGCCCAATGATCGCTAAAACGTGCATGGTGGCTCCCTCTACGGCTACAGGGCTATAGGACTATAACCTGATACGACTATACGAAGAGCTGCACCTATCATGCAAGCATGAATGCAGAGCTGCTCCTGGGCCGGAATCAGGCAAGGCACGGGGGCGGGGACAGGTTCCCGGTAGATCGGTGCAACGGCTACTCTGCGACAATATCTTTGTCATGGATATGGACTTCGCCACAATCCGCCGCACAACGATCATTGCGCTCTTCGCAGATGATGAGCTGGCCGGGATGCTGGCGCTCAAGGGCGGCAACGCCCTGAGCCTGGTCCACGGAATTACAAGCCGCACCTCAGTGGATCTCGATTTCTCCATCACTCAAGACTTCCCTGATTTTCTCCACTCCAAGGAACGGATATTCCGCGTTCTGAAGGACCGCTTTGATTCGGCAGGGTACGTCGTCCTCGACGCAAAACTCGTTCCCAAGCCCCGAATCGATGGAGAAGACACCAAGCCGTGGTGGGGTGGATACGAATTGAGCTTCAAGCTCATTGGCAAAGAACGCCATGAACAGCTCCGCAGTCGCCCCGGCAAACTGAGCATCGAAGCTATGGAGACCGGCCCCAACAAACGGCGGGTCTTCACCGTTGACCTCAGCAAGCACGAGTACACCCAGGGCAGGGAAGAGCACGACCTGGACGATTACACCATCTACGTCTACACGCCGGAGATGATCGTTATCGAGAAGCTCCGCGCCATCTGCCAGCAGATGCCAGAGTATCCGCACATGGGCCGCGCCAGTGCTCGCGCCAGAGACTTCTTCGACATCTACGAGACCGTCACCCGGCGCTCCATTGATCTGACCACTTCCGAGAATATTGAGCGGCTTCACCACATATTCGAAGCAAAAGAAGTGCCGCTATCCTTGCTTGCGAAGGTGGGTAATTTTCGGGAGTTTCATCGGCCAGACTGGCCCAGCGTTCAGGAGTCCGTCGCCGGAGGAAAGGTCGAGAGCTTCGACTTCTACTTCGATTTCGTTCTTGGAGAAATCGAACGGCTAAAAGCCCTTGGGAAAGTGTAGACGCCAAGCGGAATCGAACTCGCGTTCACGCAAGCCGTGAGCCAGATAGAAATCATGGTTCAAGCCCAGCCCCCGGAGCCGTTCGTACTGCTCTGGCTTGTAGCCAGCCCGCTGCATATAGAAGCCGATTGCCTGATGGTAGGGGTAGACGTAGTCGAGCTTCTTGAGCGTCGCCAAAAGAATGCTCGTGGACATATCCGGCTGCGCTCGGCGGTATGCTTCCAACACTTGATAGACGCCGCCGGCATAGGCAGGCCGGACAGTAATGTCGATCAAGGTTCTCTCCAGCTTCGTGACCGAAAGCTGTTCTCGGCCATACGTGATGGTCCCAACCTCAAGCCGTCCGGTATTTTTGCCATGCAGCAAGACAACTTGAAAATTGTCATAGGAGAACAGCGCATTCGACCGCCTCTCAGGCTGGCGAAACGCATTATCAATGCCTTCCTGCTCTAAGGTGCTCTCCCTACCGTACTGCTGGCTCTGTTCACGGCTGACGCAAATCACACCAGGGAGCTGATCCGTAAGGCCATGGAGCAAAACAGCCGTTCCGTGGGACAAATATGCCCGCGATTCCAGAGTTGCGGCAACCGCATACGGTGAGGCATCGGCCCACACATACCGCGTGACCGTCCGATGGACATTCTCCCCCACCGGCACAATCGAAACCATGCGCATAGCCGTGGCTTCGAGCAAAAATCGCACAAATTTATCTACTGAAGTATTTGCAGCCAGCCGCCATTCACCTGCTCGCTTAAAAAGAATGCCTGCCAAATCAGCGTCGGTAAGGGCGTTACGAGGAAGATTTTCAAAATACGCAATGATCTGCCCTCGCGCAGCTTGCAACTTTGATGGTCGTCCTCTTTTTGGCATTTCCTTGAATTTCCTCGACCTGTCGATGTATACATCGACAGGTTAACACGAATATCGCTTTATTGCAATTCAACATATTTGTTTACAGAAAGATGTTGCAAACAATACCTTTTATGTGATAGATATATATATCTATCACAGACACATTGTTCAGATAAATTAAAGCCAAGAAGTCGCCACCTTCTCATCAGCAGAAAAACCTGCATTTTGTCTAATATTCCCGGCGCTGCGCCGGTCGTAGTGGCCGGTAATTCACGCCGCAAGCGCCCGGTATAAGGTCTTCCGCCCGACTTTGAAAAGGTCGGCCACCTTCTGCCGGTCCTCGCCCTGGTCGATCAGCTTCCGGGCGTGGGCAATCTGCTGCGGGGTCAATTTCGGCTTACGGCCGAATTTCACGCCCCGGCGCTGCGCGGCCTTCACTCCGGCGCGGGTCCGTTCGCTGATGAGGCTGCGCTCCAGCTCGGCCAGTACGCCGATCATCTGCCACATGGCCCGGCCTGTCGGCGTCTCGGTGTCGATCTGCTCGGTGAGTGAACGGAATTTGACGCCGCGCTCCTTGAGGTCGTCGAGCATGGCGATCAGGTCGCGCAAGCTGCGGCCCAGGCGGTCAAGTTTCCAGACAATGAGCGTGTCGCCGTCCTGCAATGCCTTGAGGCAACGGAGCAGGGAAGGGCGCTTGGTCGTGGCTCCTGACAAGCCCTCGTCTTTGAAAATCGTCTTGCACCTGGCCCGCTTCAAGGCCGCAAGCTGTAAGGCTGTACTCTGGTCGTCAGTCGATACGCGGGCATAGCCGTATTTCATGGTTTAATTATGGCCTTGACATTTGACCCATGCAAGCCCATGAAAACGCGGGGCGGCGGTCGTGGGTCAAAACTTACCCTTTGTGGAACACGCCGGGGCGGTGGGATGACATTATCGACCAGCTAAATTAAACTTTTTCCATGGCCTACAAAATCGAATGGATTGGTACGGTTGCGCTAGGAATAGAGACTGAGGGAGGGCAGTCCCTCGCCTTCTCGTTAGAAGACGGCCAGGTTGTCCCGCCTGAATTTAAGACAGGTGATCCCGTGGAGATTGCGAACCGTCCGAATCATCCCTCCATTGCTGCAATGGGGATGGAAAACGGCGGTT
>Ga0316217_10004336_pt1 | contig 15429 bp, 17 predicted proteins | sample 1anoAmetaG_FD_203633 | JGI IMG/M metagenome (GOLD analysis project Ga0316217, IMG submission 203633) | Freshwater microbial communities from Trout Bog Lake, Wisconsin, USA - 1anoA | ecosystem: Environmental > Aquatic > Freshwater > Lake > Hypolimnion/Profundal zone | place: USA: Wisconsin... | reverse complement strand
GTCTGATAATAGATCCCAATGTTGTAAAAACAATCATTATTACAGATGGTAACAAGAGAGAAACCATTCAGGGATTAACCCCCGGAATGCACGTTTTTGTGCAGGCACTTGCTCAGAATTCAGCAGGTAAAAGTCCATTGAGTCCAATGATGGATTGTTTCATTATCTAGCATTGGATTGGGCAGATAATAATTGCTGTACTGGTTCATATTAATCGTAATACAGTCATAACCTCATAACCAGCAAATATTATTGACCACTAATACAAAGACCTCAGCATTTAATAAATGCTGAGGTCTTTTGCTGTTTGAAGAACTTTGTATTCATTATCACATCACTTGCACTGAGCAAAGCCGAAGTGTTAAATGTTCACATCAAACTGCTACTTGTTTGCGGATAATATTCAAAGCTCCTCCTGCTTTAAACCATTCTATTTGTTGTTGATTATAAGTATGATTTGCAGTTACCATATCCTTAGTTCCGTCCTTATGTGTAAACGAAAGTAAAAGAGGTTGACCAGGTGTAAATTCAGTTAAACCTATTACATCAATTGTATCGTCTTCCTGAATTTTATCGTAATCAGCTTTCTCTGCAAATGTCAAAGCAAGCATACCTTGTTTCTTCAAGTTTGTTTCGTGTATACGGGCAAAAGATTTTGTCAATACTACACGTACACCCAAATGACGTGGTTCCATAGCAGCATGTTCTCTGGAAGAACCTTCTCCATAGTTTTCATCGCCTACAACTATTGAACCAACACCTGCAGCTTTATAAGCACGCTGAGTATTAGGTACAGTGCCTTGTTCGCCGGTCAACTGATTCTTTACGCTGTCTGTTTTGTCATTGAAGAAGTTAACAGCACCAATCAACATGTTGTTGGAAATATTATCTAAATGTCCACGGAACTTCAACCATGGACCAGCCATAGAAATATGATCGGTAGTACACTTACCTTTAGCTTTAATCAGCAGTTTCAATCCTTTCAGATCAGTTCCTTCCCATGCAGCAAAAGGATCTAATAACTGTAAGCGGCTGGAGGTAGGCGATACATTTATAGTTACACCACTTCCATCAGCTGCAGGTGCCTGAAATCCGGCATCATCTACAGCAAAACCACGTGGAGGTAATTCATCTCCTGTTGGCGGATCCAATTTTACCTGTTCGCCTTTATCATTGGTTAAAGTATCTGTCAATGGGTTAAAATTAAGATCTCCTGCTATAGCCAATGCAGTTACCATTTCGGGTGAAGCAACAAAAGCATAAGTATTAGGATTACCATCAGCACGTTTTGCAAAATTTCTGTTGAATGAATGTACAATAGTATTCTTTTCTTTCTTCTCTGCTCCCATTCTATCCCACATACCTATACAAGGTCCGCAGGCATTGGTAAATACTTTAGCACCAATCTGATCAAATACTCCTAAGAAACCATCACGCTCTATAGTAAAACGGATTTGCTCCGATCCCGGACTGATCGTAAATTCTGCTTTAGCAGTCAATCCTTTTTCTTTTACCTGTTTAGCCAGACTAACAGCGCGGCTGATATCTTCGTAAGAAGAGTTGGTACAAGAACCAATTAAACCAACTTCAATCTTAGCAGGCCATCCGTTTGCAGCAAGTGCTTCTTTCATTTTAGAAACAGGAGTAGCTAAATCAGGAGAGAAAGGTCCATTGATATAAGGTTCTAATTCATCCAGATTAATCTCGATAACTTCATCAAAATATTTTTCAGGAGAAGCATATACTTCCGCATCAGCAGTCAGATATTCTTTAATCTCATCTGCTAAAGCTGCAACATCCGCACGACCAGTAGCTTTCAGGTAACGGCTCATGCTATCATCGTATCCAAAGGTAGATGTAGTAGCACCCACTTCAGCACCCATATTACAGATAGTACCTTTACCGGTACCACTTAGACTGATAGCGCCATCGCCAAAATATTCAACAATAGCACCGGTACCCCCTTTTACAGTAAGGATACCAGCAACTTTAAGAATAATATCTTTAGGAGCAGCCCAACCGCTTAGTTTGCCGGTTAGTTTTACACCAATCAGTTTAGGCCATTTAAGTTCCCAGGGTAATCCTGCCATTACATCACATGCATCAGCACCACCTACACCAATAGCAATCATACCAAGACCACCGGCATTTACCGTATGAGAATCAGTTCCAATCATTAATCCACCAGGGAATGCATAGTTTTCCAGCACAATCTGATGGATAATACCAGCACCAGGTTTCCAGAAACCAATACCATATTTATTAGAAACGGAAGCTAAGAAATCATATACTTCTTTACTTTCTGTATTTGCAACTGCTAAATCCTGTTTAGCTTCTACTTTAGCGGTAATTAAGTGATCGCAATGTACAGTAGAAGGCACAGCAACAGTAGGGCGACCAGCTTGCATAAACTGCAACAGTGCCATTTGTGCAGTAGCATCCTGCATGGCTACACGATCCGGAGCAAAGTCAACATAACTTTTACCTCTTTCGAAGTTTTCAAATTTCTGATCTGTGTGAAGATGTGCAAATAGAATCTTTTCGGAGAGAGTGAGTGATCTGCCCAATGCTTTTTTGGCAGCATCTACTTTAGCAGGCATTTCTGCATAAACTCTCTTAATCATTTCAATATCAAATGCCATAATGAAGAAGAATTAATATAGTGAAAAAAAATTTCCGCGAAATTAAGGTAAACAAAAGCTAAAATTGCTTGTTATTCCAATTCTCTCATTTATTTTTACAAAAACAAACTAAGAACAATGAAAAAGTTACGTGAATTTCTCGAACTGCATGCTTTCGGAGTATGTTCTGCAATTGGAGAGAAATTAGGCATTGCTACGTCTAAAATAAGGATGTGGTTCATTTATCTTTCTTTCGTTACAGCAGGTTCACCCATCATTATTTATATGATACTCGCATTCTGGATCAATATCAAAAAGTATATTTATTATGGGAAACGGAACCCAATAAAGTATTTGTAATTAATTTATCAGCTATAATATATTCAGATAAAATAAAAGCTCAAACAAGGGATATTTCCCTGATTTGAGCTTTTATTATTTTATTATCTCAGAGTACGGTTTAAATATCTGATTATTTAAACGCATTAAACCCGGTAACATCCATACCGGTAATTAATAAATGAATGTCATGTGTTCCTTCATATGTAATTACACTTTCCAGATTCATCATATGACGCATTATACTATACTCTCCGGTAATACCCATGCCACCCAGCATCTGACGGGCATCCCTGGCAATATTGGTAGCTATTTCGCAACTGTTTCTTTTTGCCATACTTACCTGTTGTGGTGTAGCTTTTCCTTCATTCATCAATACACCTAGCCGCCATACCATCAACTGTGCTTTAGTAATTTCTGTAACCATTTCAGCCAGTTTTTTTTGTTGTAACTGGAACTGTCCGATTGGTTTATCAAACTGTATTCTTTCCTTACTATATCTCAATGCTGTATCATAACAATCCATAGCAGCACCTATAGCCCCCCAGGCAATACCATATCTTGCTTTAGTCAGACAACCTAATGGTCCTTTCAAACCTTTAATAGTAGGAAACAAATTTTCTTTAGGAACCTTTACATTGTCAAATACCAGTTCTCCGGTAGCACTTGCTCTAAGGCTCCATTTGCCATGAGTAGTTGGTGTAGTAAATCCTTCCATTCCTCGTTCCACAATCATACCAATTATTTCGCCTTGTTCATTCTTTGCCCATACCACTGCAACCTGAGCAAAAGGGGCATTGCTGATCCACATTTTTGCTCCATTCAGAATTACATGATCACCCGCATCTACAATATTGGTAATCATTCCAGATGGATTACTACCATGATCAGGTTCAGTCAATCCAAAGCATCCAAGCCATTCGCCAGAAGCCAGTTTAGGAAGATATTTTCTCTTTTGTTCTTCACTGCCATAGGCATGTATAGGAAACATCACCAGACTGCCCTGTACACTTGCAGTAGAACGTACACCACTATCACCTCTTTCCAGCTCCTGCATCATGATGCCATAGCTGATATAATCTAAGCCACCACCACCATACTCAACAGGAACAGTAGGACCAAAACATCCAAGATCCCCCATTTGTTTTACAATCTGAATTGGAAACTCTGCTCTCTGAGCATAATCTTCAATGATAGGAGATATTTCTTTTTTTACATATTCTCTAACCGCGTCCCTGATCATCAGATGTTCTTCGGTCAATAATTCATCAATATTGAAGTAATCTGGCGAGACAAATAAATCAGTTTTTACAGCCATAAAGCAATTGTTATTAATAATCTTTAAATAAATAATCATCAAATGTATTACAAATGATTTATTATTAAAAATTGAATGTTAACAGGTGTTATTTTTTCCCTTTCAACAAAAAAAATTTGCCAGCTTATTTTTTTTCCTATTTTCACAGCTAAATATTACGTGTTATGAAGAGAAAATTCTACTTATTGTTATTATCATGTGCTTTATTATTCACAGCAAAAGCGCAGATATTTTATTCTTTCAAGGATTCCACAGGTACTTATACGCCTATTACCGGAACCTATGTTACTACTAAAGCTTTAACAACAGGCACATATGCATCTCAGCCTTATGATGATGGTTATGTAAATGGAGTTAAAATCCCATTTACTTTTACTTATAACGGAATTGCTTATACTACCGTTAATATTTGTACTAATGGGTTTGTTTCACTGGGAACTGCATTTACTTCTGTTGCAGCTACAAGTCAGGCAGCAGCTGTATATTATTCATCTGGTGACTTGACTGGAACTCAAGCAATAGATACTATACCAAGACCAATCATAGCTCCATTCTGGACTGATTTAATATTTACTGCTGCAAAGGGTTCAGCCACTCAAGGTATATCATATACTACCACTGGTACTACTCCTAACAGAGTTTTTACAATTCAATGGCATAAAGCAGGTTGGGACGCTGGTGCAACTGCTGGCTGTATGGATATTCAGTTAAAAATATTTGAAACTACTAATGTAATTCAATTTGTATATAGCAGGGAAGCGGGATCAATTATAAATTCCAATGGTGGTGGTGCTAATAGTGCTTCTATAGGTTTAACAGCTTTAGGTTATGGAATTGGAAGCTTTATTTCTGTATCTGATTCTACCAACAATGCTACAATTAGTAAATTAACTGAATCATCCATTTCCGGACGTCCAAATGCAGGGCAGTACTATATTTTTACACCTATGACTCCCTTGACAAATGATGCTGGTATTACTAAAGTATATGCTACTAGTGTTGTTTCTACTATAGCAGACCCTCAAAATATAACAGCTATAGTTACCAATGGTGGGGCCGCTGACATTACCAACCTGAGTGTTACATTGAATGTAACTGGCGCAAATACTTTTACGGATGTTCAGACCATACCTACACTTTCTGCAGGTAAATCGGTATATTTAGCTTTCAATACATTCTCATCTACTGTTAAAGGAACCAATAATATTTCAGTAACAGTTCCTGCTGATCAGGATAATACCAATAATGCTGGTTCAACATCTCAGATTGTTACCATGGGTACCATTAACTATATGAGTTCTCTTACACCTTACGGTCCTATTGGTCAGACAAGTGTATCAGATTTTGCAGCTAAATTCACCAATCCAAATACTCATAAAGTAAATACTATTTTATTGAATTTTGCTGATACCGCTAATGGTTCTCAACCATTTACTTTAAGTATCTGGGATGCAACAGGAACAGATGCAAACAGCCAGGCAGGTGCACCAGGAAATATAATCTGGTCTTCATCTCAACCTTTAGCTACTATGCCTGGATTAATGTCTGTTAAAACAGATTCATCTATCAGTGTAACAGGAGATTTCTTTGTAATGGCTTCTCAACCAGATACTATTCCTTTTGAATTAGGATATGAAAACGAAAACCCATTAAGATATAGCACTTTCTATATTCAAAATAGCAATACAAATGGATTCCTCGATATTGCTCAAACTACTATACCATTTATTAAATATGATATTGGTGTTCAGTTCGATTCTTCTTCTACTACTCCTGTTTCTTTATTGAAATTCAGTGGTTCTAAAGTAAACAGTACTTCCAGCTTATTAAGATGGACTACTTCTACCGAATCTAACAACCTTGGTTTTGATATTCAAAGAAGCTCTGATGGTGTTAAATTCACTACTATCGGTTCTGTAAATTCTAAGGCATTAAACGGCAATAGCAATAACAGCCTGGATTATACTTACTTAGACAATTCTGCGTCTGCAAGTGTAAACTACTACCGTTTGAATCAGAAGAGTAAAAATGGTACTAATAAACTTTCTGGTATAGTAGCATTAAGAGATAATTCTTTATTCAAGATAGCTGCTATTTATCCTAATCCTGTTCAGTCGAACATGAGTTTAGGTATCAATTCACCTGTTGCATTGAAAGCTACTTCTGTTATTACCGACATGACCGGCAAAATAATGTTGACCAGAAACTTCGACATCTATGCAGGTGACAATCTGATTAATTACGATGTAAATACATTGAAAGCAGGTAGCTATGTTATTAAAGTAACAGCTGCTGATGGTTCTACTCAAACACAATTGTTCGAAAAACAATAAGCGTTTAGTAAACTAATATAAAAAAGACCTCAGTTCATTTTCAGAACTGAGGTCTTTTTATTTTTGTAATATTCCATTAATTATATTTGTTTTACTCTTTGAATATAAAGATTAATGTATCAGAAAATATTATTAAGCTAAACAATTTTAGAATTAGGCTTAATTATTCAGGAATTAAGCTTAACTATTTTGGAATTAGACTTAATTATTCAGGAATTAAGCTTAACTATTCAGGAATTAGACTTAATTATTCAGGAATTAAGCTTAACTATTCAGGAATTAGGCTTAAGTATTTTGGAATTAAGCTTAATTGTTCTGGAATTAGGCTTAAGTATTTTAAAATTAGGTTTAATTCAAATAACAACAGGATTATTTACATATAAATCAAGTCTTATGATCATAAAACCTAAGTTAATCAGATAATATATAACCCTGATATTTTTGTAATCGTATTAATATTGTTGTATTAATAAACCAGATGAATTACGATAATACAAAATATGGACATGGTACAGTCCATTAATATTTCATTGAATAAAACTTATGTCAACATTTATTAATTGGTGCAAGGTTAGGATATAGTAATGTTAATTGTTAAGTATATTTCTTAGTATCCCAAACATTTTGCATTTCCATATCTCCTGTCTTCTATCTCCTTACTCCTTAATTACTCCACCACAAAAGCTACCTGATAAAAGTTATTGATGGCTGCAATTGGTTTCAATTTCACATAATATGCTTCTGTAAATAATTTGAAGGCATAATATTCGTGGTTGGCAACATTAAATTCATCGAACAATATAATATCGCCCTTATTCAGATAAGGATAAAACTGTGAAAGGGTAAAGATAGTAGCAGAAAATAAATCTGCATCCATATGTATCACCTTTCGTTTATGCTTGATGTATTCTTTATTGTTGTCAATATAATCATTCAATGTATCCTGAAATATCCCTTTTACAAAACTGGCTCTATCATCATTCAAGTTTGGAATATTACCCAGCATATCACCCTTCTTGAAAAAAGTACCCCAGTCTTCCGGTAGTCCTTCAAAAGTATCGAAGCCAACAAACTTAGCATTAGGATTTTTAATTCGGTTAAGCCACCATTTAAACGACAAAGCCTGGGCCACACCAAACTCCAGATAAAGGATGCCTTCACTATCCAGTTGATGATGCTCAATAATGGCTTCAAACATCTTGTAACGCTTGTCGTAGTCTCTTTCAAATACATAAAAGTCGTTCATCAGCAATCCATCCTGATGTTTGCCTATCCAGCTTCTCATGGTATTGAAGTTGTACAGAAACAAAAAAAGTTTATTGAACGGAGAGAAAATACGCAGTATTCCTGTATATAAAATAAAGTCTTTAACCAGCTTAAACAGTCTCATTACCATGATAATCTCCTTTATTGGGGGCGTAAAAATAGGGATTACCATCACAAATTAAACTTAAAGAACAGAAATATTAAAATTCTGATTAGTTTTAATCATCCAAAAATATTGCAAGGGGTTTATACGTTTATACAGTGTATAATTTTATAAAAGAAATAAGTAAACGTCTATGAAGCCGGTATTGTTAATCATAATTTCCATATTTCTGGCACTACAGGTAGTATCTGCTCAATCAAAACTGATTGATTCCAGCAGGTATTACGAACTGAAGATATTGCTGGAAAAAGAAACCTGGTCTATAAAAGATAATCCGGGCAATTTGCTGGCTTATGTAAAACGGGCAGATTACCGTTTTCAGCTGAATGATATACATGGTTGTATTGAAGATTTAAGCCTTGTGTTAGGCACAGTAACTGCCGACCCGGTATTATATACCCGAAGAGCATGGGCCGAGAATGAGCTGAAGGAATATGATGCAGTAAAGAAAGATTATACCAGTGTTATAGAATTAACCCCCCGCAATTCACTGGCCTATACCGAAAGAGGTATTGCCAATACTAAACTGAATGATTATGGTGCAGCCATGGCTGACTTTGATAAAGCCATCAGTATCAATCCCAATAACGAAAATGCCTATACAAAAAGAGCTGAAATAAAATACTTAAAGAAAGATATGAAGGGGGCTTATAACGATTATAAAAAAGCCACTATCATCAATAAAGACTTTGCACCACCTTTTAAAATAATGGCAGAAATAGCAGAGCAACTAAAAGAATATAAGTGGGCGGCAAAGGATTATGAGAACTACCTGAATTTAGTACCCGATTATTATCAGGGATATCTGAAACGGGCTTTGTGCCTGTATAATATTAAGGATTATAAAAACGCCATCATCTGTTTCGATAAAGCTATTGGTGCTAATCTTGGCAATGAAGAAGTGTATTTCAAAAAAGGAATGTCTGAGTTTTATGTAAATAATTATGCATTGGCAGTAACTGATTTAAGTAAAGCAATTGCATTGAACGACAACAATTTTACTGCAAAAAAGGTAAAGGAAACAGCTTCTAAAAAGCTGAATGGTTCCAGTAGGAATAAAGATGTAGTAGCATCTATTCAATAAACAATTAATGTAATATATAATTTAGATTATATATTTTTACACAAAATCTATTAATATGATAGGTACAGTTGCTTTAATCAATGAGAAAACAAAAATATTTTCTGTTAAGCATGATAACGAAAGTTATTCTGTAGTAGAATTTATAGAACCTACATCGCTTACTAAGGGAGATGTTGTAAGGGCACAGTTTGTAGTTGGGGATGTATTGGTAAATAATGAATCTAAAAATATTTATTTTGAAGGATATATTCATCATTTAGGGATTTCAGAAAAAGAAATGCTAAAGAAAATAAACTAATAACCACCCTTTCGATTTAAGAAACATTTCATATTGAATTTTATTGTTGTAGAACTTGCAATACATTTGCAGATAAATAAATTTAAAACTAAATAAAAAATTTTATGTCATTTACATTATTGCCTTTACCGTATGCATATGAAGCATTAGAACCTCATATCGATACTTTGACCATGCAGATTCATCATGGAAAACACCATCAGGCTTATGTTGATAATTTAAATAAAGCTGTTGCAGGTACACCTAATGAAGGTAAATCACTGGAAGAACTGGTAAAAGTTGCCGGTACTATTTCTCCTGCTGTTCGTAACAACGGTGGTGGTCATTGGAATCATACTTTCTTCTGGGAAAGCCTTGCACCGCATGCAGGTGGAGTTCCATCAGGTGCTTTAGCCGATGCTATTATTACTGCTTTCGGTTCTTTCGATGCATTTAAAGAAAAATTTGCTGCTGCCGGTATGACCCGATTTGGAAGTGGCTGGGCATGGTTGCTGGTAAAGGATGGTAAACTGGAAGTTTCTTCTACACCAAATCAGGACAATCCTTTGATGGATGTTGCCGATGTAAAAGGTACACCGGTATTAGGAGCAGATGTTTGGGAACATGCTTACTATCTGAAATATCAGAACAGAAGAGCTGATTATTTAGCTGCTTTCTGGAATGTAGTTAACTGGACTAAAGTAGCTGAAAGATTTGCTGCTGCAAAATAAGAAATTACGTTATTGATAAAAATAAAGAAGCCATCTAATTTGATGGCTTCTTTATTTTTATATAATGTGTTTGTATTCTCACCCCTCACGATGTATTCTCACGATTCATCCCTCACGATTTACATCATCGTAAACTTCTGTTTAGTCTCAAAATCAATAGGAATAGTCAGATATATACCTCCTTTACCCACTCTTGTAGTCCCTTTTAATCTGACTGTTATTTCTTTACTGAACAATACATTGAAAATGTTTTTATATACATTTCTCATATCCACATTCATATTGGAAGGAAGTACAAACTCCGATCTTTTATCTATGTAAAGTGTTGTGTCCAGTGTGTATTTACCCAGATAATTATTATCAACAAAAATATCGCAATCTACTTTTCTCAGATTAACACCAAAACCATTTGGATTGAAATAAATAAGATCCATGGAAAGCTTTGATTTGTCAAATCCTAACTGCTGTACTTTTATATTCTTTACCCCTCTGTAATCAAAGCTTCGAGGTTTCTTACAGGCTGTAAATAATATCAGTATCGTACAGGTTGCCAGCAATAGTTTCCTTAATTCACGCATCTTGTTTCTTTATATTATTTTATTTTGGTTTTCATCCATTCCTGTCTTCCGAATCCCTTGATTATATGTGTCTGACTATGATAGGAAGAACGTACCAGCGGACCACTTTCTACATAATCAAATCCAAGCTGATAACCTATTTCTTTTAGTTCAGCAAACTCATCCGGATGCACAAAACGCAATACAGGCAAGTGTTTCGGAGTAGGTTGCAGATACTGTCCCAGTGTAAGTACATCGCAACCAACATTTACCAGATGAGCCATGGTAGCTATTACTTCTTCTTTCGATTCACCAATGCCCAGCATAAGACCCGTCTTGGTTCTCATGCCACCTTGCTTCAGTGTTTTCAATACCTCCAGACTTCTGTGATACTTTGCCTGTACACGCACCTTCTTGGTCATTCTTTCCACCGTCTCCATATTGTGACTAACCACTTCAGGAGCAGCTTCTATTATCCTGTTGATCTGTTCTGTTATTCCTCTGAAGTCAGGCACCAGTGTTTCCAGTGTAGTTTCTGGATTCAATGCTTTTACTGCCTTAATGGTATTGGCCCATATAACAGAACCTCCATCGGCTAATTCATCTCTGTCAACGCTTGTGATTACAGCATGCTTTACACGCATCAGGTTGATAGCTTCGGCTACCCGCTGAGGTTCATCCCAGTCTACAGCATCAGGGCGCCCTGTAGCTACTGCACAAAAGCCACAGCTACGGGTACAAACATTTCCCAATATCATAAAGGTTGCCGTGCCTTCGCCCCAGCATTCACCCATATTCGGACAGTTGCCGCTTTCGCAGATAGTATGTAGTTTATGATTATCTACCAGTCCCCTCACATGCCTGTAACTTTCCCCTAAAGGCAGTTTAACCCTTAGCCAGTCTGGTTTTTTGATTCTTGTAGTGGAAGGTATTTTATTAATTACCGGTAATTCTTGCATAATGTTTATTCCTTAAATAATAATGATCTTGTAAATAGCTTGCAAAGATTGGGAAATTACCGCAACTTTCTTCCTCCCAATACAATAGAGACATATGCATTGAAATAGAAAAAGTCTTTTGGGTTATTGGCCATAATCTGCAATTTCTGTGTATAGCATTCAGCATTCAGTCCTACTTCCACTGCTGTAATAGCGGTATTGAAATGTTCCCAGTCGAATCTGACAGCAGTACGGGCAAATACGCCCGGAGTAAAACTTATTTTATTAAAACCAGAACCAAACGGAGCTCCTCCGTTGATTGTATTGGGATTTAAAAATAATGAATCGTACAGTGCCGATTGATTATATCTGATCTGAATTTCGTTGGTAGGATCATTAGGATCCACTACCATCAGACAATAAGGTTTCATCATTGCCAGGGTACCACCGCCACCGTATATTGCCGATATAGCCACTCCGTTCTTATTGGCCTTTCCTCCAATAGGTACCTGATTGCCTAATCCGAATTTGGCATAATAAAAATTATTAATCTTGCCATAAATGAATGAGTTTCCATAAGGCACACCACTTGGGTCATTGATAGTACCGCTTTTTTCTTTATGGTCTTTTCTTTCGCCCAGTTCAAACCACCACAATTTGTTTTTATTAATTGTTTTGAACCTGGCATGTTCAAAAAACATTCCATAACCGTCTGTACTCAGTTTAATGCTGAATACATCCTGTTTATCAAATACTATAGAACCTTCTTCCTCCTTTTTAGCTACAGCATCCAGATACTTCTTTCTGGCTGCTCTTTCCTGTTTTTTTACCTCGCTTCTTGACTGTTGGGCACAAACAATAAATGGTGCTAAAACTATTAATATTAAAAGAAAACGTTGCTTCATTTTTTTGATTTACGTTTGTAAATTTATCGCAAAATACAAATTATGACATCAATTGTAGTTTACAAAGGAGATTTAAGAACAGAATTAACACATTTACAGAGCGGAAGCATTGTAGAAAACGATGCCCCAACCGACAATCATGGTAAGGGAGAACGCTTTTCGCCAACCGATTCGGTGGCTACTGCTGTAGGTAGCTGTATGCTTACAACCATGGGCATTAAAGCCAGTTCTATGGGCATTAACCTGGAAGGTTCTAAGGTGGAAATAACGAAAGTAATGAAGGCAGATCCAAGAAGAATCGGGGAAGTAAAGGCTCATTTATTTTTTCCGGAAAATCTGAACCTCGATGATAAACAAAAACAGATTCTGGAGAATACGGCCCATACCTGTCCGGTTGTAAAAAGCCTTCATCCCGATCTGGTATTGGATATTCAGTTTAACTGGTAACGATACAAAGTGAAAAGGGATAATTCAAAAGTAAAAATGAATACAACTTCTTTTAATTCGCAAATACACATATTAAATGATTAGAGTAGATTTATTTAAGCTGGATAAATAGTGTATTTGTATTCTTCACGACTCACGACTCACGATGTATTCATCACGATTCACGATTACAATGCACAATTTTGTAATATCAAGAGTATAGCTCATTAAAACATATAATATGGACAATAATTTTTTAGGGATTGGTTCTATAGTAGAACATTCGGGTTTTGGTAAGGGTACCATAGTAGATCTTGGCAGCGACTTTTATGTCATTTATTTTAAAACACAGAATGGCACCAAGAGTATTGCAAAGGATTATACTGGTTTGAAGACAATAGAAAAATCAGAAGCAGGGGTGCAGGTAACATCTATTACACTGGCCGATATTGAACAGGCGCTGGAAAATATTCTGAGGCAACGACTGCATGAATACGACATTGTACCAATGGCTTTGAAATGGAATAAGGGTACCATGATACTGAAGCCTTTTGATAGCGACTTGCAGTCGAAGGAAATACCTATCGAAACCTTCTTTCATAAGATAGTGATGTTGCGCGACAGGCTCAGACTGGTTGAACAAAAAATCAATTCGCACAAGGGATTGACCGACGAAGAGAAGGTGGATATTCAACAGTACATTACGGCAAGTTATGGTACACTCACTACCTTCAATGTATTGTTTAAGGAAACGGTTCATCAGTTCAAAGGGGTAAGTACAAAGGATTAGCGAAGGCCTTCCTGAGGGGGCTGTAATACAGGTATAACCTGACAATAATATAGTTTATGGATTATTACTATAGCCTGCATCTTTATTCATCAAACACTGGCTGTTGTCTTAAAACATATAACTTATTGCTTACAACTTACCAAGCTACTATTGAAAGATAAATTTGCAGATATCACCGATGAGGAATTGCTGAACAGGTATTATCAATCCGGCAACAACGAATGGTTGGGGGCTTTGCTGGAGCGTTATACCCTTTTGCTGTTTGGTACCTGTATGAAATATCTGAAGAACGAAACACTGGCAAAGGATGCAGTACAGCAGGTGTTTCTGAAGGCTATTACGGAGCTGGTAAAGTATAAGGTCACCTATTTTAAAAGCTGGGTTTACCTGGTGGCTAAGAATCATTGTCTCATGCAGTTACGGTCCAAAGGCAAGGTAATTCTGAAGGAAGAAATGCCCGATATTACCTCGCACGAAGACCTGGATATTGCCGCATTGTTACATAAGGAAAAAGACATTGTTTTGCTGAAAGAATGCCTGCAGCAACTGGGCGAAGAACAACAGGTATGTATTAATCTGTTCTACCTGCACGATAAAAGCTATCAGCAGATAGCGGGCGATACAGGATACGAGATGATGAAGGTGAAAAGCTATATTCAGAATGGCAAGCGCAACCTGAAGATATTGATGGATAAGAAAATGAAAGGGAGAAAATAATGGACGAACATAAACACATATTGCCCGATACAATAAGCGATGAATTGCTGATGCAATATCTGGAAGGCAAGCTGTCGCCCCAGGATGCCCGTAGGGTAGAAGAGGCCATGGCTTCTTCCGATTTTATTGGCGATGCTGCCGAAGGTTTGTCTGCTATGGACAATAAAGAAAATCTCCCCCATATTGTAGGCGATTTAAACCATCATCTGGCCACCCTCACCAAACAGCAAAAGAAGCGACTAAAGAAGAACAGGCCACTCGATATAAACTGGATAGTAATTTCCATAGTAGTGCTAACCATTGTAGCCGTAGGAGGCTATCTTGCAGTACATTTTATGCTGAAGCATCATTAGGAGAATTATGAATTATGAATTGAAGACAGATTAGCTGATTTGATATTTAGATATTGGCCAATGTTCCTCATTAATTGTATTCATTATCACATCATCACATCATCAAATTATCACATTATTTCTTTGGGCGTTGCCTCCGGCCGTTGCAGCCTTTCCTATCTTTCTGCGCCACACATAGGTCTTTGAGTTTATCGAAAGGCTATGTGTGGCACAGAAAGGATATTCCCTGCTGCAACTAACGCAATTCAAAATACAGTTTAAAGTGTCTGATATTTCAAATAAAAAGTCCCTGAAAGATTCTACTCCTTCAGGGACTCTTGTATTTGCTAACAGCTATTGGCTAAAAGCTAATGGCTTGCATTTACCTTCCTGCGTCTTGCCCCCAATCCCGCACCCGCAGCAATCAGTATGATACTTAATCCTCCATCAAATGGTACTCCTCCTGTATCAGTAGGTACACCGGGAGTTCCTGGCATTCCTGATCCTGGTCCACCTGGACTGGAACTTGGAAACTGTGCATGTACTGCTCCGGTTATTATCAGCGTAAACATTATCGTCAATACTGTCTTGATTATTTTATTCATTGTAGTTTTTTAATTTTTATTTATTAC
>Ga0316217_10004335_pt1 | contig 15434 bp, 11 predicted proteins | sample 1anoAmetaG_FD_203633 | JGI IMG/M metagenome (GOLD analysis project Ga0316217, IMG submission 203633) | Freshwater microbial communities from Trout Bog Lake, Wisconsin, USA - 1anoA | ecosystem: Environmental > Aquatic > Freshwater > Lake > Hypolimnion/Profundal zone | place: USA: Wisconsin... | reverse complement strand
TGCTAGTTTTGTGAGGAATTGATCCAAAGAGTATATTAATACTCAATGATTATATATAATGGATTTGACTGAACAAATATACGTGCAGTGCATTAATTGCCATTCCAACATTTTCGCAGATTCTGTCTTCGAAATCGATGGACCAATCTGTGAGCACTGCCTCTTCTATGAGTCCAAACTGATCAACCAATAAAAATATGAACTTAGTATCTTGCAGTCATAACTTTCCACTATCAAAGAGTTCGGAGTAAGCCAGTCTATGGCTAACAAAAAAGAGAAGAAATAAACCTAAGAGAGCTAAAGAGAGTTAATGGCTTTGGAGAAGTAGCTGGAGGAGTTGAATGCCGAGGAAAAGCATCTGGACAACTGTTAGAGGTAACTTTAGCTCAAGACACATTTTTTGACTGACAACTACAAATTACTACTAACTCAACTCTCACCATAGTGTCAAGCATTGGGAGAGAGAATTACAGAACTAAATGCGCTATGTAGGAGCTAAGCTGAGTTGCTGCTGGAAGTGCAGTAACTCCGCAAAAAGAAAGAAAGTCTTTTGGGTTATTCAGTGCTCATGGAACTCTATCACATTCATTTCGATGACGAACATGCATTTATCAACAGAGAGCCGATAAGTATAGACAACCTGGAACCCCTGCTTGATATCATTGCATATCTCATCAAAAAGTACAACTTCCCTTCAGTTGAAATCAATGTGTCAGAAAACACAATCAGGCTAAAAAACGGCAGTATCATTACAATGTAAAGGAGCGATTTCAAGAGAGTACGGGGTTGGATTGGAGTTATCGTGAGAGAGACAGTCAACTTATGGCAACATATCAAGCAGGAGTGCTCCTTGGCAACAAAACAAAACTATGATTACTACGTCTTGCCTTTTAGGGTAGTTCTTGAGCCGGAACTTTCAATCAACGGTAAATCTTTGACCTCGTAAGGCAGCTATGGAGTATTCTTGAAGTATTTCACCCACAACATTAAGTACATCATCAGTTTTGACTTTGACGTGGAGCTGAGGAGTTTTTCAAGGTGGCAGGGCAGCAAGGATTAGGGGTTATAAAGCATTGAGTGAGTGATTACTATAATATTATTTTTTAGTAACAGTATGGACCTGGACTTCATCCTCTTCAACCCTCCCAAACAAAAATACAGCTTCGTCGATTTCTGGGGAGAAGTCATCTTTGTGCCCAAAATGCGCAGGAAACAGAAAGAGGAAGGCGGACTGGCTGCCTTTCTCAACTGCTACCAGAATTCCGGCGCAAACGAGCACCATATAACAATAGACCCTACTTTGCTCTAAACGAAGGGTGCTCTGGATATGGAAGAACTGATGACTAGGGAAAGTTCGCAAATAGAGGAAGAGTAGATCTAGAAATACATCCCATGTTTGTACTTGAATTCTCTGGTGGGCAGCAGATATCTCCTGCTTTACTTCCATTCTTCGGGCTAGGATATCAAATTGTGCCATAAACTACTGGATTTCCTGCGCAATCTCTTCCAAGTAAGCTCACAACTATAAAGATCAATGTTATCGCGATGGAGTATTCAGGGTACAGTATCTACAAGGGCAAGACTGAGTCTGAAACAATTAAAGTGGATAGTCAAGTTGTTTTCAACTTTATAGTCAATAAGCTTGGCTTCAAGGAGGAAAACATCATCGTTGTTGGGAGGTCCATTGGAACTGGAATCGCACTTGAACTTCTGCAGAAAGCCAAACCTGGAGCATTGGCCCTTATTAGTCCTTTTGCCAGCATCAAGTCACTTGCAAGAGAATTCGCTGGTTTTTTAGGTCAGCTTTGCGCCAAATAAAGCTACGACAATCGGGCAAACATTATGGGTGTTAGTTGCCCCACCTTTTTAGTTCACGGCCTCGAAGACGAAACGATTTCCTACTAAAACACCAAATAACTTGCAAGTACCCTTTCCTAACTTAGAGCTCTGCTTCCAAAAGTGTCAAGCCCTCTTCCCCCCAAAAATGACTCACTCCACCTTTGACTTCTATTCGGATTTGGCTGATCCATTGAGATAGTTTCTTATGGATTGCGGCTTCAATTTCTATGAGCCCAACCAGAAGGGTCCAATTGTGCCAGATTTACTATTCCAGTGTCCTTAGAAGTTTAGCTTTTGATCAGTTTTCTTTATACTAAGCACTAAACACATTTGATAATTATATTCAACGGTTAGAATGGGTTCTTCTTAGTCGCAATCTGCAGCTCTTGATCCTAACTTTCAGATGCACAAGTATCTCAACCAAGGTCTCAGTCAAAAGCAAGTGCTCATGATTCGGACAGCTTTTGAGTCCTATTAGCCACAGAATGGATACATTGATTTGCACAAATACAAGGAATGTTTGCTGCAGTCTGAGGTCAAAGATCTTGTTTTGGGCAAGTTAGGAAACAAAGATTGTGTAAACTTTGACGAATTCTTTGCAGTTTAGAAGGAAGTGCTGTTGACCCAGCTCAAGCAAAATCCTGGTATTGAAGTAGATTCGACCCAAGTGGCACCAACTGACTTCTTTTGCCCATATGCGACAGAAGTTGTTAGAAACTGAGCTCAATGATTGATGCCTTGCTTTAATTTATTTACAAAGATTTCCCCAACGGCTTGATCTGCCTGTTTTGCCATTAGTATAAATAAGTTAATTAAATCAAGCACTGAACGTATTTGATAATAATTCATAAGATGGAAATCAATAGGGAAGTTCAAAATTTACTGGCGATCGTCAACAAGGTTAGCACTCAACCCCCATCTGCAACCAAAGTTCAGCTTCCTTCCAATGAAATGTCTCTAGGGGAACTGGCTGAGTTATTGAACGTTCTTGCGAAGGAATATGGAACAACTCTGCCCGTATTAATTCGCAAACTTGATCGTGTTTCTGGAGACATCAAGGCTCTTGACAGAATATACACTCAAAATGACAATCGTGTTGAGTGGACAGCAGAGTAGGATGAGCTGTTAACCAGAAACTAGGCCATTTTAATAAGGTGGAAAGGAGAATAAGCAGTCCAGCTAAGAAAACGTTATCTTGCCTCTAAAGTTAAATGATCATCCATATTTTACAACATTCGAGAAAGCATTGTTTCAATCAAAGGATATAAGTGATAGTTTAGAACTTTGTGAGAGAGTTTTCAGGTGTTGTGCTAAAGTGTTAGTTTGCTGTGGATTGTTTACTATTTTTATAGCATAAAAATGAAATCATCTAAAAATATGGCACCTCGAGCTGAAGATAACAAAAAATACCTCTATGCATAGCCTAAGTTTATGATGCCCCCTGATCCTTTAAAGCTACCTTAACCCTTTAAAAATACCATGCTCAAAAAGGAAGAAGCACCCAAAAAGAAAGAGTGATCTTACCTCATTTTATCATGCCTATACATATCAAATCAAAAGAACTAAGACTTCGTTTAAATGATGAATCCCGAAAGATAGCTTAAGATGCTTATTGTTGAGACTAATGTCTGGCAAGAATACTGGCTGCTAAGATACATAAAACCAAATCAAAGGTTCGCTATAAATTGTATTTTGATCACAATATTAGTCAACCTTCATGAGATCTTTGTATTGTACTTAAGAGTGGAGTATATCTACCACAGTTATTTGCTTTTTTTTCTAATCAATAATGTAAAAGTTAAATACAATTTGCCATGGATCAGGATACAGTACAGAAAATCATAGCTTTTAGAAGAAACCTACATTAGTTTCCCGAAATCTCATTCAAATAGTTCTAGACAACCAAGAAGATCAAACAGTTTTTGGTATAGCTTGGAGTGGCAGAGCAATCCATCAGACTTGTCAATCAAGAAGGTCAAGAACCCACAGGTCTTATTGTTGACCTGAAGGGAAAAGCGGAACCTGAGGGAGAGGCATTTCTCGTCGCTTTTAGAGCAGATATTGATGCGCTTGATATGATAGAGGAAAACTAGGGTTTGTCTTATGCTTCTAAGAACAAAGGTGCAGCTCATATGTGTGGTCACGATGGTCATACTGCTTGCCTAATTGCTTTTGTGCCTTGGTTTTTGAAAAACGCTTAAAAAATCCCTTCAAACAAGGCAGTCCGCCTCATTTTCCAGCCTTCCTAATAAGGACCCTTTTCAGGAGCACTTTTTATGATCGAAAAAGGCTGTTTAGAAGGGGTTAATGAGATTTATGGTATGCACAATGCCCCATTAGCAACTCTGGGCTAAGTGTTCTGTATTCCAGGCGTGGTATTCGCACATATAACCTTCGTTAGCATAAAGATAAGAGGCGAAGGAGGACATGGGTATCTTCCTAACATGAAAGTTTCAATTCTTAAGTCAATGAAACTTTACAACTAGATCATAACATTTGTTAGTAGTCTAACCCAAGAAGGGAGAAAGTTAATGTTTACTCTTCCTGTTTTCCAGGCTGGGGAGAGATATAATGTGATTTCGGAAACAACCAATATTATGGGCACTCTTCGCACCTTTTAGCAATAAACTCGAGAAATAGTCTTGAATAAGTTGAGTACATTGTTATAAGAAATCAAAAACTAAGGCTTCAAAGTCGAGCTTAGTACCCATAGTTTCTCTGCCACAAAGAACACGTAAAAAGAAACCCTAAATTTCTTGAAAATAGCCAAAACACTCTTAGGTGAAGACAAGATAGGCCCTGGACCTCTTCCTGTTTTCGCTAGTGAGGATTTCAGCTTTTATCTTTAGAAGTGTCCTGGAACATATTTCTTAGTCTGCACCAAAGAGAAAGATGAGACTCCTTTTGCACACAGTCCAAAATTCAACTTTAACGATGCAGCAATTTAAACGGTTTACAAACTTTGGGTTGCTTTGGCCATAGATAGACTAAACCTCCAAGGATTATGATGTTATCAGTAACCATAAATCTCTAAAAGATGTTTGTGTAATTTAACGACTATAGAGATAATTATGTTTAAGCTAGATCATTATAAAAGATATTTTGAGCGTTATGAGCACAGACCCACTACCCATAAAGCTAGTGATCGTAGGAGACGGCGCAGTAGGAAAGACTTCTATTTTATGGAGCTATTATCAAAACAAATTCCCAAAAGATTATGAGCCTACTGTATTTGACAACTCAACGACCACTATAAAAGTTGATGGAAAGATAATAAACCTTGGCTTATGGTAAAGTATTCTTCATTTAGGGATACAGCAGGACAGGAAGAGTATGCTCGACTACGTCCTTTGGCTTATTCGAGTGCCGATATTTTTCTCATTACTTTCGCAATTAACGAAAAATCGAGCTTTGTGAATGCAGTTAAAAAAGTAATCCTTAATCAATGTAGTGGTATCCTTAAGTTCATACTGTTGCAGCAAATGCTGTTTTTACTTTTGTTGGCAACAAAGTAGATTTGAGGGATGGAGCTTTTGACAAAAACATTTTTGTGAAAACGCAGTAGGTTAAATAGCAGTTGACTGGAATCGAATGTTTTTACAATGAATGCAGTGCTCTCACTAGAATTGGGTTGAAGGAAGTCTTCGAAAACTCGGTGAGAGAAGTACTGAAGAAAAAAGGGGTTCAGCCATTAGCAAATCCTGCAGAGAAGACAACGTGTCCTTGCCAATTAATATGATTTTATAATTTGTAAGTAGCCTAAACTCAATTTGATTGATGGCTGTAAAGCATAACATACATAGAAGGATCAGTTTTTGGGCTAGTTGGTGCTTTTGAAGATGAAAGTAGAGTTCAAGTATTTGGCGTTTTGCATGAATTCTAAAGAAACCCTTCGTCTCATTTCATCTGCTGCGATTTCATAAGAGTTATGGACTGAATCGTATTAGTTGAGTTAGATGTTACACCTTTTGCCTTGGAAGACTTAGTAAGCCTCGGGCAGGCAAATGTGGGGAACTCTGCCGATTTTGAGTTTTTTTACTTCAGGCCTCTGGTCCTATTTGAATATTTTGGCACCTTTTATCTTTGCCTACAAATAGTTCTCAATGAACATAGGAGGCCCTTCTTCCTTGAATACCCAAATTTAAGGATCAACCTGTTGTATCCGATTCTTTTGGAGCTGCTGGTGGCAAATTGGCCATTTCGGATCGCAAGCAATCTGTTGGTACTTTTTGGAATCGTTTGGTGGCTCTTATGATTTGAGTAGCTGCAAAAAGACTTACCTTGCTATTTTGAGATAGACTGGATCAATTGTGATATCTTTGAGTCTCTCCAAAAAAGAGGACTCTTCTATGTAAATTTTCTTCTTTTGGCTCTAAAGTTTCGACAGAAAATCGGCTACTTATCTCAAAAGTTACTTTAATCTTCTGAAACGTCAATAAGTTCATACATTTCTTCAATCAAAATGATGACAGCCTTGAGCAGAGCAGAAGATCCTTCGATAAAAAGTAAATCCCAGACAATAACCAGCAACTAGATTAATGCATAGGTACGTAGTAAGGTAGGATGGTGGTACAAAGGCAGACCAGCCATTATAGAGCCAGAATAGAGATGGAGATGTTCAAAGCAGAGAGTTTCTAAACTATCTAAGGCCTTTTGATTTTTAGAAACTATTCAATAATCTTGATATCTATGGCTACTCCTTGCATGTTGGTGTAGTAGTTTTTAGGGATGATTTACTAGAAGAGATCTATGGCTAACCAAAAGCATTACTCCTCTTAGAACTGCATCGTAATCAAGAAGTTGATGATAAAATTCATGCCTTGGCAGTAGCCCATAAAAGGGTTTCTTTTAGATAAGCACCTCAAGATGTTGCTAAGCTTGCTCTGTGTTTATTGGCATTTTTACTAAAGAGTTCTTCTGACGTCTGCTTAAATAATCTTCCTATAAAATTAGCTATACTAGGTCTGCTTGAGGACCTAGTAATATTTGGGGTTTTCTCTGATTTTGTACTTGGCTTTTGAAAAGATCATCCAAATGGCTTTTCTGCCCTGGTGTGCCCTCATGATGTCCTCAGTCTTGTATTTCTAGCGGACGATGGCTTTGGCTTACTTGAGCTAGTGCTATCTTTCCCCAAACTCCTCTAGGATCTTATTGAATGGCCACTCTTTTTTGGCTTTTACTTTCTAGTCCTGTGTATACTTTTTGTAGAGCTCATCTGCAAATAACATCTTACTCAGTTGTTCAAGGTTGGCAAGATTGTACTTCTTCAGAATTCTTATGTAGATTTATTACTCGCCTGTTACTAATATTTATTTACTACTCATTAGTGAATAATATTATTGACTTTGTTTGCTGGATTATTTACACCTCTTTTATGCAATTTAACTAATTTTCAAAGATCATCATAGGACTTAACTTTCCATTTACCCAATCACAAACTCCAAATTCGATAATATTGACTATCCCGTCGAATCGCTGACTACTTAGGTAGTGATTTGCTGGTCATATGCTGCTTATAAATGCAAAAGAAAGCTTTTTGATCAGATAAAGATGGATTGGATTTCAATTCTACTATTTCGCGAAGCCTGAATCAGATATTGATCATCTTAGTTTTTGTTAGGGCTCTTTAAAGTGTTCCTTTTGAATATTTGTCAATTTTTGGGCAAAATTGCTGAGAAACTGAATGATACTTTGTTCTTAATTGCCAAATCACATTTTCTTTCTTTTTCTGGCTCCGTTTTCTCTTGATTTCGTAAATGTTGACTGAAAGCTACTTTAATACTCCCTTTATTGATTTCTTAATCTCTTATCAAATATGTAGAAAGTAAATGAATATTTGTTAAGTAACACTAAACTACTTTTTATAATTGCTGATACAAACTAAATAACCAATACATGAAGTCTTCTTTTTCCATCATAAAAGACCATGATCTATATGCTACCTAAACTTCAATCAAGAAACTTGTTGAAAGCCAAAATTAAAATTAAACTAGAGCAGATTTCTTTCAATTTAGTGAAATAAGAAATGAAGCTAGTGAAATCGTTTATTTGTTTGTCTCTTTGCAGAGTTTACTCTTGAAGCAAATAACTTTGGTGTTGATTATAATATTTGTTAATAATCTACCGCATGGCTAGGTTTGATTGGGTCCCTTACCTCTAAGGGAAGTATTTGAACTATTATCAGTGGTTCGGTGCGATCGGAACCTTCGTTCTACTCATGCTTTCCTTAGTTTCCGCAATACTGTACCTCATACTTAGTAAACTTGCAAGCACAGCCAGTCCTGGCCACTGGGCTCGAGACAAGAAGAAACTTATCTAGAGGCTCAAAAATATCACCTTTAACGGAGCTTTCATCTTTCTGACCATTATTCCGCTCATTTGGACGGCCTTGGATGCACTATATCTCGTATAGGGAATGATAGGGATGATGGCTGTTTCTGTAATCCAAATTTATCTGGACAACGGAAGAAAGCAATGGAACCAATAAAGCGTCTCTAAACTTAGGACATCAACTGTTAAGGCTTATCTTCTTCTTTGTCTTAAAATAACACCTAAGGCAAAAAAACTTTTGAAAATAGCTGCTGTTTGCGCAGTAGTTTTCCCTTGCCTTACATACAAAACTTGTCTGTGCTTTTACAATGACGAAATAGGCTATTACAGTGGTCTGTTAGGTTTTGGGGTCAACACTTATACCACTCGGCTATTTCAACTCCAGTAGTCCTGTCCTCCTGGGCCACCTTGTCACATGTATGCCACCATCCCTGAGGATCCATCCTATGCCTTCTTCCTCAACCTCCACACTCACAAAGATGTAGCTAAAGTTCAGGTATTTTATCAGGAGCTCTACACTTCTGAACCCACTGTTTTCCTCAATGTGACTGCAGAATCATACGAATACCTCGGACTCTAATGGAAAGCCGCAAGAAAAGTTCATTCAGCGTTAATAATGGGCTTGAAGTCCGATACTCAGTATTTGACGAAGGTATTCTACAACAATCAGTATTGGACCAACGCCATCTACCGAACTCTACCTAACAACAACTCACGGCCAATTCGCATGATCAACGGAGGAGACTCCGGGTATACACACGCAGCTGTGAATCTCTCCAAAATAGCAGCAACTCTCAAACCTGACATTTTCTTCATCGGGGGAGACATAGCTTATGATGATAACATGCCAGCTTGCGCCTATACGTGGGACTACTTCCTAGGAATGTATGGCAGACTTACAGCAACCCTTGGATACCTGATGCCAATTGTAAGCACTGTTGGCAACCATGATGTTGGCCTCAATGAGCTCCCAGGCATCAATGTAACTATTAATAACTATGGTCCAGCTTACTTCATTTACTTCCCACAGCACTATGATGTCAATCTTGATGGGTATGTCATCAAACGTGTTCCTCCAATTGCCCACAGACGCACAGTTTTCGGCTTTACCTTCGCGAATGTTCACTACCTCTGCCTTGACACAGGCTATATTCACCACTTCTAAGGGTAACTTGAGTCTTATGAAGGTACCAAAAAGATTACATGATCCAGTCCTTTGAAAACAACCGCAATAAAATCAAATTTGTGAACTATCACGTTCCGATTTACTCAGTGTGCTAGGCTTTCGATAGAGATCCTGCCCGTTATCTCTATGCCTTGTTTCATTGGGTTCCCAACTTCGACAAATACAAAGTAATGACAGTTTTTTAGAACCATGTTCACTCCTTCAAGCGTACCAAACCTTTGGTCGGAAACACTCCAAAATAGAACGGAACGGTCTATGTGGGAGATGGTGCATATGGAGCCTTGATCTCCTAAATGTGTAAACCTGACATTACTTTTGAAATCTTTGATGCGTTCAGGCGAAGCAATAACATGTGGTTTAGTGAGATCTATGCTGATCGCGTTTAGCACAAAGCATTTGACAGTCATGGAGTAATTATTGACAACTTTACACAACTAGCCTCAGCTTACAAACTTTGATCATTGTTCACTTATTATGATTCCATCTTGGCAAAATTATGGTTATTGTTTGTTAGAAAATGTGAGATTGTATTTATTTTATTTGACTAGACTAATTAATTTACTTTTTTTAAAAAAGGATATGTGATAATCTAGAAAAGAATAATTGTTCATCGTTTTCTGCACTTTTTGATACCTCTTTTATTAATTTTTCTGTACTGATTCCGAATTGATTCATTTACTTACAAAAAATCTAATTAAAGTTCATAGATTTGCTTTGATAATTTTTGGAAAGTAAAAAATATATTTTATGGACAGTTTCAAAAAAATCTTCGTGATTTTTGTTGCATTGGCATGTTTTCTTACATGCGTCACATCATTAAAAGACCCTCAAGATCAAAAATACACCCTCAGAATAAATGGTATAAAGGTTCCAAAAAAATATCATAAATCAGTCTTCACAAAAAAGACCTCTGAAACATCTCCAAGAAAATCCACAAACTCCCCATCTCGACAAGCCCAAGGGAAGAGATCTGTCTCTAATAAAAGCCAAAGTAAAAGTAGAGGAAAAGGAAGAGACAGCAGAAAATCAGCTAAAGGAAAAAAAGGCAGAAAAGGAGGAAAAAGGAGAAGATGATCATGGAAGATTATTTTCAAAGCATCTGCTTAACTCCAATTATATTTATTTTACTTTGACCCAAAGCTGATATTTTTCGTAATCTCAATAAATTGGGCATTCCATACTTAGCTTTAGCTTTTTAGTTTTATTAACTAAACTAATCGCGTTTAGTCACTTCAAAGAATATCAATTTACCTTTAAAGAAGGTTAATTAAAGTCAAATATGAAAGATTATCAACTTTAAGGATTTATAATAATGAAGACTTTCATAATTTTGAAGATTACGAACTAAGATTTGAATGTCTGAGAAATAATGAACTTCTCTCAAACCTAGGAAATTAAGATAGTTCATAACTTTTTTGGTGATAAAGTATAAAGCATATGATAGCAATAGAAAAATTATTGAAAAATTTACACCATACACTACATAAAGATTCAATTTCTAAGACAAATGAAGTGATGATTTCTGTAGTCAATAAAAGTAAAGAAAAATCGGCTTAAAAGCAAAAAGAAGATACAGAAAAAATGAAAAAGAACCTCAAGAGTCGAATCATCATCTAAAATGATTTTATATTCAAGGAAATGTGAAAAAAAAGCAGTTTAACAATTTTATTTTATGATCTTATTTTATCTCAAAAGTTTTTGACAAAACCCTTTCATTCTACATGATAAAGCATAAAATGCACTCAATAAGATTATCAAAGAAACAGAATCTTCTTAAATGCTTCCTCACCTGCAGTTACCTCCTGATATTTCAATAACCATCTATAACAGACATATATCATCAGACTATTGAACAAAAATATATCCGAAGACATTAATTAATCGCAATTATATTTATTATCCTTTCAACTCCAAACATGATCTTCTCTGCGATCTCTAAAAACCGAGTGTTCATTACTCAGCTTCAACTTTTTAGTTTTGCCATCCAACCCAATCGCCAATCCAATCAACTGAACCAATAGTACAGCAACTGTTATAAAGGATCATCCAAGCCAGAACTTGGAAGAAGTTTTGGGAGCTCTTCAGCAGTAAGAAAAGTGAATTCACGCCAGACACTTTAAAGCTGACGAGTAGATCTATCAACCGTCTTCTTACCAGATAGAGAGAGTCCGTCAGGTATAACTAACTAGCTCAACTTATTGAAGTCATTTAGAAGGTTGAACTTACGAATAGCTCTGAAAATGGTTCCTTTTCCTCTATTTAGATATTGTGAGTTTTCTGGCTTTGTTGAGGACTTTTAATACTAAAGGCCTTAGATCCAAATCCTTGTATAAGTTTAAAAACTAGCTATGCACTCGCTATAATCAACTCCTCTCTGCCAAACCCGAAGGAACCTAAAACATCCAATAACTGGTTTTCGCGTATTTCTAAGCAGCTTACTTCAACCAGCTCGGATTGGCACGTTTGATTAGCGAAAGACTACTAAAAAGGATAACCCAGGAGAGATAAAATGACGGTCTTATCACTCTCAGCCAAGCAGTATTCTTGTTGAGCGGTCTGGCCACCAAGGAAGAACTGGATCAAAATGAACGAAAAATTCGAGCCTATGTCTTAAAGACTTTGGTAAAAAGTATAAATACTTTGGAGCCCAATGATTTAGCAAATGTTATAGCCAGCCTCAAAAAAATGAGTTTATATGATGCTTTTCCACATTAGTTCGGTCTGATCAAAACTTTGGGCAACAAAATGGTTGAAAAGATCACAGAAATCGATTAAAAATCCATTTTTTACTTATTGAGAGGGGAAAACAACAATTAGAATTCGATATTTATCAGAATCTATGATGAAATACGCAAAAATACCTACTCCTAAATCGATTAAAATGGAAACACGACTACGGTCGACAAAATGACCATTCTCAAGGTTATAGGCTCCCTTTCGTCCAGAGTCAGCTTCAATAGGCTGGCTGAAAGCGAAAAGAAGAAGTTTCTCAGTTTCTTAGGAAACTTGTAACTAAAAGACAATTCAGCAAAAAGGGTATTTTAATAGAATATAAGTGACATAATCAAGAATCGACACTACGATGTTCAAAAACCCTAGGAGTTCATCAAAATCCTACTGAAGCAAGGGCTGAAGCCTAGAGTACATACCTTATAGTACTTGTATAACAATAGAACCGATATCCATGGCTTTTTAACAGATTTTTTGTCTGTTGAGTTTCGTGAGGAACTGTCAGCTGCTACAGCCATCAAACATAGCACTCTTGTTAAGAGACTCATCCAAAACACTAAGTATGCCGATCACAAGCAGCAACTCTAAAACTATGTGACAAGATTTACCAAAATAATAGAGGAAAGCTTCAAAACTCCTCAAACTTTCACTGAGACTTTCGACTACTTTTTCAAAAATTCCGAGCTCTAGTTAAATTTGAGATCTTTCCATGACTACCATGACTAATATTTCAATCAACTAATTAACCCTTTTGAGGTATAGGACCCTAATCTAAGCCCTTAGTATAAAGTAAAATACCTCCAATATGTGACTCAAGCATTCAGACAGCCCACTTTTTACAAATTTATGGGAAAGTATCAGAATAAAATAGATCGTCCCACCATCCTAAGAGTAATCTTAGCTCACACCAGCTAGTCCAGTAAAAACATCACACCTAACGAGTACATTCTGATCCTGGGCTTGAGAAATCTAGATCAAGCTTTTGAGCTCAAAGACAGAGAGTTTATCCTGGCCAATTTGGGGATTCTGAATAAGTACAACTTTTCCATCCTGTCGTCTCACAAAAATTCGGAAATTGGGGAACTAGTGATTCGAATCATACAACTCAACTTCTCGAAGTTCGACGCTTTGAAGTAGCTAAACCTATCTAATTTATTCAGCAGCTACTTCTCCAGATACGTAACTAGGTATAGAGGCAACTACAAAAACGAAGAGATTTTTCACTAGTTGCTGGTGAAGAGTCTAAAGTATTTGGACAAGATGCCAGCATACGCAGTTCCAGAGGTCATCAGGTAGGCACTGAGAATCAACGCCCTCGAAAAGAAGCATATCTAGAACATAGATTTATCCAAGTTTGATAGTCTGACCAATGAGAGGCATACTATTTAGTACTTGAAGGATCAAAGCTACACTCCCTAGATAAAGACCATTACTGCCGCCAATCTTCAAACCATTCTCTACAACCCCAATCTGCAAGGGTTGATTAAAGAGAGGCAAAGTGAGATCGATAAGGTGTTATAGACTGTAAGAATCAGCGAACTTTTTGGTTACCTCACTGTGAATAATCAGCCGAATTCAGCTGCTACTAATAGTGTCATCACCAAAATTCTGACTTTACTCAACTCTTCCGAAGAACCTTTCTAAAGATATGATTTTCAAGGTGCATTAAAGAGATTGGTAGATGTGGGTTATTTCAATAGCCAAGTTTCTATCTAATTCTCCAAAAAGATCATCTCCCTACTCACCAATAAAATGGGCAACTTTTCACTTTGGACTCACTTCCAGGCTATCCGATTCTCCATCACGATACCTGGGCTGAATTTTCAGCAATATTACACTAAACTGATAGACTATGCGTCAAAAAATTTGACGAACCAAGACGTTGAATAGCTTCTTTTTAGGCTTAGCTACACAAACTACCAATTCAATTCTAATGACCTCAAACACGTCAAGTCATCATTGAGAAGAAACATCTTCAAGGGTGTTTCTCTCTTCTTAGCAACTGAGAATCAACACCCGTAGGCTGAAAGAAAAGAGATTGTGTCCTAAATTGCCAAGAAGTTGAAATAGGCCAAGGAAGAAGAATCTCTGATCCAGAATTTGCAATATTTGTATCTAAAGAACACATACGCTGAGTAAACCAAAGAGTTATCACTAAAACCTGAACAGCTACAAACCGCTACGTTCTCATTCAAGCCAAGAGCAAGAATCCTCAACATCTTAGTAACTATTCCACTATTCAGTAATTGATCGCGAAGCTGCATCAAACGACTCTTTCAGTGCTGCCAGATCTGAAAGATAACTACTTGGTCAAAATCCAGTACATCTTCATATATGCAGCAACTTCTGCTTCGTGTTTTTCAGTCCCAGGAGGGTCTCAAATGTTCATTAGAAGTAGTTCGTCAAAAAGGCACTGCCTTTCTTGCTCAAAGGCCAGGATCACATTTTCGTGTTTATTGGTGCGCCCAAACTTAGCAAATTTGCGGACTATCTCGAAAGGCGTAAATATGTGCTTACTTAGAGGCGCCTTAGCTGATTATTCCTTTCAGACAGGCCATCATCCAATAGCTATAAAAAGAGAAGCCAGAAAAGACCTAATAACCAACATAACCCGAATAAAACTAAACTAAACCCCCGAAACCTGAGCGCGCCAAGAGAGAAAAAAGGGAGAAACAGCCTACACAGCCGAGCGAATCGAACAAGCCCGTGGAGTCCAGTGGGGCCAGTTAGGAGAGTTCGAAATGATGTTGGGAATAAAATTGATTGAATTTATTAGTTGGTTGATTAGATGGGAAAATAGAGTGGTTATAACCTCAGGTGCTGAGCATTTCGTTGGAGCAGGAGCCTTCTTCGAAGCTACCCTTGCGCTTGGCCTGGTACAGGTCGGGGTGTTTCCGCTTGAGATGCAGTCTCAGCGAGGAGTAGCTCCCGTAGCGGTTGCTGCAACGATTGGCCGGACACTCGTGGTTTTTCTGCAGCTACTCGTTCACCCTTCTAGTCTTCCTCTTGCGGTCCTTGCCGCAGACCCCTTCGAAATCTCGGAACTCGCCGGCCCGTGCCTGCATAGGTGGGAGGGTACGTTGAGCTAGTCGAGGTGCTTGAAGAGTTGGTGCTCGCGGGCGTGGGTCTGGTGGAGGCGTTTGGAGAGGAGGAGGGAGTGCTGGTAGAGCTGTTGGTAGAGGGCGTAGTAGATCTCGTTGTTGTCTAGGGTGGGGGGAGGGTTACCCGCGGGGTCCAGTCTGCAGAACTTCTCGTAGAAACTGTCTTCCATTCTAGCTAAATAATAATATTCTTTCCTCTAATAGAAAACACGTCACCACCATAATACCCCATCATCAGCCCATCATCA
>Ga0316217_10004334_pt1 | contig 15434 bp, 14 predicted proteins | sample 1anoAmetaG_FD_203633 | JGI IMG/M metagenome (GOLD analysis project Ga0316217, IMG submission 203633) | Freshwater microbial communities from Trout Bog Lake, Wisconsin, USA - 1anoA | ecosystem: Environmental > Aquatic > Freshwater > Lake > Hypolimnion/Profundal zone | place: USA: Wisconsin... | reverse complement strand
TGTAGAGATCTTCGTTTTGCTGTTTGATGCGAGAGTAGTCGCTGGAGATGTTGGAGTACTCCGAGAGGATGTGGTTGAGTTTGTTGTCAGTGAAGAGGTGGTTAGTCCTCATTTAGTAGTGCAGATTCTCATGGTCCTTTTCTATCTTGGCCATTTCTAGCTAATCACTGAATTACTGGACTAAAGGTCGTAGAGTCCGCGTTAGAACTCCTAGTTTTCTAGATAGGGCGAGTGGTACCAAGATATAGAGTGCTTATCCTGGGCAGGATGGTTTTGATGATTTCGAAGTATTTGGCAATCACTGACTCAAAGAGTTCGGTTTTGGTGTGTTCCTGCTCCTCAGTGAGGCGTCGGCCGGTCGGCTGCGAACACTGCACTTCCATTTAATAGAATACTGAAGTTAAAATGTCGAAATCACAATTCAATAAATTCAAAGTCAAGAAACATCATTAATTATTCAATTTTTTACCCAGAACGCAAATAAAAATACCAAAACAACCTCATTCATCCTTCCTAGCCCAAAGAGCACTCAATTGTGCTACTTTGAGACAAATTTGGCCTTAAATGCGACCTGTAATTATTTTTCAAAATCTATAATATCACAATTTGAAACAGTGAGATAGTCTGGTTAATATGGTGGTCAAAATCGGAAAGTTTTTTCTCAACGCTAAGCAAAAAAAATTAAGTAAAATAGCATCTCAAATGCTCTATTAGAGATCTTTAAGGATTATTCATGAAACACTCAAACTTAAAAATGGTAATAATGTAGTAGTAGAGAAGCAAAGAAAAAAATGGACAATAGAGCAAATAAGAAAAAGGAATATGAAAAGAGATTGCAATTATGAGGTTGGATTAAAATAAATACAATCAAAAAAGAAGGGTATATAAACTTTTTCTTCATTCATCATTTTTATTCTTCTCTCTCATTATCTCATATGTTTCTTTCTTATTTCTACCTATTCATCACCTTTTTGATTTTTTTCTTTTCTTGTTTTCAATACCTATGTCGTTCATTACTTTATGTCTATAGGCTTTATTCACCCCATATTTTATCAGACCAATTACCTACTCATGATTAATAAGCTTTCAATCGAATCGTTAATCTTCTTTACTTTCTGAATAATGAGTGGCTATAAATTCAAACCTGATACTCGATCAAATTCATTCAGTGATGTCCCTTTTTGTTTCTCATTAGTGTGTAGCAGATAGTTATCAGTATAGCCAGTAGTACGACAAAAGCAATCTTCAGCTGCGAAGGTACTGTCTCTTCGAAATCTTTCCACTTCCCATGCAGCTAAACAGGTCTCTCTTCATGGTGCCCGTGCCCGTGTTCATGCCCATGTCCCTTCTCAGTAGTATGACTTCTGTGAGTGTGCCTAGAATGCCCCATCACTGAAGACTACTTGGACTTATCCTCGTGCTCGTGCCCCATTGCCGATTATTAATATGAATGGACTATAACACGTACGAGCTAAATTAAATCTGCCTGCAGATAAATCCAGCCAGCTAAATAATTGCTTGCTGATAATTGATTTGATTGATAATTAATAAATGAGGAAGATAGTTTCCCAGGCCGCGCCGCTTCTCACCAAACTCAGATACTCCTACATCCCTGTCTCCACCTACAAAATACAAAACAAGCCCAACCCCATAGTTGCTGTCACTCTCGGCAATGACAAACAAACCCTCTTCGAACTTCAATTCAGAGTATTCCCCATATCACTAAGCTTTTCTAAAACGTAGTCCCACGCACAGCCGAAAACTTCAAAAGGCTACTTCTTGGCACCGCCAGCTACGAAGGCCGAAAGCTTTCGCTTATCAACAACTACTTCCATCATTTTATTCCAAGATCCTACGTCTAACTTGGACATCTTTAAGGAGGCAATGCCTCTATTTTTGGCCCCAATTTCAGAGATGAGTCCTTCTAGCTACCCCACGATAGGCCAGGACTACTCAGCTGCATAAGCGAAGAGAATACTTGCAATAGCAGATTCTTGATAACTTTCGCACCCTGCCCTTTTTTGGATCTGAAAAACGTGGTATTCGGAGAAGTGACTTCTGAGACCTTCCAAAACCTGAAGTCACTCTAAAGACTCAGCTCTTCCATCCAAAACTACAGAATTATTTCCACTAAACTGTTGGATTTGCCAAAGGAGGATTCCCACGGGCATCACCACTGATTCAACCCTAGATATTGATTAGTATTTGTATGAGTAAAGTAAATCATGGGGTTTTTTCGTTCTAAAAAGTTTCGATCTCTTCTTCAAGGCTGCCGATCCTAGCTCTCGTCTTTTCCATCTATTGTCCCATCAACGATTTGACTGGCTGTCCTTGAGTTTATTAGTCGAAAATCAACTAAAAGTTAAGGCTGGATAGCAAGTTTTAAGCAGTTTCTATCTGCTTGTTTGAGGGACAATAATTAGGGGGTGGGAATAAAGGGTCAACACATATTTGAATGGTCTGCTCTATAAGAGTAGGTATGATCTTAGAAAGTAAGGGTGAACTTAGCTCTAAGCAAGGGTTTGTGTTGATTTCAATTAGCCAGGGTTTTAGGTCTACATCTATCATGTAATCCATCCCAAAGAGTTCGAAATTATGCATTTTTCTATTTGGATCCAAGCTCAGAAACGTAGATTTGACTGCTTCGGTGGCTATCTTTCTCATCTAAGGCAAAATCATGTCAAAAAAATATGGCTAACTACTATTTCTTAGTTACTTAAGATATTGGTTGAACTTCTAGTAGCTTACTTTGTTCCCAGGCTCATACTTACTGTAGTCTTGACTGTTCTTCTGGATGGCGTCATTGGTAAGGTGAACAAAGACATTTGAGCCGCGTTTGAGAGAATAGTAAGATGAAGAAGTTCTGATGTAGCCTTCATTGTACCAATATGCCTTAAAGCAACCATTTATGCAACTCATGACTATAAAGTGCCTAATGTCAAATTTCCTGTCCCTGTAGAGCAGAGGCCTTTAAATGTATTTCTGTAGGATGAAAGTCCTAAGGCTGCCATCTCTGTTCTTCTCCTTTTACTTGAGTCTCAACCTAATATCCTCAAAATCATAGCAGACCGTGATTCCATTCCCTCTGTTGCTGTTTTCTCCTGGCTTCAAAATCCAAACATTCTAAAAGACTCCTTTCTGTTTTTTGCGTTAGTAAGCTTTATAAAGCTTCTAGAAATGGGCCCATTGTTGGTCCTAAACGCCCTTGCTGAAATGGAAAGTCAAAGGAATGATTTAAAACACATCCTTTCCCTGGATTTCGTAGTATTTCTTCAAATTATAGAACAAAGCTTTCTTGTTTCCAATGTACCCATTATTGACGAAATGGTTGTGGACTAGTAAACTGTTTGGTCTTTCGATTGTTTGGATTTGCTTACAACTTATGAATTGCAGCCTACTTTTATATGTCTTTTAGCTAATCAATCTTTCCGAAGCTTTGTTCTTTTACTAATGGAGTGCCCAATTCGCCAAATCGATGGTATTAAAGATTTTTTAATAACCATTATTTTTCTTTGTTACATCATTGATTCCGATCTAATCCACTTACAAACCAGTATTTGCTCTAAACCAATTGTTTTTAGTGTCCTTTTGCTTAGTGAATAAGCTGGGAAGCTTTAATTGAGTCCAAATAAAGTTGCATTCTTCGACGTTTTAGCTAAAACTCCACCAAAATCGTTTTTTCATTGCATTCTTAATCAAGCAATCATTGTTTCCGAATCCTACGTACACTTTAAACGCACTATGCTATTCCTAGGTTGGTGCAACGTAGAGAGCGTTAGAATAGTTGATTTTCCAAAGGAAGTCTTTGTAATTTAGCAGCTTTATTTGGTTTTGAAGATTGATTTTGTTTTGCTTTTAGAACAAAGCAAAAGTAAAAGGTTTTCTTTTCTCTTTCATCTTTTTGAAAGGAACAAAGCTCTAATATTAAAGATTTTTGTCCAAAAATTATGGTTGCTAGGTTTGCATTTTAACTAGGTTTTGATTTTTCTTCTAATTACGCACAAATATGTTGCTCTTTTACTCGATCCTATTCATTTATTCTCTATTTTAGGGCTTAGAGGGCCCAATAAAAGAACTAAAAGCCATTTTTTCCACTTTCGATAATTCCTTTGCCTCTTAAACACTCATCTCTTGAAAGTGACTTTCATTGGTTTTCTAATAGGACGAGTTTTGGTTATTGAGTGTTTTGCTTTTTCTTTTTCTGGTGATTAGATTTGCGTCCTTGTAGAAAAGGGTGTCATTGAAGTTTATGAGCGACAATGGCCTACTTTGGATGTTGAGCAGGCTGTTTCCAGCAGGGGTTTTTAGCTTGACTCTGGTTTCCTTCAAAAACTTGGAATAGTTTTTCTTCCTATTATTGTAAATCTTCTCGGTAGGCCCATCCTCTACAATTTTCAAAACCTCGTAGGACTTTTTCTTTTTGACCACTGTATTCTCGTTAAAAAACAAAGTGACCGTTTTCGATTGTGGCCTGTCGTACACTTTCTTTTCGCAGGAGTATTGGCGCTTGAGGATCGAAGGGTCAGGTTTACATGATTTGTGGTTCAGGTTCCTAAATTTGTCGGCTGAGGTTGAAGCCAGTTGGGTGATGCGGAACTGGATGCTGCTTTCGGTGCTTTTATTCTTGATCTAGCATTTCTCCCTTTATTTTTATATGTTTATCATTTTATTTATGAAACATAGCGATAGGGCTCTTCAATCTTTGCTATTTTCCATCATTTAGCAGACCTTTTATTTTTAGTTTTTTTCTTGTTCTGCCGTTGAACTTTTTTGAAGCCCCCACATCTATCCCCTATCCATTCAATATTTCTCCATCATTTATTACTAGCTACCTTTTTCCCGCCCCCTCACACCTCCTCCTTGGACTTTTCCCTGCCTCTTTTGCCGCTTCCCTCACAAAAATATCATACATCATCTCCTTTCCATCCCAAGAATCCCATTGCTCACGATAATCTTCAAACCAAGAGAAAGGCTGGGAGAACCCCTCTTTGTTGTAACATAGGGGAAGAAAGTCTCCACAGAGTGTTGCAAACTTGAGTTGAAAGCAGATAAGGACCCAACAACTTTTGAGACGGAAAATCTGACATTTAGAACCGGGTTAATAGGAAATGTTCGGCCATATATATAGTGATTTGAGGCGATGATGCCAAAAAGCTGAATGACTTTCTTAAAAGATTTTATTTAGAAACAGGGGAAAGCAGCCCTTGGGCTTTTTCGCGCAAAATAGAACTAAAATAGACCGAAAAGACAACAGGGAACAAGTCTGCCTCAGAGCAGGGAGCACTGATACCATGAAACCTTTGATTAAGCATTTATTGCCTGCAATTGATTTAGAATAAAAGTAAACGATTGGGTTTTATCATTTTTCGCAAGCCGCGTCCAATCAAACCGCCACCATCCTCCCAGGTTTATGACATTCATCATCTGCCCACCTGGCTAGCCCCCGCCTCCCCATTTTTGTCATCGTGATTATTAACTATTTTTCAAAGAATTACCTTCAAAGCAGACCACGCCTGCCCAAAGGTTTGAGGGACTACTGGATGCGCTTAGTTACCGTGAATGAGGCTTTTGTCGGTTTGTGCAATGTTTAGTGCGGGTTTGTAGTTTGTTGTCAAAGAAGTTAAAGCTTGAATAGTAAAAAGTAAAAACCAGGAAAAATTAAAAATCATGGGGTGGGGTGAGTGCTCAAGCAGTGGTTTGAGCCTTGAGTTCACAGTCATCGTCAGTTTAGATCAAATTCTTGATGCTTTCGTTGAAGGCTGGAATGGAGGGGGTTTTTCTTTTGGAGATTTTGTAGAGTCTTCCAATGTCATCAGCGTTGAGTTTGTATTTCTTCTGTCTGTATCTGAGTTCAATGTAGGCCTTGCTCATTTTTGCTTTTTTCGAGAAGTTATTTAATTAATTATGCTTTACAATAAATGGAGAAGATGACTTAAAAACTCGGACAGCACCCCATCTCCCCCCTCTCCTCCCAAAACCTCCCAAAACACACCCCCACACTCACCATCAGCTGTAGATGAATGTGGGGTGGCCAGAGAGAGTTGCATTTGGAATTTGGCGTATTTTGCAAATTCGAGGGTTCAAGTTTTTGAAATGCCTCAGTAAGTTCTAACTGGTACGGCACATTACAGCGCCATTAAATTATTTTGTAGCTGGGTTGTGGCTCAGTAAAACTGTCACATTCTTTATAAAAAACCTTCCTCCTTCTCTGCATTTGACGTTTCTTGCTTATAGCTTAGAATTCGGGAATTAATCCATTTTTTTGGGAATTAGATAAACCTTATATTTGACGCCCCTCTCGCCATAAACACACACTTTTTTCAACTCCTGACACCCCCCGCGCCCATACTGCCTCACCCTATTGACACTCACCCCCCAAAAGTCCCTCGAAAAAAAGTTGTCCTTTTTTGCCTTCCCAATGATCCCAAAACCCAAATACAGAGAGATTTGGCGTGGTAGTGTCCGTAAGTCTAAAAATATGAAAAATATATTTTTGAGGCAAGTCTATGCTACTTGCCATAACCGCCATTATTTGTTGAATACTAACGAACCCCAAATAATTATACTTTTTTTTATTACAGTCCCACCAAAAACAATTCAATGGTCCCAGCTACACTTGTCTGGCTGCCTGAACCAGGGGACTGGGCTGCATCTTGATGAAAATGGAGGCAGATAATAAAACGGCAAATTTGGGTGGTTTTATTTTTACAGGGCTGTTCGGGATTATTAGTGGATGGAGGTTTGCTTCCAGGGGATGGTCAATTGGCAGAGGGGTCTTCTATTATTGGGTTTTGTAAAGAGTTTTTTTTACTATGCATTAAGCCAGTTATTAAAGAGTTGACTAGAATTTATAGTAATTTATTCTTTAAAACCTGACCAAAAATACGAGACCAAGTTCCCTATCTTTCGAAGCTAGCAACCTTAGTTGCGAAGCACTGACCCTCTATCCTCCCTTTAAACAAGGTTTCTCATAAATGTTGGGTCTATCAAGGCAAAGGTGTTGTATGTTGGATGGTAGGTCTGTTGTGGGAATCGTTGGCCTTTGAGGCATGGGGAAGGTGATAAAAATATTGATATCAGTCAGTTCTTGAGCAGAGAGAGGAAAGCGGAAAGCCAAAGTCCCAGCTCCTTCAAGGGAATGCCTATTTCCCACTTGGTCAAGAAGTCCCAGAACTTCACAACCAGACATATCCCCTCAACGTCGATGATCTCGAACCTGGTCCAAAACTACTTCAGCCTCCTGATCTCATTCTCCTTCTCGATGCGCATCCGATCAGTTATCTCCACCCCCGTCAGCACCCAGCCCTCGAAGAATCGCTTGATCCACAGCTTGCCGATGACCTTGCCCTCGTACTTGCGAAAGGGGATGCCGAACCGGTTGGAGCCATACAGTTTGGCCCTCACGATGTGGATGAACCAGTAGAGGGAGTCGCCCTCGTTGACGGTGATCTCCTCCTTGCGCTCGTCGGGCCGGACTGTGAGGTAGATGCGCGTGAGGCCGGGCATGAACTCGGAGTAGGTGATTTTCATCTTGAGCAGGTCGAGGATGTTGTAGCTGTGGAAGGTGCGGTAGTTGAGGGTCACGTTGCCCACCATCTGGTGGAAGTTGGACACTGGCAGCCGGATCATGATGGGGCCGCCGAAGATGTAGGTCTCGAGGCTGTCCAGCGCCAGGTTCTCGGTGTAGCCCAGGGCCAGGCACTTCTCGCAGGAGCAGCCCAGCCCGCAGCCCACTTTGCACGCCATTTCCACCGCTGGCACTTGCATTGATTATATTAATTAACATCATCATCTAACTAAACTAAGCCTTGTTCATCCTATTCGATAATACCAAAACTTTTACTGGCCAATACCAGCCTTTTATTGTCCAATACCAGCCCCAAACAAATACCTTTTACTGTTCAATACAAAACTCCAAACAAACACCCTCCAACCCCTTTCTCACGACTTCATACCCTCCAACCTACCCAAGATTGCACTAAGTGGTCTAGTTGAGTTCAACTAGCGGTTATAGCAGGGTTGAGTAGCAATAAATACTTCAGTCGTAATCATCCTCACTCTCCCACATGCGTGGGTCTAGCATCTACTCGTTGAAACCGTAGGGATTGTTGTCGTACACCCAGTCATGTATACCCTCCGTCTCAGTCAGCCACTTTTTGTTATGCTGGTAAAACTTGCTCTGCTTGATGCTCTCATTCAGTTCGATGTCATCAGTCTCCCTCAAAATGGTGAGCACTTCGTCGTTGATCTCCCTGACCCCCTCGTTGGGGTCCTATATGAGTTCGAGTATCCTCATGAGTACTTCCCCCTCGTTGAGGATGCGCTCCAAGCCCACAGCGTGGAAGATGTAGCTGTAGATGCAATGGAGCACCTGGCAGATGAACTCTGGGTCGTACTCCTTGCCCAGGAAGAGGGTGAGGACAGGTTCGAACAGTTCTAAATGGCAGGGCTGGTACTTTCGATGAGGGAGCAGCACTAGGCCTCCTGGCAGATGTTGGAGATAAGGGCGAGTATTTCCATGAGTATGTCATCTTCAGTGACTCCGTTGATCATGCTCTTCTCGAGGAAGTCGATGAACTTCTCGTTGCTGAGGAGGATGTCGGTCCACTCCTTGCCCAGCCGCGAGGCCCCCATGATCCCCAAAATCTACAAACACATATCAGTATTCTTCGCCTTCGTCATCACGATCTTCATCAGCTTGTCCCTGATCGCCCCCTTCATCAGGCTGTGTAGCTCGTCGCTCTTCGAAGACCGCAGCACGTTCTTGCAGAACTTCAGCAGAGTCGGGTCCTCGCTTTTGATCGCCTTGTCCAGAATCTTGCTGAAGTCCTACACACTCAGGTGCTCCACATTGCGCTCGTTGGCTGCCAAGTTGATAGCCAGAGCCAGCAGCTCAATGGCCCCAATGTTGGGGTGAGGGAAGAGGATCAACTTGACCACATAGTCCATACAGTTGGTGTAGGCAAGCGTGTACCTGATCCCACCCTCAGTGGACAGCAGGTAGAGGATGTTGAGGGCAGTCATGCGGTTGGGCGAATCCTGCGCCAGCAGATGCACGAATTTGGGGATGAGGGAGGCCTTCTCGATGGTATCTCTTGCCAGCTTGTCGAAGGCCAGGTTGTAGTAGAGCGTGAGTGCGAAGTTGAGCAAGATGTCATTCTAGCAGGTGAAGAAGCGCTAGAGTTTTTAGATGATGCCGACTCCGAGCTAAATCAAAGGGTATGTACCATCTGCTGCTTGTACTCTGCGATCACGGACAGCTTCCTGAGGAAGCCGAGGGTGACGATGAGCAGGTGGAAGTCGTTTCTTTAGAGGCAGCGGGTGAGGATCTGGACCAGTCCGGCCTTGCGCATCTTCTTCTCGATGGCAGGGTTGTGGCTGATGTTGTAGAGGATGTTGAGGCAGACGAAGAACAGCTTGTCCTGCTTCCAGATCAGCACGTTCAGCTTCTTCAGCTGCGCCTTCGCTGTGATTCTATCATTTTCGTTGTTGCGCCTCCACATTTCGATATACTCGCTGTAAAGCAAGTCAAAGCGTTGGATCTGGTTTTAGAGCACTTCTATGATGGTGGTGCCCACTTTGTTCTCAGTGAGCAGATCCTGGAACTGCTTGTAATTGGACAAAATGTAGAACACGCTGAGGATGTAGACGGAGAGGTCGATGTTGCGCTTGTGGTTTTCGGCGAGCGTCCTGCTGAGCACGGGCAGCAGCGAATCTGGGTGGTCCGACATGTACCGTGTTCGAGCAGACTCTCCAGGTTCCCGAAGTCTTGGAACAGCTAGAGGACTATCTTGCTGGACTTCAGCTTGGCCTCCAGCTCGTCCTCGTAGAACGAGCTGATGTAGTCATCGAGTTTGCTTATGATGGGCTGTTGCCGGGCCATTCCCCCAATTTAAATCCACTTATAATATCATTGAAATCATAAGAGCAGCTCTTCCCACAGAGTCAATGCGCTCTTCCCCCACAACTCCACCTCCACCATAGCACTCCCAGAGATGACTCCACCATCTGACTACACTTCCGCGATCGAGCACGAGGTCTCCTGTTCTACAAGCTTAAGGCGGAGTGTTGGCTGCTTGGGCGTGGACTTGCGGATGGATTTGGCGGGGCGTCGGACTCGCGGGTTGTTTTGGGGGTGAGTGATGCCATGCTTGCCGATTTTGGAGGCCATGTAAATTTGCTAGTAAAAATTATATGCGCGTGAATTAGTTAGTTAGTATATTTTATTGATAAATTGTATTAACCCCCACCAGTTATTGCAATGTACCAGCCAGTCTCACATCCGCCCTAGCCCTAGTGATCCAGTCCAGTGAGTATCAGCCCAGAGTTATGAAAATGAGGGGTCAGGTCTCGCACTTGGCGTTGATCTTGATGACGTAGTTCTTCTCCTTGTTGGGCACGTCCAGCAGCAGGGAGGTGCTGTAGAAGGTCAGGATCAGCTGCTCGTCCTTGGGCAGCAGGTTGAGAGCACACCCTAGCATCTTGCTGGGTATCTACATGAAACACATCACCAGTCCCAGCTTCTAGTTCTACAGCTTCAAGTGCCACACGATTTAGGGGTTCTATCTTTTGTCCGAAACCCGCAGGGCTCGCTTGACTGACTCGTACCTGAACCACAGGCTGTCCAGCTTGCAGGCCTTGGCGTAGCTGGCCACGCTGTCGAGGATGCTGACCTTGGGCAGGGTCACTTCGAGCTTGGCCTACTCCGGTCGCAGGATCTTCTCGTCGATGATGAGATCTTCGTCGTCCTCGTCGCAGTGCATGGAGGTGGCGAGGAAGGTGGTCTTGCCGGTGGTGGTGTTGAGGATGAGGGTGAACTGTTCGGGAGTGATGGTGAGGTCGAGCAGCTGCTTGTTGTTATAGAAGAGATTGTAGACCGGCGTGAAATCTTTGAGTCGGTACTTGAACAGTTTCTTCCGCTCGTGGTTGTACTGGTAGGAGCTGAAGAGGGTCCTCTTGAGGAGGATGTTGATGAGTATGTCCTTGGCCTTGGAGATGAACTGCAGTTCCAGCTGTTCGTCGGAGCAGATGAAGTAGAAACACTCAACCCCCTTGAGATTCTTGGGGCTGAGGTCCTTGAAGATCTGCTTGATCGTCTGCGCCTTGAGCTTAGCCGCGAAGACCACTCGCTAGTCGCCCTACTCCATCGGCACTGCTATTATAATTGAACAATTATAACCAACCCCGCCCATTCGCCAACCCACACACTTACATCTTACAACACCTACCTAATTAGCAGAGTAACAATTGACTGCACAATCAAACTATCAAGCTAACAATAACTACGTAACTAATAAGTAAGCAAGTAGCTAAATAGTCTATAGGTGTTAAGTTGTGTAATAGTACAACTAAGCCTCATGGCAGGTATAAGTAAATATAGTAGTCAAAATCAAGTTGTTACTCACACCCCGCACTGCTGCATGCGCATCTGGAAGGCCATAGTTACCAGTCCTGGGCAGTTCCCCATTTTGTATAATCCGCCCTGCTTGTCGCACGCTCTGTAGATCTAGCTGAGATCACCCACCCCTTCGAATTGCAGAATCAGCGACTCTAAGGTTTGCAGAGGAGTCTAGATATCTTCCTCCTGCCTCTCCTAATTGTCCCTTGTGGTCTCCTCAAACTCCTCAACTTCGACAGGTTCGATTTCCTTGGTCCTGTGGCTTACCTGTCCCCTCATTGACTCAATATCCTTCTTCATCTAGGTGATTTCGATGAGGCCTCCCAGAATGTCAGGGCTGTGCTTGCTTTTTTTCTTGAAGAGCCCCACGTTCTGGGTGGGGGCTCGCTTTTCGAAGTTGGCAACAGAGCTGTTCTTGGCCACAACTTTGCGTTCGTTCTCTATCTTAGTGTGCCCCTTGGGGGTGAGGGTGGGCTCAGAAGCCTCTCTCTTGCGCAGCTGCTAACTCTTCTTTCCTCCCTTTTTCTCGACCTTGGTCACCTCCTTGGTATAGTTATCAACCCTCTTCACAGGCATATCCAAATTTTTGTTAACCACATAGCTTTTGGGCGAACAAACAGGTTCGTTACCAGACTCCTCCCAGCCGCACTTAATGAACAGTCCTCGGGAGGCTGCACCCAGTCCCCCTTTGTTCATATTGAGCTAACTTGCGTTTTGAGAGTGGAACTACCTCTATCGTATTTCTTTGGGGAGAAACTAGTCCACCCTGTGGCTCGTCAGCGGGCTCTTCAGAATATCATCGATCGTGGGCCTTTTGGTTGGCTCTACTTGCATCATATCGTTAACTAGCTTCTTTAGCTCCCGGGAGTAGACCTTGGGGATGGGGGTGAACTAACCTTTGGATATTTTGAGGGCCAGGGCAGGCAGAGACTGCGCATCGAAGGGCTGCTTGCGTAGGCACATCTCCAGCAGCAACACACCCAATGACCAAATATCCGTTTTCAAAGAATACTCCTTATTCTCACAGATTTCAGGCGACATGTAGTAGGGCGTACCAACCACACTCTTTATCTTCTGGAGAGTGAGCTGCAAAGGCCTGGCGATTCCAAAGTCGCCCAGTTTGACCTTGCCCTCCTTAGTTAGAAAAACGTTCTGAGATTTGATGTCGCGGTGGATGATCTTCTGCTTATGGACGTGCTTGATTGCCAGACAGACCTGAGTGAACCAATCTAGGATCTGAGACTAGGGAAGCACCTCTTACCGTTCACGAGCCTACTTTATTTTCTAACTCAAATCGCCCCCATCCGCGTAGGACATTAAGATATTCAAATAGCCTTACTTTGTTTGGAAAGAACCCTTGAAACTAATAATGTAAGGGTGGTCCAAAGACTAGAGTATTTGCGCCTCTCTAACAGCCTCATCGATTTCAGACTGCGCCATGCCCATGATTTCTATCTGCTTCAGAACCAGCAGTTCGTCAGTTGATCGCTGCCGCACCAGGTAGCATTTGCCGTAGGTGCCTTCACCCAGAACCTTGACCTTCTCGTAATTGTCAGCCTACATTTAAATTGATTATGTTAACAGTTTGGCAGATGCATGAGTGGTGTGAATTTGTATCAGATTAAGAGCGGCATGGCGGGAGTACAGTGCGTTGGGAAGGAAGGAGACAGTTAGTAAACGTGGCTGAGTGGTTAAAGCAGCAGACTAAGGATCTGTCCCTCATTGGGTCGTAGGTTCGAATCCTACCGTTTACATTTTTGCCAACAAAAGGCTAGCACAGTGAGACCATAGAACAAACCGTTGAGAAAAGACCAGCCTATTGTTAGACGCTGCTAATTGACCCTTCGATGCCTTAGATGCATGGTTAGTAGAGAATGTGGGGTGGATGGGTAAGTTTGGTTATAAAAAAACCTCCGCAACCGAGAATTGAACTCGGGTCTCCTGCGTGACAGGCAGGGATAATAGCCACTATACTATTGCGGATCAGCTACACACTGTCCCTCCCACTCCATTATCCCCTCTCCACACCGCCATCCCACTCCAACTGCTCATCCCTACTCCAACTACCTTACTTCATCACCCTCAACTACATCTCTCTCTTAATGATGGGTGTGGGCTGACCATTTGACATGCAGATTATTGTTGGATATGGCTTACTAAGACCGATTCTTCGATGGAAAAGAGCATCATGAATACATCATGAGCTGATAACCTGATGACAGAGTGATGATGGATGATGGTTGATGATAGGTGTGTATGGTGATAGTGTGGTGATAGGTAGCGGTGCTTAGTCAATAGGTGATACAATCAGACGATGAGTTTCTTGAGGTATTCCTCCTTGGCCCTCTTGATATCGGCCTTTGATTATACCTTGCGGGTAGCCAGCACCTTCCTCTTCTCAGCGCCCCTCGACTTCTTGATCTTCCTCTTCAACTCCTTCTCAGCCTTACGCTTGGGGTTCTTCTTGGGCAGCACGGCCAATCTCCTGAGCCTGTAGTTGGGCTCGTACTTGACCAAGTACTGCTGGTTGTCGTAGCTGAGGCAGAAGCCAGTGGACCTGTTGCCTCCGAAGGCAGTCCTGAACCCGAAGAGGACCAGGCTCTTGATGTCCCACTTGTACTTGTTGGCAATCAGGTCCTTGAGGTCCTTCTGGGACACGTTGGGCTTGCCCTCGTGGTAGACGTCCAGCAAGAGTTCCTTTCTGGCGAGCAGTTTGTTGACTCTTAGTCTTCTGGTTTTGATGGTGATGGTCATAAATATAATAATATTTAATAAAAAATCAATTAATAAATTCCTAACCCATCACCCTTCGCCCACCCCGCTAATACCAACTCCACCTAGAAATAATAACATGGATGTAAACGAATGGGAGCTAAAGCATTTGAGGGATTAGGGGTTTTGGATAAGAGAGGAAGAAGGTTGGCTGAGTATGCCAATGGATGTCCCTCTTGATTGTTTTAAAGGGTTTGAGCCTCAATATCGATTCGTTTTATAACTCTCTAATGTTATAAACCCTCAAACCTCAAACTCGCAATATCCTAGCCCTGAGCATCTTTGATAAGTAGCCAAAGAAGAGGAAGTGAGATTTCTTCATTCAATAGCACAAATCCTTATAGTGAGTGATAGAGAAAATGAGGAAGGGAGTCATACGGAGGCGTAGACTGAATAAACACAGATGTTGCAGACGTTGCCGGTCATCGCGATATAGAAGAAGCCATTTACGCCCCATCCGTAACCCCAGGTGTTCTTGACCTTCAGGTAGCTGCCAGTGAAGGTGCCGTCGTATTGGAAACCCACTATCAGCACAGCATGGTCAGTGCCGGTTGCTGGCCCAACCGAAGGAGTGGGGCAGGAGGTAATGAGTCCACTCGAATACATAAGGAAGCCGAAGTGGCCAGCGTACATGCCGGTGGGCACAGTGTAGTTAGCCAGCACTGCGGCTGCCCTGGTCAGACAGGTAGAATCTATCGATTGGGTAGCCCAACCCTTTATCCTGTATGTTGGGGCGTTGAGGGTGTTGCAGGTGTTGTTTTGGCCCAGGACGGTATTGTTTTTGATAGGGTAGGCTGAGCTAGTATGCAGTCCATAGTAAGTAGCGTACCACATACTGATCTGCAAGTCGCCTCCCGAGCAGTTAAGGTTGTAGTAGCTCAAATTCGGATTGGATGAGCAGTCGGTCATTTCCTGCACCGATGTATCTACCCAATTAATACCGTTGATCAGCAGCTGGGCGTTGAGGCTGTTGGTCGTGGCGAAGGCGTAGCAGTTGCCGCAGAGACCCTGGTTGTAAACGGCGGGGGTATAGCTGCTGAGATCATTAGCGTAGAACATGCTAGCTTTCAACTTGGCGAGTGTGTGCAATTTCAACTGCGGAGATTCCACCTTCACGTGTCTCATTTCTGTGAGCAGTCTGCTCTTCGCGACGTATCTCTGGACGTTTTCCTCAAGGGTGTAGGGCAAGAATTGAGCGTGAGGGGCCAGTTTGTGAGTGTTGCTCGGATCTTCGTTGTGCTCTCTTATGCGCCTTAGGTTATCG
>Ga0316217_10004333_pt1 | contig 15435 bp, 10 predicted proteins | sample 1anoAmetaG_FD_203633 | JGI IMG/M metagenome (GOLD analysis project Ga0316217, IMG submission 203633) | Freshwater microbial communities from Trout Bog Lake, Wisconsin, USA - 1anoA | ecosystem: Environmental > Aquatic > Freshwater > Lake > Hypolimnion/Profundal zone | place: USA: Wisconsin... | reverse complement strand
CGTCAAGTGCGGTCGCAGGGAATGGGTTACGGACGTGAGCATCCCCGGGTCGGCCACGCGCAGGGCCGTCGGCGCCGCCGGCAGCGGCACGATCCACGCCACGCCTTGGCCGGAACTGTGATACGACGATTCGATGGCGAGCGTTTCGGTACCCTGATGAAACACCAGCAGCGCGCGCTGCACCGGGATCGTCGGCGCGACGACCTCGGTATAGTGCGGAAACATCTTGCCATCCGCCCGCACCAGCACCGGGAAAAGCAGCACCGCGATAAGCACACCAGCCAGACGGGATACCATGGGGAACTCCTGTAGATGCCGACCAAACCGTAGCACCCTGCGTATGGACCCGCAAGCCGCGGGTCCGAGCCGGTGCGGCTCTGAAATTGGTACGAGATTGAAGCCTCGGAGGTTCACGGGATTTAGATTCTTTGCATGCGCCTACCTGCCGACGACCGTGCTTTTGTCAGGTCGGTAATCTTACTGGCTTGGTATCTGACCGGGCCTGACCGACCTAGTCCGCATCACATGCGCGAACAGCGCCAGTTCTGGTACAATAAACGTGGTTTAGTCGTCTGAGATACGAGCGTGGTCATGGCAAATTCGACGATACCGCCATTCCGTCCTGATGGATACCTGCCGGAAGGTGTTCATATTGCCTTTGATTCCGAGGTAATATTTCGCTTCGGCACCGGGACGCGACGACGCGGACGTCTGGTTCTTCGACTGCGGCGCTGGATAGAATTAGCGCGATTAGTTGGCGGACGGCGACTCCTGATAGACGGCAGTTTTGTAACCGCAAAGGAAGAACCGGACGACATCGATGCAGTGATTCTGCTTCCGCCCGATTTTCAACGACTGATCGAACAAGGAATGTCGCCAGCGTTGGAATTGGAGGAGATGCTCCTGTCACGCCGACCCGAGGAGATCTTTGCCGCAGAGGACGAATTCGACTGGGAGCAATGGATTGAGTTTTTCAGCCGCACACGTGAGGCTGATAGTAGGCGTAAGGGACTCGTGGAGATTAGATTATGATTTCGAATCCTACCGAATACGCGAAGACCCAAGAGGAATTGCACCTGTTGGAAGGACGGTTGGCGGCGTTACAGCAGAGCCACCCCATCGGCGCCAAGGGATTTACGAAGGCGGGCATCCGGAAGATGATCGCGCGCCTGCACGAGGAATTGGCGCTGTTTGAGGGGAGCGAGGAAGCACGCCATCCGGTATCGCATTGACGATCGTTCCCACGAAATGAACGCCTCCTCCACGCGTTAACTTGGTTGGCGTGAAGGTATGATCGGAGTAAACTGCGTGTTGCAAATCAGCAAGGTGTGGATCGTCACGGCGTTGCTCGGACCTTGGACGGCTTGGGCCGCCGACACCAACCCCGCCCCGACCGATCCGGCGAGTAAATTCCTCCAGGCCGATGGCATCGTTCTGCGCGACCGCGCAGGCCATGCGGTGCAACTGCGCGGCGTGAACCTCGGCGGTTGGCTGGAGTGGCAGAACTGGATGGGGCCGATGGATTCCTCCGGCACGCTGCGCGATGCCAACCCCGGGCACAATGGGTACGACTTTGAAGTCCGCAACCTGCTGACTAAACGCTTTGGCAGTGCCGTGGCCGACGATTTGCTCAACACCTACCAGGATGCCTGGATCACCGCCCGCGACCTGGACAACATTAAAGCCCTGGGCCTCAACGTGGTGCGCCTGACACTGGCGTACGATACGTTGCTTAATGACGATGGGGCATGGCGAGCGGATGCTTTTGCCCGGGCGGATTGGCTGGTCAAGAACGCCTGGGACCGCGGCCTCTATACGATCATCGACTTCCACGCCTTCCTGCCGCCCGCCGCCGATCAGGATGGATCGGCCGAAGGGTATTGGAGCAACGACGCCCAGAAGGCCCAGACCGTGTGCCTCTGGACGCGCCTGGCCGCGCACTTTCGCGGCAACCCGGCCGTGGCCATGTATGACCTGCTTAACGAACCGAATAACTCGCATTTCAAGGACCACCATCCCCCCAAAGCAGCGGTGGTCTGCGACCTTTACGACCAGTTATACAAAGCCATTCGGAATGTGGATCCCGATCACACCATCGCCATGGAAGGCATGTGGGACTGGCATAGCCTGCGCGAACCGGCCAAGTGCGGCTATCAGAATGTGGTCTACTCATTCCATTGGTACAACTTCGGCGGCAAAAACACCGCCGACCGCAACGCCGCCACGGATAACGACCTCAAGTCACTGGCGAAAATGTACAAAACCTGGAATGTGCCGGCCTTCATCGGCGAGTTCAACCTGTTTGGCGACCGCGACGCGTGGAAATATGCCTTGGAACAATACGACCAACGCGGCCTGAATTGGACGCTCTGGACCTACAAGAACAAAGCCGGCGGCTCTAACAGTTGGGGCGTCTACACCACCCTGCGCGGCAAAGCCCCGGCGATCCCGAACCTGGCCACCGACTCGGCCGAAACCATCCGCCAGAAATGGAAAGCCTGGGCGACGACGCCGGAGACGTTTGGGCTTAATCCGATGTTTAAGACGCTGCTGGAGGAGAAGCGGTGAGGGGTGGCTTGTGGTTAATTGCGGGTTATTGCCTTTGCCTTTATTGAACGTTGGACGTTTTTCAGACGACATAGAACGTTCAACGTCCAACGCTCAACGTTCAACTTCCAACTTCTGCCCCCTCACAACTTCGTTCGCCCCGTCAGGGCATCGGCCAGAATCGCCTTGTTGGAATACTCGATCTGCGCGCCAGCCGGCAGGCCGCGGGCCAGGCGGGTGATCTGCACGCCGGTGGCCGCCAGTTCGGCTTGCAGGTACAGGGCGGTGCCATCGCCATCCATGGTGGGGTTGGTGGCAAAGATGACTTCGCGGATGGGTTCCTGACCTTCGCCCTGGGAATGCGTGATGCGTTCAAGCAACGCACTGATGGTCAATTCGCCCGGGCCAATACCCTCCAGCGGGGCAATGCGTCCCAGCAGCACGTGGTAGAGGCCTTTGTACATGCCGGTGGATTCCAGTTGCAGCAGATCCTTGGGCTGTTCGACCACACACACAATGGAGCGATCGCGGGCCGCATCCTGGCAGATGTTGCAGGGATCGCCTTCCGTCAGGTTGTAACAGATCGAACAATGGCGCACCTGCTCCTTCACGGCACGGATCGCATCGGCCAGGGCTAAGGCATCGGCCGGGTTGCTTTTGAGAATATGAAACGCCATGCGCTCGGCCGAGCGAATACCCACGCCCGGCAGCTTGGAAAACAGTTCCATCAGCCGCTGGACGGATTGCGTATAACCGGAATTGGGAGTAGCCATGACACTCCTAAATGACTAATAACGAATGACTAATAACGAATCAATGACCAATACTCAATGAAAAATGTCGAAACGACCGGGGGCTACGCCAGTTTGGTTATTTGAACATTTCTTCATTGTAATTTGATTCGTTCCCGATACCGATCGGGATCATTAGTCATTCGTCATTAACTGCGACGCCTTACGCCCCCAGCATACCTTTGAAGGCTCCCAGGTCCATTCCGCCCGCCGCTTGCTGCATTTCCTGGCGCACCAGTTCCTGTACATTCTTGAGCGCCTGGTTCACGGCGGCCCGCGTCAGGTCGGCCAGGAATTCCGGATCGCCGGCCAGGGCTTCCTTGGCAATATCCAGTTTGATGAGTTCCAGGTTGCCCGACGCGGTGGCGGTAACCATGCCGCCGCCGGCGGTGCCGGTGGCCTGCAACGTCGGCAGGCGGGCCTGCACTTCGGCGATCTTAGCCTGCATTTCCCGGGCCTTGGCCATCATGGGTCCCAGGTTGCCTAAGGCTTTAAGCGAATCAAACATCGACACGGCAAATCCTTTCTAAATGACTTACTTGGCGGCCTCGCCGGAACTGTCCTCGGCCTTCTCGAGCATCTCCACCAGCGTCACATCCCCGCCAAAGCGTTCCATGAGCTGCTGTACCAGCGGCGCGCTGCGCACGGCGTTGATCACTTCCGGCGGTACGCGCGCCGCCGCCTGCGGCACGTTGGCCGGTGAGGCGTAGGCCGCGGGGCTGCGGGCCGCGCCGCCACCGCTCAAGGGCCGGTTGGGCGCTGCGGGAGCCGCCTCTTCACTGGGCAGCAGCGTCAGGCGCACGGTCCGGCCCAGGACATTGGCAAACGATTCGGCAATGCGGTCGCGAATCCGGTCATTGGCATAGGCCCGCAAATGCCCCGGGATAATCAATAACGCCTGGCCATCGGCGGTGCAGCTCTGCAAACGGGCCCGCGTGCCCAGCATCGTGTTGATCGATCCGGCCTTGGTTTCCAGCAGATTCTTGCACACCGCCTGCCAGAGCGCGGGCAGATCGCCACCCCCTCCACCCCCTGCACCCTCTCCGCTGCCCCCTCCGTCACCCTCAGCCACCGGGACGTCCGCTGGTGGCTCTGGTACCGGTTCAGGGGCTGGTGGGGCCACGGGCGGTGCCGGCAGCGTCGGGCCGGGCCGGCGCGAAACTGGTGTTACCGGCGGCGGTGGTGGTGGCGCGGGAGTGGGAACCGGCGCGACCGGTGGCGTACTGAACGCCTGCCGCACCGCGACCGTCGCGGCGCTCACGGTATCATTTTTTTTTTGTAACGCCGGCGCGGGTGCCCCTCCGGCCGAAGCCTGGAGCAGGTCCTTTATGGTGCTGAATTCCTCGCTCAGCGCCAGCCGCACGATCAGGGCATCGAACAAGGGGCGTCCCATCGTGGTGCCTTTAAGCGATCGCAGCGTCTGTTCGCACAGCGCAATGGCATGCACCAGCGTGGCCGGGGCAAACTTGGCCGCGGCGTCGGCCACCAGGGGCCGCAGGTCGTTGGGCACATCGAGCAGATCGGTATCCTTGCCGCACACGCGGGCGATCATCACGTTGCGCAGCAGGTCGATCAGGTCGCCCAGGACCTGCTCGATCCCCAAGCCTTCGCGCAGCAGCACATCGGAGCGCTGGAGTGCCGTGGCGGCATCGCCCTGGGCAAACGCGGTGACCAGTTCCCCGATCGCGGCGGCGGCGGGCTTGCCCAGCAGATCTTCGAGGATCTTCTCGGTAATCTTCTTTTCACCCAGGCTCAGCACCCGGTCCAGCAGCGACAGGGCATCACGCATCGAGCCGTTGCCCAGCCGGGCAATACGCTGAAGCGCCTCGGGATCGGCCGCCAGCCCCTCCTGCCCCACCACGTTGCGCAGGTGCTCGGCAATCTTGGCGGTGGGAATATTCTTAAAATCAAAGCGCTGGCAGCGGCTGATGATGGTGGCCGGCACCTTGTGCACATCCGTCGTGGCAAAGATGAATTTCACATGGCTCGGCGGCTCTTCGAGCGTCTTGAGCAGCGCGTTGAACGCACTGGTCGAGAGCATGTGCACTTCGTCAACAATGTAAATCTTATAAGGCGAATGGGCCGGGCGGATGCCGGCGCTTTGGCGCAGGTCGCGCACCTGGTCGACGCTGTTGTTGGACGCTCCGTCGATCTCGATGACATCCATCTCTTCGCCGCGGGCGATGGACTTGCAGGTATCGCAAGTGCCGCAGGGCTGGCCATTTTGCGAATTGGGGCAATTGAGCGCCTTGGCCAGGATGCGGGCCGCCGATGTTTTGCCCACGCCGCGCGTGCCGGTAAACAGGAACGCATGGGCCACCCGGTTGGTGGTGATGGCGTTCTTGAGGGTCTGCGCAATGGCCTCCTGCCCGATGAGCTCATCAAAATTCTGACTGCGGTAGCGCCGCGCCAAGACTGTGTAGGATTCTGCCATGGGGACCATTATAGGTACGGGGAGGCTGGTTGTCAGGGGGCGGCCTCAGATCCGCCCAAAATACTCCGCCGAGGCGGCAATTTCCGCGGCAATCTGTTCATCCCGGGCACCGCCCGCCATTTGAAGGGTAAAGGCCGCCAGACCGATCGGATCGGTATCGCGCAGCAACAATGACTGGAATATCAGATTGACCGCCGAATCCCGATAGGCACTGCCCGCCATAATAGCCTGGGCCACTTGCACCCGCGTCATCGTTCCGGCACTCAGCGCCTGTTGGTAGGCCAGAAAATCCGCCGCGGTCGGATTCGCCGGCTGCTCGGTAAGCTCCGCAAAGGCCGTGCTGAGAAAACCCGCCACCGTCGATCCCTGATCGGCATAAAATTCGCTGGATCCCAAAATTCCCGCGATAACCGTTTCGTCGCTGGCGCCGCCGGCCAATAGCGCCGCCCAGGCGCCCAGCTCCTCGGCCGACGTTCCGCGATTCAGGAATCGCTGGTAATAGGTCCGCAGCAAATCGACGCGATATTCCGCACTGGATAAAAGGGTCATAATCAGCGTCTGCCGGCCCGCCAAGCCCGGATGCGCATCGAGCATGGCGCCAAAGGTTTGCAATGCGTTGGCATCCGCCGGGCGTCCCAGAAAGTCCGCGAACGCTGCATTCACAAACGCTTCATTAAGCGTGCCAACGGCGCCCAATCGCGTCACAAAATACTCGTGGGATGTGACCACGTCGATGGTGGCTGTTTCATCCGTACTGGCGGCCAGTTGTCCCACATAGGCGGTCAGTTCCGTCGGCGTGGGCGCATGTTGCAATAACTTCTCAAACAGGCTCTCCACATTATCCTGGCGATATTCCGTGCTGGCCAGAATCGCATTGGCCACTTGGAGCCGCGTGCCGCCGCCGGCGAGCAGCGCCATAAAAACAGCCAGTCCGGAGTCATCCGGCGCCCGGCCCAGCGCATCCTGGTACACCGCGGCAAGGAATCCGTTGTTCGTGGAGCCGTGCAACTGGAAAAATTCCGGGGACCCATACAGGGCCGCGGCGACCTGTTCGTCCGTGGCGCCGCCAGCGAGCAGGCCCGTAAAATCGACCAGTCCGATACTGTCTGCGGGCCGCCCCAATATGCTGGTGTAAAACTGTTGCACGATATCCTGCCGATATTCCTGGCTGTTCAGGATCGCGCCGGCCACCTGTCCGGTCGTCTGGCCCTGATCCAGCAACGCTGAAAATGCCCCAAGCCCTGTGGGATCCACCGTCCGCCCCAGCAGATCTTGATAGAGCTGCGCCACATACTGCTGCGTTAAACCGGGTGCCGGGGTCGCGGTGGGATTGGAGGCCGACAGGGTGGTGGCAATGCCGGTATTGGAAAAATTACTGTTGCCGGCGGCATTGAAAGCCTGCACACGATAGTAGTAGGTGGTACCAGGCGTCAGTCCGGTGTCGCTATAGTTGAGCGCTGTGGACCGGTTGATCGTAAACACGCGCGTAAAATTGATGAAGGCCGCGTCGGTGGCGCGCTCGATGTTAAAACCGGTCTGGCTGGTGTCTGCCTCGGCGTAGGACAGATCAATCTCGGTCGGCAAAACAGCCGTGGCGGTCAAACCCGTGGGCGTCGCCGGCGGAGCTCCATCCGTGATATCCACGGTGACAGAAGGTGCCGCCGTGCCCTGCACGCTGACATTGCCAAAAGAATCGACCGCCAGCGCATAAAACGTATACGGCCCCGAGGCCCCCGTCGTATCTAATTGCAAACTGTAGGAGCCGGATCCCCGGACAGAACGAAATGACAGGTCGCCGCCGGGACCGGTTTGCAACCCCGGAATGCCATTGCTTTCTTCGTAGAATGTGACGCGGCGCACCGGGGCCTGGGGGCCGACGACATTATTGGCGGTCAGCGTCAGCGTATTGCCGCTTACCACAGGATCCGGTGTGGCCGTGATGCCGCCGATGGTTGGAATCGTGCCTGCCGGCGGTACGATATTCACCGTAACGGACGGGGCGGCCGTGCCGGTGGCGCTGGCCCCACCGGCCGCGTCGGTCACCTGGACGTAAAACGTAAAGGTGCCCGCGGTTCCGGTCGTATCCAACGACATGGTGTTGGACCCATCGGTAACGGGCGTAAAGGCGGTATCGCCGCTGGCGCCGGTCTGCAATCCGGCAAGGCCGTTGGATTCTTCATAGAAAGTGACGGCGAGCCCCGTGGCGCCCGGATCGCTGACCCCGTTGGCGGTGAGCGTCAGCGCGGCGCCCGCCGTTACCGTGCTGGCATTGGCGGTGAGGGACGAAACCGTGGGGGCCGTTGACGTGGGCGGCGGAGTCGGAGGCGTTGTACTGATGGTTCCACTGACAAGGAAGGGCAGCAGCAGGTTGGCCTTGGGGCTGCCGCGTCCGGTGACCAGGTCATACCCGGTGCCGGCGCTATAGCCGTTGTTGCCGGTGGTGATGTCGTGAAAATCCGCCGCCGGGGCGCTATAGAGCAGCGGCAGCGTTTGACTGTAGGAATCGAGCGTGCCGGCGCCCGCCAGCACGCGTCCTTGATCGGCGACGGCGATCAACCCCGCCCACGACGGCGCCGCCAGGCTCGTTCCGCCCACGATCTCCCATGGCGTGCCGGTGCCGTTGTTGTAGGAGTCGTAGACCGATGCGCCCGTGCTCGGATCGGCCACGAACGCGACATCGGGATTGGCACGCTTGCTGGCCGTCTGCGTTACCACACCATTCTGATAACCCGGTTGCGTTTCGACTTGGGAAATGCCCCCGCCCGAGCCGCTCCAGCCGGTCTCGGATTGATAATTGCCCAGGGAATCGATGGCAAGGCTGGTGCCCCCGGCGGCCACCACATAAGGCGAATAAGCCGGGTAGCCGCTGGGCTCCCCCGAATCGCCGGTGGAGGCCACAAAGGTGACACCGGTATGGCCGGAGGGCGTGGTAAAATACGAATCATACTGGGTTTCGCCGGCCGTCTCGCCGCCGCCCCAACTCATGGAGATGACGGAAACGCCCGCCTGCTGGCGGGCATAATTGATGGCGGCAAACAAGTTGCCGGGGCTGTCATCCGTCGCCTCGACCAGTAATAGTTTAGCGCCCGGCGCCATGGCATGCGCCCATTCGACATCCAGCGCCTCCTCGCCCTCCCAGTTGCTGTTCCCTGTGCCGGCGGGATCCACCGGTGGCAGCGTGCTGCTGCCCGTCTGGGAGACCACCGTCAGCGCGGTAGCGGCCAAGCTGAAAGCGGCATCAAAACCTGTCAGATCCGCCTGAATGGTTGGATCGTTATACGCATCAATGATGGCGATGGTCTGACCCGAACCAGTGCCGGCGGTGCCGTTAAATGTGACCTGATTGAGACCATAGGCAGTACGGATTTCCGTGGGGGTAAAACCTTGGGCGCCGGCGGTCTGATACGGCGTTAAGGAGCTGGATTCCAGCACCTGATAAGTTGGCGTCATCACGGCCGCGGGATTGACCAGCGTCCCGGTTCCCAAGGCCAGCGGTGCGGGCACCACCGGCGCCGTGCCGGAAAGAAACCGCCGCGGCTCAAACATCTCCAGCCAGGCTATTCGCCGGCCAGCTGGCCTTCTACGCTTCATTTTGCCACCTTAGCTAACCACCACTATTCAAACCCACGCGAATCCCGTCGCCCTTCCGGCATCACTATAGCAAAGTCACCCGCCGAGCTTAAACGTTAGTAGCTCTACGCGTGGTACAGCACGATGTCGCAGACATTCTTAATTGGTAATCCAACCGCGCCAGGGCGGCAGCCAACGGCACATTGCCACGGTTCAGGCGTCGAACATCCGGAAACGAATGGGGCATGGCAGGAATTAGTCGCCGACGCCGGGTTAGTGCAACAGCAGCCGCGCCAGGTTGAAATAGAAGGTCAGTGTCGCCAGGTCGGCAATGGCCAGCACGATCGGTCCGGCCGCCAGGTGCGGGTCGCCGCGGAAGGCCCGCACGGCCGTGGGCAGCATGACGCCCAGCAAGGCGGCGGTGACAATCGACAGCGCGATGGCCCCGCCGATGGCCGCCGCCACCCGCAGGTCATGCTTCCACAGCAGCGCCGCCAGGCCCACCACGGTGCCGCTGGCCAGGCCCAGCAGGCCGGCGGTGAAAAACTCCGTGGCCAGATCCCGCACCAGCTTGCGGCCGCCGCGGCCGGCATGCAGGTTTTGAATGGTCAGGGTCATGGCCTGCATGCTGACACTTTCGGCCAAGGTCAGCACCACGGGCACAAAAAACGCCAGTACCACCACCACGGAGAGCAGATGCTCGTATAGCCCCGCGACCAGGGCGCAGGCCAGTCCGCCGGCAATATTGCACACCAGCCACGGAAAGCGGTTACGGAACCCATCCCACGGCCCAACCTGTTTGCCCTCGGCAAAGCGCACGCCGATAAGCTGGAAGACATCGCGCGCCGTCTGGGCCGCCGCCACATCCTGCATTTCATCGGTAAACAGGCTCACATCCACCGTGCCCAGCAGGCGGTTGTCCCGGTCCACCACCGGAAAGGCCAGCAGGCGATACATGACAAAGAACTCGCAGGCGTCAAAAACGGTGGCGGTATCCGGGATCGAAATGATCTGGTCGAGCATGATCTTTTCCAGCGGCGTCTCGGGCTTGCCCATCAGTAGCCGGCGCGTCGGCACCACGCCGCGGAGTTTGCGTTCCTGATCGACCACATAGAAATAAATGATCTGCTGGGCCAGCTTCATGGAGCGCAAGGCCACCAGCACCTCGCCGATCGTCTGCTCCAGGCGCAGCGCCGGCACGTCGCGATTAATCAACGGCAGCAGCGGAACATCCAAACTACCCGTGGCCATGCTGAGTCTCCTTGCGGCACCGTGCCAGGGGAAATTTAACACGAATGGCGCGCGGGGGCCAAGCCCAAGGACGTAATGCCGTCGCCATTGGCGAATACGCTGGTTGCGGATATCTTTTCCACATGCGCAGTCTTTTTGCTACAATTCAACAAGTGGTCCGTGATGACCGGTTTCTGATTGCCTGGCACGCCGATGAACGCTGCGAAGAACGCGGCATTACCGCCTGGCAGATCGTGGCGGGGCTGGAAAGCGCCCGCTTGGTTCGAGAGCGACCGCACAGCCAACCACATCCCTCGATCGTGGTGCGCCAGATGCTTGCGGATGGATCGGAAGTCGAGGCGGTGTGGGCTTTATTGCCGGCTTCACAACGCGCCATGTTGGTGACGGTTTATTGGGTGGATTGAACGCTATGAGCGAACGACGGGAGAAAAGAAAGCGCTGGGTACAACGCGGCCAGTACGCCGTGGAGGTCGAGGTCGAAGTTCTCTTCCCGGATGAGGCGCCGGATGAGGCGACCTTGGAACCGCAAACCGTTCGCTGGCTCGATGAGGTCGCGCGCAAGGCCGCCGCTGGCGATGTGGCTTATCTGCGAAAGGTTGGGCGGGTCTTCCAAGCCGTTAATGCCTGATGCCGTCTTCGTTTGGCCCTATCGGCTTTGCTATTGTTGCGCTGGTTCATGGCCTTGCCCAGTTCATGCGCAATTTTGAACTTGATCGCAGACGCCCGACACTCTTCCAGGATGCCGTCCTCCGCAAGAAAATCCTCGAATTTAGATCCCAAATGTTTGCGCTTCATACGGACTCCTACCCGCCCTTTTGTTCTTCCAACAACGCCTGCAACGTCTTGAGCGCCTCCCAGGCCTGCATGGGCGAGATACGGTTCATGTCCAAGGCCCGCAACTGCGCGATGGCCTGCTGCTGGTGGCTGTCAAAAAGAGAAATCTGCGGCGGCACCTGCGTGGCGGCGGCCCGCGGTCGCGGCTTGCCTACGTGGACCACCAGTTGATTCAGCAGCGCCCGGGCCCGCTGGATCACGCTGCGCGGCACCCCGGCCAGCTTGGCGACGTGAATGCCGTAGCTCTTATCCGCCTGGCCCGGCACGATGCGGTGCATGAAGACCACCTGGTCTTCCCATTCACGCACCAGCACGTTGTAGTTGACCACCTTGGTGCTGCTCTCGGCCAGGTCGGTCAGCTCGTGATAGTGCGTGGCAAAGAGCGTGCGGCAGCCGGTGGTGTCCGCCAGGTACTCGGCGATGGCCCACGCCAAGGCCAGCCCGTCGAGCGTGCTGGTGCCCCGGCCAATTTCATCCAGGATCACCAGCGAGGATTCCCCGGCGTGCAGCAGGATGCTGGCGGTTTCGGTCATCTCCACCATGAAGGTGGATTGCCCGCCGGCCAGGTCGTCGCTGGCGCCGACGCGTGTAAAGATGCGATCCACCACGCCCAGCGTGGCCTCTTTGGCCGGCACAAACGAGCCGGCCTGCGCCATGAGCGTCAGCAGCGCCACCTGGCGAATATACGTCGATTTGCCGGCCATGTTCGGGCCGGTGATCAATTGCAGCGTCGGGCCGTCGGCGGTAAAGGCGGCATCGTTGGGGACAAACTTCTCCTGGAGCATCTGCTCGACGACCGGATGGCGGCCATCGACGATGCGCAGCTCGCGCGTCGCGGTCACCTCCGGCCGGCAGTAATGGCGCAGGCGCGCCTGGTAGGCCAGCCCCGCGCCAACATCCAGGGCCGCCGCCGCCTCGGCCAGTTGCTGCAACGTACCCGGATCGCGTGCCAAGCCACTGCGCAGGCCTTCGTAAAGTTCCTGCTCCAGCGCAATCGAACGCTCCTGGGCGGTCAGCACGTCGGCCTCGTATTGCTTGAGCTCCGGGGTGATGTAGCGTTCGGCATTTTTGACCGTCTGTTTGCGCGTGAACGTGGCGGGGATCTTGGCGGCATGGGCGTGCGTGATCTCGATATAGAAGCCAAAAACCTTGTTGTAACCGACCTTGAGCGAGTTGATGCCCGTTTCGGCCACCAGCTTGGACTGATATTCCGCCAGCCACGTGCGGCTGTCGCGCCCCAACGTGCGCAAGCGGTCGAGCTCCGGATTAAATCCATCGCGAATGGCGTTGCCATCGCGCAAGTGGGCCGGCGGATCGTCCGCCAGCGTGGCGCGGATGGTTTCGGCGATGCGCCGCCCCCCGGGCACCTGCTCCAGTAATTGGGGCCAATGTTCCGCCCCGGCCGGCAGGCTCTTGAGCAACCCGGCCACCGCCACAAGGGTTTCGAGCGAACGGGCCAGCGCATTTAAGTCGCGCGGCGACGCCCGCCGGCAGCAGATCCGCGCCGTGATGCGCTCGATATCCGTGCAGTCGCGCAGCACCATGCGCAGTTGCGTCAGGGCGTGTTCGTTATCCAGCAGCGTGGCGATGGCATCCTGGCGTGCGCGGATGGCCGCCAGGTCGCGCAGCGGGTAACAGAGCCAGTTCTTGAGTAGCCGCGCCCCCATGGGCGTCACGGTTTGATCGAGCGCCCCGACCAGCGAGCCGTCGACCGAATTGCCGCGGATCGTCCGCAGCACTTCCAGTGCGCGCAACGACGTCTGATCGATCACCAGGTGACCCGAGCGCACAAACGGCTGCGGCGGGCGCAGATGCTCCAGCGAGGCTTTTTGCGTTTCATGCAGGTAGCCCACCAGCGCCCCGGCCGCCCGCAAGGCGGCATCCTTATCGTTGTGATAGCCAAAGCCATCAAACCCGGCCACGCCGTAATGGGTGCGCAGCGTGCCAGTGGCGTGGTGCAATTCCAACTGCCAGGCGGGGCGGGACGTGAGCGTCAAACCCAAAGTCTCACGCAGGCGGGCGATATCCTCCGGCACGCGGTGGTCGGGCGGCTCAGCATAAATCAACTCGCGGGGGCGGATGCGTGCCAACTCTTCGTGGCACGCCACCAGCGGGCCATTCATGGTCAGGAATTTTCCGGTGGACAGTTCGCACCACGCAATGGCGGCCAGTTGGGCGTAATCCTTGCCGCCGGCGGGCAACGGGGTCGCCTCATGGCCGGCCGGAACCAGCGCCGCAATAAAATTTTCCTCGCGATTGTCCAGCAGCGCTTCTTCGGTAATGGTGCCCGGCGTCACCAGGCGCACCACTTCACGCTTGATGAGCCCCTTGGCCTCCTTGGGATCTTCCATCTGCTCGCAGATGGCAACCTTGTAGCCGGCCGTAATCATGCGTTGTAGATAGCTCTCGACGGCATGAAACGGCACCCCGGCCATCGGCACGGGATTTTCGCCTTTGCTGCGTGAGGTCAGCGCCACGCCCAGCACGCGCGCGGCGGTGCGGGCATCTTCATAGAACGTCTCATAAAAATCGCCCATGCGGAAGAATAACACCGCATCGGGATACTGCGCTTTGTACTGCTGGTATTGGCGCATGGCGGGTGTTAACTGCGCCGGATCCACGGAAGCGATGCTGTCCTGGGATAACTCCTGTGTCATGGCGGGTGATTGTATCAGAAAAACGAGCAAACACGACTCGGACCATAACAGCAGATTTAACGGCCGTTTACGATTGCTTTCGCCACGCCGGAGCGACCCCTCGCCCCCCAACATTCTTAACCAATTAATAATCAGAATTCTTTTGCGGCCCAGCCCTGCCGTTATTTATACTGTTTAGTCGAGGTTACCTCCAGCGGGAACCGATCATTAAGGAAGAGTGGTGTGGTCGTTGTTCCGTGTGTGCTGCGTGGGTGCCGTGGAACAACGGTTTTACAGGACGTACATAGAGATTGTTGGCAGCAACCTATGTACTTGGGAGGAATCGCTTATGGTACGAACGATTCGCACGGGTGGGGCGCGCACGGAGTGTTCTTCTTTTACCAGACTAATGAACCGGATGGTGCGGCGCGTGGTCGCCGCGCAGCGCTTCCCCGGCGCCCCGGTGTTCGATGCGCTCGAAGCGCGGCAACTGCTCTCGGTGACACCGGTTGCCATGCCGTATTTCCAGCGTGTCAGCCACGGCGTGGTGCCGGCCATTACCCCGGCTCTGGCCGCGGAAGTTTCCCCCACCCAGATGCGCCAGGCGTATGGCGTTAATCAGATTTCCATCAACGGCATTACCGGCGACGGCACCGGCCAGACCATTGCCATCGTCGATGCGTTCAAGGATCCCACCCTGGCGGCGGACTTGGCCACGTTCGATTCGATGTTCGGCCTGGCCGCGCCGGCCAATTTGATCCAGATCCGGCAGAACGGCACGCTCATTACCTCCACCAATCAGCCGCCGACCGACACCTCCGATTCCGTCGGCAATTCGTGGGCGATCGAAACCTCGCTGGATGTGGAGTGGGCCCATGTGATGGCGCCCAAGGCGAGCATCCTAGTGGTGCTGGCCGATGACAACGGCAACGGGCTCTACACCGCCGTCACCACCGCCGCCACCTATGGCACCGCCGGCCATGCTGGCACCGCGGGCGTGGCCCAGGCCTCCACCGTATCGATGAGCTGGGGCGGCAGCGACCTGGGCGGTACGCTCGACTCGCTGTTTAATGTTCCGGGCGTCACGTTCGTCGCCTCCAGTGGCGACAGCGGGGCCTATACCACCAGCAGCGGGGCCTCCTATCCGGCGGCATCACCCAACGTGGTGGGCGTCGGCGGTACGTCGCTCTACCTCTCGAACAGCAGTTATTCGACCGAAAGCGCCTGGAGCGGTTCGGGCGGCGGCTTAAGTTCGGTTGAAGCCGAACCGACGTACCAAGTCGGCGTAGTGCCCACCAGCATTACCACCACCAAGCGTGCCCTGCCCGATGTATCCTTGGATGCCGATCCCAACACCGGCGTGGCCGTAATC
>Ga0316217_10004330_pt1 | contig 15443 bp, 5 predicted proteins | sample 1anoAmetaG_FD_203633 | JGI IMG/M metagenome (GOLD analysis project Ga0316217, IMG submission 203633) | Freshwater microbial communities from Trout Bog Lake, Wisconsin, USA - 1anoA | ecosystem: Environmental > Aquatic > Freshwater > Lake > Hypolimnion/Profundal zone | place: USA: Wisconsin... | reverse complement strand
TCTATTTTTGCATTTATAGACGTTTCCGAAAGAACCTTCTCCTACTTTTTCTAAAATCTAGTATTCTTCAAGGATATTCTGTCTCTTGTACAGAATAAAGCTGGCTTTCTTGATGTCTATTTGAGGTTACATGATCTATTTCTCTTTAATGTCTTCAATAAAAGACGAAAAGGACATATTGCGAATTTAACTGGATGAATAAGAAGACCCGTGATTTTGTTCAGTTGTAATACTTTGGGAACTCACTTCTTTATTAGTTTTACCCTTTGCTCTATTCGATAGATGAAGCTATAAAAAGGAGCTTTACTTTGTTGATCTTCCTTAGACCACTTTGGAGCTATTTCGAAACTCACTATCATTCTAATTAAAGTGTAAGATATTCTTTTTCGATTCTATAAAAATGGCTACTTTGCTCTTCAAATGATTATCTATTTGAAAGTTGATGTTTTTTGAGGCAACAGTAGTTTTTAACCCTTTTTTTCTTATAATTTTTCTTTAAATATCATTGTTTTCCTCAAATGGAATTTATTCTTCCTTAATTTACCGATATTACTAAAATGTTTTGTGAAGCTCCTAAGATTACTAATGTTGCCTAGTCGAAACTTTTTAGGTATTACGCCTGTCGAGTAAATCAAATTTGTTATTTCTTCTTTTTCTTTTCATTAATAATTATAAATGTTATTAAACGTATTTGAATTCTGAAACTTTAAGTTGCTCTTTCTTCGCCTTTTATTTCAGAGCTTGGTCCATAAAATGGAGTTACAGTGGATAGAGAGTTGAATAATTTTGTAGTTTTTTGAAAAAAATTAAGTAAGAACCAAAATTAAGTTCAGCTATAATTCTAAGTATCAACGCTTGAGACTTTTCTCTTACTTTTAGGCTTTGTTTGATCTTAGTTAGTATTTTTAACATGCTATGATCATTATAGAAAATCTATATTTAAATAATCCACTTTGAAGGTTTTCCAGTTCTTAAATCCAGAAAAGCATTAATTTTTGGATTATTAAAAAGGCAGGTGCGTTCAAAAATGAAAAAAATAAATTGGCCAAGAAAAAATTCCATTTGTGAAGATGCTTTTCTATTTGTTCTTGTTTTATTCCTCAGCTGTTAATGAATGGTTTCTAAAGATTCGGAATAGGAAATGAACAAGAAGGGAACTTTCTAATTCTTTTGTACAAATGAAAGCGCATTAGTTCTATATTTTGTTCAAAAATCTCAATAAAGATTAGAATACAATGAAATTGGTTTAAGAATAAGATAATATCAGATGAAAAGTTGCCAATAAGTGTCAATTTTTAAAGGTCAAACCAAAAGAGTCAATTCAAACGAACACAGCTTTATCTCTTCATCAAAAGAGAACAAATATAATTGCGATTTTTGCTTCATATTTACTGAAGTCAAATCATATACTTGCAAATCCAAATAAAATAATAATGCAGACTATTAAAAATTTTCAGAGGACAGCTCCAAGGAGAAATGTAGATGTTGCTCAAAATCCAGAGAATAAGCGACTTTTAGGAATATCCAATTCCGAAAAAGACACATAGACAGACCAAAAAACAATTTAAGGGATGAGTTGCTACAACAATCTTCCTCAAAACTAGTCATTACTCAATTATATATGGCAAATATACTAAAAAACACTATCTAATGACGCAACTTAGCTGTTATCTCTAGATGAAGCCACTTTAAGTTAAGATGAAATATCCGAGATGGTTAAAAAGATCAATTAAGAAATAGAAAGACTGCAACAAAGAGAAGAGTAGCTTATAGAGTTTTTCAGGAAATTGTAAAATACGAATAAAAAATCAGCAAACGAATAAAAATGGAAGTTAGTGGTTCTCACTTACAAAGAAAAGATTAGTAAGTTGTAGACTAAACTGCGATAGGAAAGAGAGAGTAAACTTAAACTTCAGGAACTTATTGAACTTTAGATCGAAGAAAGATAGAGATTGAATCAACTAAATACCATAAAATACAGAAAAATCAATAATTTGATGGCCGACATTTAGTACAAGTAAGCCTAGTTCTCGGAGTTGAATCAAACTATTACTCAACTTTAGTCCAGTTTGTCCCATATTAAATAGAGTAACTCAGTGCTCTAAAACAAAGTTCAATAGCTGGACAGAGAAAATATGGAATTATCCCATCAACTTGACAACTAAAGATAGAGATCTTTCATGTTGGCTCAAGAAAGAGAGTAGATAGTAACGAAATTTAAGGTTTTAGGGGATTAGGAGGAAGAAATAAACAAATAGATCCGTGACCTTAAGACTAAATACGAAATCTAAATAGCTAAGCTTGAGAATAAAGTAGCAATTCTTTAAATTTAAAATCAAGAAGCTTTACTTCTTTTAGAGTAGTTCCAAATGAATGATTTGAAGCGCAATTCACAAAAACTTTATTTTGATTCAGAGACTCAAACAGAAAATTAGGTTGTAAAAGCATGCTACTTCAATTCATTAGCTGATTAGCTGTCAGATTATAACTAAGAATCGGTAGAATTTCAATCTGAGAACAATCCTACTATTAATGAAAGTAAGATTTGTGAACACAATCAGGAAAATCTTTAATAATAGTTTAATTTTCACTTGTAGCTAGGTACAAACTCATATCACAATAAGGATACATTTACTGGTAGATAAGCCGATAAGTAAAACTACGCGAAAGAAACTCTAAGCGAAAGAGGCCTTTTTGCTGCTCGGTTTTAAAGTTCATTTGATGACGGTAATTCTATCAGCAATACACCTTCTAAGTATTTAGAAACTATGGGAGAACTGACCAATTAGCTTGCAGAGGCTTATCAAAAGATAAATGATTTGACTGCAAGAGTGGGAGAGCTAGAAGGGTAAAAGATAAAAGTAGAGAAAAAACTAAGAGAACGTTAGAATCCTAATGAAGCAAAGATTCATTAAAGAGAAAAGAAAGGTTTTGGATATTTTAGCTCTTTTTTCAAAAAATGATACACTTTCCCTTATTTTGATCTTTTTAAGAGAATTTCGAAAGGATTTGAGTTATTTTGTTTAAGTTTTATTAACTTTGTATAATAAAAATAAAACAGACGAAAAATGGAGAAACCTCTGAAATTCAACTAGTACCGAAGAGTGAAAATAAATTCATAATACTCAGGATTTGATTTTTTCCTGATCAAGAAACCTTTACAATCAACCCTAAGAATACCAAATACAATCTTGTTAGATCGGTATGGTTCACCCAAATAGTGGATATTCAATTCTGACAAATTGCCAAACCACCCAATACTCAAAAAGCGAAAATAAAATCTAATACCTTTAGTCATAATAAAAAATCTTTGCTCAAAGTTTATCAACTACACAAGCTTATCGCAATTCAAGAGCATCTATGAATTGAAGTAATTCGTAATTTCAACCCTCAATGGAAGAAAAGACGCAGAAATACTAAATAAAAAGAAAAGTTTGGAAATAAGGACTGTTGACGGAGACATTCTTCAAGTTAACATCATTGAGTTTCTTTAGATCATTTGCGAAAACAAACTTGCAGACCATAGCTTTTACGAAAAGTGGAAAATGATTCAAGAAAGGGTGTCTAATAGTAAATTAGATTAGTGCTATATTGTTGAAAGTGTGAGGAGGAACCACGTTGTTTAAAGTAAATCAAGCAAATTTATTGCGGTTCCAACTGGAAACAAAGCAAATATTTAAAAAGATTCGAATGACCCTTATAAGGAAACAAATCCTTCCAAATAGCTTGAAGTTACAGATACTAAAACAATAGAGGCATACAAATTTTTTGATACTTATTTGAACAAGAAGTTCTTTAATGCTGTCCAAAATTTCATTGAAAGCGTCTAAAAAAACTATAAATGTATTGTCGAGAGTTTGACTACAAGATTCGTAATTGACAATGATAGATAGCCTCATTTATCTGCTGTGGAAGAGATTTATGTAAAACCTACAACCAAACTATTTTAAATGAAGTAATTCACTCAATCGGCTTTTCAAGGTTAAATCAAGCTGGAAAGCTATGTTAGATGTCTTCAACAGTTTCTGATAGAAAACCCTTCGAAACAAGAGCCTAACTTACAGCAGCCTTTATCATAGCAGCGTGCTTATAGGTGCAAGGGATAGTTTTGCGACTCAGTTCTTCTTTCCATTCCTCATTATAGTAAGACTTATTTTATTAAGATTAGTCAAAGCTTAAACTTCCTTTAATTGTCTCAGCAAACACAAGAAAGATCAACAATTCCATAATAGACGCCGTTAAAAAGCGAAGATGGAGAGTACTTTAAAAACTAAAATAAAATAAGGTAATCGACCAAAATTACAATTTTGATATAGACGAAAGTTCTGAGTTCTCAGATAATGATGAAGATTCAAGTGTGAATGTGAAAGTCTGTGAAAATTGCTTTATTTTTTATATTAACGTTCTGAAATTTTTTGAACTTGATGGCTTCAGTAATCTTATTGAAAAGAAAGCCCCCTCAGTAAGAGAAAGAACTGTAACTGATTAGTCAATTAAAAAAGTCTAGGGATCCAGTAATGACCTCTAAAGTGGACTTTTAATAAGTAGAAAATTAGATTTCAAAAGTCTGAGAAACTTACATGAGAAGACTAAAGGAAACTCTGATGAAGTATAAAAGCTAGAGATAAAAAGAGCTGCAAGTCAGCAATCTAAATTAAGGTCAATTTAATAAAGTCCACAAAAACCAAAAGAATAAGGAGTTAAATAGCCCAAAATAGAGAAAAAAGTCAAACAAACTTCAATTTAAAAGACAAAATAAAAGATTGAGGTAAAAAATAATAAGCTAATTGAGGCAAAGCTAAGTAATGCTAAGATTCAGACCAGTCAAACCCAAGTAAGCCCTTCAAAAATTCAGCCTAACTCAAAAAAAGTTATTAAGCCTACAAACTATCATCAAGCAGCTGAGCAATTATTGTAAAAACTGCAAGCTCTTTCATGTTCAAGCCTTAACTAGTTCATTAATACCTCAAAGCTTTACTATACAAACAATTTACCTCAGCTCGTAGATAGAGTCTACTTTTCTTAAGAATACTTAACTCATCTTTACGATTTTATGAGCAATTCTCCTATTGTCAGTGCTCCAGGAAACAGAATAAAGAAAAAGCCAGAGATGACGTTAAAAAGACTATCCTAACTTACTAACTATCCTTAGATTGTCTCTAGAAGTGCCTTTATCTTTGATACTTTGATTTGTGATGAAAAAACAACTATTCCTTTTTGTGTGTTGAGTAGCAAAATGATTCACAACTCCAATAATCCTTCAAAGTCGTATCAAAACATCATTGTCATCAATGATATCTTTGATTCTTATATTCAACACATTTCAATCAGCAAATAACTTCTTGAGGATTCACAAAACACAAGAATCATACTTTTCAACTATCCTGGGCAGTCACACACAATCTATGACAACTCTTTGCCTTTTAGAACTTCCTAATTTTGTGGAATACTGGATAGATTAATATATAGGCTTAGCAGTGAACCTAATCAACTCAACATAATCTCAAAAAATGATACTTTTAAATTTTTAGGTTTAGGCTTTGGAGGATTTTTAGCCTCGGCGTTTTTGTCTTCATGTACAGCTTTTTATCCCTTTGTCAAAGGAGTGGCATTAATGAATACTGCTTATACCCTAAACAACAAATATCGTGAGATCTTCACTTCTTTACTCGAATTATACTCAGTTTAAGACCCAACAACACTAGAAAATGCCTTTCTATTTTATAACAAAGCTATCAACTCTCTAGAGATAAACAAGTAGTAGCTAGAAACTAAGTCTGGGTTGAATTCAATCAAGTTAGATGGTCGTTGCTACCTTCTACAAAATGCCTTAAAGTACTGGAACGATGTGAACCATGAAAACTTTTGCCAATATCCTGACAAAGTTACCTTAGTGTACTCAAAAGGAAACATTCTTCTTTCAAAGCCAGAGATCCAAGCATTTTTGGTGAAGCAAGACTCGGAAAAAGCTATTTTAAAAAACAGAACTTTGATTTAAATAGAAGAAGGCCACGATGTATTTGCTGAGAATTATGAGTCCATAGTTAGTCTTCTTCTTGAGTTTATTAACTGAAAAACAAATGATTTTTGATTTTTAATAGACAATCAAATTATTCAAATCCTATAATAAACTTTTTTTCTAGAAAAGTAGAATAAAGAATAATGATATTGATCAAAGCTTTATGTAGGTAAATTGACTTTCATTTTTGATCATTTAGTTAAATTCGCTGATGAATTTTAGCTGGTTTCAATCAGGATTTTTTTTGCATTGAAAGGCATCGAGAACTGTTTTCTTAATATCTGGGGAGGCAAATTATCAATCAAACATCAGATTATCTCTTAACGACAAACCTAGTTGTCTGAGAACATGTCTGAGCTGATAATAAAACTACTTTAATAGACTTAAGAGCTTAAACTTTAATTTTCTGGTGATAAAATTTAAGTTTCTGCTCTCAAATATGAGAGATTATAATCGAATCTATGGCAACTCATAAGGCTTTAGTGCTTCATTAGCTGAATGCAACACCCGTTTTGGAAGAAATAGCAAGACCAGTGCCTCAGCCAGGCTAACTACTGGTTAAGGTTGATGCTTCAACCATTAATCCTTCTGATAGAATGAGAATTATAGGTGCCTACTTCCATACGCCACTTCCCGCAGTCGTGGGACTGTAAGGCACAGGTCATGTAGTGTAGGCTAATGGAGAGGATATTCAGAACTGGGTCGGAAAGAGGATCAGCTTCACACAAAATGGTTCTGGAACTTGGGGATAGTATACTATCACTATTCCGGACAAGGCTTTCCCAATTGACTAAACAGTTGATTTAACATCAGCAGCCTCAGGAGTGGTGAATCCACTCACAGTCATTGGAATGATTGACATTTACAATAAAAGTCCTCATAAGAAAGGCCTCATTCATACAGCTGCAGCCTCAGCTCTTGGAAGAATGCTAAATAAATACGCAAAAACGCTGGGAATTCCTCTCTTAAATATCGTGAGAAGAGAATAACAAGCAGCTATTCTTAAAGCTTAAGGTGCAGAGCATGTCATTATTACAAAAGGAGATTGGTAAACTGAATACAAAGAAGCCATTAAAACTCATGGATTTAATATCTTTTTTGATGCTTTAGGAGGAGGCTAAGTTTTGCAATCATTAATTGGTGGCCTTGAACCTCAATCATGGGTTCACATCTATGGAGGTCTTGAATTAAAACCTTTTACACTGAAAACTGGTTTGAATTTGAGTCGAGGAATTTATGTTACTGGATACATGCTTTTTGGCTGGTATTCTCAATTGACTGCAGAAGAGAAGCAAAAGATAAAAGATCAATACAGCCATTTATTAAGCGGAGACCTTAAGACACACTCCTATAAAGTTCTGAAGTATTCAGATATTAAGTAAGGCCTTACTTTGTCAGTTGAAAAGACTCTTGAGGGAAAGATAACTCTTGTACCCAATTGATTCAGCATAGGCATTATTTATCTAATAACCAAATATAAACTATTAAAATGCAGAACACAAAAGGTGAAGAAGACGAGACAATTCAGCCTTTTAACTTAAAAGTAGCTATTATTTACAGCATATTGAGTTTCATCAGTTTTGTGCTTTCAACGATTCTGTTGGTCTGGATGGTCGTCAAATAATATGGTGTATTTGCTTCCTCTCCCCTTGTAATTTCCACTTGTACAAATACTTATTTTGAGGTCAAATACTCAAACTCAAATGTTTTCATTGCTATGTTTGCATTCCTTATTGTATCTATTGCTGCTTCTCTGACTATGACTATAATCTGGATTGCTAATGTTATAAAAAGCAGAGTTTCACAGAAGATCAAATATGTTACAGTTATATTAGAGAGTATAAAGTGCTTGTCTTCTGCTGTATTTTTGGGCTATTGCCTTACTTTTTTGATAGAGTTAAGTAAAATGAATTCAAATGCCTGTTCAATCAGCTATAATTCAGATATTTTGGTACTTCTCATAGGAATAGCAGCAACAAACTTTATACTTAGTATGGTGAGATATTTTATTGCTGCCTCAAGAGAATTTATTAGCGAAAAATAGGTTAATGAAGTCCCAAAAACCGTTCAAAACTACTAAAGTCTAGTTAACGTATCAAATGAAAGTTTTAGAGAAAATGAAAAAACGATGAAATAATCATATCTTAATTAGGTTGTTTAGATCAGAAAGTTCGAGAAAACTTTACCAAAAGTTGTAAAACCTCCAACTAAGATTAGATATATTGGGGAAAGCTAAATCGTTAACTCTGCAGAATGGGAAACATTAGCTCCTTCCAGAGTTTCACAAAAGCCATAGCCCAGACCAATTTACAAAAAAGAAGCTTCTTTAGCTTAGAATAAAAGTTAGAAAAACAAAAGAGATAGCCCTTTTGAAGATAAATTAGACAAAAACATCTTTTTAGATATTGAGAGTTAGGTGGCTAGCCAAAACTAACCTTTGTTCATTCCTTAGCAACCTTTCTACTATAAATCCTTGGCTGGAAGAACTTTAGGAAAACCTGACAAACATCCAAATAAAATGCCTAAAAGTACTTCTATGAAAAAAATGTAGCTTAGTGGATAAATATTTCAAATGGATGAAGAAGATTAATAAAAAAAAGAAAAGGATCTAAGGCTACTAAGGATACGCTCTTAAAAGCTCAATCTCTATACCCCAAAAATCATCCGCCAAAACTACGAAAGAAGGCTAAACAAGATTATTTGATTATGATATCTTTTATTACTTAAACACTGAAATAAGTGCTGGTTTGTTGAGTTTGGATTAAATAATAAAGGTGTCAGCAGACAGGTTATTATAACTATAGCAATATGCATTAATAATAGTAACCCACAGGCCAACAACAGATAAACTTTCAAACAGGCTTCAGTTTGCCTGCCCTCTAGCTGCCGAAAAAACATTATTCTCTAGATGCAGACATGATCAACGGATGGCAGCCGAAAATGAAAGTAGTTGGACCAGTTCCCCTTAATTTCGATGCCCCAATCTGCGATTAGGTTGTGGAAAACCTTACAACTTTTGGCAATAAAGAACCTTACAGAGTTGTTTATCTTGGTACTGATTGTCTTAAAATTAGGACTTAGATATGCTAGCAGTTTCAAAATGCACCAATAAATGAAGAAAGGCTACCTATATAAGTACGAGGCGATGATTAACACTAATTTTCCGCATTTAGCAGCTTATTTTCGCAAATTTTATGAGCATTTCCGCCCAAAACACACAAGGCCTTTCAAAGGCATGAATCCTACCCTAAAAAATTAATAATCAGTCACCTTTGATGCATCTTTTTAAGGTGCTAACCTCGATACTGCAATCAAAATAAATCAGAATTAGTATGACATTTTTATGAGAGTCGATTCTAATACCCGTGGGCATATGCAATGGTATAACTTTACTGTTAAAGGAGGAGCCCATAAAAAGGTTAAGCTGAATATAGTCAACTTTAGGAGAAGCAAAACTCTTTATTCGATGGCTTTGAAGCCTTATCTCTACTCTTCGACAAAAAAAGGTTCTTGGAGACAAGGTGGCCTAAAAGTAAAATATTAACAGAAGCCTCTACGCTACCAGTTTTTGATAAACACTTTTTCGGAGGAAAGATTGCTGTTTAATTGCCTGAGCTTTTAATACTAGTTTTAGAATGAAGAGTAAATTGTTCAGTTTGCTTATTGCCCTCCTTTTTCTTACTCTGATAACATCCAAATGATTAAGAATCTTCATTTCAACGCAACTTCATTCTAAGGAGATTCCTTTTTGAAAGAATAGGTAGCTGGTGAAAGTCTAGGAGGTCTAGAGATACCTCTTTTAACTATTACTGATCCAAACATCCCAGATGCTTATAAAAGGTGCATTTTAGTCACAGCAAGGATTCATCCTGGATAAACTTGTGGCAGCTATATGGTAAAAGGTTTTCTCTAGTACATTTGCTCAAATGAAGCACTTGCAGTTGACCTAAGGAAAAAGATTGTGTTCAAAGTGATACCGATGGTGAATCCTGATGGAGTTGTAGCTGGAAACTTTAGAACTAGTCTTTGTGGAAGAGACCTTAATAGAATGTTTAAGAGCTAAGAATCTATGTTAATACCTTAAGTCGCAACAGTGAAATCTCTTGCAATCAAGTTAAAAAGTTAGTTTAAAGGAAGGTTGACCTTCTTTTTAGACTTCCATGGACATTCAGTCAGAAAGAATGTCTTTATCTATGGTCCTGAATACTAAATTTGGTAAAACAATTACTATAAAACTAGGATTCTCCCCAAGCTTATCTCTGAAAGAACATAAATGTTTAGATATTATAGCTGTAGTTTTCGAATTTCTGAAGAAAAAAGAACAACTGCAAGGGCTGTAATCTTAAAATATATTCCTCATTGCTATACTATTGAGGCAAGCATAGGCTTTTACTATTCTCCAGCCCAAAAAAAAGATCATGATTTTACGCCTATAACTTGGCAGCAGATGGGAAAATATGTCAACTAAAGCATTGGGGATTACTTTCAACTAATCTAAGAAAACTACCCCCCAAAATAGAAGAAAAATGACAAATCTCAAACCAAAGAATACAGTCTTCCTAAAGTAAAGATGAACCATAGCAAAAACAAAAAGAAGTTAAGTCAAGCCAGTCATAATTTATAAGAATCTCCTACGTAAAAACTTTAGTAAATTTAAAAGGAAATGATCGGGTTTCAAAATGACCAAGGAAAGCTTTCAGAAAAGGCACGTTAAATGATCATTCAGATACAAAACTAAGAAAGTAACAAGCCATTTTAGGATAATTACTCCTAGGGTGGCTCAGACAGTGAACCACCCTCAGAAGATTTAGAATAGAAATAGTTGAAGACTTTGCATCACCACATTATCCTTTCTCTCAAGGAATTCAAGGAGAGATTCTATAATAAAGACGAAAATGCCAAAAGCAAGGTTTTTCAACAATCAACCTCTCAAATACCAACAAAAAAGATAGAAATGATTGCAAGTTTGAGGAAAAAAGCCGAACAAATTAATAGTCAAAAATCTGAGATTGCTAGTGAGAGATTAGTTGGTGCAATAGGATTGCCTCAAGGCTGGGTGAGAGGAAGGTCAAATAGAAAATCTTAGTATAGGCAAATTTAAACTCAAAGTTTCCAGATTTATGTTTCTAAGATAGAAAGTAAAGATATACGGTAGGAGTGTAGGGTTTCTTACTTTTCACCAAGAAAAAAGCATGTCAATCCTTGAAAGCTTCACCATGATCACATTTTTATTAATTATCAAGGACTTTTTTGAAAATAAAGAATAAAAGATTGGTAAGTTCGATACACTTTTTTAAAAAAGTATTAACTCAATGTTTTCTTGTGGTTTTGGATCTATTTGGGCTTTTTACTGCCAATTTACAATGAAGATGATTTCAAAATAAGACATCATTTATCAAAAATAATTTCATCCATTAATTTCTAATAAAAGCTTCATTTCTGCTTTGTGGTAATCAAAGATAAATTACAAGAGAAAAAACCTAGTTAATTCAATTCTGTCTAATTTTTTTCTTGAAGAAATTAGCAATAGTTGACCATTATTGAGAGTTATAAAAAAGTTGGCGATAATGCTCATTTTGATAAATTAAAGCTATTTCTTGAATTTTAGTTTTTTGTTTTGCGATTTACTTTTTTACTGAAACATCTAACTTATATCCTCTCTATTGTATATACTTATAATTTGAATAGAATGAACTCTAAATCGATTGAAAAGTTAAGTGAATAAATCGCAATTCTAACTCACACTTGCTTCTAGGACCTAAAAATTTAAGTCAGCCTCTAAAAAGATTCGTCTTCAGAGTACTCGCCCTTTACTAAAACAACTGCAGCTAGACGTCAAGGGTTTAAGAATACATGGACTTATTAATAAAACCTAGCCTATTTGAACTTTTTGAGCTAACACCTTTTGCTATTCAGTCTTCCAGTTAGATAGAGAAAAGAAATCGGAATTCATGTCATGATGAGCAAATAAATCAAGACTAGAAACTCATTACAATGTAGAAGTCATCACCAAAAAATGTTAAAAAAATTCCAAGCTGTGTAGAGGATAGTTTCAATGCTCAAGAATCAATTGAAAAAACAAGAAAGAGATCATTAAAAAACTGAAGCTTGCAACTCCCCTTCGAATCTATAAGTATACAACAAAACCTAGATGATAAATTATGATGAAATAGAGCCATCTCCAAAGGAAGAATCTCTTTGGGAAAGAGTAATTAAGAAAGCTTCGTTAGATTTTCTTAATGATTGATTATTTACTTTTTTGCTATTCTCATTTATTGCCTAATTTAACCAAATTAAAAAACCTTGCTAATTTATAAAAGATGAAAATCATCGAAAGTATTTCTCAGAGTTATCATAGGTTTTAATGATAAAGACCGAGAATGTAAATTCGCTTTTTACCAAATACTTTGTATAATCATTTACTTCAAGTTTAAGTTTTTCTTCGCTTCGATTGTTCAAATTAGAAGAATATAGCTTTTCATTTATTTTTCTAGTTAGGCCTCAAATTTGGCGATAATTGAGATTTTACTATTGGTTCAATCTTCATTTATAAAATAGCTTCAGTAGCTTCAAAGCTAAAGGCTAGATCCTAAATTTCTTGGTCTCATTATTATAAACCAAATAAGTAAATAGTAGTTTTCAGCTAAATACGCCATAAACCTTGAAAAGATTTTAATTTAAGCTCAAACTCCCAAATTATTGGTAATAAGTAAATCAAAGGTAAAGTCTTATTTTACCCGTTTTTATAATAGTAAGTAATGCGTTAAAATCGGGAAGAAGATCAATAGCTCAACGCTCAATTAAAGCAACTAATGCAGGATTTAAAGTGCGTGAACGAACATCCGATTCAAAGAATTTGTAACAACCCTACTTGCGAGCAATATGCTCTCTTTTGTTCCAATAACCAATGCACATAGTGCCATTTGGCCCACTAGAATTGTGGCAGCTATTTATTTTAAAGGTTTACAAAGGAAGTGCAAAAGAAGACAGCAGGCCCACTTAGCTAGTTCTACTAAAAAATAACGCAAATTGAAACCTCTTTCATCTAACGAATAAACAAATCCAAAAGGAGGTTCTTATATCCTTTTTCTATTGATTAGCTCAACTTTTCATTGTAGCGGAAGTATTACCATATGGTGGACAATATCTATAGGAGCAAAAATGCGCAGGCTATCACAGGAAAATAGGCTCATTAGCTTTTTTAGAAATTGTTAGAGTCTTAGCTTTAAGAAGGATGTAGGGAAATCTAGCTGCTATAAGCTTTTCAAAAACAAAGTGACAAGCTTTTGAAGTAATACCTCTCAACAAAAGATTGGATTTTTGAAGCAGAGCATGGCCAAACAAGATTTAAGAATAAAATCAAAGAAAAATAAAAAAAAACCACTCCCAAGCTTAGCATTGATTCTGCAGTTCTACAAGCTCATAGGAGGGAGTTGAAGCTAGAAGAATTGATGACTTATCCTAATCAAAAAGTACAAATGTTTGCCAACATTATCTCGGAGGAGTTGGAGAAGCTAGATAACTAATTTATTTTCGGAGAACTCAACAAGCCTTTGTCTTTATAGTTGGCTTTTCGAGCAAGTAATCACAAATTTAGTGCACAATAGTTTCATCATATCTGTGACGGAATTTAGGGGAGTTTTATTCTTGCTAGAAATGAATATGAGAGGGTAGTTGGGGCCTATACACCTCTGAACTGGTTTGGATAAGGCTACAAGGCAGACCAATCTAGTTAAACTGTCATCTTAGGTATTAACGAGAGAGTGAAATTGTGTTTAGCGAATCCTTCAAAAGCTATCTATTGTGATAGAAATATGGGTCCAACTTTTGGAGGAGAGGCTTATATCTTTAATATGATGCATTCCTACGATTTCTCCATCAGTGATGATTGCAATAATAACAGGAAAAGTTCCATGAGCTTTCCTAAATCTTATCGCTTTAAAGGGCGCCCAGTATAAACGGAGGCACTTTGCGGCTTAAAAAATGGAGGAAATTTTAAGATCCTTTAGTACTAAGTATATAGGATTCTTTATAACCAACAAAGACCTTGATTTCGAGCATTTATTTCTTGAAACTATGTTTTAAAAACTCCTTTTATTGACTGAGAATTTGAACAAAGGGATCAAGTTTACTTCTTTCTTATAATTATAACTATGATCAAAATAAATAATAAGATTTTCAAATGCATTTCTAAAGTTTTTCGTTAATTGCCGTACCTTTAAACAAAAGAATACCGAAATACTTCAATTTTTACTCTCAGCTTAATTCAGTAATTTTCAGAGAAAAAAGGACTGAAGCCTCATAAACATAATGACCTTGCAAAATAAAAAGTTACAACAACAAAGGAAAAGTCTAAATAAGTGGGGTAAAAATAACCCAAAAGTACTTAGTATGGTCAGTAGATTAATGAGTTACTCAAAAAGAAGTAACTTACTGAGATTGATTTGGTATTCTTATCAAAGTTACTGCAAATGAAAGATTTGTCAATCAAAGATGAAGAGAAAGTGATTTTTCTAAAAAAGCAAATAAAGAAGCTAACATATCCAAGCTTCTAAAACCTTTTGTCTTTGATTTAGTTGTCCCAAAAAATTGGAGTTATACACTATTCTTCTTCGCTCATCCGTGGGTTTATTGCACATTTTATCAATCTCACAATTCATTAGGAAAAGATTCGAGATTTTCCCATTACCTTTCTGAAACAAGCAAGCTTTTTATTATTTCTCTAAAGTTTCTAAAAAAATGCAGAACAAGGGGCAGAAGTACTGAAAACTTTTGCCACTTTGTTGAGCAACTAATAATTGAAAAAAGTTGACAATATCTGTTGCTAAAGCATAAAGTCAATGTAGATAAATACAGTTGTCAGATTTCTGAATATTTTTAGACAGATTTCAAGAAAAGGCCTCTTTGCCTAGTTGGCTGGACACATAATTATGGAAAAAAAAGAATAATTGTCGAATAAATACTTGCTTATGGCACTGATAAGCTTGTTTGAATTAGGGTGTACCTAGAATATGTAAAAGTTAGAGCCTTTAGTGATTAATAGGATTGGGGGCTAAAACTCCTTAGAACACAAAGAGGTCTTAGCTGTTTTGCAGGTTTTTCATAAATTTAAGAAGGGAGGCGCAAACCTGTGGTAAAATTTGTAAAAATTTATTAAAGCCAGAGAAACTGGAGTTGTATTCTAGCATTCTTTTGCTATATTAAGTGGGCTTACAAGAAATTATGTTCCAAGACCTTTACTTCTTTTCGATCTCATTATGCTTGAGCCAACTTTCGACTTTGTTAAAGAACTAAACTAAAAGCAATTTATATAGTTTTTCCTTGTTTTGTACTTTCATTTCCAACACTTACAACCTTCACAAACACGAAAAATAGAACCTTTCATTATCTAAGCGATTAAGAGTAAATAAATGAAATCTGTCTA
>Ga0316217_10004329_pt1 | contig 15445 bp, 16 predicted proteins | sample 1anoAmetaG_FD_203633 | JGI IMG/M metagenome (GOLD analysis project Ga0316217, IMG submission 203633) | Freshwater microbial communities from Trout Bog Lake, Wisconsin, USA - 1anoA | ecosystem: Environmental > Aquatic > Freshwater > Lake > Hypolimnion/Profundal zone | place: USA: Wisconsin... | reverse complement strand
TTGTCACGAGACGGACCGCGTCAGCCTTGAACTCTCGGGTGAACGTGCGTCGCTTGCGTCTTGCCATGGGTCACTCCTCTTGCGCGTACCACGCTTCTGGAATGTCCACGAAACCGGGGGAGAGCCAGTTTCACGACCTCGTCTACAACTGCCACCGCCTGCACGTCTCCCATCACGCGAAGCACCTGGAGTTCGCGCCCGAAGAGAGGTTGCTATCCGATGAGGAGAGGCAGACGCTGCTCGACTCGGACGACGAGTATGGCTCACCGGCCGAGCGGAAGGTTGCCTCGAAGGTCCGGCAGCTCATCGTCGAGCGCGAGCACCGCTCGGTCCATATGTTCGCGAACTCGACGGACGAGTGGCACTGCTTCTTTATGTCGTTCAAGGACCTCGCGTCCGAGGCCGGGAACCACTGGACGTATGGCGGGGCTCACGTGCACTTCGTCAACCATCTGTTCGATCCCCGGACGCTCTCGAAGAAGAAGGTGTGGCGGTCCTTGCAAGATCCGGCGTACCGGGTCCCGTCGGTCCACATTCGATACAGAGACCCGAGGGACGCCGGGCGCCCGCCCTCGCTCCTCTACATTGACGAGCAGAGTGGCCGGGCGAAGAAGGTGCCGCACGCGTAGTCGGCGGCTCGCGTGGAGGGCACCTCGATGAATGCTCCGACTTCATCCGGTCTGATGTGGGCTGCGGCCGAGGAGGCGCCCCTACTCATCCGTAGACAGCGCACGGAAGATCGCCGCCCACCGGCGCTCGATCCGACGAACGACCGTCGCACTGCCCTTCCGCTGCGTGGCGACGAGCCCGGCGTCACGCATGAGTCGCACGTGGTAGCTCGCCACCGACGACGTGATGTCCACCGTCTGGGCGAGGTGGCCGACGCAGAGCGGGCGCCCGCCCAGATGGAACAGCATCCTGAGCCGGGTCGGGTCAGCCACGGCAGCGGCGCAGGTTAGGAAGGCAGCAGGGGTCATCTCTTCGTCCATTTCTATGAGCAGAACATCGATGGTGTCCGGTGATCGCGCCGGCTCGCGCAGCCCCTGCGAAGGTCGGGGACCTGGCGACTTCCGGGCGGGCGGACCAGACCATTGAGACGCGGGGCAGTTTCGGAACGGAGTGTCATTCTCGTCTTGGGATGCGAGAGCTGCGGGGTCCGGTAAACTTTGGGGAGCGTCTCGTTCGAACCCGGAACGCGTTCCGGGTACCCCCGGTCGGTTCTCCCCCGAGCCGTGTGAAGCCGGTCATCGGTCGTCCGTTGCGGGCTCCAGCCGGTCCTGGATCTCGATTACGATCTCCGTGTCGGTGATAGAAAGAAGCCGGATGTCATCGACGGCGGTTCCGTCACGGCGGAGGCGGACGGTGCGCACGGCTGGGAGGCAGCCGGTCTTCTGGGCGCCCGGCCGGTGTGGCTGAGCCGGCACGACCTCGCGTGGGCGAACGTCGTGCCCCCGGAGCCTCGCCATTGCCGCATCTACGTTCGGTGCGTGGTAGCTGCGCTCGTCGCGCTCGCCCAGGATAGCCAGCGGGGGCCGCACGGGCGGACGCGAAGGTGGCCCCGTTGGTCCCGGCGGTCGTCCGGGAGGTGCCTCGTCGTTCTCATCCGGAATGCTCGACCACACCGCCTCGACCACCTCAAGCTCCCGCTGTCTCTCGGCTTGCTTGGGCGAGAGCCTTCGGGGACGTGGCTCCGTGGCGCCGTGGGTCTTCGCGGCGGCCGTCGGGTCGCGAGGTCGAACCGCTCTCTCCCGGCCGACGACCTCTGCCACGGGCGGGCTCATGCGTCGTCCTCCGGGGTCCGCCCGATCTTCGCGCGCTCCCTTGCCGCGAACTCGTCGACCGTCATGCTGAGCAGGCTGCCCTCGACTTTGTCCCGCACGAGATCTTCCGAGGACTCCACCGGCGGTTGGTCCTCGGCCGGCGTCATCCCACGAGCAGCGGAGAGGACGACGTGTGACTGGCGCTCGACGTGGGAGCGACAGGCCTCGTTGACCTCCTCGCGCATGGTCGTGCCTCTTGCCGCCGCGACCATCGACAAGGACCTGAGGAGCCCGTCCGTCGTCGGCACATGGATCGTCGCCATCGAATTACCTCCGTTCGTCGGAGGCATGAAGCACGGGCAGTGCCACCAGCCCGTAACGCCCTGTCATGACTGCATGTCGTGCTGGTTTTCACCTGGAGCCAATAGTTGGTTTGTGGGCCGCTCCTGCCGGCCGTGAACTTCGTGCGCACCGGGCAGAGCGTTGCGACAGGGCAGCCATGGCCTTCTGCCGGCGCTTTCTGCACCGCAGGCGGTTGGACGGTCAGACCCTGGAGGGCTCTAGCGATGTCGCCGGCCAGGAACCTCAGCGAGACCGTGACGGTGCCGTCGTCTTGCACCGGGCTGAGGTTCACGGCGAGCTGGAGAACGTGGTAGGTCCGTTCGGATGGCTTCATCGCCCACTCTCTACGCGGTTGGCGCGGTCGGAGGCGAGGAACGCAAGGGCCGGTGGCGTCGCTGCTACCGTCCCTTCTTCGAGATCCACTTCCACGTCTCGCGAGCAGCCCAGGTGGCTGCCACCGGGGCGACCACCACCGAGATCACGGGAACTGCCACGAGGGTCGCAGCAAACGAAGCTGCCGTTCCCGCGAGCCTGGCGGCAGCTCGGCCAGCGACGATGGCCACCGGAACCCGTCGAACCTGCTCGCATCGGGCGTCGCCGTCCTTGCACCAGTTGGCGAAGTGCTCGCAGTTGTTGAACGCGAGATTGTAGCCCCTCTCGCCCAGGCGAGACTCGCCTTGGCGAACGACCTCGTCAGGCGGCAGGGCGTGGTCGTGCGGAACCACCTCTCCGTTCGACCCGTGCAGGAACTCTGCCTCGCCGACCCGGCAAATCGAGGCGTTGGTCTTCCGGGCTACCTCGCCGGAGTAGTGGATCAGCTCGCTGTTGCCGACGCAGATCCCGTGGTGCCAGAAGCCGGGTACGGGTCTCCAGACTCTGATGTGGTCACCACGATCGAACTTCGTCATCGGCTCCCTCCTTTCACCTCGGGACGCACGTCTTCCGAAGCCGGAGCCAAGGTGCCGATGGCGGAGCTGAGGGGGCTGGTCACGCGGGCCTCGGCATCCTGCTCGCCTCGGCCAGATCCTTGAGCAGGGGGAGACCGGGCTCGACGGTCTCCAGGCAGACGACGGTGGACGTGGACGTGCCCATCCGCTCCGCCAGCTCAGCCTGGGTCAGGTTGGCGCGGCTCCTCGCTCGGACGACCGGGATGGCCAACGAGAACTCCTCCTTCAGGGCCGCGCAGCCCGTCCGAGAGCCGCAGGTCTCCGTGCAGCGCGTGTCGATCGGCTTCGAGGGCATGGATGAGCGAGCGTAGCTCAAGAGGGCGACGTGAACCGGCTGAAGGCCGTCGCTCATGGCTTGGGTGTGCACCTCGGTAGCTTGGCGAAGTCCGCGAGCAGCTCGGGGGTTGCGACGGCCCCGACCGGCGGATTCTCCGCGTGGAACGTCGCGCTGATCTGGCTCAGGTGGGTTCCGTCCGTGATCGCGACCTTCCTTTCGGTCGAGAGGCACATCAGGTCGACCATCGAAGCACCTTCGCAGCCGACGTGCAGGTGGAACCACATGCCGAACCAGTAGAAGGAGTGGACGCGCACGAGATGCAGGTCGTCTCGGTGCGTGTACGGCTCCCAGACGCTTCGGTCGAAGCGCGCGTCCGACATCGGGCGGATCAGCTCCAACCGAAGCCGTGCGTGTTCGGGGAGCGGAGTCTCGTCGTCCTGGAGGTAGGCGGCGAGACCGTCTGCGTACCTCCCGAGCTTCACGGCGGGCACCTTCGAGCTGACGCTCGCTCGCCAGATGACGCTCACGGCGAACCGAACGATCTTGTCGATGTCGAGCGCGGAGGCATCGGCAAGAATGAGCGGGTCGCCTACCTTGCCAACAAAAGGCGTGGTGGCTTCAAGAGCAGGGAAGCGGTCGTCTTCCTGGAGGGAGATGTCCGCGACGCAATCTTCCCACGGCTTGATCCGAGCCTCGCACGTCGCGCAGAGGAGGTACTCCTTGAGCTGGGTGGGCCGGAGCATCGACCGTCCACCCCCGACGTGAACTGGGTTCGATCCTGAACGGCCAGGATTCAGGCGCGATACGCGCCGGTACACCCACCTCGGGATGATGTGGCTCTCGATGAGCGGGCCGACGTTTCCGCACAGCTTGCAGGGGCCGGTGCGAGAGGTGGTCTTGTTCGTCACAGCATCCCTTGCTCAGCTCACGGCCCCTGCGGAGGCCAGATGATGGCGACGACGTGCTCGCCCCTGGCGTTGGTCTTGTATGCGACCTTCGCGGTCGTCATTCCTCTGCTCTTCACGAGCGCGTCGACGACCTCCATGAGCGCCTTCACCCCGAGGGGAGGCCGGTCATCATCGCGCGGGCGGTCAGAGCTTCGGCGTCCCATGCGATCAGGCCGGCCTCGTCCGGGTCTTCGGGCTCTTGCCCCCCTCGATGACGGTCAGGCGCACGGCCGCGAGGGCGGTTCTGGTCTTCCCGTCGAGCTTGCCGCAGATGAGTTCGAGCATCGGCCCGGTGCTCAACCGTAGGTTGCCGTCCTTCTTCGCGCGCTCGCCCTGCTTGGCTTCCGTCCTCCGCTGCTTCCGTGCCGACGCGCTGGCGGCCCGACGATCCTGCTTGAGCTTCTCCTTTAGGGCGATCTGCTTGGGGTCCGTCTTGCGCAGCTCCTTGGCCTTGGCGCTCGCTTCGCGTCTCGCGACCTTCACCTTCGCCTTCAGTTCGGCCATGCGTGGGTCGGCCTTCCGGCGTTCCTTTGCGGCCACGTAGGCGTTGTGTCGGGCAGCCTTCGCCCGCTCTTTCATCGTCAGCTTCGGGGCTTGGTCGGAACTCGGGTGTCCCATGCATCACGACTAACTGCGCACCCGTTCAGCGTCAAGGTTTGGCGGTCGTGCTGGATCGGCGGTGAGCTTGGCTGGCGTCCGATCTCCCGCCAAGATCGCAGCGAACAACGTTTTGAAGTGCCGGAGGCTGACCATGCTCATCGACACCGGCAGGACGATCACGTGGACGAGGGCCTCCCGTGGTCACGTCCCCGAGGACATGGACCGACTCGCGGCCTCTGCCGGGGTAGACCAGGGGCGCCAGGCCAAGGTCGAGTGGTCGTCGCAGCGCAGCGGCAAGGGGCTCCTCTACATCCCCCGAGGATCGACGAGGTCTAGCCAGCCGACCGACCCGACCTGGTGGGCGCGGGAGGCGACCGACGAGAAGCCCGTACAGGCCGCGACTTCTTTCGGGAGGCAACGGGCCGGGCCGTCTCCCGTGACGTGAATCGGATCTCGGGTCGAAGCCCAAGGGCGAACGATGCCCGTGAGAGGCTGACGAGAGTGAGCCCAGGGTCGTCGCCGTTGAGGATGGCGTCGAGCTGGGACCGGCTCGTGTCCATGCGCTTGGCAAGCTCGCTCTTGGTGACGTGCTGCTTGACCATCTCACGCCGAAGCGTCTCGGCGATGATCTTCTTCTGGGCGAGGGCCTCAACGTCTTCCCACTCGCCGAGTTCCTCAAAGAAGCTCTGGAGGGTACTTCCTTCGTGGGGGTTCTTGCTCATCGTAGGACTCCTGGTGGACATCTCATCGGGCCGCGCGACCGGCGTGTCAGCTCGTCTTTGCGGCCTTGATGTCGCGGAGGCGCTGCACCGCGAGCGCCCGGTCGGCCTTAGGGGTTGAGGTCGTCTGCTTCATGAAGCCGTGGAGCAGGTACATCTTGCCAGCGACGACCCCAAACAGGACGCGGTAGTCGTTCTTGTCGTGCGTGCTGCGGACCTCCCACAGCCCTTCGCCAAACCCGTCAACGAGGGGCTTGCCGATGGGCCACATGGTTTGCACGGTGTGGATGTCGGCGCCGATCGTCCGACGTACCGCTTTCGGCAAGCCCTGGAGCCAGGTACGCACCGGCGCGTTGCCCGCTGGCGTCTCGTAGAAGACCGCAACGAGCGACACGAAATGACTGTACTGTTTTCCGTACATATCGTCAAGGGGCGGACCGGGGGCGTCCTTGAGGCCACCCCTGGATCATCATCGGCTGCCGGCGGCCGGTACGTTTCCCGCCCCGTTCGCCTCCGGGCCGATCACCAGCTCCGCACGCGGCGAGGGCTCCCGGTCGGCGCCTTTCCACGGCTTTCCATGACTTTTCCATGAGCCCTGTTTTCTCGAAGGAAATGGCATGTTTCCACGGCCTCCGGAGCCGTAGGTCAGAAGTTCGAATCTTCTGTGGCGCGCCAGCTTCCTCCGGTGGTCCCTCACCTCGACGTGCGGCGCGCGGCGCCACGCGCTACGGTGTCCGGCGATGAAGCGACCCCTCACAGGCGCTCTGGCCGCGGCTACCGTCGCGCTCGCCCTGGGCGCATGCAGCGATGACCAGCAGGACTACGCCAGCGTGGGGCCCGCCGTCGACCCGTGCGCCAGCTACGGGTCCTGCGGCACGTGCACCCCGATTCCCGGGTGCGGGTGGTGCTTCGCGGCAGGCCCTCACGGATCGTGCTCCTCCGACCCCGGCACGTGTTCCCCGGGCGCGGCCAGCTGGACGTGGGACCCGAGCGGGTGCCCACGGCTCGCCGACCCGACCGTCGTCACGGACGCGAGCCCGGGTGCCCCGGACTCTGGCCCGGACGCGACGGCGACGCCGCCGTAGCCCGGAGGCACGCATCATGAGGAGATCCTCCGATCGACGCGCAGGACGCCCCCCGAGCCGGGGGCTGACCGTCATTGCGTGGCGGGCCGCCGCCGTCGCCGTGCTCGCCGCCTGCGCTCCGCAGCCCGCGCCGACGCCGTTCGAGAGGAGCCTCTCCCCCGCGAGCGCGCCCGCCGCGAGCGTCCCCGCGTCGTGGCCTGCCGCGAGCGCTTCCGTGGCCCCGCCGCAGCCCGCCGCCCCGCCGCCGATCGCAGCGAGCGATGCCGCGACGGTCGAAGCAAGCGTCGATGGCGGGCTCCGACCGCCCGCCGACGCCAGCGCGGTCGGCGAGGTGCTCGCGCTCCAGGCCCGGCTCTCGTTCGTGGACACCGTCGTCGGGACGGGGCGGGAAGCCCGCGACGGCGATCATGTCTCCGTGCACTGCACGGGGACGCTCGCCGACGGCACGACGTTCGAGAGCTCCCGGGCGCGCAAGCGTCCGCTCCAGTTCGTCGTGGGGGGGGACAAGGTCGTCCTCGGGCTCGCGGAGGGGGTCGCAGGCATGCGCGTCGGAGGGCGTCGCACGCTCACGGTCCCCCCCTCGCTCGGCTACGGGCGACGAGGATCGGGGACCAAGGTCCCACCGGGCGCGACGCTCGTGTTCGACGTCGAGCTCCTCTCCGTCAAGTAGCGGCGCGCCGCGTGGCCCACGAGAGGGGCTTCGAACCGGCGCTCGAACAGGATCACCGGCCAGGGGCGCGTCGGCCTTGCCTGCCCCTCGGTCTGCGCCGATAAGGGGTCGGGCCCCCCGGGCCGAGCCGACGCCCCCGGGCGTCAGTCGGACGCGGGCGGCTCGTGGAGGACCGGACGATGCTGCGGGTCACCTATTCGAACAAGCCCGAGGTCCTGGTCGCGCAGCTCGAAGCTCAGCTCGACGCCGACGTCGGCTTCCCGCCGCGCGATCTCTTCACGAACGTGACGCTCCTCTGCGGCAGCCAGCCCCTCGCCGCGTGGGTGCGGCGGGGCCTGGCGGAGCGCGCCGGCGTCGTGGCCGCGCTCGACACCCGCCTCCTCGACGCGTACGTCGCGGCGCTCGTGGGCGAAGTGTTCCCGGGGTCCGTCGTCATCGACCACGGGCCGCTCCGCGACGCGCTCCTCCACCGATTCCTCGCCGACGACCTCGAAGGGGCCGATCTGGCTCCCGTGCGCGGCTACCTTCAGCCGGGGGACAGGCGCGAAGCGGAGATCCGGAGCGTCCAGCTCGCAGGCCAGCTCGGCAGCGTCTTCGAGGAGTACCTCTACGCCCGCCCCGAGATGCTCGACGACTGGGCGCGGGGCAAGCCGAGCTCCTGGCACGGCGCGGACGACGCGCTCGCACGCTGGCAACGGCGCCTCTGGGCCGATCTCGTCGGCCCCTCGGGGATGCTGCACCGCAAGGACCCGCGCGGAAGGCAGTACGTCCTGCCCACCGCGCTGCTCACGTCGACCGCCCCCCTGGTCCCCCGCGACGGCCGGCCGCTCTACGTCTTCGGCCTCTCCTTCATCGGCCTCTTCTTCCACCGGGTCCTCGCTCGCCTCGCGGAGTCGGTGGACGTGAACGTCTACGCGCTCAACCCGTGCATGGAGTTCTGGGAGGACCTGGAGCCGGCCCGCGACCGTGGTCAGCCGCTCGCGTGGCGCGACACCCTCCCCCGACGCGCGGCGGCGACGACGGCGCGCGACGACGCCGACGAGGGGGACGACGCCTTCGGGCTGCAGCGGCTCGGCGAGAACCGGCTCCTTCAGCAGTGGGGGCGGCCAGGGCGCGAGAACATCCGCCTGCTCGGGCAGGCCACGCAGGGGAACGCGAGCGGCATCTACGTCGACCCGACCCACCAGTCGGCCAGCCTGCTGCGGCAGATCCAGCTGGACCTGGTGCAGCGGCGCCCCGCCAGCGAGATCCAGCGGCTGCCGAGGGAGCTCGCCGAGGACGGGTCCGTCGAGCTGCTCGTCGCGCCCAGCGTGCGGCGCGAATGCGACGCCGTCGCCGCTCGCGTCCGCAGGCTCCTCGGCGCCGAGCCCCACCTCGCGCTCGACGACATCCAGGTGCTGCTGGCCGACCGAGACCCTGAGCGCTACCTGGGCCCCCTCCTCTCCGCGTTCGCGGAAGGGGGAGCGCACCACGCCATCCCCACCCAGCTGGTCGGTCTCTCCGCCACCCACGCCGACGCAGTGAACGAGGCGGCCGCGCTCCTGCTCGGGCTGCCGAGCACGAAGTTCACGCGCGCGGACGTCCTCCGGGTCCTGACGCACCCGGTCGTGTGTGGCGGCTACGAGGAGGGGCTCCCCGAGACCTGGACGCGCTGGGTCGACACGCTGGGAATCGTCCGCGGGCTCGACGAGACGGCGGGCCGCGGGACGTACCTCGCGGACCTCGACCGGCTCCACTGGGAGCAGGGGCTGCGCCGCATCGGACTGGGGGCGTTCCTCGCGTCACGAGCCGACGGCGTCGAGCGGTTCTACGAGCACGACGGCAAGCGCGACCTCCCCGACGCGGCCGGCGTCGCGCTCGCCGACGGGGGCGGCGAGCTCCTGCTGCTCGCCCGCTCGCTCCTCGCCGACGCGGAGGCTCTGGCGAGGGCACGGCTGACGCCCGCCGAGTGGGCCGAGGCCTTCGCTGCGCTGTTCTCGACGTACCTCCGCGCGCGCGACGACCGCGAGGAGCGCTCCCGCGACGCCTGCCTCCGCGGCGCTCGCTCCCTCGCCCAGCGTGACGTACCGGACACGAGGCTCTCGTTCGCGGTGGCGCGCGAGCTCCTGGCCGAGGCGCTCGGGGGCGGCGGCGGCAGCGTCGTCACCGGAGGCGTGCGCATCTCCACGCTCCAGGCGAGCCGCGCGCTCCCGGCCCGCGTGACGTTCGTCGTCGGGCTCGCGGAGGGGGCCTTCCCGCCGGCGGAGCGCGTCGACCCGATCGACCTTCGCAGCCGCAGGGGGCGCCCCGGCGACCTGACAGATCGCGAGAAGGGGAACTACGTCTTCCTCGAGTCGCTCCTCTGCACCCGCGACCGCTTCATCCTCACCGCGACCGACCGGAACGAGATCACCGGCGAGACGAGGAACCTCTCGCCCGTCATCGCCGAGCTGTTCGGCGTCATCGACCGCTCGTACCTGGGCCGCGAGGCGGACGCGGAGGGGGGCCACCCGCTCGTGCGACGGCTCGGGCTCTGGCGGGCCGACAGCACAGACGAAGACGACGCGTACTTCCTCCCCTCCCCTGCCACGCTCGCCGAGCGGAAGCTGCGGGGCGCAGGCGAGGAGCTGGCCGAGCGCGTCGCGATGGGAAAGGAGACGCGGATCCGCGACGTGCTGTCGGCGATGGATGACGCGGTGGCCAGGCAGCTGCAGGCGCTCCTGAAGCTCCCACCGCTGCCCGAAGCGCCCCTCGCGTCCCGCGCGCTCGAGGTGCGGCGGGTGACCCTCTCGCAGCTCCGGGGCTTCCTGCGCAACCCGCTGCAGGGGGCGGCGAAGGTGCGGCTCGGGCTGCGCGACGATGACGACGCCGACCTGGCCGAGCGGACGGACGAGACCTTCGGCCTCTCGGGCCTCACGCGGACGGGGCTCCTCCGCCAGGTCTTTGTCGACGGGCTCCGCCTGTCCGCGGGTGCTCCGCCGACACCCGAGCAGTGGGGGACAGTCTATCGCGCTCGCGCCGAGCTCCTCGAAGCCGCGGCGCGCGCCCCCCTCGGGCCCCTGGCCGACGTCGAGCGGGACGAGGCGGTCGAGATCCTCGCGCGCTGGACCGCGCAGCTCGCGGGGCGCGGTCCGGGGGGACGGCTACCGGTAGGCTACACGCGCTTCGGAGCCGCGGAGGAGCGCGAGGACGTCGACGAAGTCCGGCCCTCGCTGTCGCTCGACCTCGCCACCGCGGGCGCCGCGGACGGGGCGCGCCCGCTCCGGGTGGAGCTCGTCGGCCGCACCTACCCGCGGCTCGGCGAGTCGGCTCCGCTGGTGCTCCAGACCAGGGAGAGGATCAAGGAGGGGGATCCTGACCAGTTCGGGAAGGCGCTCGACGCCTGGCTCGACCTGGTCCTGACGGCAGCGGGGAGGCCGGAGGGGACGGCGGCGGCGGACATCGCCCTCGTCGGCACCGAGCTGTCGTGGTTCCTGGCGGTCGCGCCCATCGCGCAACGGGACGCCCTCGCGTACCTGCGAGGGGTCCTCTGCGAGCTCTTCGCGTCCGACCATCACCACCTCTTCCCGAGGGACCTCGCCCTGACGTGGGCGATCACCCGCGGTGGCTCGCTCGCGTCGCTGGTCAGCCGGGCCCTGCGCGGCGATCGCACGTACGCCTTCGACGGCCCCGTGCCGCACGCCGCCGCCTTCCCGGTCCCGAGCGATCCCGAGGCGCGCGCGCTGTTCGAGGCGCGATTTGGTCTCTTCCGCGAGACGGTGGCGTCGTTCAAGGCCGCGCTCGCGGAGCCCGGGGAACAGGCGAGCGAGCTGCCCCCCGCGCCCGCGAAGAAGCGCGGGAAGAGCGCCCGGAAGGGGGCGGCCTCGTGAGCGCACCGACGTATCCGAAGCCGAGGCTGCTCGGGGAGATCGTGGCGCAGCAGCACGCTGTCATCGAGGCCTCCGCGGGCACGGGCAAGACCTTCACCATCGAGCACCTCGTCGCCGAGCTGGTCCTCCGCGGCGTCGACCTCGGGAAGATCCTGGTGGTCACGTTCACCGAGCGGGCAGCGGGGGAGCTGCGGAGCCGCATCCGGGCGCTCCTCTGGAAGCTCGCGACCCGGACCGAGTCGAAGGCGCCCCGGCCGGGCGAGGACGCGTGGGAGATCGGGCCGCACGAGCTCGAGCGGCTCCTCCAGGCGCTCGCCCGGGTCGACACGGCGACCTTCTCCACGATTCACTCGTTCTGCCAGCGGCTCCTCACGGAGAACGCCTTCGTCCACAAGCGGCTCTTCTCCCAGCGCCTCGTGGACGGCAGGACGCTGTTCGGCGACGTGTTCCGCGACTTCGTGCGCGAGAACCTCGCGGTCGGGGCGCCGCTCGAGCGCCTCTTGCGCCCGGCGTTCACGGGGACCGCGTTCGACGAGGACGGCACGCTGAACGCGCTCGAGAAGGGGCTCTACGACGCGGTGCGCACGTCCTCTCCGCTCCGCCCGAGCCTCGACGAGGGGGCCGTGCGCCTCGCGCTCGCCGTCCTCGTGCGCGACCTGCCGGGCGCCATCGCTGGGTCCGGGGGGCACGAGGCGCTCCGCGCGACGCTCGAGATCGCGCGCGAAGCCCTCGGCCTCCACGATCAGGCCTTCTGGGTACGACTGGCGGCGATGCACGGACGGTCGCCGACCAACAAGGCCAGGACGATCCTGACCCAGCTCGAAGACAAGACCATCCAGAAGGCCGCCTCGGACGATCTGAAGGCGGCTCTCGTGACCCTGGCGCACCACGTGGCGACCCTCCGCGGGCTCCTCCTCATCCGCGGAGCCCCCGAGCTGCGCCGACGGATGCGGGACGAGAAGCGAGCCGAGGGGCTCTACGACTTCGACGACATGCTGAGCGTCCTGGCGTCGAGCCTCGAGGAGGCGGGGGACGAGGCCGTGACGGGGCTGCGCGCACGCTACTCCCACGTGCTCATCGACGAGTTTCAGGACACCGACCCGGTCCAGTGGGCCATCTTCCGGCGGCTCTTCGTCGCGGGGGAGTCGCCGACTCGGCTCTACCTCATCGGCGACCCGAAGCAGGCCATCTACGGCTTCCGGTCGGCGGACGTCGGCACGTACATCGCGGCGCGGGACGAGCTGTGCGTCGCGCACGGGCCGTTCCGGCTCAGGCAGAACTTCCGCTCCAGCGCGCGGATGATCGACGCCTACAACGAGGTGTTCACGGGCGTCGCCGACTTCTTCGGCGTCGAGTCCGGGATCTCGTACACACGCGAGGAGGCCGTCGAGTGCGGGGCGCCGGTCACTCGGCTGCTCGACCCGTCCGGCGCGGAGGTGGTCCCCTTGCACATCCTCGTCGCGGACGGCGCGACGGGGGTATCGCGCGACGCGGTCATCCCCGGGACCGCCCGGTTCGTGGCGGCCGAGATCCGGCGCCTCGTCGGGACCCACGTGCTCGTCACGGCGGAGCACCCGACCGGCCGCCCCCTTCGCCCCGGCGACATCTACGTCCTCGTGGGGGCCCGGAAGGACGGGGCGATCGTCATGGAAGCGCTCGCCGACGCGCGCGTTCCTCACGCCCCCTACAAGCTGGAAGGCCTGTTCGAGACAGACGAGGTCGGCGACCTCCTCACCGTCCTTCGCGGCGTCGTCGACCCGTTCGACCACCCGGCGCGCCTCGAGGCGCTCCTGACTCCGTTCTTCGAGCTCTGGCCGGGCGAGGCCGAGCCGCTGCGCGACGCGTCCGACGAAGCACCGCAGATCCGGCAGCTGCTCCGCTGGCACGACCTCGCCGCGCGGCGGGACTACCCCGGCCTGTTCGCGTCCCTGCTCGAGGAGACCGGCTATGCCCGGCGAGCGGCGCTCGTGCCCGCCTTCCGGCCGTGCGTCGCGAACGTGCAGCGCGCGCTGTCGATGCTCCAGCTCGAGGCGCGCCGCCGGCAGCCGACGGTCGACGAGCTCGTGGACACGCTGGCGGCGTGGCGGCGTGGCGACTCGCTCCCCGAGTCGCCCGACGCCGGGCTCCAGCCCGCCACGACGGACGGCTCCGCCGTGCAGGTGATGACGATGCACGCGTCCAAGGGGCTGGAGGCCGCGGTCGTCTTCCTGGTCGGCGGACTCACGACCCGGAACTTCAGCGACCTCGCGGACTACCGCGACGCCTCCCGACAGCGCCTGCGCTGGGCAGGGGGCAAGGCGCCGGCCGACGTGAAGGCGCGCATCAGGTCGAACCTGGACGAGGAGCGGAGGCGCCTCGGCTACGTCGCGCTGACGCGGGCAAAGGGCCTCCTGTACGCCGCCGTCTACCGCGACGACGTGGGGAAGCCTGAGCGCATCGACGGCCCGTACGAGCACCTCCACGCGCGGCTCGCGGCGCTGGTGACCGGCGACATGGATCCCTCGCTCTTCGCGGTGACGCCGCTCGACCTCGCCACCGAGGCTCCGAGCGCTCGCGCGGCCGACGTGCTGGCTGGCTGGAGGCCCGGTGCCGACCTGCGGGCTGACAGACCGGAGGCGGGCGCTCCTTCGCCGCGCGCGCACCTCGGGGCGGTGGTGACCTCGTACTCCGGCATCACGCGACACCTGGCGCGCCCGGACGAGACCGAGAAGGGGGCGTTCACGGGGGAGACGAACCGCGTCGAGGTCCCGAAGGACCAGCTGCCGACCTCGAACGTCGTCGGGTCGTTCCTCCACGACGCGCTCGAGGCCCTCGACCTCCGGCACGTCGCCCGCCTCACGTCGCGCGAGGCCTTCGCCGCCGACGTCGCGGTCCGCGGCGTGGTCGAACCGCTCGCGGACGAGGCCGGCATCGAGAGCGTGCACCGCGCGCACGCCTATCGGCTCCTCCACGCGGGGCTCCACACGCCCCTCGCCGGCCCCTGGCGCGAGCCGCCGGCCATCGCGCAGCTCGGCAAGGTACAGCGCGAGGCCGAGTTCCTCTTCCCGATCCCGGAGCGCTCCCACCGGCTCCTCGACGCCACCATGTCGGGAGACGGGGCGCCGTTCAAGGTGGAGCGTGGGCTGCTCCGAGGCTTCATCGACGTCGTCTTCGAGCACGAGGAGCGGCTGTGCGTCGTCGACTGGAAGAGCTCCGTCCTCCGGACGTCCACGCCCGACGCGCTGGACCGCTACGTCCACGCCCACTTCGACTGGCAGATCGTCGTCTACGGCGTGGCAGCGCTGCGCATGCTCGGCGTCCGGGACGAGCGCGACTACGAGCGGCGCTTCGGCGGGATCTACTACCTGTTCCTGCGCGACATGGAGAGCGGTGCCTCGAGCGACGGCGCGCCCGGGGTATGGTTCCACAGGCCGAGCTGGGACGAGGCCGTCCGCTGGGAGCGCCGCCTGCTCGAGCACGGCTACGGTCGGACGGAGGCCCCCTGATGCGCGCTCGATTGAACCCCATGGGGACGCTCGTCGCCTCCCTCGCCACGCTCGGCCACGGCGATCCGCTCGCCCCGTTCGATGCCGCGCGCGACGCGCTCGGCGACGATCTGTTCGCGGGCGCCTTCGAGCTGAGCCTCCTCGTCCCGGCGGCGGCGGCCGGGCTCCGGCCCGCGGTGCTCGCGCTCGGCTGCGCCTGCCTCTGGACCAACGCTCAGGGCAGTACGCGCCTCCCGATCGGGACGCAGAGCGCCGGGCCGCTCCACGATGCGCTGGCGGCGCTGGCGGTTCCGGAAGGGGCGAGGCGGTCCGTGTTCCGGCTGCTCCAGCGGGACGCAGACCCGGGACCGGCGGCGGCGCTCTTCGGAGGGCCGGCGGACTTCCGGCCGTTCGTGCTGAGCGGCGGCGCCGTATACACCGAGCGAATGTGGCGGCTGGAGCGGAGCGTGGCCGAGCGCCTGCGAGCGCGGCTCGCAGCGGACCCGCTCCCTCTGCACCCCGCCACGGAGGGGCATCTCCGCGACGTCCTCGCTCGCCACGCGGTGCGCGACGGCGGGGCGATCGCGCTCTCCGCGGAGCAGCGGTGGGCGATGGTGGCCGCCGCCTTTCAGCCCATCACCATCGTCTCGGGGGGGCCAGGCACGGGGAAGACGTCGATCGTCGTATCGATGCTGCGGCTGCTCGTCCGCCTCGGCGTCGATCCCTCCTCGATCGCGCTGGGGGCGCCGACGGGAAAGGCGGCCAACCGCCTGGAGGAGTCGATCG
>Ga0316217_10004328_pt1 | contig 15447 bp, 8 predicted proteins | sample 1anoAmetaG_FD_203633 | JGI IMG/M metagenome (GOLD analysis project Ga0316217, IMG submission 203633) | Freshwater microbial communities from Trout Bog Lake, Wisconsin, USA - 1anoA | ecosystem: Environmental > Aquatic > Freshwater > Lake > Hypolimnion/Profundal zone | place: USA: Wisconsin... | reverse complement strand
AGCGGCTGCGAAGCCGCCGCGGTGCCGGAGGTGGACGCCGTGGCCGGCAGACTCAGGCTGCCGTTCACCGTCGTCCCCGCCAGGGTCGTGCTGCCGCTCACCGAAGCGTTACCGGTAATCGCCTGATCGCCGCTAAAGGCGTTGCCGCCCGCCAGGTTCGCCTTGCCCGCCAGACCCGTGTTCAGCGTGCTCACAGCCGCGCTCAACGCCGTCGAGTCGGCCGCCTCGGCCGCGGCCGTGGCCCCGCCCAGGTCCGTCGCCAGGTTCGTCACCTGCGTGTCCAGAATGCTGCCGGTGATCGAAGCCGCGCTGCCCGCGATGTTGCCCGAAACCTGCGCGCCGTTCACGCTGCCGGTAAGGGTGACTGCGCTAGGCACTGTGCCGGTCACGGCGATCGTGCTTCCGCTCATCGTGATGGTGGCGTCGTCCGGACTGACGCAGCCAAGCTGTGCGGCGGTCGCGGCGGCGCAACTGATCGTACCTGTGCCCGTGATCGTTCCGCCGGCAAGGCCCGATCCGGCCGTGATGGAAGTGACTCCGTCGCCGCCGCCGCTTGGCGCGTTTCCAATCGTTGAAACATTCCACAGGCTGCCGTTGTAACACGCCTGCACCGGCTCGTGCGCCGGCACATCCCCTGCGGCCAATGTGGTGTCTCCCTGCCACTTGGCAACGGACGCCGGTCCCACACCGTTGACCGTCAGCGTGAGTGAGGCGCTGGTGTTGGCGTTCGGTGTCGTGTACATCACGCAGTCACCGGCAACCGGAGTAAAGCTTGGCGTAGTGGTGCAGGATTGCGCCGTACCGGAGACGGAACTGTCGATGCAGGCCAGAGGCACAGCGATGCCATGCGCGGTCGCGGCGACTGGCTGACTGCTGGCGTTCGTTCCAAGGATTTGCGCCGAAGCCGGAACGGGACCGTTATTGATACTGACTACTTTGGTCGCGCTCTGCGTTCCGGTGACGTCACCGCCCAGCGAGCCGCTGAAGTTGGTTGCCGTGGCAGCCGTCGTAGCACTGCCGGCCGTGGTGGCGCTCGTGGCATTGCCGTTGACGTTGACAGAAATTGTGCTGGGCAGGGAAAGCGTCACCGCTCCAGCGCTCGTATTCGCCGAGATATTCGTACCGCCGGTAACGCTCAGGACGCCCGCATTGCTCAACGTGGTCGAGCCGCCCAGCGAAACCGCGCCGCCACCGGACAGGCCAGTTCCCGCCGTGACCGTCACCGAATTGTTCTGCAACATCGTGTTCGTCACGCCCGCACTGGGGATGGAAATTGTACCCGAGGACGTGATCGGTCCGCCGGTCAGGCCCGCCCCGGTCCCGACAGAGGTTACGGTGCCGCTGCCTCCACCGCTCGTACCGGCAGGGCCCATGATACCGCCCGGACTCACAGCCGAGGCGCTGGCAATCAGCGTATTAGACGATGCGTTGCCCGTGTAGCCCAGGTTGGTGAGCACGACGGTGGTGCTGTTCGTGATCGAGCTCACCGTGTAGAACCCACCGCCGTGCACGAACAGGTATTGTCCTACCGCCATCCAGGCCGTGCTGGCGACAGGCACGGACACGGTGCTGCCGGAAGCGGGCTGGTGGAAGCTCGCGGTCGTGGTGGTATACGCGTTTACGCCGTTCGCACCGGCAGGACCCGTCGCGCCAGTCGCGCCTGCCGGACCCGTGGCACCCGTAGCTCCCGTCGCACCTTTCGCTCCGGTGGCGCCCGTTGCACCCGTCGGGCCCGCCGAACCTTGTGGGCCGGTGGCGCCGGTTGGACCCGCTGGACCGGTTTGTCCTGCCGGCCCGGTTGGACCCTCAGGACCCGCCGGCCCCTGCACGCCAGCGCCGTAGAAGACGATGTCCAGCTCGGGCGGATGGCTTGTTCCCGTGTTTTCCTTGCTATCGAAGTTGGCATTCAGCGGGGAGTTCGGGACCAGGGCAAGTCCGTCATTGGCATAGGTGCCGTTGAGCCAGTCCTGCACCGCCGGGGTGACGTTGATGAGGATGTAATTGCCCGCCTGGGAGGTGGACAGCGGCACATTGGGCGCAATCGTGCTCCCCAGCGCGGGCGAGAGATTGTGGGTGATGGTGTCCTCCGACCAGGAGCCGCTCACCAGGTCCACGTTGAAACTTCCGGCTGTGTTGACCGAGTTGACGTAGAGTTTGAGATAGGCGGAGGCAATGTCGGCGCCGGTGTAGCCTGCCGGAACCGACGACAGGTTGAAGGTAATGAAGGCGCTGTCTGAACCACTCACCACGTTCAGCGTGGCAGCTTCTCCATAATTTGCATTGGGAGCGGCGGAGTTGGTGAAAGAGTCATTGCTGGGCGTGAATTGTCCGTATACACGATTCGATGCACAGACGAGTGCGAGAAGGCACAGAACCGGGAACCAACTGCGCAGGGGCAATGCTTTCATCGTACGCTCCATTTCAATTCTCCTCACGGACACGAATTCTGTACCTTCGCAACGAACGGGAAGTGTGGACGCCGATTCAGGTCCACATTCCGCCGCAATTGTTCCGGTTCCGTCCTGTGCCGGCTTGTGACAGACCTGGACGACTGAGGAACCGACCAGCAACTCTCATTGCACTTAGCCAGCCACTCTGAAGTTCAGAACATAGGCGGGTCCGGTGGATAAGCGAGCGCTCCCCATCAATGTTGCGGTAAGCATCGCTACCACCTAGAGATATGCGTGGTGCGGCGAACGCCGACGACCGGCCGGACATCTGGATGAACTGGATATGCCGGATTGCTGTAAAGCGGAAGTTCGCTACAGTGAAATAGGAAGAAATCTTCCCATTTCACTCGATAAGACGGTGCTCGTTCATCTATGAGACTGGGCGACTGACGGTGCCAGGAACAGCGTTGGCTCGACGCTGAGCTTAGGAAGCCCGAACTCCGCACCTGAACGCGCCGGATCGTTTCGCTCGCGCCCGGCGCCATGCCCTGAATGAAAGAAGTCGCCGCCCAACGCGAGAGTCCGGATCACGAGGAAGAGGCCCAAACGCTATGGTTGGGCCTCCTCTGGGCGCGATTCCCGCGCTGGTCTGCTTCCGCGTGACCGATGCGGTGGTGAGGTGGCGTTGCCGTTATTTTTGTACCGTCATGGAGACCTTGGCAGATGTACTGGTTTTGTAGTTCGGGTCGCCCGAGTAGGCTGCTGTCAGTGTTTTTGTCCCGGTGGTAGTAAACGTCAACGGGCAGCTGCCCGCGCCTGCAATCAGAGTCCCCGTGCAGGTCAAGCCGCCAGTACCGGTCACGGTAACCGTTCCCGGCGAACCGCTTCCCGCTCCCGTTACCGTGAAGTCGATGGCGACCGCTTCGTTTTCAGTCGCGGGATTCGGCGTCACGGATGTAATGGTCGTCGTGGTGCCGGCCTGATTCACGGTAATCGTCGTGCTGTCGGTTGCCGTCGTGTAGTCGTCGCATCGGCGGCGGCCGCGTTCACCGTGACACTGATGGTGCCGCTCACGGTGGCGTATTCCGCGCTGGACGGAGTAAAGGTCGCATATTGCGAGGACGCACCGGCAGCCGGGATGGTGCCGGGTTAAGTGAAGGCAAAGCTGCCGGCTATGGGAGTCACTCCGTCGCTCGAAGTGGCTGAACCGCCGATCAGGGGATAGGAGGAAGCCAGCGTCTGGCCATAGGTGATCGCGCCGGCCGTGGGCCAGGCAACCAGCGGCGTGACCTGGGCCGCGAAGTTGGCCGTCACGCTCTCGGGTGCAGTCATGGGGATTGTGGTGCTCGCCGAAGTCGGGCTGGCTAAGTGGAGGTATGCCGAGCCGATAGGAGCTGTGCGATCGACCGTGGGAGAACAGCCAGATACCCCAGGTGTCCTTAGACTTTCTGGAAGCGCGATGGAAATCTTAGGGGTGGCTGGCCTTCATGGCTGCGCTGCGACGGTCTGGATGCGGCGTGCACGGCTGTCTCCGAGAAGGTGTCTTTAAACAGCAGCGCCGAGGCATCGAGCGCCGTGAGTGGGCGGGAGAACAGGAAGCCCTGGATCAGATTGCAGCCTGCCGTACGCAAGACTGCGAGCTGTTCTTCAGTCTCGACTCCTTCCGCCACTGTCTGCAGACCCAGGTTGCGGGCGAGCGTGACGATCGCCTCTACAATGCAGCGCGTGCCGTCCGGTTCGAGCATTCTTGTAATGAAAGAACGGTCGATTTTGAGGGTGTGCAGCGGGAGCTGGTGCAGATAGCTCAGACACGAGTATCCGGTGCCGAAGTCATCCACTGAAATCCGTACTCCGAGCTTGGCCATTTCGGCGATTTGCCTGGCCGCGTCGGGCACGCTACTCATCAGCACACCTTCGGTGATTTCCATCTCCAGCAGGTCGGGCTTTACTCCCGTGGCCCGCAGAGTACGCGCAATGGTCTCCGCGAAGTCCCCACGGGCAAGCTGCTGGGGAGAAACGTTGACCGCGATACGAATCGGACGCAGGCCTTTGTCCTTCCATTCCCGGAGAAGACGGCACACCTCCTGCAAGACCCATTCCCCGATGGGAAGAATCAGACTGCTCTCTTCCGCCATGGGGATAAACCGGCTCGGCGGTACCATGCCGAGCTTGGGATGATTGAATCGAAGCAGCGACTCAAAGCCGACCAGTTTGCGGTCACAGGTGAACTGAGGCTGAAAGAGGAGCGAAAAGTCTCCCTGCTCAATCGCATGATGGAGCCCCGCCTCAATCTCGATCCGGTTACGGCTCTCGGCCGATTCCTCGCCCGAATAGAGTTCGACGCGGTTATGGCCCTGAGCTTTGGCGCGATACATGGCCCGGTCTGCGTTGCGCTGCAGGGTATCGGCATCCCTTCCATCCTGGGGATAGAGGGCAATTCCGATGCTGGCCGCCCCGTAGATCGTGTGGCCCTGCAGTTGAAACGGATCGCGCAGCGATAAGGTCAGGGCTTCGGCAACCTTGCCGGCGTCGTTCATATCCTGCAGATCGGGCAGGATCAGGGTGAACTCGTCTCCGCCGGTGCGCGCCAGGGTGTCGCTGGCGCGTACGCGCGTCGCCAGCCGCGCGCTGATCTGGCGAAGAAAGAGATCCCCGGCATCGTGCCCATAGGTGTCATTGACGTCCTTGAAATGGTCCAGGTCGATCGACAGGTAGGCAATTTGCATGTGGTTGCGTTCGGCGCGCGCCAGTGCCTGCTGCAAGCGGTCGGCCAGCAACAGGCGGTTGGGCAGTCCGGTAAGGGCATCGTGATAGCCCTGGTGCAGAAGCCGTTCGTAGGCGACGTGGTGTTCGATCGCCAATGCGCCCAGCCGCGCCGCCTCGTGCAGGATGCGTGCTTGCGAGGAATCCAGGGGCGCCATGATGGCGTGGTGCAGCACCACGGTTCCCAGCAGCTCATTGGCCGGCGAAACCATCGGCTCCGACCGGGTGCCTCCGAAGTGGTAGTTGCGAGCGATGGCCCTCAAGGCGTCCTCCCAGTTATTCAACTCAATCGAACCCTTGCGGTCGATGGTCTGGAGGATACGGTTACAGGGCACAGTGCGCAGCGCGGAGCGGAACTCTTCTGGCAATTTAGGCGAGGCGACCACGCGGAAATACTCGCCATCGCAAATCAGAACCGAACAGCAGTAGCTCGGCAGGCGCTCTTCTACGGCGTCGGCCAAAAGCCGGGTGACTTCATCCACCGATTTGTTGCGCGCGATCATCTCCAGCAGTTTGGTGCGGAAGCGGATGAAACGGACCGCTGCCTCGCGCTCCGTCACATCCAGCAAGGTCACGGTTGCGCCCACCGGTTGGCCATCGCGCAGAATGGGAGTGGACGACCAGTCTACCCAGATTGGCGGCCGGTCCGGGCACAGAATGCGTGCCTTGACCCGGCTGATCGGCGCCATGGGACGAAGAACGAATTCTGCGATTGCCCGGGCGGAAGAATCCTCGTCATCGGCAGTCAGCTTTTCATGCAACCAGGCACCCCCGGGATTCTCTTTGGGGATCGCCAGCATTTCCGCAGCGGCGGCGTTCACAAAAGTGATCTGGCCGCGGTGGTCGATTTCGCAGATTCCCTGATCGGTCGAGTCCATCAGAAGCCGCAACTGCTCGGCGCTGCCCAGCAACCGCCCATCGCGGGTTCCGATGTCGCTGAGGGCCAGGAACAGCAGCGCAATCGTGCTGCCGCATGGGACCAGAATGATCCTGGCCGGGTAGGTGAACGTCAAAAAATCGGCCTCGACATAGTGCAGGGCGACCGCGATGCCGAGCAGTTCGTGCAAGATTCCCAACCAGAGGATTGCAAAGAGGATGGACACGGCCCAGCGATGCTGCTTCCAGTGCTTGGACAGGCAGGCCATGATCATAGCCAGGGTGATGAACGGGATTACGCCGCGCGCCGCAGCCAAGGGTCCGGGGGAATTATCCAAGATCAGGAGAACAGAGCCCCCGAGGATGGACGCGCCAAAAACAGCCCAGGCATACATCGACTTGGAGTTTTGCCGGACAAGCCCACCTACGGTGCAACCCATCTGGGCGCAGAGACACAGAATGAGGGCGGGAGAGATGATTGCCGCCGGTTGTCCCTCACTCATCCGCTCCAGGAGCACGGCGGACAATCCGATTCCCGAGGCACAGAACCACCAGCGCAGGTAGGCAACCTTTGGAAGCTGCGCCACGAAACAGAGAAATATAGCCGCAGCAAAGCTGGCGATCCACAGTTGGAGAATCCAATCCATAGGAATCCTTTGCTACCGCGCCTTTCCGGCTGCCGTTCAAGTGATCTGCGACGTTCCCGGTGACATAGATGAGCTCACTGTACCGATTACACCGGCTGCTGTCATCACGTTCCAGGGAGCAAACGGTTACGTACGTAACGACAAGTAATGCGCTTATGCCGTTTTGACCCTTTTTGGTGTCCCGGTCAGACTCGCCTACCTTCGCCGTGGGGCAAGACGGTCAGTGTAGAAAGCAGCGCAGAGTGTAAAAAGGAAATACATTGCGCAACGTTGTTCGTGTGCAAAAGGCATCGCCGCCAGGCGGTGACCGTCGCGGAGCTTGTCCGGTAGCTCCAGACACCCCCATTGTTTTCATGCGTTTCCGTCGCCTTACGTAATTCCATCCTTACTTCCCTCCGGCGGACGGAGATAGGAAGTTGAATTGCACAGCTACTCCCTGAGAGGGACGATGAACACTTCGCTGAGAATGTTTGAGACGTATGCCTTGGATGTGCGCAATCTGGACGCGGAACACACGGAGATTCGGCGTCGTTACACCGGGCTTGAAAGCGCGATCCTGCGCGGGCGGGAAATGCCTAACATCCTGAAAGCCGCGAACAGCCTTGTGCAAATGATGTTGCTGCACTTCACTCACGAGGAACAACTTCTCCTCAAGCTCTCCGTCTCCAGTCAGCTTCGTAAGAAGCTTGGCAACGCCAACCTGGAGGTCGCCGGCCGGCTCATCGGCATCGAGGAAGAACTGGAACAGGGGAAGGTCGCCGCTGTTTTCCATTTGTTGCGCCTCGGCAGGTTCTGGATGAAAGAACATATGCACCTGGAGAGCGTTGAGACCGAGTGTTGGGTGCCCGATGCATGCAACGACCGCGTGCAACCTGCATTGCCCTCGGAGCCGAGTATGCAGCGATCGGTGTGATCCGCATCCGCGTCACCGCCTCCGCCACCTCTGCCAACCCGCGAGGAGGTCGAAAATACCGCCGTTGTGTCTTGTCATTGCGAGCCGCAATCGCCAAGATTCTTCTGCCCCACCAGCACCTTTGGCCTCTTGATCCGTGTACGCCCCCTGCCATCGTGATCGCGCCAGCACCAAAGTAACGCCCCGGCTGCAACCGTCAAGGCTTGTCGAACCATCAACATCGACGCCCTGGGGTCGCACCGGGGGTTACTTTGTGATGTTCGCACATTACCTTGGTGATCTATCGCCGTGCGCCCTGTCTGTCGCACTCTGTTAAAGCAGAGATCCTCATTTCAGCAGGTCACCGGTGGAATTTTATGAAAGATGAAGAGTCACTGGCTCGTCCGGCCACTGACAAGGCTGAAACATGGGCCGAAACAGGGGCGGAAGCTTGTCCCGCACGAACAGAACCGGCAGAAGCCGAAGCGGCGGCCGTGGGAGTCCAGGAGCGAGCCGATGAGGATGTTGCGCAACCTGAACGCGCGCGCAGGGGCACGTCGGCAGGAGCGTCTCGACTCTCGGCGCTGCGCCAGATCAAGCTGGGAATCAGCCGGGTAACGATTGTGCTCGCCGTGATTTTCTCGGCCCGGTATTTCTACTGGCGGGCCACATCGACCATGAATCCCGCGGCGCGGTGGTTTTTCTATATATTCATCGTCGCCGAAGCCCTGAACGTCGTGGAATCCCTGCTGTTCTACTTCACGGTGTGGTCTCCGACGCGCCATGCCACTCCCAGCCCGCTCACCGGCCGGACGGTGGACGTCTTCATCGCCACCTACAACGAGCCCGTCGAATTGCTCCGGGAGACCGTGCTCTGCGCGGTGGATATTCGGTATCCGCATAAGACCTACGTGCTCGACGACGGAAATCGTCCCGAGGTGAGGCAGCTGGCCGAGGAGTTCGGTTGCGAGTATCTGGCGCGCACCGAACGAACCCACGCCAAAGCCGGGAACCTCAATCACGCGCTGCTCCATTCGACAGGTGAGTTCATCGTCACGCTGGACGCCGATCATGTTCCCGCTCCCGATTTGATCGAGGAGATCATTGGCTTCTTCCGCGACGAACAAACCGCATTGGTGCAGACCGCGCAGGATTTTTACAACCTCGATTCTTACCAGCACAAAATGAACCAGCAAAAGCGAGCCGGCTGGCAACAGCAGGAGCTTTTCTACAACGTCCTGCAGCCGGGCAAGGACCGCTACAACGCGGCCTTTTATTGCGGCAGTCCGGCCATGCTTCGCCGCGCCGCGCTGGAGACGATTGGCGGTTTCGCAACCGAGACGATCACCGAAGACATGCACACCGGGCTCAGGCTGCAGAAGGACAAGTGGCGGGTGATTTACCACAACAAGACGCTCGCGCTGGGACTGGCTCCGCAGACCTATCTCGGCTTTGCGATGCAGTGGCAGCGCTGGGGCCACGGATGCATGCAGGTCATGCGCATGGAGAACCCGGTATTTGGCCGCGGTCTCAACCTGGGACAACGGGTGTGCTACTTCGCCTCCATGTACTTCTTCTGGATGAGTTTTCAGACGCTGCTGTACATGCTGACTCCGATTGTGGCATTGCTGACGGGCATTTTCCCGCTGGTCACCACGCCGGCAGTATTCCTCAGATATTTCGTCCCATTCTTTTTCTTGAACCTGATCGTATCGGTGGTGTTGCAGGGAGGCTTCCACAGCTATTTCCGCAGCGAGCAGTTCAACGTTCTCAAGTTTCACTTGCTGATGGGCTCAATCCTCGGCCTGTTCCGCAAGAAGATCGGATTCAAAGTAACGCCGAAGACACGCGCCGACGCAGCCTCCCTGTCGGATGTATCCCTCACCGCTTTCCTGTGTGTATTGGTGACGGTTTCGATCGTCGCGGGGTTTGTCCGTCTTGCACATACCGGCGATCGTTTTATATTCTGGGCGCTGGGCGTGAACATCGTCTGGGCTGCGTTCTACCTGCATATGCTTGCCGGAGCGGTCTGGACCGCGACGCGCCGCAAGGAACTTCGCGGTACTTACCGCTTTGCGGGCGAGCACGACGTGCGCGTGGTGGGGCGATTCGGCGACGACATTCTCGGCGATCAGACGTTCTCCGGCAATGTCTGCGATCTGAACCGCAACGGATTCGCCATTCTGACGGACACGCCGCTTCCGCCGGCCACTGCCGTCAAACTTGAGATCAGTTTCCCGGGTCAGGTCATCCATACCACGGGCGAAGTTGTGCGCAATACGAATATCCGGGAAAAGGACATCTCCCGTTTCTCCAATGCGATCCGGCTCACCGCTGCGCAGCCCCGTGATCTGGACGGGTTATCGAAGCATTTGTTCTGGAACATCGCCCCGCGCGAAATGAAAGCGCTGACGCTTACCCATATGATTCAGCGGGAGGAATAGGCCGTTATGAAAATACTTTCGATCGCTTTTGTTTTCCTTGTTGCGGGCTTATCCGCTCTGGGGCAGGCCACTTCCCCCGTGCAGCAGGCGCGTCAGGAGTTTGATCGCGGCCATTACGCCGAAGCCGCGCGACTCTACCGCAATGTGATCGCCGCCGACGCCGAGAACACGGAGGCGCTAGCTGGGCTGGTTGACAGCCTGGAAGCGACCGGGGAATGGCGCGCCGCAATCGAACCCTTGAAACATCTGGCCGCCCTGCAGCCCGACAACGCCCAACGCGCAGCTGAGCTTGGACGCTGGTTGAGCTGGCAGGGACAAAATCTTCAGGCGCTGGATTCGCTGGGCCATGCGTGTGCGCTGGATAAGACGAACCCGCGAACCTGCACCGAGTATGCCGATGTGCTGTCATGGCGCTCCGAATCGAGGGGACAGGCAATCGCGCAGTTGCGCACGGTGCTTGAACGTTCTCCGAACTACGTGCCTGCGATGAAGCGGCTTGCAGAGATTCTGAGCTGGAACCTGAACACGCGCGCCGAAGCCATGAGTTTACTCGAGGCTGCGGTCAAGCTGGAACCCAACAACAGCGCGCTGCTGGCTTCGTATGCGGATGTTCTGATGTACGGCCACGGCCAGCGCAAACTGGCATTGAGCTTCTACGATCGCGCCCTGCTTGCCGACGCGAAAAACACCCACGCCATGACCGGCAAAGCACAACTGCTTGCCTGGACCGGGCACTCCGGCGAAGCCATGCAGATGTATGAAACGGTGTTGTCCATCGAGCCGGAGAACGTGGAAGCGCTGCGCGGCAAGGCCGAGATTTTGAACTGGCGGGGCGACCACCAGCAGGCCCATGAGTTGCTGGACCGCGCCCACAACAACGCACCAGACGATACGCGCGTCTCCGCCGAGATGGCCCGCACCGAGTTGGGATTGCAGCACTACGGCGCCGCGATGCAGATGATCGCCGGACTGCCGGCGGATGAACAGTATCGCGATCTTCGCGAAGACGCGTCGCGCGCGCTCGGCTCATGGAGCGAGAATGGGGTTGCTTTCCGGCGCAATGGCGACAATCTCGATTACGACCAGTTGCTGGTGACGGCGTCCACGCCGATTGGGTACAGCAATCGCCTCACAGTTCAATACACCCCGACCCTCTACTCGGCCTCCGGCGATACGTTCAGTTCGAATGTCTATGGCTTCAAACTGGATTCAAAGGTGAACGACAAGCTGGCCATTACCTACCGGGGAAGCGGGGAAACCTATCCCGGCGTTACGCCGGAGATCGACGGCGGAATCCAACTCCGCTATCGGATGCTTCCGGCGTTCGAAATTCAGACTGGAGTCGACCGCTCCCCTGTTGACGAAAGCCTGCTATCGCTTCGCGGAGTGCAATCGGTCAACGGCTTCTCGGGGCAGGTCGCCTCCAACCTGGGATTCATCACGGCCCGTTACGACAACGACCGTCATGGAGTCGATGCTTCGCTGACCTTCAGCGACGGCGCCTACACGGGGCGCAATCTGGACTCCAACCGCCGCTGGGTGGCGGAAGGCAACATCGGAAAATCGTTGGGCAGAACGCCTCATTTCCGCGTGGAATATGGCTTCTCCTATGCAAGTTTTCAATACGACGCGGATGCGCCCGGCGCGGCGTTCCATCTTGCAGGGGGATATTTCAGCCCGCAGAGCTACCTGCTGAACTACGGCGGATTGACGGTTTCACACAAGTTCAACGAGCGTTTTCAGTTCGAGGCTACCGGCACGGCAGGATCGCAGAACGTGCAGGACAGCACGTCTTCGTTCGGCAATGCGCAGTTTGCTTCCACCTTTAGCGGCCGCATGCTATGGCGTCCCAGGGCCGACGACGAAGTGCGGATCGAATACGAATACCTGAACGTATACAGTGCATTCCACCGGCACCAGCCGAGTGTTATTTGGAGACACTACTTCCAGAGAGGGTGGACCGGTGAAAATCGTTGAAACCAAGCTTGTGATTGAACGGCCAGTGAGCCTGCGCTCCGAAGCCGACGATTTTTTCTATGCGGAACGATTGCTGGCGCTGTTGCTTGTTGCAATCGTCGCGCTATGGCTGCGTGCCCAGGATCCCGGATTTACCACCGCCTATATCGACGAGTCGATCTATGTCGTATACGGACGCATGTGCCTCGCCAGGCATTTCGAAGTACCGCTGGCGAACCCGTTGCGCTGGAGTTTCGGATGGTATCTATGGCCGGTACTCTCGGCGCTTGCCGATCGCATCGGCGGTATCGTCGCCGTCAGGGAGATGGCTGCGGCCATGGGTACGGCGGCAGTGATGGCGGTCTATGGTTTTTCGCGGCGCCTCTATGGCAGCGCAGTGGGATTGGGTTCGGCAGCCGTGTTTGCCGTGTTGGGACCCGCCGTCATGGTATCGCGGATCGCTACGCGGGACGCCGGTGCATTTTTCTTCTTCGCCATCGGACTGTGGGCCTTTGTGCGCGCCTGGCAGGAAGACGAACGCCGAAGCTGGCTGGCCTCCGCCCTCTGTTTATTCTGTGCTTTCCTATGTAAATACATCGTCGCCATCTATTTTCCATTCCTGGTCCTCATCGCGTTGTGGAAAGGCCGCCGCGCGGTCCTTCTGTTTTGCCTGCCGGGAATCGTTTCGATGGTTGTCTACCTGCTCTGCGCCTGGTCCGACCTTAAATTTCTTCTCCTCTATGGACACGGTTACGGGTCCCTGCGTGCGCACGGCTGGCAATTGTGGGGTGTATACGTTGGGCAGCGAATTGAGCTTTGGGTAATCGCCGGGCTGGCCCTGCTGGCATTTGCGGTGCGCGGACGAAGAACGGTCACATCGGCACTGTGCTTCGGGGCCATGATCGTCCTGGGATTTCAGTGGGAGACACGAGCCGACTTTGACTTCTGGAAACATGCAACCTACGCGCTTCTGTTTCTTACACCGCCCGCCGTTTATGCTCTGGTTGCGCTGGCAAAACGCGTCGGTGTCACGCCATTCCGCCACACGGTGATCGCCATCCTTGCGGTCCTTGCGCTGGCTGCCGGCTCAGCCCGCGCCGGCAAAACCGGCATGTATGACAGGACCGTTTTCTGGCCGAACGTTCAGCCCGTGCTCGCCTACTTTGAAGGGCGACTGCCGAACAACGCCCGGATTCTCACAGACGATAGTGTTCTGCGCTATTACTTCAACCCCATGTTGTCGCAATCACAAATCACCGATCCGTTCTTCAACCTGTACCGGGGAAACCTGGGAGCGTCCGCTTACAGCAATGAGGTGGAGGACGGCTGGTTCGACTACATTATCCTCGACGGCGGAATGGGCGCGGAAGCGACGGCCATGGAAAACACGCTTTGGGGACACCTGACTCGCTACACGCTCGTCCTGCAAACTCACGATTCGATGCTCGGCCATACGATTCAGATCTATCGCCGCAGCGATCCACCGGCGAGCGCGATTCCTCCCGGCCCGGCTTCGGTCGAAATCACTTCTCCCCGCTCCGACTCTGCGGTGAACAGAATCAGTGCAATCACTGGAACCACCAGCGGCGCGGCGAATGGCTCGTACGTCCAGTTGGAGGTGTTCTCCGATCGCTGGTATCTGATCGGAAAATACCCCGTGCGGCAGGACGGTACATTCGAAGCCACGGCCAGCTTCGCCGGGGAAGGCAATCAGGCGTGCCATCACATGCTGCGGGCCAGGCTTTATGACGCTCAGGGCAACCCGCGCGCGGTTTCCGTAGCTTACAACGTTCGGAGAGGCGATCAGTCCTGCCGGTAAAACCGACGTTGACGATACAAGCAGGTGGGCGAACCCTTTGAACTGGCTTTCGTCGACGATGGCTCGCGCGACGGCACGCTCACTCTACTGGGACGGATTGCCGCGGCGGACAGCCGCATGGTTGGAGTGAAGCTGCGCCGCAACTTCCGGCAGCCTTCGGCGCTGGCTGCCGGCTTCGATCATTTCTGATTGCATGGAAGGCGATCGGCAGCACGATCCAGCGAGATTCCCAAGTCGATTGCCAAGCTCAAGGATGGCTATGACATTGGCTGCGGCTGGCGGGAAAAGCGCGTCGACAATCTCGGGCTGCGGCGGATTCCTTCGCGCTCCGCGAATGGTGTGATGTCGAAGCTGAACGGCGTGGACCTGCCCGACTTCGGCACCGCCGACCAGGCCTGCACGGGAAACAATGGTTGACGCCGAACCGCCTCGACTAGTTCTGCCAGACGTGAATCCAGGCGACATTCAGCGGAATACTGCTCGCTGTGACGCCGGACATGTCTCCATAGGTCCAATCCACGCCCTCCTGGCTGGAAAGGATCGGGTAGAAGTTCTGTTGGTCGAAGATCGGATAGGTCGCCGCGGAGTATAGGGGCTGATTGTCGAAATACCAGGTGATCGTGCCCGGGACCCAGAGCACGCCGTACGTATGATACTGCGTCAGGTTCACAGTGCTCGCCAACGGATACGCATTGGTGCTTTCATTATTGGCGATGTCCACGCCGTTCTTCCAGTCGTGAATGGTTCCAAAGTATGTGTTGGGAGTTGCGCCCTGTCCCTCGAAAATATCGATTTCGCCGGACTCATCGGCGCTGCCCAGGCCGGTTATATCTTGCACCGGAAGCATCCAGAAGGCGGGCCAAGAACCGGTGGTCGGGTCCCATAGCATGCTGGCTTCGAAGTAGCCATAGCGGAATGCGTGGCAGTACAGACCATTTGGCGAACAAGCGCTTACGTCGGTATCCGATGTTCCCTGCCCGTTTTCCCAATTTAAGGTAAGGCTCGACTTGGTGGATGAGATATCGCTCGACGGCGAAGTGCCGGTGTTCCACCAGAGCCCCTGATACCACGTATAGTCGCCTTCGCCGTTCGGACTCAGGTTCAGTGGAGTGAAATTATCAGAAAATGCAAGGGAATACCCGGCAGCCTGCGGTGGAGGAGTCAAGGTCGACACCTGCAGGGTCATGGTATCGGAAGAGGTCTGTCCTGCGGAGTTTTCCGCTTGCACGACAACAGTGTGCTGGCCAGCGGACATGACAATGCTGGTGCCCAGACTCGCCGACGCGGTCGAATATACCTTCGCCGAATCGACGTAGATGGCCATTGCCGTGATCTTCTTCGAGGAAGTAGCCTTGGCGACAAACGCGACGGGCGATGGCAGCGTGGCCCCACTGGCGGGCGAAGGAACCGATACTGTAACGCCGCTACTTGCAAAACCCGCGGTCATCATTGCACCGAACAAGATAGGCAGGAGAAGAAAACGCTTCATGAACACCCCTTGCGACTTACAACGTTTCTGCTTCCACTGAAACGTATTATGGGAGCCTGAACTCACAATAAGACTCAGCTTCCAGCTCTCCTATAGACGAATACCCCCAGGGCACCTCAGTAATTCGTATTAGGTGGTAACGTGTACTTTAGTTATGTTGCGCGGGCGTAA